>Ga0209753_1000259_pt1 | contig 21440 bp, 16 predicted proteins | sample METZYME_3_550m_FD_187550 | JGI IMG/M metagenome (GOLD analysis project Ga0209753, IMG submission 187550) | Marine microbial communities from oxygen minimum zone in mesopelagic equatorial Pacific - METZYME_3_550m (SPAdes) (version 2) | ecosystem: Environmental > Aquatic > Marine > Oceanic... | reverse complement strand
ATCTGCAGATCGCCGTTGTCATACGAAACCGCCTGGATCAACAGGCTGGCCTTGGGATTGCCGGGGACGATCGCCAGGCCGGACTCGCCGCCCTTGCGGAGGCCCTCGCGGGTGTCGAGCAGCAGTTCGCCCTTGGCCTTGCCGGCCTCTTCGCTGTGGCACTTGTAGCAGTTTTGCACCAGCAACGGGCGGATGTGGTTCTCGAAAAACTCGATCCCCTCCGGCTCAGCCACCACCAAGCCACTTGGCCAAGCAGCGGCCCACACCAGTCCAAGTGTGGTCAAACCTCGAAAAAAAACCCCGTCAAAAGTCATGAGCAGACCTGCCGAGACTACAAAAAGGCGGCTATTATTCAAGGCATCGCTCCATAGCGGGCCATCATTGGCCACGCTTGCTCAAAGGCAAAAAAGCGTTAAAAAATGCGAAAAACGCCCAAAAAACGCTTGCAATCGACCTGTCGATCACTACAGTTCGCGCCCTTTTGTTGAGAGCCAAAATGAGCGACGACCCCACACAACTGATTCTGCTGGCGCAGGGTCAACCGCAACCGCAAGGCGGCCTAACGGGAATGTTTGTTCCCATGATCCTGATGGTTGTCATCTTCTATTTCCTGCTCATTCGGCCCCAGCAGAAAAAAGCCAAGGAGCATACGAAAATGGTGGATACGCTCAAGTCCGGCGACTCTGTGGTCACCCGGGGCGGCGTGGTGGGCGCCGTGCAGTCGGTCAAGGAAACCACCGTTTCGATCCGCTCACTCGAGAGCAAGTTTGAGGTGCAGAAACACGCCATCGAGCGTGTCATCAAAGACAAGTCGGATTTAAAGGACAACAAGTAAGCCAACATCGTGAAACGAAACAACCTAGCGAGATTCCTTTTATTGCTGCTCATCCTAGGCTGGGCCTGGACCGAGATGTACCCGCTCCGGGATGAACCCGGAAAATTGATCGAGCAATTTGGCAAAGCCACAAACAAGGACGCGGACTTCGACAAAGTATTCCAGGCGGCCTATGCGAACTTTGACCCCAATGACAAAAACAGCAATGAGTTCGGCACGCTCTACGAAGCTGTGGAGGCATCCGGCCTGGTACTGACCAATTACAATTTCCCAAAAATGACATTTCGTGGCCAAGTCCCCGACAACCGGCTTGTCCTGCAAAAACTCCAGAAACAGGTGGCCGGACAGATTCAGCTCGGGCTGGATCTGAAAGGCGGTTCGTCGTTCCTCGTGGCGATGGACACCAACAAGCTTGAGAACACTGCCGCCGGCGGCGCCCTCGCCCAGGCCGTGGAGGTGCTACGCCGGCGCGTGGACACCATCGGTGTGGCCGAGCCTGACATACGGCCATTGGGTGCCAACAAGATCATGATCCAGTTGCCCGGGCTGTCCGAGGCTGACCAGGCGAAAGCCAAAAAACTGGTGACCGAGGCTGCCTTTCTGGAATTCGCCCTCGTCCACGAGAATTCCGATAGATTTATCGCCGACGAACTCACCCCCGATGGCTACAAGAAATACGCCTACACCTCAAAAGACGCCCAAGGAGACAAATTCACCCGTGATGTGCTGGTTGAGATCGAAAACGAATACGGCCTGAAGGGCGAACACATCACCAGCGCCTACCCCTCCCGCGATCCACTGACCCAGTCGCCCATGATTCTTTTCGGCTTCAACAGCGAAGGAGCCTCTGCAATGGGAAATTTAACCCGACAGGAAAACATCGGCAAGCAGATGGCAATCATTCTCGACGGCAAGCTGCTCTCCGCCCCGGTCTTGCAGGATCGCATCACCAGCAACGGACAGATCACGGGGGACTTCACCTCGGAGGAGGCGGCCACCATCGCCAACGCGCTGCTTAACCCACTCAAGGCGCCACTCACGATTGAGGAGGAGATGAGTGTGGAGCCTAGCCTCGGTGAGGACTCGGTGAATAGCGGCTTCAACGCGGCGCTGTACGGCGTGATCGCCGTAGCGCTGTTCATGCTCCTCTATTACTGGTTCTCCGGCCTCGTTGCCAACTTCGCGCTGGTGCTGAACCTGTTCATCCTGATCGGCGTGATGTGCTACCTTGATGCTGCGCTGACACTGCCCGGTATCGCCGGTATCGTGCTGACGATCGGTATGGCCATCGACGCCAACGTCCTGATCTTCGAGCGTATCCGGGAGGAACTCAAGGCCGGCAAGGGTACGCAGGGAGCGGTCGAGACCGGCTACAGCAAGGCATTCGGCACGATCATTGACGCCAACCTGACCACGCTCATCGTCTCGGTGATCCTGATGTCCATGGGCACCGGCCCGGTGAAGGGCTTCGGTGTCACTCTGACCGTCGGCATCTGCGCCAGCATGTTCACCGCGTTGGTCGTCACCCGCCTGGTTTTTGACCTGTTCAGGAACTTTGGCACCGGCCAGGGACTGCGCCTGATGGAACAACCGAAGTTCAACTTTATGGGCTTAGCAAAGTACGCATTTGTTATCTCATGGATTCTGGTGGCCGTTGGGATCGGGACCGGCATCAGCCGAGGCTCGGATGCCATGGGTGTGGACTTCAAAGGCGGCGACCAGATAACATTGGAGTTCACCGCCAAGAAAACTACCGAAGAATTGCGCGAAGCGATTGGCCGAGACAGTCAGATCCAGTACCAGGCTGCAAGCGGTGGCAAAACAGAGCGGCTTCAGGTCACGGTGGGCTTTGGCAAGGGGGAACAAGCTTACACGACACTCACCGAGCAGTTCGCTGACGCAGAGTTTAAGAAGGTCAGCCAGTTGCGCACAGGCCCGAGCATCAGTAACGAGATACTTCAGAGCGCCAGCAAGGCGCTGCTGATCGCCCTGTTCGCCATTCTTGTTTATGTCACGTTCCGCTACGAGTTCTCGTTCGCACTGGGTGCCATCCTCGCCATCTGCCATGACGTGCTGATGACGCTGGGTATCTTTTTCCTTTGGGGCGGCGAGTTGAGCGCGCCGGTGATGGCGGCCGTGCTGACGATCATCGGTTTCTCGATCAACGACACGATTGTCATCTTCGACCGCATTCGGGAGGACTTGAAACTTGGCCTGCCGGGCACGTTCACCGAGATCATGAATGGCGCGATCAGCAAGACACTGAGCCGCACGGTCATCACCTCCGGCACAACCCTGCTGGCAACGGGATCACTGTTCCTGTTCGGCGGCGGCGCGATCCACTCCTTCGCCTTCGTGCTGCTGGCCGGCGTGGTTACCGGCACGTTCTCCAGCATCTTCATCGCCGGCTCGCTGGTGCTCTGGAAAAATAAGGGGGAGAAGCCGAAGCTGGCCGACGAGACCGTGATCACCCAGCACAGCATTTCCACCTCGGAGGCGTGAGGGTTGACCAGATTTACTGAAGAGCGCCAGCAGACGCCCCCGGACGGCTTTCCTATTGCAGACTACCCCGGGTAAGCCGCGCTTGGCCAAACACAACCCGAAAGACAACCGGGCATGACACTCACCGCAGCTACACTGACCGTCACCCCGGTGATCTGGCTCGTCTTCGTAGGTGCGGTGTTGGTGTTTCTCGCGCTCGATCTCGGTGTGTTTCACCGCAAACCGCGGGCGGTCGACTTCGGTGAAGCGCTGATGTGGACGACCATTTGGTTTTCGATGGCCATGGCGTTCGCCTTCTGGCTGGCACCAATAATGATCGGCGAACAATGGCAGGCCTCCCACACCAAGCTTTTCATCACCGGCTATGTGGTGGAGTTGTCGCTCTCGATGGACAACGTGTTCGTGATCGCGCTGATTTTCACCTACTTCCGTGTGCCACTGGAATATCAGCATCGCGTGCTGTTCTGGGGAATCCTCGGCGCACTCGTGATGCGCGGGGTGATGATCCTGTCCGGGGCGGAACTGATCGAGCGGTTCGACTGGATTCTGTACGTATTCGGCGCATTCCTGCTATTTACCGGCATCAAGATGCTCTTCGCCGGCGACGAGGAAGTGGAGCCGGAGAAAAACATCGTCATCCGCCTGGCCCGAAAGATCTATCCGGTTACGACAGAGTATGATGGACAGCACTTTTTCACCCCCCTCAACGGTCGTCGTGCCCTCACGCCGCTGGCCTTGTGCCTGATCATGGTCGAGACAACCGACCTCATTTTTGCGGTGGACTCCATCCCGGCCATCTTCGGCATCACCACCGAGGCGTTCATCGTTTTCACTTCGAATGTGTTTGCTATTTTGGGTCTTCGGTCGCTCTACTTCGTCCTAGTGGGGTTGCTTCGGCACTTCCGCTACCTGAAGCACGGGATGGCATTCGTGCTGGTGTTCATCGGGTTCAAAATGCTGGTCGTCCTTTGGGAGGGCCATCCAGCTTGGCTGAACTTTGAGGGCAACCACGACGCCGTCCTCGGCATCATCGGGGCAATCCTTGGCCTGTCCATCGTAGCATCGGTGTTGGCACCGGGAGGAACCGGAACAGATGCCGGGAAAGAGTGACGGCCAGGCGCTTGGCCAAACGCCGCCGCAAACAAATTTAGTTGTATGAACAATAACCCTGACAAACTGATCCGGACATCAAGGAGGGTTCGGATTCCGGCGTGAAATATCGCTGGAGCCTCGCACCCTCACAACCGCTCTTAACAGGCCAACTCATTCGCGAGCTGCCGCTGTCGCCACTCATGGCCCAATGCCTCGTCAACCGGGGCGTCACCAGCAAGGCCGAAGTCAGCGAGTTCCTGAACCCACGGCTCAAGTTGTTGGCCGACCCGTTCCTGATTCCAAACATGGACGCCGCCATCGAGCGGCTCTGGAAGGCACGAGAAAACAACGAGCGGTTGTTGATCTATGGCGACTACGACGTGGACGGCGTCAGCTCCACGGCGTTGCTCGTGGAGGTGCTGACCGAGCTCGGCTGGACGGTAGAGCCCTACCTCCCCGGCCGCTTCGACGACGGCTACGGCCTGAGCGCCGTGGCCCTCGAGAAATGCCTCGAGCAGTTCAAGGCCGGCATCGTGCTCGCCGTCGATTGTGGCTCCACCGCTGTCAAGGCCATTGAGTTTCTCAATGACAAAAAGATCGATGTCCTGGTGCTGGACCATCACCAGGTCAGTACGCCACCGCCCGAGCCGTTCGCCATGGTCAACCCCCAGCTCAGCGACGATTACCCGAACTTCCAAGAGCTATGCTCCGTCGGCCTCGCCTTCAAGCTCGCACACGCGCTCGTCAAGCGCGGCCGCCAGGAGGGGCTGCAAAAGGAGCGCGACCTCGACCTCAAGAAATACATCGATCTCGTCGCGCTTGGCACCGTGGCCGACCTCGTCCCATTGACCGGTGAGAATAGAAAACTGGTCCACTCCGGCCTCGAGCAGCTCGGCGAGACCACCCGACCCGGGCTCATCGCCCTCAAGAAAGTAGCCAACGTCTCCAAGCCGGTCACCGTGTTCAATGTCGGGTTCCACCTTGGCCCACGACTCAACGCCGCCGGCCGGATGGACAACCCGGATGCAGCGCTGAACCTCCTGATCGCCAAGGACCGCTACGAGGCCGATAAAGCCGCCGACACCCTGGACAACTACAACCGCGAGCGCCGGGAGATCGAGCGTGACATCTCCACACAGGCCGTGGAGAGCGTCCGCCAGCGGTTCGACCCGGGGGAGGATTTCGTCATCGTCGAGGGCAACATGGAGTGGCATCTCGGTGTCATCGGCATCGTCGCCTCCCGCGTCATGCGCGAATTCTACAGGCCCACCTTCATCCTCGCCAGCGACGGTGACGGCTGGAAAGGCTCCGCCCGAAGCATCGAGGGCTTCGACCTTGCCGAGGCCATGCGCAGCTGCGACGACCTTCTGAATGACCACGGCGGACACGCCATGGCCGCCGGCGTCTCCGTCAAGCCTGGCCGGCTCGACGCCTTCCGCGAACGCATCAATGAGATCGCCAAAAAAATCATCACGCCTGAAATGTTCCAGCCACCGCTCAAACTCGACGCTGGGACCGGCCTCTCAGAGTTGACACTCTTGCACATCGAGGAAATGAGCCAACTCGAGCCGATTGGCCAAGGCAATCCAGAGATCCAACTCCTCGTCCCCGAACTCACCCTGTCGAGTCCCATTTACCGCATGGGGCGCGACAAACAACACGCCAAGTTTTGGGTGACCGACAATCACGATGCCTCCGAAGTCCTTGCGTGGAACCTCAAGCCCGAAGACGAGCCGAAAGACACCTTCGACATCGCCGTCGCTCCGCAGATCAACGACTTCAACGGCCGTCGCTCCGTCCAGCTAAAACTCATCGACTGGCGCCCTGCCAAAGACTGACCCGCGCTTGGCCAAGCGGCTAGATTTCCACGCTGGCCATTTTGCGGATACCGGCCCGTAACGGCAGCCAGCCGAGCAGGAACGAGCCACCAAGAAACACCGCCCACCCGAGCCAGAATAACACTGTCGAGCTGCCACCGAACGCCCAGCGCGACGTTGCCGCCATCAGGCTCAGCATGCCGACGATGTAGAGGAAACTAAGAACAAGGCAGAGCGTGCCGCCAAAGCCGCTGACGATCTTGCTCGGGTTATCCTCGCGGAAGTTCGGGTACACCGCGCCGAGGCCCACCGCCAGCGCGTTGAGGGTGAACGCCATCACGCCGATGGTCAGCGTGAAGTATAAAACGCGCCCAGGCGGAATTGAGAGCATCGCGCACGACGCCCCCACAAGCGCCATCGTCACGCCCATCGACACGGCGGTGGAAAAGAGGAACTTGGCCATGAGCGTGCGGCGCATCCCGAGCGGCGCCATGCCGATGATCCAGATGCGTTTGCCCTCGAGCGAGATTTGAGGGAACACAAACCGCGTCGTCAGCGTGGCAAGGTTCAGTGCGCATGCACCGAGGTTCAGATACGAGGTGAGGTCGATCCAAAAGTCGCTCGTCAGCCGGTGCGAGAAGTGCCGCAGGTTCACGATGTACGCGATCAGCAGGCCAAGCAGAATCAGCGACTGACCCCACTGTGTTGCGTCCCGCCAAAAGGTGCGGATGTCCTTCACGATCAGCGCCCGCGTGTCGCCGCGGCCCCACCACAGTAGCTTGGCCAGGCGGTCGAGCAGTCTGGGCGTGAACGCTGCCTGGCCAAGCGCCGGTTTGTGTTTCCAAAATTTCCAGCCGACCGCCGTTCCGCCTCCCCGGCTGTTCACCGCTGAGAGTGCGCCGTAAAAAATGCCGCCCGTGCGGGTCGAGGCGAGATAGCCGAAAAACAGCGTGTGGCTCAGCAAAACCAAGCCGAAGAAAAAAGTACCCATCAACGCGCCCTCAACCCACTGAGTGATCCCGCTCGACACCCAGTAGCTTGGGAGAAACGGGAACAACGAAAACCGCGTGCGCGCCAGCAGGCGGTCGACGACATCGAGTACGCGCGTCTCAAGCATCTCGTCGGTCACCGTCTCCGGCTGCAACCACGAGCTGGCAACGACGATCAGCACGATCACCGCCAGCACGACGGCAACCTGAAACGCCAGCCGATCCACCCAGCGCGCCAGTCCCAGCGCCGCCCAACTGCCGAGGATGGCCGGCAGCACGACGAACAACGCCACAAACAACGGCGTCACGAGGTAAAAATGCCATGGCGCATTGTAGATTGCGCCGTACGCGGCCACCAGTGGCGCGATCAGGAACAAAAACGCCCACGACGCCAGGATACCGGATTCGAACACCTTCCACCGGTAAACGACCTGGCGCGGCACCGGCAACGACAACAGGAACTGGGTTTCCTTGTTTCGAAACAGGTTGGTGAAGTTGATGATGACGTTGCTGAGCAGCAGCAGCAAAAACAGGAACGCGAACAGCAGGAACATCATCCGCTCGATCAGCACCGGCCCCAGCCCGGGAAAGCCCGAGGTGAATTGCAGTCCCTTGTGAAACAACCAGTACGCCAGCCAGGCATAGCCCACGACGAACAGGCCCATGAGGGATGCATGCAGCCGTGAACGCGCTACCGCCGACTTGAGCCGCCGCCAGTTTTGCATATGGTTGACCCCGGCCAACAGTCGCCAATGCGGGATGGGCTTCGCGCCGTTCATGCGTTGTCGGTGGTAAGCGCCAGGAAAATCGACTCGAGCCTGTTGTCCCGGTTCGCTGCCTGCAGTTCCTCGTGCGACCCGACAGCGACGAGCCGGCCCTGATGCATGATGCCGATGCGGTCTGCCATCTCCTCGGCAACGCTGAGTTGATGAGTGGAGACAAACACCGTCACGCCGGCGTCGGCCTGTTCACGCAGGATGTCCTTGAGAACGCGGGTGTGATGCGGGTCGAGCCCGACCATCGGCTCGTCGAACACGACGACCTCCGGCGAATGCATCAGCGCAGAGACGATAGCCACGCGCTGTTTGGTCCCATGCGAAAGGTCCTCGATCGGCTTGGTCAGGAATTCGCCGAGGTTAAACCTCCCGGTAAGGCGCTCGGCTTCGGCCTGCATCGCTCCATCCTCCATCCCGAACAGCTTGCCGGTGAACTGGAAAAACTCAGTCGGCGTGAGCTTGTCGTAGAGGAAGGGAAAGTCCGGCACATAAGCCATGCGGCGGCGCGCCTCGATCGGGCTGGAACCGATGTCGAATCCACAAATCCGCACCGAGCCGCTCGTCGGTTTCATCAGTCCGGCCATGACCTTGATGGTAGTGGTTTTACCGGCGGCGTTCGGGCCGAGAATGACGAAAAACTCCCCTGCTGGCACGGTCAGGCTGATATCAGCGACAGCCCTTAAATCGCCGAATTGTTTGGTTAATTGATCGATTTCGATCATTTTAAGCTGCTTTTTCGCAGTGGGATGTTTTCGTTGGTGAACTCCAGTTGGCCGGGAAATTTAACCTGTAAAACCTCGCCCACACGGCTCACCAAAATCGTCACCACACGATCGCCGGGAAGGCTGGCCTCGATGCGATAAATACGGACGCGCGTGCTGCCAAACCGTACGGCGTCGTTGTAGGCGGCCCAATCGAGGCCTAGCGCAATTGGCTCGCCGGCCGCTTGGCCTAGCGGGACACTGGGCAGCAGCAACGGCTTGAGCAACGGCGCAACAAGCGGCCCAGCGAATTGCTCGGCCAATGCGACCGGGTTGCGCAACTGGCCAAGCGGCGTCGTACGTTCCCATTGGCCAAGCACTCCATCGTGTTTCACAGTCAGCATTCGGTTGGTTGCCGACGCCGCAAACTCCCAAGTGCTCGGCGGCAGATCAATCGTGGTGTTGACGCTCTGCCAATCCAGACCGGCATCCAGCGTCGAGCGGAGGGTGAATCGCAACTTCCCTTGCAGTGACTCGACATTGAGCCGTCCATCCAGCACGAGGGTGTAGCCCTTGATCGACTCGACACGGCCGGCTGGCTGGTTGGTGCCACCGAAGTAAACCTCATCGGGGATAATTTCCCAACGGATGAAGCCAAGCGACCGGCCGTTTTGGGACACCCGCAGGTTGGAGGCGTCGGGTGCATTGAAGATTTTGTCGAGCACCACGTCGTTGGAGACGCGGCTGCCGCGGCCGGTATCGCCGTACTCGGCGCGCCAGAGGAGCGCATTCATCACCAACCAAAACAGGAGGATGACTGGAAAGGCCAACCGACGCACGGCGTTAGATTATGGGGTACGCTTGGGCGGGATGTAAACGGTTACCCCCGGCTTCAGGTCGCGGGAGTTTCGCATCAGGCGCGAGTTGGCGGCCTTGAGGACTGCGAACGGGACGCCGTACTGCCGGGAAATGCTGTAAAGGCTCTCGCCCGGCTTCAGCGTGTGGGTCCGGGTTTGGCTGGATCGGCTGCCGTAATTGGGCCGCGGCGGCGTGCGCGGGTTGCTGGGATTCACGGAGGGCGGCGGGCCACCGGCCGCCACGGCGACCTCCGGCACGTCGCTGCCGGCCTGCTGCAAACGACCCCGCATGGCCTGGACCTGGCTCTTGAGGTGGCTGTTCTCGCTGCTGGCCTTGGCCAACTGCGTGCGCAGCGTGTGGATGGCATTGATCTCCGAGGGCGGGATTGGCGCCATGGCGATGTCTTTGGCGATCTCTTTTTTGCAGGCCCTGATGAACCCCTCAATGTTGCCGGCGTGGCGGGAGTCCCGCTGCAACTCGAGATGCCGCTGGAAATGGTAGCAAGCCGAAACGTAGTTGTTTTTTTCGTTGCTGGGCTCGTAAAAAATCAGCCCCAGTTCGAAATGGGCGGCGGCGTTGCCCGGGTTGTTTGCGAGCGCCTCGCGGAAGGAAAGCACCGCCCCGTCAATATTCTTGCGGGCCAGGCGGCTTTTGCCCCGGACAAAATCGGGGTCGTCCTCCAGCCGGGACTGGCTCCCGCTCGTTGGATTGCAGCCGATGGCACCAACAACCAGCGCTGCCGGAGTCAAAACCCGCCCCAAAACGGACCAAAATTTCATCGGCAAAGAATTAAACAGGAAACCGTCGGGAAGGCAACCTCTGTTCACGCCAAAAACAAATTGCCACTACACGCTTTTTCTTCGATGGCCAAGCCATTACACTCCGGCCCGTGCTGCGCAGGGTCAAGTCATCCGAACTTCTTCCATCCTGGGCGTTTCCCATCATCGGGATCGTGTTGCTAACCGGCGCCCTTCTTTTGTTGCTGGCACTCCAAACGTTTGATGCGGGTGATCTCGCCTCGAACAAGACACCCCCGAACGACCCACCCGAGAACGCCATCGGGACCGCGGGGGCACGCACCGCCGACATCGCTTTTTTCCTGACCGGCTACGCGGCGCACATGATCCCTTTTTTGCTGATTATATTCGGCGTCAGTCTCGTCACGCCCTACCTGGGTCACCTGCGCCACAAATGGAAGGGCTGGGTGGCCGCACTGGTTTACATGGTCAGTGTTATGGGCCTATTGGAGGTCTACAAGGATGGATTCAAGGGCCTGATCGACTCTCACGGCATGCCCAGCCTGGGCGGTATTTTTGGGATGGGCATTCATTTTCTGTTCCAATGGTTTGGTGTCATCGGCTCGACCATCATCTACTCCGCCCTGCTGCTCTCCAGCCTCTATTTCCTGACCAACCTCCAGCCGGTTGAGCTTTGGCACTGGACAGTGGACACGTGGGAGAACTGGCGCGAACGCCTGGCCGATCCCGGCTTGGCAACCGGCGGCCCTTCCCAAAAAACAATCAAACGCAAAACCAAACGCCTCGAGCGCGATCTGGTCAGGCAGAAGAAGGCGATCAAGCAGGAGATCGGCCAAGCTGCCGCGGAACTGGAAGCAGACCAAGGCCTCGGCGCCGACCTCAAGCCGATCCCCGAGCCGACCGTTCGCGACCTGAGCGTCTCCGGCAAGAAGCGCCGGAAGAAAGCCGAAGAGGAGGCAGAACCGGATCCGGACGAAGTCGAGATGGGCGAGGTGATTTCGGCCCAGGAGGTCAAGGCGTCCACCGAGGAGCAACCCACCGAAACCGATACGCCCGACACTGAGGAACCGCAATCGGAGGAATCAAGCGAACCGAGCGAGCATGAGGTAGCCAACACCGCCGATATCCTTGGCCAGACGGAGCCGGACGAAACCCAGCCCGACAAGGAAAAGGAGACCGACGCGCCACCCAAGCTCAAGTTGCCCAAGCGCCGAGCCAAGACCAAGGGAGCGACGGCTCTGGCCAAGACACCAAAGGTCGATGGCTACAAGCTGCCGAAGTCACAGGTGCTCGATGAGCCGGATGCGCCGAGCGCCCCCACCGAGACCCGCGAACAACTCCTTGCCAACGCCCGACTGCTCAAGGACACCCTGGAGCAGTTCAAGATTGAGGTCAACGAGGGGGACATCACCAAGGGGCCGACCATCACCCGCTACGAACTGCATCCGGCCCCGGGTGTCAAACTTGAGCGAATCACCGGCTTGGCCAACAACATCGCCGCCGCTATCAAGGCTGAGCGAATCAACATCCTCGCCCCGGTGCCCGGCCGCAACACTGTTGGCATCGAGGTCCCCAACCTTATCAAGACCAAGGTGCTGTTCCGCGACATCGTCGAGTCGCCGGAATGGAGAAACTCTCGAGCAAAAATTCCCCTTGCCTTGGGCAAGGACGTTTACGGCAAGCCGATCGTCGCCGACCTGGCCGAGATGCCACACCTGCTCATTGCCGGCGCCACTGGTTCGGGCAAATCAGTCTGCATCAACTCCATGGTCGCATCGCTCCTATTCCGCTTTACACCGGAGGAACTTCGCTTCGTCATGATCGACCCCAAGGTGGTCGAGTTGCAGCTTTACAACGGCCTCCCTCACCTCGCCGCGCCGGTGGTGCACGATCCCAAGAAAGTCATTCTCGCCCTCAAGTGGGTGGTGAACGAAATGGAAAAGCGGTACCAGATTTTTGCCAAGGTCGGCGCCCGCAACATCGCTGGTTTCAATTCCCGCACTAGTAAGAAGCCGCCCAAGACCGATCAGGCGGAACTGCCGCTTGACGAAAGCGAAGGTTTTGCCGTCGAGATGGATCAGGAAGTCAGTATTCCACGGGAGGATGACGTCGAGATTCCCGAAAAGCTCAGCTACATCGTCGTCATCATCGATGAGTTGGCGGACCTGATGCTCATGGCCAAAAACGACGTGGAGAACAGCATCGCACGTATCACACAGATGGCCCGCGCCGCTGGCATCCACTGCATCGTCGCCACGCAGCGGCCCAGTGTTGACGTCATCACCGGCGTCATCAAGGCCAACATCCCGGCCCGTATTGCCTTTCAAGTTGCGGCCAAGGTGGACTCCCGCACCATCCTCGACGCCATGGGTGCCGACAAACTACTCGGCAAGGGGGACATGCTCTTCCTTCCGCCCGGCACGGCCAACCTCCGCCGCGCACAGGGCTGCCTTGTCACGGATGAGGAAATCAACCGCATTGTCGAAATCGTCAACACTCAGGCCAAACCGTGTTACGACACGGAAATGGAGCGCCAACTCGAGGTCCCGGAGAATGGCAAAAGTGGTAACGGCGGCAGCGGCATCGACGAGGACGAGGAAATCGTCCAGCAATGCATCGAGGTCATCCGCGTCGAGCAAAAGGCTAGCGTCTCGCTCATGCAACGCCGGCTGCGCCTGGGCTACACCCGCGCCGCCCGCATCATGGACGAGCTCGAGGATCGCGGACTCGTCGGCCCCAACCGTGGCGCCGAGCCGCGTGAAATCCTATTCGATGTCGAAGACTAGCGCTTGGCCAAGCGCTATTTCTTATACCAATCGCGGAGACGCACCTCCGAGGCATCGCCGACCAGTTTTTCGAACTTAGCCGTGTCGCTGCCCCGGTAGTGGTACGGGTAAACCACCTTCGGCTTGAACTCCCGCACCGCGTCGGCTGCCTGTTCTGGCGTCATCGTGTACGGCAGATTCATGCAGACAAACGCCGCGTCGATCTTCTTCAGTGAGCGCATCTCCGGGATGTCCTCCGTATCGCCGCTCACGTACACTCGCTTGCCGCCGAAAGTCATCACGTAGCCGTTGCCCCGGCCCTTGTTGTGAAACCGCTGCCGTGCTGGCGTCAGATTGTACATTGGCACCGCATCGATTTTCACATCCAGTTTCTCCACCGACCCGCCATTGGCCAAAGTGGTGATGCTTTTTTTTAGCCCTTCCGGCGCAAGCGCAGCCACGGCCTCGGGAGTGATGACGACCGTCTTATCCTTCACAATCTCCGTGAGGGTATCCTTGTTGAAGTGATCGCCGTGGATGTCGGTCACCAGCACGAGATCCGGCGTACCGTACAACTTGAACGATGCCGCGCCGCCGACCGGATCAACAAAAACTATCTTGCCGTTCCACTTGAACACCACTGTGCCGTGCCTGACCGGATGCACCTCCAGATCGCCCTTGGTCGTCTTGATCTTGTCGGCGGCTTGGGCCGTGAGTGCGCCAGCCAAGGCCACCTCAAAAATGAATCGAGTCATTGTTTTCATGTTGAGAAAGTCAAAAGGAGTCCAACTCAACCCTGCCGCTCGGCCATGGGCCGGCGGCGCAGGCACATGATCAGCGCAATGCCGATGGGCAGCAAAAACAGGCTGAGTTGCTGCCCCGGCTTGACCCAGCCAAACCACAGTTGCTCGACCTGGTAGTCACCCCGGAAAAACTCGACGACAAAGCGGTTGATCGAGTAACCCGCGAGGTAAAGGCCGAACACCTGGCCGTCAAACCGTTTGTGCCGGTACAACCAGGCCAGGCCGCCGTAGAGGGCCACGTTCAACAGCGCGGAATAAACCTGCGTCGGGTGGACATGCAGCGAGTGCGCGGCGTCGGTTGGCGCTTGGCCCAGCGCATTGAAGGCTGGACTTGCCGCCGGAAATTGAATGGCCCACGGCAGGTCGCATGCGGTTCCGAAACAGCAGCCGAACATTAGGCAGCCCAAGCGGCCCAGCGCGTGGCCAAGCGGGATGCTCGGGGCAAAGGCGTCGGCGATTTTCCAGAGAGGCTGTTTGCCGTGCAGCCGGATGTACAGAATCACCGCCAGCGCCGCGCCAATGAAACCGCCGTAAAACACCAGCCCGCCGCTCCGAAAATCGAGCACCTGCCAGAGCGGCCCGCCGGCGTATTGGTCATCCCAGTAGGTGAGCACGTGCATTGCCCGGGCGCCAAGCATCCCTGCAATGATAACCCACACACCGAGATCGGAGATGACCTTGCCCTCGAGCTTGTCGAGGACGCACCGGCGGCTGGCCGTCCACAGCCCGGCGAGGAAACCACCGGCCACAAGGATTCCGTACCAGTAGATTGCGAAGCCGCCGATCTTGAAGGCAATGGGATCCATTGCGCCGTTCAGCGAATGGTGTTGGTGACCACAGTCTGAACCGGCGCGGTTTCATCCACCAGGCCGGGTGGCAGCGGCGGCCTGAGCTCATTCCCGAAACCGGGCGGCAGCGGCGGCATCTGTGTCACAAGAGTCCGCCACTTTTTTCGATCGGCATTGGTCATGCCATTCCAGCGCTCGGTGTTGCGAAAGAAACCGGCACGTTCAGCCTGGGACATGTCAGCCAGCTTTTCAAACGACTGCATGACCAACTCCCGCTGAGCGCGGGACATGGCCTTGAATTGATCAAGGGTGGCATTCATCTTGGCGAGCTCTTTGCGCGGGAGGTGGCTCAAGGCGCGTTCCTGTTCGGCTTTGGGCAGATCAAAAAACTGGTGGAACTGGTGGGTCATCCGGCGACGTTCCGGCTTTGGTTTTTCGCGCCAGGTCGTGATGCGTCCCTCCAGCCCCTCTCGCAGGCGGGTCGGCATTTTTTCCATGTGATTTGTCAACGCTACGCGGGATTGGCGGCCGCGACCGAAGCTGGAGAGGTAGCGGAAAAACGACTCGTTCTTGAGCAGATCGGCCTGAACACCTGCGTCGAGTTTGTCCCAACCGGTCAACCGCCGCTTGATGTCGGTGCGGAACCGCTCCGGCACTGAGGCCAGTTGATTGGCCCGGTCTGCCTTCGCCGTTTTCATGATTGGCATCAGGTGCCAGCGAAAATCCAACGCGTCGAGTTTGCGGTCACGCTCGGCCTCCGGCATGGCGGCGTATTCGCCGACCTTGGCCTTCACAAGTTTGCGATGGCGCTCGGATGAAATCTTGAGCTTGCCCACCGCCGCCTCGCGCTCCGCCTCGGGTAGCGAGACGATTTTTTTGAAGGCCGCAAACGGCGAGCCAGCAGCCATCGCACCAACGGACGCGCCCATTGCCAATATCGGCAGCAGGAGCAGGCGGGCGACTGTGACTCGCAAATTCATAAAGTTACTTGAGGGCAGCCCAAAGTTCTTCGTCGATCGGATCAGCCTGAGCGATGGCTTCGATGGCCTCAAAGTCGGCCAGAAAACCGGGAGTGAACTCGGCGATGGACGCGACGGCCGCAGCCATCTCGGCACGCGACTGGTTGAGGTGCGACTGGTAGCCAACGCCACCGATGACTATCACAAGCGCCGCTGCGGCAGCGATTTGGATGGGACGAAATTGCGGGGCGAGGAGCTTCCGCCACCACGCTTGGCCAAGCGCTTGGCGGGTGGCCTCGGCTCGGCGGACTTTGTCCAGCACGCGAGCGGTGAAATTGGTCGCCACCGGGGCATCGGGCAGCGCGACCAGAAGACGCTCCAGTGCTGCCCACGCGTCCTGCTCGTCAGGGTTCGCTGCCAGCCAATGCTCCAGCTTGGCCAACTCGGCATCGGTCAAGTCACGCGCGTGCACCGTTTGCAACAGGTTCTCAAACTCGGGTTGGTTCATTATCTCCTTTCCTTAAAAACCATGGTCACACAAAAGTTTTGCCATCGTGTCATTTTTTTTGCCATTCGCCTGACTTCAGGTACGGTTTCAGGCGGCTTTTGAGCACTGACCGGCCCCGAAAAATGATTGATTTTACTGCCGTCAGAGAGATTCCGCCCATCACATCGGCAATTTCCTCGTAGCTGACACCGCCCTCACGACAGAGCAGCAGCGCGGTGCGCTGTTTTTCCGGCAGATCCATCAGAGCCTCCTCGACCTTGGCACGCAGTTCGGCGCTGAGAGTGGCATCAGACGGGATCGGGCTGGCGGCATCCTCCACCACGCGCAGCGGCTGGGATTCGTTGTCGGGACGCGGCTCATCGAGTGAGTCGGCCGGATGCCGCGTGCGCCGCCGAATCTCGTTCAGACCGAGGTTGCGGGCGATGGTGAAAAGCCAGGTGGTGAACTTGCTGGCCACCTCGTAGCGTTCGCGGGTTTTCCAGACCTGGACAAACACGTTCTGGGCAATGTCCTCCGCCTCGTCGAGGTCGTTGATCAGCCGGTAAATCAGGTTCATCACCGGCTGCTTGAACTTCTCCACCAATTCCTCGTAGGCCGACAAGTCTCCCCCTTTCACCCTCAACATCAGGGCCACGTCGGGATCGTTCCTGTCAACCATACCGCAAAAATCTAAGTTACGCTTGGCCAAGCGGCAAGGTTACGAGTGAATGAAATAGCGCCTGGCCAAGCGGAATTGTTTCGGGCGCCGAGCGCGGCTAGACTCCGGCCGCGTGCCACAGAACGCTACAGACCAACCCAACGCAACGGAGTTGATGGCCATCCCCAACGACAGCACACCCGCCGGGGAACTGCCGGGACTGAAGCGGTATCTAAAGACAGAATCGGCCCGGCTTCAGGAGTGGCACCGTGATGGCGGCGGCGGTCGCAAGGTGTGCCTTGGCCGGTCGCGGATGATCGACACACTGCTCCGGGTACTGTTCGAGTGGACGCTAGCAAGCCTCAAGCTGCCCGATAACGCGCGTAAGCTCAAGGTTTCGCTCGTCGCGATCGGCGGCTACGGGCGCGCGGAACTCAGCCCTCACAGCGACATCGACATCATGCTGTTGCACAACGGCTCGGCGCCGAGCCTAACCCGCATCTACAGGCATCCTCTTCTAGAGAAGCTCACCGGCACCGGCGGCTTGATCTATACACTTTACGACCTCGGCATGAAGGTCGGCCACTCGGTGCGTAACATTCAGGATGCGGTCAACATCGCCAACGACGACATGAAAACCAAGACGTCGCTGATCGAATCGCGCCTCATCACAGGCGACACCGCGCTGTTTGGGCAGTTATGCAAGCGACTTGAGGCCAGGTGCGTCCGCAACCATGTCGATGACTATCTGCAGATGCGCATCGGCGACCAGGACACACGCCGTGTGAAGTTCGGCAACTCCGCCCTGCTGCAGGAGCCGAACATCAAGAACGGCTGCGGTGGCCTGCGCGACTACCAAAATCTGCTGTGGATGACCCACTTCAAGTACGGCACGCGCACCCTGGAGCAACTCGAGGCTCAGGGAATGATCCGCCCGAAGAACCGCATGCAACTCGACGTCGGCTACGACTTCCTGCTGCGCACCCGCAACGAGCTGCACTATCAAACCACGCGACTGGTGGACGACATGCCCAAGGCGCTCCAACCCAGGGTCGCTTGGCATCTCGGCTACAAGAACCGTTCACCGGCGCGCCGGCTCGAGGAGTTGATGCGCGATCTCTACACGCACCTGCGGGCGATCCACCTCATCACCCGCATGGTCGAGCGCCGCCTGGCCCTCCGCCCCAAGAACATCCACCGCCTGCCATCGTTTCGCACCCTGTTTGGCGGCGGCAAAAAAGAGGAGTCGATCGATGGCTTTAAAATTATCAACGGCGAACTGGTGCCGACCTCATCGCGTATTTTCAAGGATCAACCGCGACGACTCATGCGTGTATTTCTTTATGCACAACAGCGCGGCCTTGAGTTTCATCCCGACCTCACGCAGCTACTGCGCGACAACGCCCCGCTAGTGGATGACGGCTTCATTCACGACGCCGAAAACCACGAGACGTTTCTCGAGATTCTCAACCAGCGTGGCAACGTCGCCCCCGCCATGCGCGCCATGCACGAGGTCGACTTGCTGGGGCGCTACATCCCCGAGTTCGGCCGCATGACCTGCCTTGTGCAGCACGAGTTCTTTCACGCCTACGCGGCGGACGAGCATACGCTCGTCTGCCTCGAGAAACTCGACCAGATCTGGGACGCGGACAAGCCGCCATTCGCCCACTACACCCACATCCTGCAGGACATCGACCTGCCGTACCTGCTCTACCTGGCCCTGTTTTTGCACGATGCCGGCAAGGGCATGGAAAGCGGCGACCACGTGAGGGACGGCATGGCGGTGTGCCAGAAAGTCGGCGCGCGACTTGGCCTCACTTCACGCCGCCTGGCCAGGCTGAAGTTCCTCGTCGAGAACCACCTGCTCATGGCCGAGGTGTCGCAGCGGCGCGACATCGACTCGCCGACGGTCATTCGCCAGTTCGCCGAGACAGTGCAGGACGAGGAAAACCTGGCCATGCTCACCCTGCTGACGTTCGCCGACTCGCTGGGCACCAGCGACAACCTGTGGAACGATTTTAAAAATACGCTGCTGAAAACCTTGTACCACCTTGCCGGTCGCCGTCTTACCAGTGGCAAAAATTACAAAAAGGCTGAGGCGGAGCAGTTGGCTAAACTCAAGCAGGAGGCACACGAACAGTTGCCGCTGAAGATTTCCGGCGAGGAACTCGAGGCCCACTTCGAGCACCTCACGCCGCGATATTTCCGCACCCACTCCCTGAAGCATATTCATATTGACCTCACGCAGGTCAATCGCTTCCTCAAGCGAGTGGTCAACGGCACCGGCACAAAAGTGCTTGAGCCAATCATCGCCTGGCACAACCAGCCGGCACGTGGCTATACCTCAGTGAAGATTTGCACGTGGGATCGGCCGGGGCTCTTCACCACGATTTCTGGGGCGTTGGCCGCAACGGGTCTGAACATTTTGAGTGCGCGGGTATTTTCGAGAGGTGATGGGATCATCATCGACACCTTCCTTGTCCTAAACGCCCGAACCGGCGGCTTGGTCAAGCGGCCAGAGCGCGACACGTTCAAAAAGTTGATCACCCAGGCGCTGTTATCCGACGAGTCGCCTGAATTCGAGTCACAGATCGAAACATTGGCCAAGCCCAGCACATCAGCAGAATGGCAACTGCCAACACGCATCCGCATCGACACCCACTCGGCCAAGTCGCGCACTATCGTCGAGGTCGAGTCCGAGGATCGGTTGGGCCTGTTGCATCGCATATCCAAAGTGCTCACGCGACACGGACTGAGTATCCATGTGGCGCGCATCAGCACCGAGAAGGGCGCCGCAATCGATACATTCTACGTCCGAACCGCCCTCGGGAAAAAGCCAACTGACAAGGCGCTGCTCAAACAAATCCAGTCCGACCTCGAAGCCGAACTAAATTAGCGTTTCAGTGCTGGAAGCCCATAAAACTTCAGGGCGTTCTTGAAGAAAAATTTCTCTCGGACCGCACGGCTCTTATCCGCAAAGAACCCCTTCACAACTGCGAGGTATTCACCGTAGGTGCCGCCGCGCATGGTCACCGGCCAGTTACTGCCGTAGATCAGACGGTCTTCGCCAAACGCATTCCACAACAAATCGAGTTCTGGTTTGTAGAAGGACAGATTCTTTGGAGAGGGCTGGCGGTGTGATTGCTGGAACAAACCGGAGATTTTGCAGTTTACGTTTGGGTTCTTCGCCACTTTTTGGACAGCTGCAATCCATTTCGGATCGGCCGGTTTACCTTCAATGTCTGCCCCAGCCACGTGGTTTATCAAAATCTTTAACTTGGGCAAACTCTTGGAGATCATGTCAACGTCATCAAGACTGTATTGAAACATCAAAACATCGAGCGTCTGATTCCTGTCGGACAGCAACTGGAGATCGCTCCACATAGCCTCGTTTTCAAAGAAACCATCGCCACCGGGCCTTTCGCGCATGCGAATACCAACAAAACGCGCATCCTTTGATAACTCGATCAGGTGCTTTTTGAAATCCGGTGTTCCAATTTCAAGGCTACCGACCAACCCGATGTAACGATCTGGATCGTGCTTCACCAATTCGAGCACCCACTGGTTGTCTGGAATCCATTTGCTCGCCTCAACAATGACGGCTGCGTTGACGCCGTTTTCGTTCGACACCTTGTCGAAATGCTCGGTAAGCACCGGCCTGTACAAAACCTTGTCGTCCTTCGGCGGCCAAGGCAGGCCCTGCGGCCGGGTGGTGTCGTACAAATGAATGTGCGTGTCGATGATCGGGATATCGGTGCTCTCTTGAGAAGGCGTACAACCGGCAAGGAATACCGATGTCAAAACGGGAACTATCAGTTTCTTCATATGAAAAACGAACTAAACATCCTTGGTCAAGCCGCTCATCGGCGATTCCGCGTCGGCAAACTCCTCCACTCCAACGCCCATTCGTTGCATCGTCGCCAAATGATATTTTGAGAGAGAGTAGTTTTTTCGGTATTTGAGGTATCGACCATTTTTAATCGTGCCACCGCCGCCACCTGCAAACACCACTGGCAGATTCTCCTCACCATGAGCATGACCATCCCCAAGACTGGAACCGTAAAGGAGCATGGAGTTTTCGAGTAGCGTGCCATTGCCTTCGTCTATGCTTTTCATTTTACCGAGCATGTAGGCGAACTGGCGGTTATGCCAGGCGGTGATCACGTTGTACATGTCGCGTTTTTCAGAAACAGTTTTCCACGAGTTGATGCCGTCATCGTCCTCGGACTTGCCGCTGATATCGCGGTAATGCGACAGCGCATGCCAAGTGCCCCGAACACCATCAATAAAATCAAAGTATCGGTTACTCTGCCCATGATCCAACATCAGCGAACCAACACGCGTTGCTCCCGACCAAAAGCCAAGCACCATCAAATCCATCATGGTGCGCATATAATTCTCGTGATTATCCGGAATGCCCAACTGAGGTCGTTTAAACTCCACCCCTTTCACTTGGCCAAGCGCGGATTTATCGGCTTGTTTTTCGGCAAACTCCATCCTGCGTTCCACTGCACGAAGCGACTCCAAATACTCATCAATCTTTTGTTGATCTATGCGACCAACGCGACGCTTCAAACTCTTTGCTTGGCCATTGACCAAGTCAATCACGTCCTTGTCAGTGACACCGTCGCTGGCTTTGCGAAACCTCCGAT
>Ga0209753_1000257_pt1 | contig 21559 bp, 22 predicted proteins | sample METZYME_3_550m_FD_187550 | JGI IMG/M metagenome (GOLD analysis project Ga0209753, IMG submission 187550) | Marine microbial communities from oxygen minimum zone in mesopelagic equatorial Pacific - METZYME_3_550m (SPAdes) (version 2) | ecosystem: Environmental > Aquatic > Marine > Oceanic... | reverse complement strand
GCGCCTGCCTCAAATGCATACTGTGCCTTACGATCAAAATAAGTCGCTCCACGATCGCAGAGCGCAATGTTCCCCGCCACATCAGCCGCATTTTTCAGGGGCACATCTGCCACAGCCGGATCTGTATAGACCACCTTGCCTTCGATTGCTTCGGGCAAGTTGGCAACCGTGATGGCATGGTTGGAGTCCACCTTGTACAGGGATGTAACCGCCTCAGGCGGTGAGGTGATGGTAACATAGTTTGGATCAGCAACAGGCAGAGGGGGGTCCGCTGCGTAAAGAATGGTGGCAACCCCTCCATCCTTCTCCTTAACAGGCACCACATCTATGCCGTTAAATTTGACCGATATAGTATCCAGGTCCACCTGGCTGGAATCCGTGTCGGTAACCTCAACCGTAAAGCCTCCCGGTCCACTTTGAACAAGTTGAACTGTGGCCGGAACATAAGGAACACCGCCACTAAAAAAAGCAACCTTGTCAATAACCCAGTTCGGTTTAGTTCCCGTGGAACAATCATCGTACAAGGCCACGAACCGGACCGATATGGCATCCCCGGCGGCAAATGTCCCCAAGCTTGCCGATGTGGTGATGTAAGAACCATCCGCATAACCGGCAGAAGTATTACCGAATCCATTTTGGCCTTTTGCGATTCCGTTACCCACGATGGCAACATCCGTATAGCCGTTTGCAGAAAATGCGTCTTTTCCCACATCCGTGTAGTCACCGCCATTAACACTTATCCAGAGCTGACCCGCATCCCACATAGCTCCCTCAAAGGCATGACGATGATCAACGCTTACGGTCACCTCGCCGGCGGCGGAAACAATGCAACCCGGGCTGCTAAGGAAATCGTGGTATGGACCACCGCAACCGGCGACACTGCCTTCTGAGACCCACTGTCCATTTTCTTCATTATACTCCCAGGGACCGGGAACAGCACCCACTGTTTCCACCGTGAACCCTTCGTCATCACTGCTGAAGTCATAGATCGCAGGAACATAACGAACATCGCCGCTGAAAAAAGCAACCTTATCAATAACCCAGTTCGGTTTAGCTCCCGTGGCACAATCATCGTACAAGGCCACGAACCGGACCGAAATGGCATCCCCGGCAGCAAAGCTGCCCAGGTTTGCAGTTGTGGTGATGTATGAACCATCCGCATAACCGGCAGAAGTTTCACCGAATCCATTTTGGCCTTTTGCTATTCCGTTACCCACGATGGCAACATCCGTATAGCCGTTTGCAGTAAATGCGTCTTTTCCCACATCCGTGTAGTCACCACCATTAACACTGATCCAGAGCTGAGCCGAATCCCACATACCCCCCTCAAAGGCATGACGATGATCAATGCTTACGGTCACATCTCCAGCGGCGGTAACAATGCAATCCGGGCTGCTAAGGAAATCGTGGTATGGACCACCGCAACCGGCCACACTGCCTTGTGAGACCCACTGTCCATTATCTTCATTATACTCCCAGGGACCGGGAACAGCGCCCACTGTTTCCACCGTGAACCCTTCGTCATCACTGCTGAAGTCATAGACTGCAATTTGTGAGAGAACACTCGCCGGATAAACAACCAGGAGACCCAGAGCAATACCCAGTAAGTACTTTTTTGTTTTTTTGATCGCTTTCATTTGTTTTAAGAATTGTCGATTTATAAATTCACATAAAAAACGCGCAGGCTGAATTCGCATATAAAGTTGATTTACTGCAGCAGAACCTATTTAAGGTTAATAATCGGGCCAATAACCATAGTAAGGCCAATTGGCATACTTAGATAATCCACCCATACTTACATAGCTTCTTCTCACCGGATCCAGCTCCGTTGTTCTTTCCTGCATCCAAGCTATATCAAGGTTTCCCCTTGAACTCACCCTCCCGCCGGGTATGGGAACAGGCGGAATCAATGTTCGCTTATCCAACCACCTCTGTTTGTCGCAGTGTCCATCAGCAAATGAAAAGTTCGTTGCGTTGTTATGATAAATACCAGGCCAATCCTGTTGAAAACAGTATTTACTTTCGTCACCCGGATAACCGGCCATGTCGACCCTGTAATTTCCGGCGTTAATAGACTCGCCTCTCATATCAAGTAGTACCCATCTGTTGGATGGATTACGTATCTCTTCTAATTTTCTGTAGGTAGTCCAGCGCGTATCTGAACCAAAAGGCCAACCAGACCAACCTCCCATGAATATATTCATGCTGTAGGAACGATCCCGATAGATATGTCTCCCCGTGTTGTCGGTTATGATCGCCTTGTCTGCAGGACACTTAAAAACATCTTTAGAGTACCCCAAATATTTTTTAAGAACCCCTTCCGTGACGAAAGATAAATCCTGATTGACACCGGTTAGCCTCAATACCCCCACTGCCCAAGCAAAGGTCCAGCTCGATTCACTTTTGTACGCACTCGCATAAGGAATCCTATCTTCGTGGTCCGAGGCAAACAGACTCCAGGCCAGCATGATTTGTTTATTGTTATTCATGCATGCTATGCCGGTCGCATTTTCCTTGGCCTTGGCCAGCGCAGGTAAAAGTAGTGCCGCTAGAATTGCTATGATGGCTATGACAACCAGCAACTCAATCAACGTAAAAGCTCTATTTTTTCTGTACCTAATCTTCATAACACCTAACCAAGTTGCCCCTAGATTTTAAATTCGGCTGCTTCGACGCCGATGGAGTCCGATTACCCAACCCAAGTCAATCTTATTCTTGAGTTGCAGGCTCGAGTTCCGCCCGATGTACCACTCGACCCCCTCAATCGAGGTCGGCAAGCGAAATTTCAGTGGGTCATGGCATAGATGAGGATATTGATGCCCATTGGGTATGATTTGGGCTCAGAGAAATGTTTAAAATACCACTCGCTGACACCTTCCTCCTCCCATCCGTCGCCAATGTCGGTGTTGTGGCAGGCGACGCCCATCATCCGGCCTTTCTTGTCGAAGTAGGCATAGAAATGCGGCTTGGGCGGCATCGTTTCATACCTTTTTGTTTCCCAAGTAACCCCACTGTCCAACGCCTGTTGCGGCGTAGAAAACCGATCCCTGTACCAGTCTTCACTGGGGACCTGCGGCTTTTCATCCAGCGGAAACACATGATTAAAAAGCAAATGATCAACAGGCAAATCAACCGGTTCAATATTGGGAAACACCCTTTTCATTTCACGATAAAAATTCTCCCACTCCGGTTCACTCCAAAAATCATCCGCCATAAAGAAACCACCATTAAGCAGGTACTCACGGAACCCCTTTGCCTCATCCTCGCCCAGGGACATGGAGCGCGGATCGGTTATGTATACAAAGGGATGCCCTTTCAGCAAATCCCCGGTGAACTCGACAACAGTGCCATCCGGGTCAGCTTTGATGGCGGTGAGTTGCTCGATACGGTGGGAAAAGTTCAGGTCTGCGTTGGGATAATCCACCCTCCATCCACCACCAAATCCCCGGCCATAACCGGAGTATTGTACACGGGCAAAAGTGAACTTGTCCTGAGGCAGTTCGGTATCGTTTTCCCAATCTGGAACCCCTCCCCGTCCACCCCGATTACCACCAGCAAATCCGCCGCGACGGCCACCTTCGTCACGAGTCCACTGGGCATACCCCGCGACCGCCATGAGGGCTGCGACAAGTAGCAACAGTATTGTTTTTTGGGCCTGGTTTTTCATTTCTTTAGCTTGGCCAAGCGGACAACCTAGAGGCTCACCCATTGCCCGATGACGATTTTACGCTTTCCGGGGGGAAATTGTTACGGTTTGCTAAATAAAAGCGAGTCAAACAAATGCACCTTAATGGGTTCAGGTGGCAGGGATGTAGCGCTGAAACAACAAAGCCAAGCCGAAAAGCCCCAAAAACACGGCACCCATGTGAATTTCCTGACTGGCCGCCAGCATGAAATCAAATAACACGATGCCAGCCAATAAACCTGACACGGTGCGACCATGTTGAGGGATCATCACCTTGAAGCTGAACAGTAGGCTGCGCCCGACCCAAAGGGAATAAAGGCAGGCGGCGATGATTAATCTATTCCAATTCACCTCCCCGTCGACAACCAACCCGGGTAAAGTAAAGGCAATGGCAAGGGGCAAAACCAGCAACCAGGATGGCCACGAGTTAACATTGCCACCGGTGGCTTCATGGCGGGCGATATTGCTAAGGCCAACGATATACCCCCACAGCGCTAAAGCACTTAGAATAACCGGAAGGCCAAGTGACGCAGTGGGCGACTCGGCGGCAACTACTCCAGCCAAGACGTATAGGGATAGCCTGCACAGGCCCATGATTAAGGGAGACCAAGTGATGCGCTTGTGAATCCAGTCGTACCACAGGACACTGCCAGCCAGGGCAAACGCACAGACAGCCACAACCGGGCCGATCCAAACCAAACAACCCAAACCAATCACCATTTGGATGATGCCCCATACCCAAACCGCCTTGGCACTGATAGCGCCGCTGGGGATAGGGCGCTCGGTGCGATGTTCCTTGTCAAACCGAACATCAAAGGCATCGTTCAGAAACATGCCGGCGAGATAGAGGAGCGTCGTACCGACGATGAGCCAACTGAAACGTTGCAAATCCGTCGTCTCGAGCAGCGTACCGCCCGCCAACAACCAGGAGGCGAGGCAGTTCGACCAGATGGTGGGCAGGTTGGAAACCCGCCCCAAGAGCAGAAGCGCTTTGAAACAGTCGTAGGATGAATCGCGCTTCAGACCCATGTTAGTCAACAGGCAGTATCCCATGCTCGGCCAACTGGGCCAGGGTCCACTTGTATTCGCCGACAAGTTGATCGGCAACGTCCCGCTGCTTCATCTCACTGGGCAACACTTCCCATGTGTAGGTTTCCATCTCGATGTGCGAACACATCGCCGGCCCGGCGCCGAGCACGTCAATGGCGGCTTTCAGTTGATTGGATGTCGTGTCAAATAAGCGGCACGGCGGGCAGTGCAGCGGCACGTGAAAGTGAATTCGCCACTCGGTGCCATCAACCGTCTCGCCTCGTGCGGCAGCAGCCAATGCGTCCGGCAAATCGCGATACCGCGTGAGTTCGCCGCCCTCACCCCTCGCCACGACTTGGTGAAAGTAAATATCCTCCGCAAAGTCGGTCAAGCCGTCGAGCACCTCGGCGCCTGGCTTCACCTTGAGCGCAGAACTGAAGTGCAACTTGCTGATGCGTATACCCTCGGCAACCAACGAGCCGAGCGCGGCAGCAGCCTCCTCGAATTCGACCGCCAAGTGGCAGGTGTCGTAGTTAATGCCCAAGCGTTTGGCCAAACGATCGTCGCCGGGCCGATCAGCCCGGAGCTGCCGATAAAACTGGATCATCTCTTGACTCGTTTCCAGATAACACAACGGCTCCGGCTCCAGTCCGAGGTGCATATCTTTACCTGTCTTTTCGCTGAGCGCATCGACATGCTCAATAACTTCCCAAAGATTGCGCCGCATGGCCTTGACCTGCTCATCGGTGGTGATGAAATCCTTAAACGAACATGGCACGGTACTGACGCTGCCACCCGCATCCGCCGGGGCAAGTTCAGCCAAAATATCGAATAGCCGCCTGGTGTACTCGACGCGTTCCGGAGTCGTCCAGTCCGGTTGGTAAACCTGTTCCTTGATGCGTTTCCCGTGAAAATCGCCATACGGAAACCCATTGACAGTGAAAACATAACAGTTGTTTTTGTCGAGCCACTCACGAAATCGCTGGAGTTCGTCCGCTTGTCCAAGTTGGCGCGATGCCGCGTCACCCAAGCGCAAACCGATTGCGTAGGGCTTGCCATCGCTGACCCGGTCTCGAACCCGTAGCGTGTGCTCCTCGAGAGACCGCAATGTTTCCGGCCAATCGCCACCGCGATGGATGTTCGTGCAATAGGCAAGATGGATGCCGTGGCTAAGTCTCATGTGCACTTGGCCAAATTCAAAGACCCTCGGGCTTTGTGAAGCGCGAGCTCTGGCTCATGAACTCGATTGGGTTTTGATAAACCACCTTGTCGATATACTGCACATCGTTACCACGGCGTTTCATTTCCTGCGCGGCCTGAGGCACGGCCAACGGTACGCTGATGCCCCAGTCGCACGCGCTGTTCATCCAGATGCGCTCGTTCCCGTACACCTCAAGAATGTCAATCGCACGGTTGGCCGTGCACTTGGTCTCGGGGTATAGAGTCATGCCGGCCCAGAACCCGTCATCGAGCACCATCTTCACGGTATGCTCCTCGACGTGGTCGATGATGCAACGCTCCGGCCGTATTCGGCTGTCGTTCTTAAGCACGTCCAAGATCAACCGGGTACCTTTGCGCTTGTCCTCGAGGTGCGGCGTATGGACGAGGATCAAGTGGTCGTTGCTCCCCGCCAGATCAACGTGCTTCTCGAGCACGGTCATCTCGTTGCGGCTGTTTTTGTTCAGGCCAATTTCCCCGATGCCGAGCACGTTCGGGCTTTCCATGAATTCCGGGATGATCGCCAGCACCTCCTCAGCCAGCGCAATATCCTCCGACTCCTTCGGGTTGATGCAAAGCCAGGTGTAATGCGGCAGGCCAAACATCGACGCACGACGCGGTTCGTGCTGAGTGAGTTGACAAAAGTAGTCGTAAAATCCCTGCGCTGAGCTGCGGTCGAACCCGGCCCAGAATGCCGGCTCACACACCACCTGACAACCAGCCATGGCCATTGCGCGATAATCGTCAGTCGTGCGGCTAACCATGTGGCCGTGTGGTTCAATGTAACGCATTGTCCTGTTCTTCAGTTAGGCGTTGTCCGTGTCAGGGCAAGCGCCGCAGGCTGCCTTCACCGTAGCCTTTGGGATAGGTTCGTCCGAAGGGTCGCTAAACTCCAAAAGCACCTTCTCGGCGCGGTCCGGTTGCCCGCTCTCCAGCGCCTTCAGCGCCTCGCAGAAGGCATCGTAACGGAAATCCGTCTCGCCATCAGCGCGGTCAACGCGATCCATGAACGCCGCGATGTCGATCAGCCTCGCCCGGGCGTCTAGAAAATAAAGATCGAGGATATTTTTTCGGTCAGCCATTTTTCCGTGTAAAGGAGATAAATAAACACCCGAAAGATCCTTTTGGCAATCTAATGATGATCTGTTGCACCTGTTCCCACAAGCGACAGGTCAGCTGTTGACTTGGGGCGAATCATCCGCCAAAGGCCGGCAGCGATACTGCCAAGGATGCAATGTGTAACCGCACTGACGGCACACGGCACTGCCGCCAGAGCCGTGAAATGCGCTTTGGCCAATGCCGCCCCCAGGCCGCTGTTTTGCATCCCCACTTCGATCGAAACCGTACGACTAGATTGCTCATCAAACCGCAGAAGCCTAGCTAGGCCGTATCCCAACCCAAAGCCGCCCGCGTGCAGGAGCACCACTGCCAACACAAGAATCCTCCAGTGCTCCTTGATCTGGACATGTTTATCGGCCAAAATGTAGCCCACGATCAGGATAATGCATAACACCGACACAAAGGGCGATAAGGCGGAGATCCGCTTGGCGGCCTTGCCGAAGCAATGATTCAGCACTGTTCCGGCAGCCACCGGCAGGATCACGACGATCAAGATGGTTTCCAACATTGCGAATGCATCCACCGGGACACGCTCCCCGACATAAACCTTGGTCAGCAGCGGTGTCAATCCCACAGCCAATGTGGTTGAAATCGCGGTCATGCTCACCGACAAGGCAACATTCGCCCGGGCGAGAAAGGCGACCACATTGGACGCAGTGCCTCCCGGACAACAGGAAACCAGCACAAGACCAACCGCGATATCGCGGGGCAAACCCAAAAGATAACCTATCCCCCAGCCCAAAAACGGCATGATGACAAACTGCAGGGCAACACCGCCTAGCAACGCTGCAGGAATCACGAATACACGCTTGAAATCGTTGGGGGTCAACGTCAACCCCATTCCCAGCATGATCAATCCCAATCCAAACTTGATCATGCCGTCCGTACACCACGCAAAAGAAGCTGGCCAGCCCAGCGCCACCACGGCGACGAGCACGGACCAGAGCGGGAACAAGTTGGTTAACCAACGAAAACAGGTTTGCATGCCACCGATTGAGACGGCGTGGCCAAGCTGCGGCAATCATAATATTACAAAACAAGCGGCTTCGGCTTGAGTTTGCCGGGTTGTGGACTTAAGTTGCCGACATGAAGCGCTTGTTGTTGTTTACATTGTTTTTGACAACGGTTTTCCTGTTCCAATCCACTTCCGCCATGGCTCAGGGGGCTTCGCTGGATACGCGCGCTCTGCGGGAAGATTATAGCCGATTGCAGAGCCAACTGGTGGATCTCCTTGAGGCGCATAATGCTCTTAAGGGTGAACTTTCCAAGCTCCGCAGCGAGGTGCGCCTACTCCGGGCCGAGACCTCGACAAAAGATCCCACCACCGCCACCCGTGATGATCTAGAGGGGTTGGCCAAGTCAATCCGCGAAATCGACCGTAAGCGCCTTCAGGACAAAGATCTAATTCTCAAGGAGATGAAGGCATTACTTCGATCCTCCCCAGCAGGAACCAAGTCGCCAACCCTCACGTCCCAATCGCAGAAAGGCTTCGATCACACCGTCGAGGCCGGTGAAACAATCTCGGCAATCATCGCAGCCTACAACACCCAATTGAAAAGCAAGGGTGTAAAAAAACGGATCACGCTCAAAACGGTGCTTAATGCAAACCCGAACCTGAACCCGCGGACGATGCGAATCGGCCAAGTGCTTTTCATTCCCGACCCGAGATAATACCGCGCCCCAGACTGAATTATGCAACTGGATTTCTTGGCAGAGAATTGGGATACAATCGCTTGGGCTGTTCCCGGGGCATGGGTGGTTATCATTCTGGCGGTTTCCTGGGCGCTACCAAGGATTGATTTTCGCGTCGGATCCAAGACTGTGGTGATTGAGTGTATGGGGCTTGCCCTGCGCAGAATTCCATTGACGGACATCAATCGGGTCTCCAAGCGACTCAAGGGAAAGCCGGAAGTTTGGCGGAACACCTTGAGGGGGAACCACCGGATGCTGGTGCTTTACCGCAAAAACGGCAGGCGGCCGGTAGTAATCACCCCGCACAACCGTTACGTGTTCCGAAATCAACTCGAGGTAAATCTCGAACGACTGTCTTCGCGGGCCGCTTAGCCGTACACTGGCGTGTAAGCTTTGCGCCGCAACAGGAGCCAGGTTTTCAGCCCGATGCCCAGCTTGACAAAGCGGTTGATCTTCAACCTGTTCGCCTCAAAGACATTATACTGTACAACCTTAAGTTTCCCCAGCAAGCGCCAGTATATCGCCCCCATGGCTTCCGAGGCGACGAGCAACTGTCCCAACTCCTTGGGGAATGATTCGCGGGCCAGACGGTAATGCGCCCAGGCGCGCTCGGCGATTTCCTGCGTGGCGTTCGCGTACCCTGCAGTGAAGCGCCCATTCAAAATATCATCCTCGGCAACCCCGTGTTTTTCCAGCATCGATTGCGGAAGATAAATCCTACCTCGTTCGGCATCCTCGGCGACGTCACGCAGGATATTCGTCAACTGCATCGCTTGGCCGAGGTTTTCCGCGTAGTGTTGCGTTTCGTTGCAGTCACACCCAAAAATTCGGATACTCAGCAAGCCCACCACCGAGGCGGCTCGGTGGCAGTAAATTTTCAGCTCGTCAAAGTCCCTGTAGCGGGTTTTCTTTAAATCGGACTCCATCCCGACGATCAACTCGTCAAACAAACTGAAGGGCAAACCGTATTGCCGGATGAACGGGCGTAACTCGCGGCAGACTAGGAATTGAGGCTCCCCCCACTCGCAAGCTCTCCGAATGTCGTCCCTCCATTGTTGCAAACTCTCGGCGCGCTTGACCAATGGCACAGAATCATCATCGGCAGCGTCGTCGACTTTACGGCATAAGGCATAGAGCGTGACCATTGCTCGGCGCTTGGCCCTGGGCAGCAAAAAAAACGCGGCTGCCAAATTGGAGCCGCTATTCGCCGTAACCACTTGACTTTGTAGAGTTTGCGTCACTGATCCGGTTCTGTTTCCTCTTCCTCAGGTATCTCATTTTTCGTGGGGGGCATACCACCGGTTTCAGACAGGGTCGGATTTCGTTTGCGGTGATCGCGGCGATGGCGTTTATGCCGGCGACGCTTTTTGCGCCGAGCCCCTTCCTCGCCTGGAGCCATTGACTTGGAAGACGATAAACGTGCAGACCGGTCTCGCTTCGAGCGTTTACCAGCTCCTCCACGGTGCGTCGTTAGTATGACCAAGGCAATAATGAGAGCGAGCCCAATCGCGACGGCGACAATCAGAAGCGGCCCCTTGAGCGATTCTAGAAAACCGTCGTTACCTGGGTTACCCGGGTTAAGCAGTCCCAACATTCGCGGGGGCATATTCATAAAGAGTTTCATTCTCCGGTTGGGTCTCCCGCATCGTCCGCGCCGCTCTCCAGAGTAAGCTGCAGGCGGGTCATTCTGTATCGCAAAGCGTGTCGACTGATGCCTAATTTCTGCGCGGTTCTAGTGAGGTTCTTGTCATTGCGAGCCAACTCGACCCGAATCATGTCCCTCTCAAATGAAGCAAGCGCCTCCTCGAGCGAAAGCCCGTCATAGGATGAATCGGAACCATCCTCCTTGCGAAGGCGCGTCTCGAGCCGGAAGTCGGGCAGGTTGACGGGGTGGATCGCATCGGAGGTTGAGAGGATCACCGCACGCTCCATTGTATTCTTCAACTCACGGACGTTGCCCGGCCAATGGTGGCTCTCGAGCATATGAAGCACTTCACTGGAGAGTGGCTGAAACTGCTTGTTCATCTTCCGACCGAATCCCGAAAGAAAATGCTCGGCCAACAAGTCGACATCCCCGTCGCGATCCCGCAGTGGCGAGACTCTCAACTGAACCACGTTCAATCGATGGTAAAGGTCCTCCCTGAAATCGCCGGTTTCGATCGCGCCAATGATGTCCCGGTTGGTCGCAGCAATGATCCTGACATCCACTCGTTGCTCCTCAGTTCCCCCGACACGTACAAATGTGCCATCCTCAAGAAACCGCAGCAGTTTGGCCTGAAGGGATCGGGACATTTCACCGATTTCGTCGAGGAACAGAGTGCCACCATTGGCCTCCTCCACCTGGCCAATCTTCTGCTTCACTGCACCGGTAAAGGATCCTTTTTCGTGCCCGAACAATTCGCTCTCGAGCAGAGTCTCCGGGATAGCCGCGCAGTTGAGCCTAACGTAGGGCTCCTCGCGCCGCTGGCTAGAGTGATGAACGGAACCCGCGATCAGCTCCTTGCCTGTACCGCTTTCGCCTAGGATCAGAATCGTTGCCTCTGTTGGGCCGACCGTCCTAATCATCTCGCGCAAATCTTTCAGACCCCGACAGTTCCCAATGATATCGTCAAGCTGGTAACCAAATGGCAGACGTGCCTTGAGTTTTTCATTTTGGCTGATTAGTTCGTGCCGCTCGGCACAGCGGTTGACGGAATGCAGCAGTTCCTCCGGTTCGAACGGCTTGGAGAGGTAATCGATAGCCCCGGTCTGAATGGCCTCCACCGCAAGCTTGGGAGTGGCGTAGGCAGTCATCATCAGGACTGGCAAGTCCGGCCAGCGCTCATGGGTTTCCCGCAGAAAATCGTAGCCGCTCATCCCCTCGAGTCGTGCGTCGGTGATGACCATGAAATAATCAGACTCCCCAACCGCCTTTAACCCATCCTCGGCCGACTCCACGGTATCCACCCGATATCCCCGCGACTCGAGGACCGTCTTGAGCGACTCACGCATATTGCGCTCGTCGTCCACGACCAACAGGGTGTGATTTTTGTTCATTGAGACTGCAGCCGAATGGCTGTCCTTCCCGGGAAGAGTAGATTAAACCGGGTATATTTTCCAAGTTTTGATTCAATTTCAACAGTTCCGCCATACAATTCGGTATTGTGCCGAACGATGGCCAAGCCAAGCCCGGTGCCTCTTTCCTTGGTAGTGTGGTACGGTTCAAACACCGATTCCAGGAGATCGGCCGGTATCCCCGGGCCATTGTCCTCAATGACCACACGAAATCTATAATCACCTTCGTAGCTAGTTTTTATTTGGATTTCCCCGTTATTACAAAGCACTTCGCGAGCATTTTGAATTACGTTAACGAACACTTCACTGATGTGCTCAGGCTGGGCCAGCAGCGGCGGCAGGGCGATCCCGTACTCGCGCCGAATGCGGGTGCCAAACTTGCTGCCTTTCGGGAACACCTTCAGAATGGCCGCGTCGAGTGCCTCGTTCACGTTTAGCCTGGCCAAGCGCCCCTCTACTAACTGTGCATAACCCATCAGCTTGGTGATGATCTGGTCCGCCCGGTTCACCTCCTCGCGAATCAGTCCCACCTGGCGCTTGGCTGTTTTGTTTTCACCCATCACTTGGCCAAGGGCGAATGCAGCGTTGTTGATGATGCCCAGCGGATTCTTCACCTGGTGCGCAATCTCCGCCGCGAGCCTCCCGGATGCCTGAAGCTGGCTCTGTCTCCGGTCGAACTCATCCTCCTCGTCCTCCATCCGGCGCTGCTTGTCGATCAACACCTGCAGCCCGTAACCGCAGGCCGTCATCAACATCAGCAACAACGCCCGTAGCATCACCGGCTCACCCGTGATGTTTTCGAGTTCCTCCTCCGATCGCGCAACCACGATGTCAAAGGTACCGGCACAAAGATAGATCACACTGACGGAGAGGTTCGCAACGATCTGCGTCGTGGCGATAGGCATGCTGATTGCATTGCGAATCTGCAACCCTAGGAACATCCAAAACAGGAAGCTCTCGAAGCCGCCGGTCAGTTCCGTCATCATCGCCAGCAGTAGTGCGTCGAACAGGCAGATGGAAAACACCACCTCCCGTAGCACCCGCGTGGTAAACTCTTCCATCCGGATGAGCATCACGCCAATAATCACGTTGACAATAAGGCAGAAAATGAAGAACCATTGTATGGTGCGCAACAGTGTCCAGCGGACCCGGTCAGAGTCCATCTCGGGCCACTCGATAAAGTAGAGATAAAAAATTAGGACAAGGAAATAAACCGCCTTGACCGGCAGGACGGTACTGCGCTCCATGAACCGGATTCGCGCACGTTGCGAGCCGTCATCGGGCGCAACAGACCTGAACAACTGGGACAGCCGCCACCAGTCTATCCTAGTCTTTGTGCCCCTTGGGGAGGCCATTTAATTAATCGTCCACCTGCTCTACGCCCAGCAACATCAGCGCACGGTTGGCAATCGCGTTCACCGGCCATAGACGCCCAATACCCTGGTAGCCGCACGATAACAGCCCTTCGTCTGGGCCGATAAACTCCGCGCCACGCTCCCTCAACGTCGCCACATTGGCCTCGGTGGCAGGGTGCTTCCACATGTTGCCATTCATCGCCGGAGCCATCAACAATTTGGCCTCGGGTCGCAGCGTCAACGCCACACAGCCCAGCGCATCGGCGGCCATGCCGCAGGCCAACTTGGCCAGGGTGTTGGCCGTCACCGGGGCCACCAACAGCAAGTCGGCTCGATCGGCGGCTCGGACGTGCGCGACACCGGTTTCCTCCTCGTCGTAAAGGCTGGTAATCACGCGCCTACGAGTGAGCGTCTGGAACGGGAGCGGTTTAACGAACTGCTGCGCCTCACATGTCAGCACGACATCCACCTCGCACCCAGCCTTGGTCAACAGGCTCGCCAAGTCGATCGCCTTGTGAGCGGCGATCGAGCCACTCACACCCAGCACAATATTTTTCGTTTCACCCATTGGTCAGGATGGCTTCGCGCTTGGCCAAGCGGACGCTCTCGATGATGCCAAGCAAACGGCCGGCGTCGGCCTCGCGGGTTTGGCTGGTCAGCGTGTGGTCAAATTTTTCAGCCTGAGCCATTTCATCCTTCGCGATGGCCAGGCGCTTGGCGATCGCTTCATCAGTGTCGGTGCCCCGGCCGCGAAGCCGATGCTCCAACTCCTTCAGGCTTGGTGGATGCAAAAAAACAGTAACCAGCGACCGGCTCAAAACCGGGTCCGCCGCTGCTCGTTCGCGGATGGTTGCCGCACCCTGCACGTCGATGTTGAGCAGCACATCACCCCCCCCCGCGAGTTTGGCGCGCAGCTCCGACTTGAGCACACCGTAGTGATTGCCATGCACCAGAGCATTTTCCAGAAATTCGTCGTTATCGACCCGGGCGAGAAACTCTTCCTCGCTAAGAAAACAATAATCCACTCCGTCCACTTCCTCGCTCCTCGGCTCACGAGTGGTACAGGTCACCGCGCGACTCACACCCGGCAGAGCTGAGTGGATGTTGTCACAAAGAGTACTCTTGCCGACACCGGATGGTGCGGTAATGACCACCAAAAGCGGTGTGCTGGAAACGGCTCTGTTCATTCGATGTTTTGAACCTGCTCGCGGATTTTCTCGAGCTCGGTTTTCAGGGTAACCACTTCCCTGGAAATCACTGCATCGTTGGCCTTGGAGCCTACCGTGTTAATTTCCCGGAATATTTCCTGCGCCAAAAAATCGAGCCTTCGCCCCACCGGCTGGGTGGCACGAAGGCATTCCTTAACCTGGGAAAAATGACTGTCGAGCCGCGTTAATTCTTCAGTGATATCCATCCGGTCCGTATAATAGAGCATCTCCTGGAGCAGCCGATCATCATCCCCCTTGGGTATCTCGAGGTTGGCATTGTTTAGTCGCCCAATCAGTCGCTCCCGATGCTGTTTTAACACCGCCGGCGCGCGCTTGGCGACCCGTTTAGCTGTACACCTCAACCCGGCTAAGCGCTTGGCCAAGTCCCGGCCTAGGTTTACCCCCTCTTTCTCGCGCATGGTCTGCAATGCCTCGAGCGCCTGGCCAAGCGCCCGCTTTACCGGGGCGCGAAACACCTTGGCATCAAGAGTTGGCTCGGAGCTCTCCAGTACGCCGGGCAAACGCAGCAAAGCCTCAAGCGAAAAGTCGTCCGGTATCTTCAGCAACTTGGCCAGCCTGCCAAGTTCCCGCCGGTACGCCCTGGCTTGACCTTCGTTGAAAGCAACTGAAACAGTCCTGCTCGCACCCGAATACTGCAGCGCCACCCTCCCGTTGACTCGGCCGCGTGAGACGGAGTCGAGTATCATGTCGCGCAAGTCGGACTCGATGAATTCCAACTCAGACGGAAGTCCCAATGACACTTCGACCTGTTTGCGATTCACCGTGTTCAACTCGACGGTGATGTGCGCACCCCTTGCCGTGCATTCACCTCGTCCGTAACCTGTCATTGATTTCATCGCTTCAGCACCACCCTATCCAAGGCTCGTATAGTAGGCATCCACCCGGTCGGCGACATCACGATAACCGATGTCCTTCTCGTAAATAATCTTGAACTGGTCGACCGACTCTTCCGTCCGCCCCATCGAGTCGAGTACGCAGCCGAGTTGGTAATGCAGATCCATTTTTTCGTCGTCCATGACTTCCTTCTTTTCCAGTGCCTTTTGCAGGGTGTTAGCCGCCATGTCATTCATCCCTCGCTTCGCAAAGCATCGGCCGATTTGCATCAACGACGCAATCTCCCGGTGGGGATTAGCCTGCGCGCGCTGAAAGGACTGGATCGCCAGGGTGGTCTCCCCAGCCTCAAGTTGCAGCACGCCAAGGTCGTATCGCAGCGACAGGTCGGACGGGTACGTGTCAGACAACCGTTGAATCTGCACCATCTCGAACGCCTTGCGCTCGGCGCTCAATCCTCTGGCCTCGCTTTCATCGACCTGCTCGATCCTCCAGTCATACTGTTGCAGCTTGGTGTCCACGATAGCCCGATCCACGGCGGCATCTGAGCGCAGGTTTGTTTTATTGAATCGTTCGTAATACTCGACGGACCGGTCATAATTTTTTACACGGCAATGCAACTCTGCCAGCGAGCGAATCAGCTTCAGATTGTTCGGTTCATCCCTGAGCCGCTCTTCGTACTCACGGATGAGATTCTCGGCAGTAGACTCCTGCTCCGAGCGGCGATTCTCCTGCTCGAGCAACACCGCCTCGGCCTCGTCCTTTAGAACCGCACGGTAGCCAGCCTCACCTGAGGTAACCTTGTCGTAACCGCCCTCTACCAGCGTACGACTTGCCGTCAGGTTCTTGGAGAATTGCTGCACCTCCTGGTCGCCGGGGTGCGCCTTGGCCAACGCCGCACATGTTTCCTCTGCCTTGGCCACGTCGCCGCTGTTCACCAAGGCCTGGCAATATTTCATGGTATTGGACTTGTCGCCCGACTGATGTTTCATGACCAGATCCCAAGCAAATACCGCCGTACGCGGGAAATCGGCCGCCGTGGCTGCATCGGCCAGTAGCTTGTTGCCCATCACGCTGTACGGGTCTTCATTTAAAATCTGCTCCGCCACCCCGATGGCCTCGATCGGATTCTTCTTCAACGTCAGTTGCCCTTTAGGCAGAAGCGATGAGGCGGTCGTCTTGCCGAACATCCGAAAAAAACCACTCCTCTTGCCAGCTCGCTTGAACTGGTTGAGTCGAAGCGCCTCGCGGCATTCGAAAAAACCCGGCTCAAGACGCAGCGACTGCTCGAAGAGCTTGGTCGCATACTCGAGATTGTCCTTGCGCAGCGCGACAAGCCCCTTGTTAAAACACTCACGGGCCTGGGGCTGCACCTCTTTTCTGCTCTTTTCTGGCACTGGTTAAAACCTGCTCAAACCGTACCTACAAAACCAACCTGATGCAAACAACCTCCAACCCCGTAGCCTCGAGCTTCTCGGTTGCTCTGTCTCTTAGGGTCGTGTACAACATTTGCCGCCGGTTATTGGCAGACATCCATGAGCAGCGAAGGTAAAGAGGGAAACCAGAAATCCAACCACATCGAGATCACCAACTCGAAGGAAAAAGGCAACACCACCCAAGTTGATCCAGAGCTGGAAAGCCAAGCGCCTGACCAAACGGACGAAGAACCTGAAACCGAAGAGAAGGAAGAACTACCGCCACCCACTCCGGAGGAACTCAAGGAACTTCGGCAACGGGCGACCAAGGCGGAAGAATATTACGACCGACTCCAGCGGCAGGTCGCCGAGGCCGACAACCTCCGCAAACGCTTGGCCAAGGAGAAACAGGACGCCATCCGCTACGCCAATGAGTCTCTCATCGTGGAACTGCTACCCACAATGGACAGCTTCGAGATGGCCATCAACGCTGCCCAGAAATCGGACGATAACTCGATCGATTCACTAAAGACCGGTATCGAGATGATCTACACCCAGATCAAGCGGACCCTCGAGGAAATCGGCGTCACGGAAATCGACGCCACCGGCCAAACGTTCGACCCTTCCCAGCACGAGGCAATGTCCCGGATGAAAACCAACAAAGCCGAGGAAGGCACCGTGCTTGAGCAAACCCGAAAAGGCTACCGCTTGCGGGATCGCCTTCTCCGGGCCGCATCCGTCATCGTGGCCATCCCCCCCGATGACGCACAGGAGGAAACCGAGCAATAACCATGACCAAGCGCGACTATTACGAAGTGCTCGGCTTGAGCAAGGGGGCCTCTTCGGACGAAATTAAAAAGGCCTACCGAAAGCTTGCCGTTAAATATCACCCCGACAAGAACCCGGATGACAAGGCGTCAGAGGAGAAATTCAAGGAGATTGGCGAAGCCTACGAAGCCCTGAGCGACCCAGAAAAAAAATCCGCCTATGATCAGTTCGGGCACGCCGCATTCAATTCCAGGGCTAGGGCCGGTCGAGGCGGGGGGGGGGTCCACGATCCGTTCGATATTTTCCGCGAAGCCTTCAGCGGCGGTGGAGGCGGTGGCATCTTCGAGGATCTGTTCGGCGGAGGCGGGCAGCGCAGTTCGTCCGGGCCGACTCGCGGCTCTGACCTTCGCTACGACATGAAGCTAAGCTTCGAGGAAGCGGTTCACGGCTGCGAAAAGGAAATCAGCCTCAGCAAACTCGATGCGTGCGAATTATGCAACGGCAACGGAGCCGCTGACGGCGCGCGCCGAACCACCTGCGGCACATGCAACGGCAGCGGACAGGTCGTACAGTCGCAGGGCTTTTTTAGCGTGGCCCAGACCTGTCCCCGTTGCCACGGCAGTGGTTCGACCATCGACAAACCATGCCCCAAGTGCAATGGCGATGGACGGCGCGACAAGACAAGCAAAATCACCATCCGCGTCCCGGCCGGTGTCGATACCGGCGCACGACTGCGCTCAACCGGCAACGGCGAGGCCGGCGTGTACGGCGGAAAACCGGGCGACCTGTACGTCATGCTGCACGTCAAGGAGCATGAGGTTTTCGAGCGTGATGGCGACGACCTCCAATGCGAGGTGCCGATTAGTTTTTTACAGGCAACACTTGGATCTGAGATCGAGGTGCCCACCCTGAGCGGCAGCGCCCGCATCAACGTGCCGCCCGGAACCCAGTCAGCCACCATCCTGCGTCTTCGAGGTAAAGGCGTCAAAAACGTTCAAGGCTACGGACATGGAGACCTGCACGTGCGCGTTATTGTCGAGGTGCCCACCCGCCTGAACGCTGGGCAAAAAGCCAAGCTCACTGAGTTCGGCGAACTCTGCGACGACCGCGTGAACCCGATGCGCAGCTCGTTCTCCGAGAAAGCCAAGAAGTTTTTTAGCTAGTTGGCCCCTGTTTTATGCACCGTTTTTTCATCCCCCCGAAGGAGTGCCACAACAACCCGCTTCGACTCTCACCACCGGAAGCCAAGCACGCCCGCTCCGTACTACGCCTACGCGAAGGCGACTGCGCCGTCGTCCTTAACGGCGCAGGCAAGGAACTGCTCTGTCAGGTCGAGAAGGTAAGCAACGACTCCGTGTCGCTTAACGTCGTCCAGGAAAACAACATTGACCCCCTACCCTTCGAGATCACGCTTTACCAGGCTGTAGCCAAAGGCAAGGCGATGGATTTCATTGTCCAAAAAGCCGCCGAACTGGGGGTGCACCGGATCGTGCCAGTGCTGTCCGAACGCTCCGTGCCGGACTGGGACGAGCCCAAGACAGCAGCCAAGGTCGATAAATGGCGAAGCATCTGCGTCGAGTCGATCAAGCAGTGCGGCTCCGCTTGGCTGCCCAGGCTAGAATTGCCGATGAATCCCAGAGACGCTCTGACTGACGCACGTCAAACCGAGTTGGCTCTGATTGCCACGCTGCAACCCGACGCAAAACATCCCCGCGAACACATCGATGCTTATTCCACAGAGCATGGCCAAGCGCCGGGTAAACTAGCGATCTGGATCGGACCGGAGGGCGACTACACTCCGGCGGAAATCAACACCATTCGCACCGGTGCCCTGCCGATCACACTCGGCCCGCTCGTACTCCGCAGCGAGACCGCCGCCACTTACTGCCTCTCCGTGCTCAATTACGAACTTCAATCCTACCACTAGCCGCCCGGCCTACGCAGAGGTTTCCTTCATGTAGCACAGGCTCTCTCGGGCGATCGTCTCGGGGCCTTCCTCGAAGTCGAACACCTCAACCGAAACGAAGCCATCGTAACCGACCTCTTTGAGTGTACCAAAAATCGGCTTAAAATCGATATCACCGAAACCGGGGCCCTTTAGGTTGGCATCGTTTGCATGGAAGTATGCGAAGTTCGGGTGCGAGTCGCGGATGATATCCGGAATCGGCTTAAGGTCGGAACACATTGCCTTCACATCGAGGATGATCTTGAAAGCTTCACTGTTGAACTGCTGAATAAACTCAATACCCTTCTCGGCTGTGTTTACAAAATTCGTTTCCGACGGAGCCAACGGCTCAAAACAAATCGTCACCGCCTTATCCTCAGCCATTTTTATCGACGGGGCAAATGTCTGCCTCGCCAGTTCCCACGCCTGCTCAAAACTGACACCCGGCAGCAGGTTTCGCTGCTTGGGCGAACCAACGACGATTACTTCACCACCAAGGTCGGCGCAAAACCTCACTAGTTCACAAAAATAATCCGCTGTCTTGCGACGAATTTCCGGATCGGGATGCGTCATGTACATGCCTTCAGTTTTGATCAGCACCCAGTGTACCGCGGAGATTCCAATACCGTTATCCGCCGCTGCATCCCTAATCCGATGTCGCTCCACAACAGGCACCTCTGTCACGTACTGCGCCAACGTAAACGGCGCAATCTCGATCGCATCGTAGCCGGTCTCGGCGACAAACTTGATGGAGTCGTCAATCGACCAGCCCTCGAAAACCTCATTGCAAATGGCAAACTTCATTTTGTTGATTGGCTAAAACAGGCAGACAAACACAGTCAGAATAGATATTCAGGCTAATTCACAAAAGTGGGTTAGCAGGCGCACGACTTGCTTGCTGACTTGGCGGGATTGATCGAGCACTTCCTCATGACTAATAGCCGAGTTGCCCAGGCCAGCGGCCGCGTTGGTGATGCATGACAACCCGGCGACCTCAAGCCCCAGTTGCCGGGCAACGATCGCCTCCGGCACGGTGCTCATGGCAATGGCGTCGGCACCCAGCTTTGCGAAGGCAAGAATCTCTGCCGGCGTCTCATAGCTTGGCCCCGACACTGCCACAAAAACACCGCTCTTCAACTCGATCTTGCAGTCGGCGGCGGCCTGGGTAAGCACTTGGCCAAGTGATTCGGAGTAAGCCGCGGACATGTCCACAAAGACCGGCAGCCCCGCCGGTGCTTCGCCACGCAACGGATTGACCCCCATCATGTTGATGTGGTCAGTGATGCGCATGAAGTCGCCAACCGCCAAGCCTGCCGTAATACCACCGGCTGCGTTGGTCAGCAAAACCTGCTCAACACCAAACGCGGCCATGACCCGAATCGGAAACGTTACCTGATCCATCGAATGGCCCTCGTAGTAGTGCAACCGGCCGGCCTGCAAAAGAACATCCGCCCCACCAAGTCTACCGGTGATAAATTGTCCAGCGTGGCCATCCACTCCCGGCACAGCGCAACCAGGTACTTCTGCAAAGGCAACTGCCGAGGAATCCCCAACCTCCTCGACCACTTGGCCAAAGGCACTACCCAGCACAATACCCAAGCGGGGCCGCAAATGGGTTGAGTCACAAAGGAGCTGAGTGGCTTTTTGAAGGTTTGACTGCACTCGGCGGGTATGGCGCTTACCGAAGCGGATTTCAAGTTAAGAAGCGATGGTCATTAATACCGTGATGACGCAAAATACGGTATTGATTGGCGAAATTTATTGACGCCTAACTTGAGCTTTCGCTAGGTTCTCCCGCCTTCGGGGTTCCTGAGTAGCTCAATGGTAGAGCGGTTGGCTGTTAACCAATAGGTTCTAGGTTCAAGTCCTAGCTCAGGAGCCATCTATTCCTTAGTAAATCCTCAAAAGGGCCAACCTCTAATCTCCTCCCATGTACGGTCGCGAGGGGAGTCCAGCCATAGACATTGGATTTTTGTGATGAAAAAAGTTTGGCTCTTTACACTTAACAGCTCGGCGCTCAGGTGGTGGAGTGGATTGGTTTAGTTGCCAGCAGCTTTCAATTCTTCACCCGTCTTGCCGCCGTGTTTGCGGAGGAGGTCGACGGTTTTTCCATTGGCCAAGTCCAGGGGTGTGCCACCAAAACCCGGAGATGTGTATGGATTCACCTCGGCGCCGTTAGCGATGAGCAGTTGGACTATTTTTTCCTTATTTTTGTGGGC
>Ga0209753_1000255_pt1 | contig 21639 bp, 21 predicted proteins | sample METZYME_3_550m_FD_187550 | JGI IMG/M metagenome (GOLD analysis project Ga0209753, IMG submission 187550) | Marine microbial communities from oxygen minimum zone in mesopelagic equatorial Pacific - METZYME_3_550m (SPAdes) (version 2) | ecosystem: Environmental > Aquatic > Marine > Oceanic... | reverse complement strand
TCCACCGCGTCCACGCTCGACTTGTTCCTCCATCAATCGCCGCTGAATCACAGGATCGTTGAGTTCCGAATAAGCATTAGCAATTTCCCAGCCGTTGATAAAGGCTTCAAATCGCTCAAGTAATTCTGGATTTTCACGATTTTGTTTGCATAATGGGCTGGTTTCCTTTGGATGATCGGTGATAAAAGTCGGCTGAATAAGCTGAGTTTCACAGGTTTCTTTAAACACAAGCTGGGTTGCCAATCCCCGATTAAAATCACCATCCAGTTCCCATCTGTTTTCTTTAAGTAGAATTTGCACTTCTGCGTCACTCATTTTTGCGAACGAAATTCCACCCAATTTTTCAATTGCATCCAGCATACTTAAACGTAGCCACGGCGCTTTTACATCTATAGTTTGTCCATCATATTGAAATTCTGTTCTGCCATTGACTGCAAGTGCGCAGCGCTCACAGATATTTTCTGTGTGGTGCATTATTTCATCGTAATCGACATAGGCCTGATAAAATTCTAGTGCCGAAAATTCCGGGTTGTGGGTCCGGTCTATACCCTCGTTCCGGAAATCTTTGACAAATTCAAAGACTGCGTCAAACCCTCCGGCAATGAGTCTTTTCAAATATAATTCATTGGAAATCCGCAAATAAAAATTTTGATCCAGCGCCTTATGATGAGTAACGAAAGGGGTAGCATTTGCCCCTCCGTAAACTGACTGAAGTGTTGGAGTTTCTACTTCCAAAAAACCTTCTTCTCGTAAATAGTCACGAATCGTCTGGAAAATTAAGGTACGCGTTTGGAAAACTTCTGCTACTTGTGGATTTAAAATTAAATCTAAATATCGCTGACGATAGCGAAATTCTTTGTCTGTAACTTCATCGTGTACAATGCGTTTCCCATCCTTTTCCTCTACCTTCGGCATCGGTATAGGGCGAATCGATTTAGAGAGCAATGAAACAGAGCTTGCCCTTAAAGTAAGTTCTCCGGTTTTGGTGTGCATCAATGTTCCGGAAACACCGAGATGATCGCCGATGTCACATAGCTTAAACATTTCAAAAGCAGAATCTCCAACAGCATCAAGCTGCACATATATTTGGATGCGTGTGTGCTGAGCTTGAATGTTGACAAAACTGGCTTTGCCCTTACCGCGTACTGCTAGCAAACGCCCAGCGATAGTTATTTTTTCCTGGTTTTTCAGTAATTCTTTTGCTTGTTCAAAAATCTCCGGAACAGTGTGGCTTCTCTGAAATGAGTAGGGGTAGGGTTCTGTTCCCAGCTCACGAATTTTTTCCAGCTTTCCTAGCCGGATTTGCCGTAGATCCGTTTTTTTGTCCATGTAATAAAATTATTCTGAGTTTAAAAAAGATGAACTCGTAAAAGATCAAAATGCCACAATTGATTGTCTTTCACGTTTTCACGGGAAGGACAACTTATTACGAGTTTGTCATTTTAACGATAATATTTTTAATTAATAAAGATAAGATTGCAACATGCTCAAAGCACAGTTGCTCTATCTTTGAATTCAGGAAAAATGAACAATTAGCACTACTCGTAGTTGAGTGCTATTTTTCCCTTGCGTTAAATTTTTATTACTGTATACTTACGTAAATGAATCAATATTGGATTTCTGATTCACTTAAACTGCTTAGCATACGCTTATTGTTGTTGAAGCTCAATTAATTTAATTAATTATAATCCTAAAAGGAGAACTATGATTCGTCCCTTACAGGACCGCGTGCTTGTTAAGCGCGTCGAAGCCGAAGAAAAGACAGCTTCCGGTATCATTATTCCGGATACAGCTAAAGAAAAGCCTCAAGAAGGTGAAGTGGTCGCAGTTGGCCCAGGTAAACGCCTTGACAATGGTTCCATTCAAGAGATGGGAGTAAAAAAAGGTGATAAAATTTTGTTCAGTAAGTATGGAGGCACCGAGGTAAAAGTCGATGGCGAAGATTATATAATCATGCGTGAGGACGACATCCTTGGCGTTTTGGCTTAATTACAGATACTGAAAAACACTTAACACATAAACATAGAGAAAAAGTATGGCAAAACAAGTTATTTTTGCAGCAGAAAACCGCGAAAAACTGCTTAAAGGCGTAAATGCCTTATCAAGTGCAGTCAAAGTGACATTAGGACCGAAAGGTCGGAATGTTTTAATAGATAAATCTTTTGGTGCTCCACTGGTTACTAAAGACGGTGTGACCGTTGCGAAGGAAATTGAATTGGAAGATAAGCTGGAGAATATGGGTGCGCAGATGGTTAAAGAAGTTGCGTCAAAAACTTCTGATGTTGCTGGTGATGGAACAACCACAGCAACTGTGTTAGCACAAGCAATTGTGACAGAAGGTCATCGCAACCTGGCTGCAGGAGCTAACCCAATGGATCTCAAGCGTGGAATTGAACAAGCTGTTGCGGCTGCAATTGGGAAGTTACACAGCATTTCCAAGTCAGTCTCAGAATCCAAAGAAATCGCTCAAGTAGGCACAGTTTCAGCAAACAATGACTCCACAATTGGTGACATTATTGCTGAATCCATGGAAAAAGTAGGTAAGGACGGTGTGATCACCATTGAAGAAGCAAAGACTGCTGAAACCAGTTTGGAAGTTGTAGAGGGAATGCAGTTTGATCGCGGCTATCTTTCTCCATACTTTGTCACTGATTCCGAGCGGATGGAAGTGGTCATGGAAGATCCGTACATCATCTTGGTGGAAAAAAAGGTCAGCAACATGAAGGACATTCTTCCTGCAATTGAGCAAATAGCCAAGACAGGCAACCCCTTCCTGATCGTAGCAGAAGATGTTGAAGGAGAGGCTTTGGCAACCCTTGTTGTCAACAAACTTCGTGGTACTTTGAAGTGTGTGGCTGTTAAAGCTCCGGGCTTCGGTGATCGTCGAAAAGCCATGTTGGAAGATCTTGCCATCCTCACTGGAGGAACAGTAGTTTCAGAAGATATGGGTATGAAACTCGAAGACCTGACTCTGGCCAAACTTGGGCAAGCAAAGACTGTGGTTGTGGATAAAGACAATGCAACGGTTATTGACGGTGGAGGCGATTCTGCAAGTATCAAATCCCGTATAAGTCAAATTCGAGCTCAGATCGAAGACACATCTTCTGACTATGACCGTGAAAAGCTGCAGGAGCGATTAGCCAAATTAGCTGGCGGTGTAGCTGTAATTAACGTCGGAGCTGCAACTGAAATCGAGATGAAAGAGAAAAAGGCTCGAGTAGAGGATGCCCTGCACGCAACTCGCGCTGCTGTTGAAGAAGGTATCGTTCCAGGAGGTGGAGTCGCTCTGTTGCGTGCCCTAGATACTGTTGAAAAGACTATAAAAGGCATAAAACAAGCCGACCAAAAAGTTGGTGCTGAGATTGTTCTTAAGGCTCTTGAAGCTCCTATGCGTCAGATTGTGGCTAATGCCGGACTCGAGGGTGCATTGATTGTTGATAAAGTAAAAGCAAGCAGCACAAACGAAGGTTTTGATGCAGAAAATGAAACTTATGTTGACATGATTTCAACTGGAATCATTGACCCGACTAAAGTCGTTCGATCTGCTCTGGAGAATGCGGCATCTGTAGCTGGATTGCTGTTGACTACCGAGGCAGGCGTTCATGAAGCTCCGGAGGAAAAAGCAGCAGCTGGTGGAATGCCAGGTGGTGCACCTGACATGGGTGGAATGGGAGGAATGGGAGGCATGGGCGGAATGATGTAATTCTAGCTCAGATTCCTATCTGATTAAAAAAGGCGAGTTGACTCTGAGAGTTGGCTCGCCTTTTTGTTTTTTGAGTTATTTTCTTGTGAGATAAGGAGAATGTAACTTTGAAGTGATTTGGTCGGAATCAGTTTTTATTTTCTACTGCTTCAAGAGATTCTTTGCATACAATGCAAAAGGTAGTTACAGGTCGAATGAGCAATCGCTGTTCATCAATTTCCTCACCGCATTCTTCGCAGTAACCAAATGTTTTATTTTCTACACGTTCCAAGGCCTCTTCAACCTTACCAAGAAGTTTACGTTCACGATCACGAATACGTAAATTATTGATGTGTTCGGTTTCCAGCGAGGCTCGGTCATTGGGGTCAGGATAGAGCGTACTCTCTTCCTGCATTCCATGTATTGTTTCTTCAGATTCACCAAGTATTTCCGCTTGCAATTCTTCCAAACGAACCTTGATTTTTTCCAGCTTTGCTTCCTGCATTCCAATTATCTCCAGAAAGAATGCGTTAATATATAAATGTTAAATATGCACCAAGTTTACATCAATTTTTCAGATCAGAAAAGTTTTTTCTTGAATAATTTTCAGTTCGTCAATTTCAAAATGTGGTAAAGAGGCGATCATATATTTTTTTTGCAATTTGTTTGATTAATTCACGTATGCTTCCAGAGAGTGAAAAACTGGAAACAGTGTCCGTTTCATTTCTTCCGGATTCAGTAAGTTTAAACTGGAGCATTTCTTCCTCCCAGACCTTGCTACCACTGCGCATGTCTTCCAATATTACCTGACATTGTATAATCACCTTCACTCCTGTTGAAATCTGGTCTTTGCTTAACCCTGAAGAGGTTGTTTTCAAGTTGAGCAAAGTAATGCTCATCCTGAGGTCGGCTTGTCCTGAGGGCATTATTTTCACGGAACTGTTTGAGCGCAGCAAGCGATTGAGCTGCTCGGCCAAATCGGTTTCCAGACCTGCTTTGAAAGTCTGATTTTGGATGGGAAGAAGTGCGAGAGTTCGAGCTTCATTGGGCAAAACAGGATTGCTTCCTTCAATAACATAGCCACATCCTGAGAGCAGTAGCCCAAAGGCAATTCCTAAAAAATAATGCAAAAATAAAACTTTCTTTTTTAGTGGAAACTCTGAAGAACAATTCAGTAAGTTTTGCAAGGTGCTCCTTTGACGAAATGTGTATGGTTTTATTTTGATTTTCGACAAGTTAGATGGTCGCGATTTATGTTTGCAACAAATTTTAAATTTGTTTCGTGTGTGCAAGTATTCGTAGCTTTTGGATGTAATTGCGAGATTTTGTTAAGTTTTTCTATCTCTGCCTTGTTGAGTGGCCCTGTCAGTTAAAACAGATTTGAGTTTTTGAGAATAGCCCTTGAATTTATTCGGAAGCAGTACTCATTTGATGATCCAATTGAAATGGTATTGATCCAAATTTATTATAGATAAACCAAAACCAGAACGCCTGTGTAAGTGTATAACTGTACTCCTTGCGGCATCTGCGCCAACTCATAACCGCCAAAAAAACCAATCAGAGGGAACTGCCCGAGCATTTCCCGGATAATTTGCGTATCCACATTCGGTCGCCCATAAAGCGCTTCGCCACGAGAAGAGCAGTTAAAGTAAACTCCAAAAGTTGGTATTTTCTCATTTTGGTTTTTCAATCGGGTGAGCATTGCCCGCAAATCATCTTCAGCAGTTTTGTTGCTGCGATAGGCAAAAGAAACCACGCCGCCTTGGTGAACAATTTGTGATGTGGTGATGCCTTGAGAAGTCACATCAATTCCAGTCACATTTCTGGCCAGTGCCCCTTCTCCGGTGAAAATAGGTTGTTCCGGATCCAGAGGAAAACTGAGCAATAATTGCTGTGCTGCCACTTCCATATTTGGAAACTCAAACTCCTTTGCGACTTCGGTAAACACTTCCAGAGCCGGTTTGCCGTCAAGCGAGAGGATGAGATTATCCTTAATTTCGGTGACAAACATAGGTTCATCCAAGGTAGCACAGGACTGAGTTACTCCTGCACGAAACTCAGGCACTCCGGCTAAAGCCAATCCACCTGCACCATTGAGAGTAACAATATTTGGGCCGAATTGGATGGAAGTTTCCTGGTTGCCGTCATTACACGACCCTGCCCCAAAAACAGAAGGGTGGTTTTTGAGAAAATTAAACATATTGATAAAATTGTGCGGCTGATGCTGATAAACATCCGGAAAAAAGAAAAAGAGCAGATTCTCATCACCAAAGCTCTCCAGTGTTTCACGGAGTTGTTGAGTAACTCCTGCGCTGTGCTCCAGTTCCTGGTATTTTGCTAAAGCAAGCAGATGCAATTCTGGAGTATGCCCAGCCATTAAAACCAATCCCGGACCGCTTGAGATTTCTCTTTCTCCTGAAATAACTCCCACTCCGCTGCAACCGGCGATGCACTCGCAGTTTGTTTGCTCCCGGATCAATTCATGTAAACGTCCTGCATGTATAAAATGGTCCGGAGTAAAAAAAACCAACACCCAATTTACTTGTGGAAGTTTTGCCTTTTTAACCGCTGAGAGTAATACTTCAGCGATCGCGACATCCGGATCAGTTTCTTTTGATACACCTACGCCAATTCGGTTCACAACCACTCGCAAATAACAGATTAAAAAAGCGTGGCATCCAGATTGCTCTTCCAGATATACACAAAGTTTCTTCAGAACGGATTACTAAATTTTTAGAAATAAATCTCAGACAAGAGTTTGCCTTAAGCAAAGGAAAACCTCAAGATTCCTCACACAGTGAAATTGATACCCATGTTAAAACAATCTAATTATTTTTTCTCTCAAAAAATATTAACTTTTCGCAGGTATTTTCTGAAAATAATTTTTGTGGTAGGGACAGCATCTGTGTTGGGCTGTGGCGGAACCGTCTGGAAAAATCATGGGGACAGCTGCATTCACATCTCTGAAAAACCACCATTACGCCGTGTAATTAATTACAGTGATCATGATTTATGCGGACGTAAACTGTCACCTCGTACTGCACCAAATCCACAGACACGCCCTCAAACTGAGAAAGATTGAGTACAGATACATGCGGTAAATCTTAATAAGACAATGGCGGCAGGGCTTTTGAGAAGATTATCCTGAATCCGTGCTTGTAGAAATTGGTTCTGCTTCCAAAGAATTGGGTTGTGCACCTGTGATGCGGACAGCCAAAAGGTCTCCTACTTTTGTTGCGGAGTTGATTATGGAAACAGGGTGGTTGCCGCGTGTACGTCCGGTTGCAGTATTTTCTTTACGGTGATGCTTTCCTTCAATCAGAACTTCCTGGATGGAACCGACCAGGGCTTCATTTTTTTTCTGAACTATTTCTTCTTGTGTTTCCAGCAATGTCCGGAGTCGCTCTGATTTCTCGTTTTCACTAAGGTGTTCAGGATATTCTGCAGCACGAGTTCCAGGACGCGACGAATATTTAAACGAGTAAATCAAATCGAAGCATACAGAACGTACTGCCTCCATTGTCATTTCAAACTCTTCCTCCGTTTCTCCGGGAAATCCCACAATCAAATCTGTCGAAAGCGTGGCCTCCGGTAGACGATCCCGCAGCAAGGCCACTTTTTCATAAAACGTTTCCATCGTGTACCAGCGCCTCATCCCGCGGAGAATACGATCCGATCCGGATTGCAGCGGAAGGTGTAGATGCTCACAAAGTGAGGGTAAGGTTACAAAGGCATCAGCCAATACTGCATGAAAATCTTTCGGATGCGGAGAAATAAAACGCAGACGCTCCAAATTTTCAAGTTTGTCAAGGCGATGTAAAAGCTCAACAAAATCCACACCGTTTGCCTTGTATGAATTTACATTTTGACCCAGCAAACAAATTTCCTTGGTTCCAACTGAAATGAGCTGCTGAGCTTCTGCTAAAATATCTTCCGGTTCCCGGCTAACTTCTGGACCACGTGTAATTGGAACAACACAAAAAGAGCAATGATTGTTGCAGCCCTTAGTGATAGTCAAATGTGCTTTGATCCCGAAATGTCGAGCTTGCTGAAATGTATAGTCCGGAATAAAGTTGCGTACTTTTTGTCTGGGATGACGTTCTGTTTGGGAGATTTTTTGTCCTTGACTGACTTTATTGAGCATTTCCGGAAGCTCAAACAAATTGTCTGTTCCAAAGACAAAATCCACATTAGCTTCCCTCAGTAAAATGGACTCACCTTCCTGCTGTGCCACACAACCACCGACACCGATTTTCAACTCAGGATTCACTGATTTGAGTTTCCTTAAACGCCCCAATTCGCTAAAAACCCTGTTTTCCGCTTTTTCACGGATTGAGCAAGTGTTGAGAATAATTAAATCTGCATCCTCCTGGTAATTTGTGTGGAAGTAATTTTCGTGTCTGAGTACTGCCAGCATTTTATCGGCGTCATATTCGTTCATTTGACAACCGAAAGTTTGAATGTGAACTTTCTTCGCAGTGTCCTCGTTTTGGGAAGGTTCTTTCATTTTTAGTTGTACACTGAACGGTTTAAAATATATAAAGCTGTGCAGTAGTGATATGACGGTGAGTCATCGTGTTTGTCGTACATGCTAACTTGATTGAACGGCAGAGGCTTCCAGCACGGTCAGTCCAAGTTCTTCTGCACAAAATCCTTGTGCAACACTCCTGATGTCTTTTGGAAATTCCACAAAATAATCCTGACCGTTCCACTGCCAAAGGGTCTCATCAAGCTGCATTCCATGAGCGGTAGGTTTGACAAACTCAAACCATTCATTCCTGTGGAGAACCTCAAATTTTTCTGCTAAATATTTTTTGCCGTTTGGTGCTGAAAACGCCAATTTGGGATTATTCCGGATGGCGTCTTTTGCGGCAGCTGTAAAGGTCATGCGGAAATCAAACTTTCCCCACTGAAAATGTACGTATTGGCTTTTGTTACCGGTTTCAGCTTTGAAAATTTGGTAATTTTGATGATCAACCGAATAGTTTTTCACGAAGGCTCTTTATTTTGTTTCTGTGACATCTAAGTTGAAATTTACTACGTTATTCTCCCCCAAAAAGCACCTATTTTTCAAGATAAACTTTGATTTTAGCCAAGATTGCGGCATCATTATCGGGTTGATACCATTCGATTTCAGCTTCTCTAGAGAACCATGTCATTTGTCGTTTGGCGTATTGGCGGGTACGTTTCTGAATTTCTTGAAGCAGAGGTTCCCACTCCAGCTTGTTTTGAAGGTACTGGACAATTTCCCGATAACCAATCGCCTGCAGCGGCTTCAAATCCGGTGAATAACGAGACAGCAGCGATTCCACCTCAGCAATCCAACCGAACTCTAGCATTTTTCGGGTACGCTGATTTATACGTTCATAGAGTACGTGCCGTTCCCATTCCAGGGCAACTGCAAGAAACTGATAGCGTGCTTCCCCGAAGGGTTGCTGTAGTTGAAATGTTGATAATGTGGTTCCTGTGGCCAGCACTACTTCGAGGTTGCGCAAAATTCGTGCGGTGTCATTTTGATGAAGACGATCAGCACCTTGAGGATCATGTTTTTGCAGTTGCTTCCAGCAGTAGGATGTACCGTGTTCCTCCTGCCAGCTCAGCACTTCTTTTCTCAGACTTTCCGGTATTTCCGGTATATTGCTGATCCCATACATCAGTGCACGGTAATACAATCCTGTGCCACCTACCACAATCGGGAGATGACTGCGTTCTTGAATTTGTTTTATTATTCGTGAAGTGTCCCGTTCGTATTGGCCAGCTGAATAATGTTCGTCAGGATCTATGAGATCTAATTGATGATGCTGGACCAGTTTTTGTTCTTTCAAAGTTGGTTTAGCAGTGCCAATATCCATCTGTCGGTAAACTTGCATCGAATCGGAACAAATTAGTTCTCCTTTAAATTCCTGTGCCAAACTGAGAGCCAAATTACTCTTGCCGCTAGCCGTTGGCCCAGCCACAACCACAATTTTTGGACACCTTTCCATTGATCATTAATTCTTTTTGTTTATCCAGGGAGACCGGATTAGCAGAGAATCCTTTACAAAACGTATTTACACTTCACAGACTTTTGTTCTGAGGAATATTTCTGCCTTAAATTCAGCACGAACCTGCAAAAAAAATTCATTGTAACGGCCATCCCGCAAATCAGGGAATGTCCACGGTAAATCTCGATATCCCCCCTTGTCTTTCAGCAAAACAAGATCTGCCCAAACACCATTGCGCAAATAAATTTTTTGCGGACCTTCTTTTCCAGAAAGCAAAACCACACGTTGCAGATCAAGATAGCCTGGATCAAGGTTGATTCTTCTTTTTCCTGCACGGCTCAATCGGTTTTCGATTGCCAGCGTCCTGAGTTTCCAGTCAGCAGAGAATTCCGAGGCTTTGACACCTTCCATGCTTAAGAAACAGCGTTTCAGGCTGTTGCCCATTTCAGTGGCATAATAATCCGTTTGGTCAAAAGGGAATTCTAGTGACTGGTGCTGGATATTCCATTCCAATTCACGCATTTGTACTTTGGCTTGCTCCAGCCATTGCGGATCAGAATAGAGAGCACCAACAATCAGTTTCGCAAAAGATTCTGTATTCAATTTGAGTTTTTAGAATTTGTAGTTCTGTTTCAGCATTTTAACCGATACAGAAGAACTATGCTACTGTTTAGACTGCAGGAGATTTGGCTGATGGCCTCAACGATTATAAGTCCAAGTTTTTCAGCATTACTTAAATGAAGTTGACGGATTGGATTGAGCAATCTGTCGGATTGTGATGTTATGGTGGCGCGAGAAATTCCCTCGCCTTTGGTCAATTTTTTGTAATAAATTCGACATGAAATATGATCTGCCCGTCCTATCCTAAGGCATTAGTGCTATAGTTCGGCCAAGTTGGAAATTCTGGCCCGGATATGGTAGTACTGCATGGATTATTTTGTTCAGGCAAAAATTGGCGCAGTTTTGCACGGACGTTTGAAAAAAACTTTCAGGTCTGTACGTTGGACGCACGGAATCATAATGGCCGTCTCTTACGGCTTCAATGTTTTATCAGTAAATGGCGGAAGATGTTATTTCCTTTTTGGACGACAATGGACTGCAAAGAATCATTTTCAGGGGTCACAGTCTGGGTGGTAAAACTACAATGCAGTTTGCAGTGCAACTTCCGGAAAGGGTCTCGTCTTTGATTATGGTTGATATTGCGCCTGTTAAATATAAACATCGCCAAAAGATTCTTGAACTAATAGAAGCAATGCAGGAACTTCAGTTGCCCACAAAAATGTCACGTTCTGAAATTGAAAAGAAGCTGGCACAGAAAATCCATGATACGCACATTCTTTCTTTTTTAATGACAAATTTAATTTTTCAAAAAGGTGAATTCAAGTGGCTAATTGGTTTGGAGCAAATGAAATTTAGAATGCCGGATCTCTTAAACACAATCGAGCTGGAAAGTTTATATTCAGGCCTAACTCTTTTCATTGGAGGAGCAAATTCGGATTATATTAAGCCTGAGTACTATTCGAGGATCAAGAAGTTTTTCCAGAGAGGGATGAAACGATGCTAAAAAATTGCGTACATTGGCTGCATGTAGAACAACCCGAAGATTTTCAAAAAACAGTTGCCGCAATTTTGCGGCAAAATGAGTTACCATGAAAAACATGAAAAACAACTTAACCACATCACCTGCTAAGTCTCCGGAAGAATTGGAAATCCAAACTTCATCGTTGTGCATAGCTGCAAAATGCTGGGGGAATCCTGATGGTTTGCCGGTACTTGCCTTTCACGGCTGGCTGGACAATGCTGCAACCTTTGATCATTTAGCACCGCTGTTACCAGAGTTTCGGCTGGTCTCACTCGACTTGCCGGGACATGGACTTTCAGATCATCGGGCATCCGGTACGTCATATCATTTCACAGATGCAGTTGTGGATGTGCTGGAAGTGCTGGATGTTTTGGGTTGGGAACGTTTTTCCTTGCTGGGACACTCAATGGGAGCAGGAATAGCTTCCTACCTGGCTGGTACAATTCCTGAAAAAATTAAATATGTTATGTTAATTGAAGGGCTGGGTTCGATCGCCCAAGAACCAGAGGAAATGCCCGAAAATTTACGGCAAGCGGCAAATCAATGGCTTCACCTCTCTGAGAAAAAATTGCCTTTTTATCAGGACATAGAAACCGCAGTGAAAGTACGTCTTGATGTGGGCGGCATCGCGGAGTCGTCTGTCAGGACATTGGTGGCTCGGGGACTGCAGCCTGTGGACGGAGGCTTCACCTGGCGTAGTGATCCTCGTTTGAAAATAAGGTCTCGCCATTATTTGACTGAGGAGCAGGCTCGTGCTTTTCTCCAGAAAATCACGGCTCCAGTTCTTTTAATTGAAGCAGAGAAAGCGGAGAAAGATCAATGGACAGAACTATTGCTTAAACGGATTCCTTACACAAAAACCCTGCGGCACCTTACCATAGCCGGAGAACACCATTTGCATCTTGACGATCCGGAACCTGTAGCTGTGGCGATTCGTGAATTTATAAGCGATTTTTCAGTATGACCATGAATCCTGAATCAAAAACGGAAATTGAATCTCAGAAGCTGAAGAGTGACAATCGTTTGCAGGTCTCTTCCACCGGGAAGCGTTTGTTTGCCTTGTTGCTGGATTTTGTTTTCGCGCTGCTTCTGGCAAATACCTTAGTGCAAATTTTCCGGGAAGAGCACTGGGATTTAGTTATACAGTCCCGAGATTTGTCAGGTTTGTTTCCTTTTTATGGAAGCATCACATTTGTGCTGTTGTTTAAAGATATTTTTGGCCGTAGTCTTGGGAAACTCCTGGTGGGTATGACAATTCGTAAGATAGAAAACTTGGAACAGCGTCCACCATTCTTTGTACTTTTACAAAGGAACTTAATGCTGCTGCTTTTTCCTCTGGAGGGAATTGTGATCCTGCGGGATGGTTATGCCAGACGTTTGGCGGACAAATGGTGGGGAACAGTGGTGCTTGATGACAAAAAAACAATGCGGGTGATCCTACGTATTTTGCTCGGCAACATCATTTTGTTTGGATTTTTTACATTGGCCATTTTATTTCAGCGTTCCGGCATTGAAAAAACAGCTGCATATCAAGTTGCAGAACAGGCAATTCGTTCCCATGAAGCATTAAAATTCTTGCTGAAGCAAGCTCCGGAAATTGGGGAACCGGAAATGCATCTAGATTTACGGGGAAATACTGAAAGCCCTTCACTTGTACGAGCCCGTGTTGGAAATGAGGAGACGGGAAGGGAGGTAATCGTTTCATTAATTTTCCGCAAAAATCCACCTCGCTGGGAAGTTCTTAAAATCGAAGTGAAACCCATTGGTGAAGCAGACGATTGAGGTAGTTAATGAGTGCTTATTATCCTGTGCTTCCAAAGCCGTTTTCTCCGCGTATTGTTTCTTCAAGTGAGTCAACAGCTTCAACTCGGCATGTTACAAGTTTTCTCACTAGCATTTGTGCAATGCGTTGATGCAAAAGTTCTTCTGCGGCTTGCATTCCGTCACTGGAACCTACGTAGCGGAATGGGAGAAAGATGTGCCCCCGGTAGTCCGGATCAATGATTCCGACACTATTGGCCAAAAGGAAATCTGTTTTGATGATGCTGGAACGCGGCACTATTTCTACGTAATATCCAGTACTTATGCGAATGGAAATTCCTGTGTCAAAAAAGAAAATATCCGGTCTTTTTTGCTCAACAGTCATAGCCGTCAAGTCAATGCCAGCATCTGTTTTGTGTCCCCTTTTGGGGATTGACATTCCGTCAAAATGGCAACAAATTTTTAACAGCGGTATAGATTCCAAAATTCTTTGAAATATGAAATTATGAAAATCATTCATGTGAGTCTATGAATTCTGAAAATATTCTTCAAGTTTTAACAAATGCCACTTGATACAAAAACCATTCGCAGTTCACTACAACACGCAGCGCGTCCAGAACTGGCAGAAATTTTGGGAGAAGTGTGGAAGATGCCACTTCCTGAGTATGCAGCACTGCTCTGGAAAAAATCGGTTACGGCTCCACCTTTGGAAGCAGAATTGAGAAATGCTTTTGAAACTGAGTTTTGCAGAATGGGTTTTACAGAACAGGTTGCCGAGTCCTATTCTGCAGCACTGGAAAGAACCCGTGTTTTACAGACGGCAACTCACCTGACGGCATCTGAAGGTCCAACTTTTCTGGCTCTACATCATTTGGCCTCGTTGGGATTGCCTCCGGAAGAAACTTATTTCGTCGGCTCGTATTCCGGTGTCCCGTTTGCAAATGCAGCCTGGTCAGGATGCTTGAATTTAAGCGATCGGTTTGAGTTGGAAGCAGTTATTTCTCAGCAAGCTCCTGGATTTGCCGAATTGAAACGCGCTGATACCGACCGTTCCCGTGATTCGAATGAAAGACGGATTTCGTTCATTCCGGGAAGTATGAGGGATGCCCGTGTCTATCAGAGCAGGGTTCCGGAAAAGCTGGTCAGTCTTCTACCATACATTGCAGAGCCGATTCGCAAAATTGCTCCTGATGTAAAAACCGGCGATGATTTTACGGTGTGGGCCTCGCAGTTTAGTGCAAACCAACTGCGTCTAATCATTCCGGATAAATCAATAGTCTATTTTGATTTAAACGAGGTAATCCGTAATTATCTGATAGCAGTTTTGAAAAATTCACGTCATCCTCTTTTTCGTCTGTTGTTCGACCGAAAAATCCGCGAAACAGTGTTTGCTGAATTTTCTCGGGAGACTCCTCTTTTCACTATAGGAGTCCATCATAAAAACAAAGTAAGGCAGGAAGCAGTTGTTATTAAAGGTGACATACTGCAAAGTCAAAATTTTCAGCTTGAAGCTTCGCAGGAAAATATCATTAAAGAGCTGGAAACCGGCGCTCTCTGCCCGGGGTTATTTTTAACCTTCACTACATTAAGTTTTATTAACGGTCTGATTTGTTTCGGCAGTTTTGAGCAGGTCGAATATCTTTCAGAATTCCAGCGTAAGTGGTTAAAATTGGGCTTACTGGATCAAGAAATCGTTCGTGCGGTAAACACAAGAGCCCTTACCAGTGGACGATGCGTAGATGAGACAAGTGAAGGGGTGCATCCACTTGATTTATTGTTAGGTTTGGAATGGAGTTTTGCTGAAAACCAAACTGTGGCTGATCTGATGAAACCTTTATTGTTTCGTTTGGGAGTTGTAGTTTGATGTTGATGCTCAGAAAAAGTTTGCTTTCTTTAGATTGATCTTGCTTTAAGTGGCTAATTCTCTTAGCTTTAAATGTGGATTTATTTATTGTGCCCATGATTTTTCTGGGTTCACAAGTTCATGAAGTCAAGCGTACTTAAGAAGGAAAGTAAAACACTTGCTTTATGTAAGACTTGCGACTCAATCTTTACCAACTAATTCAGATGGATTTTTCAGCACTTCCTGTTCTCTCCCTCATTGTCTTCTCACCAATATTGGGCATTGCTTTGGCTGGTATGTTCAGGGACGAAGGTAATGGTATTCCCGCCAGAGTAGGCGCACTTCTCAGCAGCGGCATTACTTTTTTGCTGAGTTTACACCTCTGGTTTAATTTTGACTCCAGCACCGCAGACCTACAAATGGTAGAGCGCCTCCCGTGGATTCCTCAATTCAACATTGATTATTTTTTAGGATTGGATGGTCTAAATCTTTTCTTTTTTCTGATTATCAATTTCATCACTCCACTCACGTTGCTTGGTTCATGGAATGTAAAAAAACGTAACTGGCAGTTCCAAATTCAGATGCTGTTTTTGCAAATCGGAATGCTAGGTTGTTTTGCGGCAATGGATGTAGTGCTCTTTTATGTATTTTTTGAAGTGATGCTGGTTCCAATGTATTTATTGATCGGCATTTGGGGTGGATCAAACCGGCTTTATGCAACCATTAAATTTTTTATTTACACAATGCTCGGTTCGCTGTTGATGCTCGTGTCTTTGCTTTATACTGCAAATATTTATCTGGATTTAAATGGAGAATGGTCTTTTAATGTTCTTGACTGGTACGGCATGGACATTCCTTCTGAAACGCAGTTCTGGCTGTTTATAGGCTTTGCTGCAGCCTTTGCTGTAAAAATTCCACTCTTTCCTCTGCATACCTGGCTTCCGGATGCACATTATGAAGCTCCAACAGCCGGATCAGTGCAGTTGGCCGCAGTGTTGTTGAAATTTGGGCCTTATGGATTTTTACGTTTTGCCATGCCGGTTTTTCCGGCAGCGGTTTATGAGCTGACGCCCATCTTCATGGTGCTTGCATTAATCGGGATTATTTACGGTGGGCTGGTAGCGATGGTGCAACCACAAATCAAGCGTCTTATTGCGTACTCCTCTGTGGCACACATGGGCTATATTGTGCTTGGATTATTTGCTCTCAACATTCAGGGGCTTTCTGGAAGTTGGATTCAAATGATAAACCATGCGATTGTCACCGGCGCACTTTTCCTCGTGGTTGGTATGATTTACGAACGGACGCACACTCAGGAAATTTCTGATTATGGTGGCGTCGCACACACCATGCCAAAATTTGCGGTTTTCCTTGTTTTCTTTTCCTTAGCTTCCGTCGGTCTTCCTGGACTTAATGGATTTGTTGGTGAAATTTTGGCTATGATTGGTGCAGCCAGGGTCAATATTTGGTATGGAATTCTTGCTGCTTTCGGTGTACTCATAGCTGCGATTTACATGCTTTGGATGGTACAACGTGTGCTCTTTGGACCACTGACCAAAGAGCTGGTTAAGGGGCTCAACGATTTCTCATTTCGCGAAGTTGTCGTCCTCGTACCTCTTGTCTTCTGGACAATTTTCCTTGGCGTCTATCCACAACCTTTCTTCGGGCGCATTGAAGTCAGCATCAACCACTACATCGAACTGATCAAATCACAGGAACCACGCTTTGCACAAGATGAAGCAGAAAGTTCGGGATTAGCAAAATTTGTAGTTTGGAATTTGGGTGATTGATAGATATAGGAAATATGTCTCTTCAAATTTACAATACTTTATCCGGCCGAAAAGAATCTTTTAATCCAGTTCATGAAGGCCAGGCCTCTCTTTACGTTTGCGGACCCACCGTTTACGGCGACAGCCACCTAGGACACGCTAAAGCCTACGTTAGTTTTGACGTTATTTTGCGTTATCTCCGCTATTGCGGGTTGAAAACATTTTATGTGCAGAACATTACTGATGTGGGGCACTTGATAGGAGATGACGATGAAGGAGAAGATAAAATGATTAAACGTGCTCGTGAACTGAAACAGGAGCCGATGGCAGTTGCAGAAAGTTATTCGAGGAGACATTTTGAAGTGATGGACAAGTTGGGAGTGATTCGTCCGGACATTAGTCCAAGAGCTACGGGACATATTCCGGAACAACTTGAGGCCATAGAAAAATTGCTTGAGCAGAGGCTTGCTTATGAGTCAAATGGTTCAGTTTATTTTAATATCAGCAAAGACCCAAAATACGGTGAACTTTCCAATCGAAAAATTGAGGAGATGCAGGGTGGTGCCCGCATAAAAATACGTACGGAAAAGCGGCACCCGGGAGATTTTGCACTATGGAAAAAAGCAGAAACAGGGCACTTGATGCGCTGGCGCGATCCATTCAGCGGGTGGGGTTATCCGGGGTGGCACACCGAATGTGTGGTTATGAGTACCCGCTATTTGGGCGAAGAATTTGATATTCATGGTGGCGGAATGGATTTAAAATTTCCACACCATGAGTGTGAAATTGCTCAAGCTAGAGGACTTAAAAAACCGTTTGCACGGAATTGGATACATACGAATATGCTGACTATTGAGGGGCAAAAAATGAGCAAGTCCAGTGGGAATTTTGTGACGCTGTTTGATGTTTTTGAACAATTCAATCCATTGATGGTTCGTTATTTTATAGCGGCAAGTCATTATCGTTCTGTAGTGGATTTTAGTGAAAGCGTTTTGGGTGCGGCGGAAGTCTCTTTGAAACGTCTGCATCACACGGTACGGAATCTTCGTGAGTGCAAACAAGATGGAGTCAATCCGTCCGGAAAATATTTTGAAGAATTCCGCAGACGTTTTTGTCAGGCCATGGACGATGATTTTTCAACGCCACAGGCATTTGCAGCATTGTTCGATTTAAGTCGTGAAGCAAATACGCTCTTAGCCGAAAAAAAACCGGATCCGGAAGCAATTGTTGATGCAGAACATTTGTTTTCCACTTTAGGTGGAGATGTCCTCGGGATCATTCCGGAATCGCTTGAAGCAGAGCGGTCCGATCTTCACATGCAGGAGGTGATGGGAGTTCTTGTAGAACTGCGCACTAACTTCCGCAAAAATAAAGATTTTGGGAGTGCTGATCTTATCCGCGATCGCCTTCATAAAATAGGTATAGTTTTCAAAGACTCTCCGGAAGGAACAACTTGGGAAAAGACAGACAACAACTAAAAAAGAAGTCTGCAGCAAAAGATATTAATAAGGCTATCTGCCATGAAGGATGAAAAATCCCGCCACATTGCCTGGCGGTTGTATGACCTTATTGCACCACTCAAGGTCTGGGTTTTTTTCAGCATGGTTTGCATGGCAGGATACAATATTTTTTCTGCGGCACCCGCCTACTATGCCAAGGATATTGTAGACGCTATTGCCTATGGTGACAATCCGGAACTAAAACAGTATTTCCTAGTTGGTCTGGGAATGATCATCGTTTTTGCGGTTAAGGGTTTGTTTTTTTTTGGCCACAACTACAGCGTTGGCCACCTTGTCCAGAGTCTCATTGTAAAACTCAGGCAAAAGCTTTTTGACCATCTGGTCAACCTTTCTCTCACCTTTTTTTCCCGTTCCAAGACCGGCGACCTTATTTCACGCTTTACCAACGATTTGCATGTATTCCAAAATATGCTTCAAGTTGGAGTGACTGGTCCTTTCCGTGACATTCCCCAATTTTTTCTGCTGCTCGGAATCATGTTTTTTCGCAGCTGGCAGTTGGCATTTGTGACCATGATTATTATTCCTATAGCTATATTCTTCATCCAGATTTTTGGTCAGCGCAACAAAATAGCGGTTAGTAAAAGGCAAATCAGTTTTGGCGGCTTGAGTAGTTTGCTGGTGGAGACAATCACGGGGGTGCGTGTGGTTAAGGCATTTGGGATGGAAAAATACGAAAGTAAGCGTTTCAAAGATGCCAACGATGACCTATACAAGAATCACATGCGTTCCATCATGATTGATTCATACTCATATCCGATTATTGAAATCATCGGGGCCTCGGCTGGTGCAACGATTGTGGCTTATGGAGGTTATCTTATTATCAACGGTCAGATTACACCGGGAGATTTTACCTCATTTGTGATTAGTTTTTTTATGTTGAATGAACCAGTAAAAAAGCTTAATGGCTTCAATTTAAAACTTCAGGAGGGGTTTGCTGCCGTACGGAGAATTTTTAACATTCTTGATGTTAAAGATGATATTGTAATTTTACCTAATGCAACAAAATTGACGAATTTTGATCGGGAAATTAGTCTTAATATTCATGCTTTCCACTATCCCGATCAAGATGAGCCTGCGGTTAAGGATTTTCAACTCACTGTGCAAAAAGGAGAAGCCGTAGCTTTGGTCGGTAGCAGTGGGGCTGGAAAAACGACAATTGCTAATTTGATCCCGCGTTTTTATGATATTACACGAGGTGAAATCAGCATTGACGGGTATGATCTGCGTGACTTGGATTTGGTCTCCCTGCGTAAAATGATTGCTATTGTGACTCAAGATACCATTCTCTTCAATGATACCATTGCCAGCAATATTACCTATGGACAACCGGACTGCTCAAATGAAAGAATGTATGCAGCGGCTCAAGCTGCAAATGCCCATAAATTTATTGCTGAACAGCCTCAGGGCTATGAAACAGTGATTGGTGAAAAAGGAGTAAGGATATCCGGTGGTCAACGGCAACGCCTTTCTATTGCTCGTGCTTTGGTCAAAGACGCTCCAATTCTTATTTTAGACGAAGCAACTTCTGCACTTGATTCAGAGTCCGAAATTGAAGTGCAGCAGGCTATTGAACATTTAATGGAAAACCGTACGACGATCGTGATCGCGCATCGGCTCTCGACCATCCGGAACACGGACCGTATTTGTGTGATGGAGAAAGGTCAGATTGTTGAACAAGGCAATCACGATGAGCTTCTTTTAAGAGAAGGACGGTACCAGCAACTTTATGAAATGCAGTTTCAGGATCAGACAAATGGTTCAGCTTCAGCAAAAGCCTAAGTAGGCAGGCGGCTTGAAGAGAAGCGGCTAATCCAAAAATGAAAAAAGCTGTTGAGAAAATTTCATTTTTTGAAGTATGGAATTAAATTTGTAGCCGTAGATGGATAAAAAAATTCTTGATATAGGTTGCGGTCCCTCTAAAGTAGAAAATTCATGGGGTATTGATATTTTTCAGTATCCTGAAGTGGATCAGATTCTGGACCTGAATAATGTGCCCTGGGATTTGCCTGCAGACCATTTTGAAATTATTTATGCGCAACATGTAATCGAACATGTAGCTTCTATTCCGGAATTCATGAATGAAGTGCACCGCATTGCAAAGGACGGAGCTACGGTTCATGTAGTGACTCCGCACTTCTCTTCCATCGATTCTTATTCAGATCCAACTCACCGTTGGCATCTCTCGAGTGAATGGCACTCGATAATGACCAATTCCTATTTACAGGCACAAGTTTCACGGTTCACTCACCTTAAGACAAAAATAAGTTTTGGCAAAAGCGCATTGGCCTTCATTCCACGCTTCATTATTAAACTAAAGGGGATTAACTGGTGGGAAAAAAAACTGGCATTTGTCTTGAGAGCAAGAAATATTGAAACAACCCTGAAGGTTGAAAAAAACTGATACTCTCAGGTTTGAATTCATTCAGGCTGGTAAATTCCTTTTCAGTGAATTGCTGATTTAGTGTGTAAAGGGATCGTAGATCAATCTCATTTTTAAAAAGATAATAAATAATAATTTTATATAAATCTTGAAAGGAAAAAACTATGAGTAGTTCCTACGTTTTACAGCAAGAGCCCTTTGTGGTACCGACAACAGACGGCAAACTGATCGAAGAGCATGTTGGGCAGGTGATCAGCAATGAATCCAGACTCAGCATTGCGCACATGGTCGCTCCTTCCGGATGGAGTGAGCCGTTTCAAAATCCGGAATTTGATGAATACACCATGCTTGTCCGCGGCCGCAAACAAATTGAAATTGATGGGGAGATTGTAACGCTTAAAGTCGGTGAATCTCTGCTGGTACGCAAGGGAGCGAGAGTGCGCTATTCCAATCCTTTTGAAGAAGAGGCGGAATACTGGTCGGTCTGTATTCCTGCATTTTCTCCGGATTTGGTGAATCGTGAAGAAAATGCAGAAAGATAATTTTTTGCGGTTTTTCCGGACAGCTTATAATTGTTCCAAAGATTGGAGAACCCGTTCTCCCATTTCTTGGCAGCCGATAAGTGTTTTCCCTTCGGCCATAATGTCGATGGTGCGGTAGGTTTCAAGGGTTTTGACGACCGCTTGCTTGATCATTTCATCGGCTTCCGTGAGATCAAAAGAATAACGCAGCATCATTCCCACTGAAAGGATCGTAGCTAGCGGATTGGCTTTGTCCTGTCCGGAAATGTCTGGAGCAGAACCGTGAACTGGTTCGTACATTCCGTTAGTTCCACCTATGCTTGCAGAAGGCAGCATGCCGAGAGAACCAGTCATCATTGCTGCGGCATCACTGAGGATGTCACCAAACATGTTGGTTGTCACCATGGTGTCAAATTGTTTTGGATTGCGGATAATCTGCATGGCGGCATTGTCTGCATACATGTGGCTTAGCTCAATTTCCGGGAAATCTTTACCGACTTCGGTTATTACCTCGCGCCACAATTCAGTTGACTCCAGAACATTAGCTTTATCCACTGAAGTCAATTTTTTATTGCGCTTCATGGCAATTTCAAAGCC
>Ga0209753_1000248_pt1 | contig 21933 bp, 16 predicted proteins | sample METZYME_3_550m_FD_187550 | JGI IMG/M metagenome (GOLD analysis project Ga0209753, IMG submission 187550) | Marine microbial communities from oxygen minimum zone in mesopelagic equatorial Pacific - METZYME_3_550m (SPAdes) (version 2) | ecosystem: Environmental > Aquatic > Marine > Oceanic... | reverse complement strand
CGGCGAGGCGGGCCTCGAGGTCGTTTCCTTGTCGCCGAATGATCCTGGCGAGGCGCCGTGGATGGGCGAGCGCAGCAACGCCATCCGCACACGGCAGCGGTCGCATTTTCTCAATGCGACGACGCTCTTGGGGCCGTGGCAAAACCTCACGCTGAGCGGCGGCGTGCAGGGTGAGTCGACCCGACAGGAGGGCATCGCCACCGGCTTGTCGCTGGGCGCGTCGCCGGCGCGGTTTGCGTCAGGAGAGGATCGCACCGGCGCCGAGGGCAACATGCAGTTGAGCTACACCGGCCTAAAGAACACCGTGCTTACGCTCGGCGCGCGCTTGCGAGGGGAGAGCACCGATCTGCGTGAGGAGGGGCACATCGACAGTGAGTGGGGCGCGGAGGGATTCATGCGAGAGAGCGATGAGACCGGTCGCCTGGCGCAATACCGTGCCGGGTTCGCGTGGTCGCCGAACAGGGAGTGGCTGGTACGTGGCGGGTATAGGTGGCGCGACTCGCGCAGTAACTTCAGGCATCCGCTCGACACCGATCTCTCGGACGAACCGGGTAACGGCTATCCGGCGTTCATCAATCGCCGTCGCGCCCGGGGTGATGTGATTGACCTGGGCTTCACGTGGCGGCGTTTCCCGAAATTCCTCCCGGGCTTTCGCTGGGAGCGGCACCGCACCGACTACGAATTGGGCACGCAGTCGTTCAACGAACCGTGGGACGGCCCGGGCCATGACGGCGGCCGCCATTGGGTCGGCAAATACGAGTCGGACGTCTTCAGTTTATCGATCACCTCGATTCCGCACACGCGCCTGGTTGCCACCACCAGCATCGGCTACACCGACACATGGTCAGGCACGCTCGAGTCGCCCGCGCTTGGCCTGCAGCCGTTTGAGGGCGACACCTGGTTTTACGTCGACCACCTCAGCTACGCGCTTGGCCAGGCGACCGACCTGACATTGGTGCGTTCGTATTATCGGGTGGATTACGGCGGCTCGAATCTCCCCGGCGCAATCGCCTACGGACTGGACGCGGAGAGGTACGGCATCGTGCTCGGCCTCCGGCACCGGCTTGGCCAGGCGGCGATATTCAACGTGCAGTACGGTTGGTTCAACAACGACGAACCGAGCGCCAACGGGGCCCACGATTACAATGCCAACATGATCCTCGCCACCTTGAGCATCGATTTGAATTGACCGGCCGGGTTTGACATCGTAGGGGCGTCCGGTCAATTTTCGCCGAACCAGAGACATGACAATACCAGGTAAACCAACTGACCCGAAAAACCCGCTGGGCAATCTCGAGGAATGGGACGACTTCGTGAAGGAGCGCTACCCCAAGCCGGCGGACGCCCAATCACTGGTCGGTACTAACAAGGACAAAACCGAGGAACAGTTTCGCGACTACGAGGCGGAGGCTCGTTCGTCGGTACGCGATTTTTACCGACTCAATCACACTGGACAGACACTCGATTTTGTCCGCCAAAAACGGGATGAGTACCTCAATCTGGAGCGTCGCGAGATGAGCGTCTGGGAGGCGGCCGAGTTTCTCAACACGCTGATTGACGACAGTGATCCCGACACTGACCTGTCGCAGCTGGCGCATCTGCTGCAAACCTCCGAGCAGATTCGCAGCGACGGGCATCCTCGCTGGTTCATTCTCGCCGGTTTAATCCATGACCTCGGCAAGGTGCTGTGCCTGTTCGGCGAACCGCAATGGGCTGTCGTCGGTGACACGTTTCCGGTCGGGTGCGCCTTCTCCGACAAGATCGTTTTCCCCGAGTACTTCGACGACAACCCTGACAAACAGAATGCCCAGTTGCAAACGCCGCTAGGCATCTACGAGGAGGGGTGCGGACTCGACAACGTAATGCTTTCGTGGGGGCACGACGAGTACATCTACCACGTCACGAAGGATCATATGCCGCTCGAGGCGCAGTACATGCTGCGCTACCACTCATTTTATCCCTGGCACCGCGAGGGCGAGTACAGCCAGTTCACCAACGAGCGGGATCGTGGGATGCTCAAGTGGGTGCTTGAGTTCAATCGCTATGATCTCTACACCAAGAGCCACGAGGCGCCGGACGTTGAGGAGCTGCGGCCGTATTACGAAGATCTGATAGCGGAGTTTTTCCCGGCCAAACTCCGCTGGTGAGTGGCAAGGATCACAAGGTTGCGGCGCTGCTGGAAAGTGTGGAGGCTGGTCCGCATGATCCACACTTCGCCGGATACATTCGCTGTTTCAACGAAGGGAATTTTTACGAGGCGCACGATGTTTTGGAGTCGTTGTGGCTCCAGGATCGCAACGGTCCGGACGGTGATTTTTTCAAGGGTCTGATTCAGTTTGCAGGCGCGTTTGTGCATCTGCAAAAGCAACGCCCACGCCCGGCACTGAAATTGTTCCGACTGGCCGCAGCCTATCTAGCCAAGTATCCGTCGCCGCACCTCGCGCTCGATGTCGGCAAGATCCTGCGCTTGGCCAAGCGCTGGGGCGAAGCCGCCCAAGCCCTCGGCCGCGAAGGCAATCTTCTGTCCAAGCAGCACCCACCCAAGCTTGGATTGATTGGTGTTGATTGAGTATTCATTCGGTTTCCGTCTTGCGCCGGGGTGGGGGCACGGCCCAAGCTGTCCGGCCATCGCGTGGTTGCCCGAGTGACATTGGACGTCGCTGTCCGCCGGGAGTTTGATTACCTCGTGCCGGCGGAGCTGAAGTCCAGCGTACAGGAAGGCACGCGGGTGAAAGTGCCGTTCGGCCCGCGCGAGGTGATGGGCGTGGTCACGAAGATTCTCGACGAGTCGCCGCACGACAACCTTCGCGAAATCATCAAGACCGTCGGTGGCCAGGCGCTGGTGACGCCTTCCATTTTGAGGCTCGTCCGCTGGATCGCCGATTACTATTGCTGCGCCCCGGAGATTGCGATGAAGGCGGTGCTGCCGGGTGCCGTTCGCAAGGAGGAGGATGGTTGGCGTGAGCGACTATTCGTGCGCGCGCTGCCGGTGCACGGCGAGTTGCCCAAACTGACAAAGCGGCAGGAGGACCTATGGAATATTGTCGAGGAGTGGCGTGAACTGCCGTTGCAGGAGTTGTTGCGTCTGGCCGGCACGACTTCGGCGACGATTCGCAAGCTCGAGGACAAGGGCCTCGTCAGCATTGCGCCGCAAATCTCCGAGCGTGATCCGTACGGCAAGGAGTACATCCTCCCGTCACAGCCACTCGAGTTGAACGCCGAACAGGCGGCCGCGCTGCAGGAGGTTGTCGGCGCGATGGAGCGCTTGGCCAAGCCGGCCGAAGGCGAAGCCAAGCCGAAGGCCAACGGCTTGTTTCTGCTGCACGGCGTGACCGGCAGCGGCAAGACGGAGGTGTACTTGCAGGCGATCGCGTATGCACTTGACCAAGGGCAGGGAGCCATCGTGCTCGTGCCGGAAATTTCGCTGACGCCACAGACGGTTGAGCGGTTCAAGGCGCGGTTTAGCCACGGGCCGCAGCAGACACTGGTCGCCGTGCTGCACAGCCACCTCTCCGCCGGGGAGCGGCACGACGAATGGCACAAGATTCGGCAGGGCAGGGCGCGCATCGTGATCGGTGCGCGCTCGGCGGTGTTCGCTCCGGTGGAGTCGCTTGGTCTGGTGATCGTGGACGAGGAACACGAGCACTCGTACAAGCAGGAGGAGGCGCCGCGCTACAACGCCCGCGATCTCGCGGTGGTGCGCGGTCGGCAGGAGGGTGCGGTGGTGGTACTCGGTTCGGCCACTCCTTCGATGGAGAGTTACTACAATGTGAAGCGAAGAAAGTACGGCCTACTTTCGCTTCCTGAGCGGGTGGACAATATCACGATGCCGCTCGTGCGCGTGGTTGACATGCGCAGCGCGGCCCGGAAGGAAAAGGGGATCAGTATTTTTTCGCCGCAACTGCACGAGGCGATTCTGAAGCGGCTCGAGCAAAACGAGCAGGTGATGCTTTTCCTCAACCGGCGCGGTTGGTCGTCGTCGTTGCAATGCCCCGACTGCGGCTACGTTTCCGAGTGTCCGAACTGCAGCGTGTCGCTCACCTACCATCGCGCCGCGCAACAACTGCTGTGCCACATTTGTGGCCACACCGAGGCCGCACCAACCAAATGTCCCGAGCAGGGCTGCGGCAATACGGCGATTCGGTTTGCTGGTCTGGGCACGGAGAGGGTCGAGGCCGCTCTGGCCAAGTGTTTCCCGACGGCCAGGGTTAAGCGGATGGATTCGGACACGCTAAAGCGCAAGGAGGATTACCGACGCATTCTAGGCGATTTTCGCACTGGCAAAATCGACATTCTCGTTGGCACGCAGATGATCGCCAAGGGGCTGCACTTCCCGAACGTGACCCTGGTCGGGATCATTCACGCCGATTTAAGCCTGCACATCCCGGACTTCCGCGCCGGCGAGCGGACGTTCCAGTTGCTTACGCAGGTGGCCGGTCGCGCCGGTCGAGGCGACGTCGAGGGCGAGGTGTTTGTGCAGTCGTTCACGCCGTTTCACCCGGCGATCCAGTATGCGCGCCGCCACGACTATATCGGTTTTTACGAACAGGAAATAGAGTTCCGGCAGGAGCTGTGCTATCCGCCAGTCAGCCGGGTGGCGTTGCTGACGCTGCGCGGGCGCAGCGAGGATCGGGTCAGGTTTTTTGCCGACCACTTGCGCAAGGAGATGGACGAATTGGCCAAAGACTTGGGCGACACTGTCGTTGCCGGCCCGGCGCCCGCGCCGTTGTTACGCGCCGAGAATTTCTACCGCTACCAGGTCATGATGCGCACCCTGCGGATGTCCGCTCTCGGCCACAAGCTCTCGACCAAGCGGGAGACGTTGCAGATTCCCGACGACATCCGCCTCGTCATCGACATCGACCCGATGACCCTCAGCTAGCCGTTTGGCCAGGCGGTTACTTGTCGGAAGCTTCCGGGTTCGGTACTATGCTGCCACAAGGTCGGGGATGCTGCCCCGAACTTTAAAAACACAGGCAGTGGACATACAGAATCAAATGGATGCTACGGTTGCCGCCTTGAATCGCCTTGTCCGCAACCTGTGGTGGACTTGGAACCAGGATGCGCAGGATGTGTTCGAGGAGTTGTCGCCGCGCGCCTGGCGCTATATGTACCACAACGCAGTGGCGGTGCTCCGGGAATTGTCCGACGAGGAGTTGCGGGTGAGGCTGCTCGACGAGGAATTCAACGGCCGCGTGCAGGGGGTGCTCCAGCAGTTTGACGCCTACCTGAACGCAAGTGACACTTGGGCTGCTGCGAATGCGGCGCGCTTGGCAAAGCGGCCGGTGGCCTACTTCAGTGCGGAGTTTGGCTTTCACGAAACGCTGCCAATTGCAGCCGGCGGCTTGGGCATATTGGCCGGCGACCATGCGAAGTCGGCCAGTGACCTTGGCCTTGGCTTTGTCGGCATCAGCCTGTTTTACCGCGAGGGCTATTTTCAGCAAGCGATCAATGCCGAGAACTGGCAGACAGAATATTACAGCCAGCTTGACCCGCAAAATCTCCCGCTTGAGCCGGTGACCGGCGATGATGGTGAACCGCTGATTTGCACTGTGGAAATTGCTGCCGAGCCGGTGTCGTTCTGTGCTTGGGTGGCCAATGTTGGCCGTTGTCCCGTGTATCTGCTAGATACCAAACTGCCGATAAACCAACCGCATTTTCGCGACCTCACACAGCACGTGTACGGCGGCGATGACTCGACGCGCATCATGCAGGAAATCCTACTCGGTGCTGGTGGCGTGCGGCTGTTGCGGCGACTCGGCGTGTCGCCGTCGGTGTTTCACTTGAACGAGGGCCATGCGGCATTTTTGGTCCTGGAACTGATGCGCGAGCGGATCGCCGAAGGGGTAAGTTTTGACGAGGCACTAGCTGAGACGCGGCGGCAGTGCCTGTTCACGACGCACACGCCGGTGCCGGCAGGGCACGACCGGTTCAGCCACAAATTGATGGATTATGCGGCGCGGCATTTTTGCGGCCAGCTCGGCGTCAGCGCCAACGAGTTGCTGGCGCTTGGCCGGGTGGATCCGGCCGATGCCGGCGAAGAGTTTTGCATGACGGTGCTGGCACTCAAGGCGTCGCGAGCAGCCAACGGCGTGAGCGAACTGCACGGGCAGGTCAGCCGTGAGATGTGGCATGGCCTTTACCCAAACGGATCGGTGGACGATGTACCGATTGGTCATGTGACCAACGGTATCCACCTTGCCGGCTGGATGAAGGGGCCGGTGCGAAGGTTTTTGCGGCATAAGCTTAACCAAGCGGATTCGGGGGCGGACTGGGCGGAGGAATTGGCCAAGCCGGAGTTCTGGGCGCGTATGCAGGATGCGTCGTTCGTCAGCGACGAAGAGCTTTGGGCGCTGCGCTACCGCCTGCGGCGCGAGCTGATCGAGTTCGCGCGGCGGCGGTTGCAGGATCAGGAGCACCGCTCGGAGCCAAAGGACTTTATTGCATTGGATCACCTGCTCAACCCCGACGCGCTGACGATCGGCTTTGCCCGGCGCTTCGCCACCTACAAGCGCGCCCCGCTGGTCTTTGATCATTTCGAGAATCTTGTGAGCCTGGTTCGCGACCTGCGGCGGCCGGTGCAGTTTGTCTTCGCCGGCAAGGCGCATCCGCGGGACGATGAAGGCAAGCGGTTGATCCAAAAAATCATCCACATGAGCCGCCACTCCAAGCTTAGCGGGCATCTGGTGTTTCTCGAGAATTACGATGTGCACGTCGCGCGGCAGATGGTGTCTGGCTGCGATGTTTGGCTGAACAACCCACGCCGGCCGCTCGAGGCTTCCGGCACCAGCGGCATGAAGGCCACCTGCCACGGATGCCTGAACCTGAGCATTCTGGACGGCTGGTGGCGGGAGGGTTATGATGGCACGAACGGCTTTGCCATCGGCGGAGATGAGCATCCTGATAGTGTCGACGAGCAGGACAGGCTCGACAGCGAGAACCTGTACAAGGTCCTATCCGGCGAGGTGATTCCCTGTTTTTACGACCGCGACGAGATTGGCATCCCGAGGGCTTGGCTTGGGAAAATCCGGCGGGCTATGGTCACGTTGGCGGCCCGGTACGACACCACCCGCATGGTACGTGAGTACGCACAAAATTTTTATCTGCAGGAATGACCGATATCGGCAACAATACTGGAGCATTGAGCGACGAGCGGCGCGAACTGCGCTCGCTCAACGCCGATGAAGCGGGGCGCATCCTCGTCGAGTGGGGGCACAAGAGCTATCGCGTGACGCAACTCCTCGGTTGGCTCTACAAAAAGCGGGCGGGCTCGATCGACGAGATGACCGACTTGCCGAAGGGATTGCGCGACCAGCTCGCCGGCGCGTTTTTGCTCAAGCCGCTCGAGTTGGCAAAAGAGCAGCGTTCACGGGACGGCACGGTGAAATTTCTATGGCGCCTGGCGGACGGTGAATTGATCGAGAGCGTCTTGATTCCCGCATCCATCGGCAGGGACGGCAGCCAAAGCGATCGTCACACGCTCTGTATCTCATCGCAGGTCGGCTGTGCTTACGGCTGCAAGTTTTGCGCGAGCGGTCTCATGGGCTACAGGCGCAACCTCGACGCGTACGAGATCGTGGACCAGGTGTTGGCCGTTGAGCGCTGGCAGTTGGCCAAGGACGGCGAGGCGCCCAAGCCGGAGGCGCTGGTGAACAATATCGTCATGATGGGCATGGGTGAACCGCTCGCCAACTACGCCAACCTCACCAGGGCGCTCGAGATTTTCAATTCGCCGTGGGGGCTGAACATCGGCGCGCGCAAGATCACGGTGTCCACCAGCGGCCTCGCGCCGCAGATACGGCAACTCGCCGAAATGCCGCAGCAATATCACCTCGCGATCTCGCTGCACGGGGCGACTGATGCTGTGCGCGACAAGATCATGCCGATCAACCGCAAGTATCCGCTCGAGGAACTAATCTCCGCCTGCGAGGCGTATCAGCAAGCCAAAGGCCGGATGATCTGGGTCGAATACATTTTGATCGACGGCATCAACACCGGGCCGGACCAGGTCGAGGCATTGGGCTGCCTGGCCAAGCGGCTGCAGTGCAAGGTCAACCTCATCCCGTACAACCCGGTGGACGGCATCGGGCTAAAGCGGCCAAGCGACGAGGCAGTCGGACGATTCCGCGATGCGCTGCACCAGAGGGGCGTTCGGGTAACCGTGCGGATCGAAAAAGGCACCGACATCGACGCTGCTTGCGGCCAACTGCGCCTCAAGTCGGAGAAGCAGCCTGCTGCAGCCCTGTCGTAGCCAAGTGGCTCAGGAGCTGGCCTTCATCTCGACGACGTCGTGGGGGGCGGCTTCCTTTTGGCCGGCCGGGCTGATGCGGGTGTAGCGTGCCTTGGCACGCAGATCAGCCAGGGTGGCAGCACCGAGATAGCCCATGCCAGCCTGGACGCCCCCGATTAGCTGACCCAGGAGTTGGTCTAAATCCTCCGAGACCTCCTTGAGCGCTTCGATGCCTTCAGCGGCGACCTTGCGGTTGGCGTCCTTGGGCGCGTGGCCGTAGCGAGCGGCCGAGCCTTCCTTCATCGCGGCGAAGCTGCCCATGCCCCGGTATTGCTTGTAGAGTTTTCCGCTGATCTCCATCACTTGGCCCGGCGTCTCGGGGCAGCCTGCGAGCAGGCCACCGCAGATCACGCCGTCGGCCAGGGTTAGCGCCTTGACGATGTCGCCCGATTTGGTGATGCCACCGTCGGCGAGGAGGCTCACGCCCCTGTCCTTGGCAGCCTTGCTGGCGACGTAGAGCGCGGTCATCTGCGGGATGCCCACCCCGGCGACGAGTCGCGTCGTGCAGATCGAGCCTGGCCCCTGGCCCACCTTGACGATGTTTGCTCCGCGCTCGGCGAGGTACTCGACCCCGGTGGCGGTGGTGACGTTGCCGGCGATGATCGGCAAGTCGGGATAAGCTGCGCGGATTAACCCGACGGCATCGCCTACGTTCTTCGAGTGACCGTGCGCGGTGGAGACGGCGATGACGTCTGCACCGCGCTCGATCAATGCACCGACGTGCGACTCGATGCGTGTGCGGTCGAGTTCGCCATCGGCATCGCGCGGGGTGGAGACAGCCGCGCCGCAGAGCAGCCGGAACTGCCCATCGCGCGCCGGTCGAAACTGCGCCTGTTTCTCGGAGGTGATGCGCTCGATGTCACTCAGTGTGAACAGGCCTCGCAGTTCGTCGTTGTCATCCACCACCAGCAGCTTGTTGATGCCGGGATGGTCGGTGAAAAACTGGTCGGCGATGGCGATCGGGTCGGCGTCTAGCTGGCTTTCGAGAATGGTCTGCACCTGGTCGCGCGGGACGAGGGCGCTAGTGACTGGCTTAGCGGCATAACGCGGCTTGAGGATGTTGCCGGAGAGCAGACCGACGAGTTTGCGGTCGTCGCCAACGACGGGAAAGGTGCTGAAGGAGTAGCGCTTGGTTTCGATCAACTCGATCACTTCGCCCACGGTCTTGTCGGGTGGGACGGTGATCGGCTCCTGGATGAGCCCGTGGACGTGATTTTTGACACGGCTGACCTCCTTGAGCTGCTGTTTCTCCGTCATGTTGTAGTGGATCAGCCCTAAGCCGCCATTGAGCGCCATGCCGGTGGCCATGTGCGACTCGGTGACGGTGTCCATATCGGCCGAGATAACCGGGAAGTGCAGGCGCAATCCGCCCGCCAACTCAGTGTCGAGGGAGGCGTTTCTGGGGAGAATCTCCGAGTAAAACGTGGAAAGGGTGAGGTCGTCGTACGTCAGGGCCAAGCCAGCCTGGCTCGGGAAGAAGGTGTCTGCCGGTTGATAAAAGGCTGAATCGATTGAGCCTGCGTTTTGCTCTGCCGCCATGTCCGAGTGTCCATGATTCCCATGGGTCTGGCAAGCTGTTTCGTTTTTTCTTACGGGCTTGAGCCCAAGGGAAAAGAGTCCATACATGGCAGAGCGTAATAAACTCGACGCCATTTGACCAAGCGGCGACATTGCCCAGCCATGATTTCGACCGACGTTACGTTGGAGCAATTGCAGGCGGCTATTCGTAATGTGCCGGATTTCCCCGAGGAGGGGATTCAGTTCAAGGACATCACACCGGTGCTAGCTGACGCCCGGCTGCTTGATGGCTGTATCTGCCATCTGCTCGGCGGGCACTCGGCCGACACGGTGGACGTGGTCGCCGGGATCGATGCGCGCGGCTTTATTTTCGGTGCGGCGATGGCCCGCGAGATGGGTGTGGGTTTCGTGCCGATCCGCAAAAAGGGCAAGTTGCCCTGGAAAACGTTAGAGGAAAGCTACGAGCTCGAGTACGGCAGTAACACTATTGCCATCCACACCGACGCCGTCTCGGGCGGCCAACGGGTGCTGTTGATGGACGATCTGTTGGCCACGGGCGGCACGGCGGCGGCGGCGGCGAGCCTTGTGGCCAAGGCCGGCGGCCAAGTGGTCGAGGCGGTGTTTTTCATCGAGCTGGGTTTTCTCGATGGTCGGGCCAAAATGGGCGATGTGCCGGTGCGGGCGCTGATACGCTATTAAGTGAGTAGTGAGAGGTAAGCGGAGTATGCCGAGTGTATTCATCAAAACCTACGGTTGCCAAATGAACGAGCGCGATTCCGAGGCGGTCGCGGCACAGTTGGTGATCAAGGGCTACAGCATGACGACTGATGCGCTGAGGGCGGATGTCATCCTGCTTAATACATGCAGCGTGCGCGATTCCGCCGAGCAAAAGGCGCTTGGAAAAATGAACCACGTCGCCGCGCAGTTGCGCTCGAAGAACCGCGAGGCGGTGCTGGGCTTCATGGGCTGCATGGCGCAGAGCCGCGGGCGGGAGTTGATCGACAGGCTGCCGGACGTGGATCTCGTGGTCGGCACGCAGAAATTTCATCGCACAGCCGATTATATTGGCGATCTGTTGGCCGGCCGTACCGGGAGCGTGGTCGATACCGGCGAGGAGAAGGGCAGCGAGGCGACGATCCGGGAGCATCTACTCAACGGCGCGAGCGACAAAAAGTCAGTCACGTCATTCGTCAGCATCATGCAGGGGTGTAACCAGTTTTGCACCTTTTGCATCGTACCGACCACGCGCGGCCGCGAGCGCAGCCGGTCGATCGACGACATTGTCAGCGAATGCCGCGAACTGGTGGCTCGTGGCGTGCGCGAGGTGACGCTGCTCGGGCAGATCGTGACGAGCTATGGCCGCCGCGAGATCGGTGAGAGGGACGGCAAGTCGGCGTTCGTGCAGTTGATCGAGGCGCTACACGGGATCGACGGGCTGGAGCGCATCCGCTTCACCTCGCCGCACCCCAAGGGATACGGCGACGACTTGGTTGAGGCGTACGGGCGCTTGGCCAAGCTCTGCGAGAGCGCGCACATCCCAGTGCAGAGCGGAAGCGACGCGATGCTCAAGCGTATGCACCGGGGCTACACATGCGAGCGATTTTTGGAGATCGTCGGCAAGTTGCGCGCCGTCAAGCCGGGCATCGGCATCACGACAGATATCATCGTCGGGTTTCCCGGGGAGACGGAGGAGGAGTTCGAGGAAACGGTCTCGCTCTGCCGCGAGGTTCAGTTCGACAATGCATTTGTTTTCAAGTACTCCACGCGTCGCGACACGCCGGCGGCTGCGATGGAGAACCAACTTCCCAGGGAGTTGATCGAGCAGCGACACGCGATGGTGCTCGCGGCGATCGATGAGATGGGGGCCAGGCGCTATGCGCAGTTTGTTGGCAAAACGGTGGAGGTTCTCGTTGAGGGGCCAAGCCGCCGCAACGCCGCGCGTTTGGAGGGCCGGACGCGCTGCAACAAAATCGTGGTATTTGACGGTGGCGAGCGTTTCCGGGGCCAGTTGGTGGATTTGAAAATCACCCGCAACGGCTCGTTCACCCTGTACGGCGATCCAGCCATCGTGAATTTGAACTGACGTATGAACGAGCAAAGCAAAGAGTCGCCGGCATCGATGCCGCTGTTCGGTTTCCTGCTAATGTTTGTAGGCATGTTTCTTTACATTGGCATTAGGATGAAGAGCGAGGTGAGCTTGGCCAACTTGTCGGTCTTGCTCGGCGTATTCTTGGTGGCAGTCTCCGGTTATAGCCTGGCCAAGCCGGATGCAGTTGCCCGTGCGCTGCGGGCATTCCCTCGAGCCAATGCACCTGGCTATATGCTGATGCTTGCCGCCACCGCCTGGTTTCTTTGGAATATCAGGATTGAGGACATGGCGGACTACCGTGAAATAAAGCATTGGTTCTACATCGGCTTTGGCGCGGTGGGGATCGGCTCGTGCATTTTTCTGAGGGACTTTTTGGCGGTGCGCGGCCTGGCGGTTTTCATGCTGCTTCTAGCCAAGCTAATGCTCGATACGCAGCGCAATTATATGCTGGCCGCACCGGAGGCGTACATGTCGGAGTGGCGACTGGTCTTCGCCGTGTGGGCGTACATGATCATTGTCATGTCCATGTGGCTGGTGATTTCGCCGTGGCGCATGCGCGACATGATCGAGTGGATGCTAGCCAAGCCGGGCCGGCTTGTGGCCAAGGGCTGGTTTCGGCTGGGTTTCGGGATTTTGCTGATCGTGCTTGGCCTGACGGTGTTCGGTATCCCGGATGCGGCCGTGAACTGAGGGCTTGGGATTGATTCGCCGGGGCGGCCCGTTGTCATTTTATACCCATTTTAACCGTGAACTCGAAAACAAGTATTCAACGATCCCGCTGCAGGGCGCTTGGCCAAGTGCTTGGCCTGGCGATTGCCCTGGCAGGCTTGATGCCTGGCCAGGCACAACAAGTGCCGGTCGATGAGCGCACGCTCTCCAACGGCATGAAACTGCTCATGCTTGAGCGGCATCACTCGCCGGCGATCGCCGGCGGCTGGGTGGCGCGCGTCGGCAGCGTGAACGAGCGGCCTGGTATCACCGGCATCGCTCATCTCTTTGAGCACATGATGTTCAAGGGCACACCGACCATCGGCACGAGTGATGCCAAGCGTGACGCCGAGATCATAGAGCAACAGGAGAATGTGCGTGATGCCATGCGACAGGAGGAGGCCAAGATGCGTCTGGCCCTGCGGCGCGGCGAGATCGAAGACTTGGCCAAGCCGGAAAACAAAACTGAGCGCTACCGCGAACTCGAGGCCAAGTTCAAGGAGCTGATCGCTGCGCAGCGCGAGGTGCTAGTCAAGAACGAGTTCGACCGCGTGTACACGACCGCCGGCGCTTCCGGCATGAACGCCTTTACGTCCAACGACATGACCGGCTACTTCATCACCGTGCCGGCGAACAAGCTCGAGCTTTGGGCGTGGATGGAGTCAGAGCGGCTGCTGCGGCCGGTGTTCCGCGAGTTTTATGCCGAGCGCGACGTGGTGTTCGAGGAGCGGCGCATGCGTACCGAGTCCACGCCGCTTGGCAAATTTCAGGAATCGCTCGAGGCGATGTTCTGGGAGTCGCACCCGTACGGCTGGCCAGTGATCGGCTGGCCGTCGGACATCCCGGCCATCACCAAGGCGCAGGCCGACGAGTTTTACGCACTGCACTATGCTCCGCAAAACATCACGCTGATTTTGGTCGGCGACTTCAAGGCCGACGAGGCGGCCAAGCTGTGCGAGCGCTACTTCGAGCGCATCCCGCGGGGTAAACGCAATCCGCCCGAGGTCGTCACCGAGGAAGTGGCACAGAAAGTTGAGAAGCGGATGAACGCCGATGCGGAGGCCAATCCGCAGGTGGACATCCTGTGGCACACGCCGGCGGCGGGGCATCCCGACGCCTATGCCTTGGAGGTACTCGCGGCGGTGTTGTCCGGACGCTCCGGTCGGTTGCACAAGGCGCTCGTGCTTGGCGACGAAGTGGCCACGTCGGCGTTCGCCCATCAAATGGCGCGAAAGTATGCCGGTATGTTCAACATCGGCGGTGAGGCGAAGGAACCGAAAACACCGGGTGATGTTGAGGCGGCGATTTACGCAGAGGTCGAGCGGCTAAAGAACGAGCCGGTCTCCGCGCGGGAGTTACAGAAGGTTAAAAACAATTTCGCCGCGATGGCAGTGCGCCGTGCCTCGTCGAACTTTCATCTACTGGTGCAATTGATTCAGTACGAAGGAGGTGGCGACTGGAAATCGATCAATACCGAAATCCCGAGTATTCTCGAGGTCACGGCGGAGGACATCCGGCGCGTGGCCCAAAAATATCTTATAAAGGAAAACCGCACCGTAGCGACATTCACGCGGAAGGCAGGAACGAAGGTGCCGGACGACCCCGCGCTGGCCGGGTTGAGTGGCGAGCAGCAGGCGGTCGTGCGCCGCATCGCCAGCCAGATCAAGTCGGAGATAAACCTCGAGCGGTTACAGCAACAGTTGCAGACGATGGAGGCCCAGCTTGGCCAAGCGGATGGCAAGCAGCAGGGTTTGATGAAAATCATCATGGTGAAAGTGGCCGAGCGAATCGCCGAGTTGAGCAAATAATCAAGGAGCAACAAAAATGAATTTATCGATGAAGCAAAATATGGCGCTCGGCTCGGTTGCGCTCTTTGGGCTGGCGCTTGGCCAGGCACAGGAGATTCCGGACCGACCGGAGAAGTTGACATTCCCGCCACTAATTTATGATGCTCCAAACCCGGCCGACTACCGCGTGGAGTTGGAATCAGGGGCGGTTGTTTACATTTATCCTGATCGCGAACGGCCGTTGATTGATCTGTCGGTGAACGTCCGCGGCGGCAGCTACCTCGACCCGAAGGGCAAGGAGGGCTTAGCGGGCCTGACCGGCTACCTGATGGCGCGTGGCGGTATTCCGTCCTCACCTGCAGACAAACTTGACGAGGAACTGGAGTTTCTCGCGGCAAGGCTCTCGAGTAGTTTCGGAGGGTTGAGTGGTAGCATGGGTTTGAACCTTTTGTCCAAGGACGCCGATCGAGGTTTCGAGATTTTGCGTGCCGTACTGGCCGCGCCGAGTTTTCAGGAGGACAAGCTGGCGCTGCGCAAGACGCAGACGTTACAGGGGCTAAAGCAACGCAATGACGATTCGAAAAATATCGAGTCACGTGAGCGCAACTTTCTCGCGTACGGCGAGCGCTTTTGGTTCAACCGCCACACGACGGCAGCGTCGCTCGAGAGCATCCGCCGGGAGGATTTGCTGGCGTTCCACCACGAGTGGGTGCATCCGCAAAATTTCATCGTGTCGGTGAGCGGCGACTTCGATCGTGACGAGATGCTTAAGCGGCTGGACGGCGTGTTCGCCGCCTGGCCGCACCCCGGCAAAAAGGCGCCGCCGGTGCCGCAGGATCAAAAGTATGGCAAGCCGGGCGTGTACATCGTCAACAAGGACGTCAATCAGGGTCGCGTGTCGATCATGTTGCCGGGCATACGCTGGGACGCCCCGGACTACTACGCGATCCAAGTGATGAACGACGTGCTCGGCGGCGGCGGTTTCACATCGCGCATCACCAACCGCGTGCGCTCCGATGAGGGCCTGGCTTACTCGGCGCGTTCGGCGTTCCCCGGGGGTGTGTATTACCCGGTGGTGTTTCGCGCTGGGTTCCAGTCCAAGTCGAGCACGGTCGCCTACGCGACGTCGATCGTGCTCGAGGAGATCGAGCGCATCACCCGGGAGCCGGTGACTAAGGAGGAACTGCTAACGACGAAAAAGTCGTTCATTGACACATTCCCGAACAACTTTGCCTCGGCGGCACAGGTGGTCTCGGCGTTTGCCAGCGACGAGATGATCGGCCGCTACGCCAAGCAGCCGCATTACTGGGCGAACTACCGCGACAACATCGAGTCGGTGGACATCGCTGCGGTGCAGCACGTGGCTAAGCAGCGGCTCAAGCTTGACCAAATGATCATCCTGATTGTCGGGCAAAAAGGTGAGATTTTGAAGGGACATCCGGATCATCCGGTGAAATTGGGCCGCTTGGTCAAGGGTGGGGTGATAGAGTTACCGATGCGCGATCCATTGACGATGCAGCCCGCAAAATAGCCCAAAACCGCCTTTTTCCTTGCGTTGGCCGGATTTGCTTGCTAACAAAGCCGGACAATGGCAGCAATCGGCCTTTTTCAAAAGGGAGAAAATATCTTCTACGCCAAGGTCGAGGATGGAGACTTGTACAAACTCAAGGGCGACATTTTTGGCGCGCCATCCTACCAAAAGACGCCGATTCCGAAAAAGGGGTTTCGGACGCTCGTTCCGGTTCAGCCTTCGAAGATCATTGCCGTGGGGCTCAACTATGTCGACCACGCCGCTGAGTCTGGCCTCGAGATACCGAAGACACCGCTTTTCTGGCTGAAATCCCCCAAGTCGATCCTGCCCGATGGCGGGAAAATCGAAATCCCGTTTGAGAAGCACCGAACCGACTACGAGGCCGAGTTGGCCATCGTGATCGGTCGCAGCATCCGCAATGTCACCCCGAAGGCGGCCAGCCGTTACATCCTCGGTTATACGGCGGCACAGGACATCAGCGATCGGACGATCCAGAACGCCGAGAGCCAATGGGCGCGGGCCAAGTCGTTCGACACGTTCACGCCGCTTGGCCCGTACATCGAGACGAAGATCGATCCAGATTGCCTGACGATTCAGTTGTTCAAAAACGGGCAGCTTTGCCAGAACTCCTCCACGGCACAGATGATCTTTAGTTGCTCGGAGTTGGTCAGCTTCATCTCGACGAACATGACCCTGCTACCGGGCGATGTCATCCTCACCGGCACGCCGTCTGGCGTCGGCTCGATAGAGTCGGACGACACACTCGAGGTGCGCATCCAAGGTCTGGCCCCCCTGGTCAACTCCGTCAAATAGTCGGCCACCGTTTCGGTTCGACTTCGCCCGGTTTTTCCTGTTCGCTTCGCCTAGCGCCGGCCGGTTGGTCGGCGGATTCCATTTTTGAACATGCGCTGGTCTCAGACATTTATCCCGACGATGAAGGAGACGCCCGCCGAGGCGGAGATCATCTCACACAAGCTGCTGCTGCGCGCCGGCCTGGTGCGAAGACTCACCGGCGGGCTGTACACGTTTCTGCCGCTTGGCCTCCGGGCTCTCAGGAAGGTTGAGAACATCGTTCGCGAGGAGATGAACCGCGCCGGGGCGCTGGAGGTGTTCATGCCGGCGCTGCAGCCGCCCGATATTTGGGCTAGGAGCGGCCGGCTCGAGACGGCGAAGGAAGTTCTCTTTCACGTGAAGGATCGCGCTCAAAAAGAGTGGGTGCTCGGCCCGACACACGAGGAGGTCATCACGACGCTCGTTGCTGATGAGTTCAACTCCTACCGCCAGTTTCCGGTGAACTTTTACCAGATCCAGACCAAGTTCCGTGACGAAATCCGCCCGCGCTTCGGCCTCATGCGCGCCAAGGAGTTCATCATGAAGGACGCTTACAGCTTCGATGCCGACGACGAGTCGGCCAACGCCAGTTACCAGCGGATGTACGATGCATACGCGCGGATTTTTAAGCGCTGCGGCCTGCGTGCCATCCCCGTGCAGGCCGACACCGGCGTCATGGGTGGCGCTCACTCGCACGAGTTCATGGTGCCGGCCGAGACCGGCGAAAACGAAGTGGTGTACTGCGAGAGCGGCGACTATGCGGCAAACATCGAGAAGGCGACCAGCCAAGGCCCGGCCGCCACTACGCCGTCGGACGACTGCGGTGCCGCGGAGAAATTCGAGACGCCAGGTGTGAAGACGATCGAGGATCTGGCCAAGAGCTTTGACGTCGCGGCGGAGCGGCAAATCAAGACGCTCGTTTACATCGTCGAAGACAAGCCGGTGATCGTGCTGCTGCGCGGTGACGACCAGCTTGAGGAGGCCAAGCTTGGCGGCGTGCTGGGCACGGCGACTTTTCGTACGGCGGGCGATGCCGAGATCGTCAAGGTGCTTGGCGCGCAACCGGGAAGCCTGGGAGCGGTCGGTATAGAGGGCATCCCGGTCTATGCCGACGAGGTTTTGCGCGGCGGTTCCGGCATGGTCACCGGCGCGAACGACGATGACCACCACTTGCGCAACGTCAACGTCGAGCGCGACATCATGGTCAGTGAGTGGGCAAATCTGCGCAAGGTTCAGGCCTGCGAGTTGTGCGTCGAGACCGGCCAGCCGCTCAAGATTCGCCGCGCCATCGAGGTCGGACATGTGTTCAAGCTCGGAACCAAATATAGTGAAGCGCTCGGCGCGACATTCCTCGACGAAAACGGCAAAAGTCTTCCGAGCATTATGGGCTGCTACGGCATCGGCGTGACGCGCACGCTGCAGGCGGTGATCGAGCAGTGCCACGACGAGAGCGGCGTCATATGGCCAACGTCGGTTGCGCCGTACGAGGTTTGCATCACCGCGCTGGACGTCGAGCCGGAGTCGAAAGTGATGAAACTGGCCAACCGCCTTTACGACGAGTTGCAGGCCAAGGGAGTGGACGTGATCCTCGACGATCGTCCCGCGCGGCCGGGTATCAAGTTCAAGGACTCGGAGTTGGCCGGCTTCCCGCTGCGCATCGGCATCGGCGAGCGTTCGTTGGCCAAGGGCAGTGTCGAGATCAAGCCACGGGTGGGGGAGATGATCCTGTGCAGCCCGGACGAGGCACTTGGCCAGGCACTCGATTGGCTCGAGGCCAACCAAGTCGGCTAAGGCCGCCCGCTCGGCTAAGTTTCAGTTCGAACCGGAAACTTCAAACTTCCGCATAGCGCTTGGCCCACCAGCGTTGAAGCATCCCAGCTAATTCCGGGGCGTAGCCGTCGTAGTCCATCAGCGGCGAGCGCTCGAGCATTCCCTCTCGTCTTGTTCGGCGGCTTGGAACAGCAGTTGTTGTAAACCGGGATCAACCACGACGAGGGCTCAGGTGCTGAGGATGCTCTGTAGGTTGAAGCGGCGGCCGGGGCAGATGGTCGGCTTGGGATTGATGTGACGGTGCGTGCGCACTTGGCTGAAGGGCACCCCGGTGCGTTTGCGCAAATGTGAAACGAGCGTCTTGAGGCTGGTGCGCTGCTTGGCGGTCGGGAGGGTTTTTTCAAAGTTACCAATGAGACAAATGCCGATGGCAACCTCGTTGAGCGCGGTACTGGCCAAGTGGCCGCCCCGAATTTGGCGTTTCCACCGATCGCCGACGTATATTTTTCCGTCCGTCGTCTTGACACCATTCCCGATGACGAAGTGGTAGGCGAGCCCGTTCTCCATTCGGCGGACACGCCGGTGGTAATGCTCCATGCCCCGGATGCTATTGTTGCTGTCGGCGCTGTGGTGAACGACGATGTGCTTCCAGCGGTTGCGCCGGATGCGAGGCCGGTTGATCTCGCGCAGGGTCGCCCCGGCGATGGCGGCTGGCCCGGGCCTGGTTATTTTTTTGGCCGTGCCAATCGTGATCTTGAGTTTCTGGCCCTGCTGGATGGCATTGGGTTTTTTAATGCCGTTGGCCTTGGCGATCGCTGCCGCGGTGGTTTTGTATTTTTTGGCGATCGTGCTCAGCGTGTCGCCCTTGCGGATGGTGTAAGTGAGAGTCTCGGTCTTGGACGGGATGGTGAGTTTCTGGCCAATCTTGACGCGGTTGGGGTTGGCAATGCCGTTGTGGGCGGCGAGGGCGGAGGCGTTGAGGCCGTATTTCTTGGCGATCACTCCAAGCGTCTCGCCGCGTTTGACGGTGTGGATGGCTGCTTGGCCGAGCGCTTGGCCAAGCCACAACCCCACCGCAATCGCTAGGATGTGGCCGGTTTGCCTTTTTCCCCTGGCCAAAAATGTCAGCATAAAACGCTGTCTGCCTCCTTAAAGGAGCTATTCTTAAGGCCGGAACCAATGCTTGGCCAGCCATTGTTTGGCCGTTCGGGCACTTGGCGTAGGGGCGAGCCCGGGAAAACGGGGAAAATTGGGGGTTGCGGCCCGGGATGGTTTTGCTATGGTGCGCGCCCTTTTTTGGCAGGGAGGAGCTATTGAGGCTCTTTTTCAGCGCTGATTGGAACCGCCTTTAAACCACAACCTTGGGCTTGGTCGCTCGAGGAGGCATTAACAACAACGAACCGAATCCCGTTTTTCCGCGGGACGGCTGTACAAAGGATTCAGCCGACAACCAATGGAAAACTAAAGAATGAGCAACATAAAAGAACTGTTGGACGCGGGTGTCCATTTTGGCCACCAGACGCGCAAGTGGAATCCGAAGATGATGGAATTCATCTTCGAGGCTCGGAACGGCATCCACATCATCGACCTCGTGCAAACGGCGTCGCAAATCGAGGTGGCGGCAGAATTCCTCAAGGGTATCGTGGCCAAGGGGGGCAAGGTGCTTTTTGTCGGCACCAAGAAGCAGGCTCAGCTTACCATCAAGGAAACAGCGGAAGCCACCAGCCAACCGTACGCGTGCGAACGCTGGCTGGGCGGCATGATGACCAACCTTAAAACCATCAAGCGCTCCATCAACCGCATGGTGGAATTGGAAACAATGGAGACCGACGGCAGAATGGCGGAGTTCGTCAAGCAGGAGCAGTCGATGCTACGCCGCGAGTTGAGCCGGCTGCACATCCGACTCAACGGCATTCGTGACCTCGCCACCAAGCCGGACGCAATTTTCATCGTCGACATCAAGCGCGAGCATAACGCACTGGCCGAGGCGCGCCGGTTGCGTGTGCCGATCGTCGCCATCGTCGACACCAACACCGACCCGACTCTGGTCGATTACCCGATTGCCGGCAACGACGATGCCATCCGCTCGATCAAGGCGGTGCTCGGCTCGGTCACCCAGCCGATGGTCGAGGCCCGTGCGGCCTACGAGGCGGCATCCGCAAAAATGAAGGCAGACGCTGAGGCGAAAGCTGAAAAACAAGAACCAGCCCCGGCCGAGCTGGAGGCGGAAACAACTACGGCTGAACCGGCACCCGCAGGGGAGGCAGCGGCAGACGCGGTACCCGCAGAGGCTCCTGCATCCGCTGCCGAGCAAGCCCCGGCCGGGGATGCTCCCGGGGCGCCGACCGAGCCGGTCAAAGCCTGAGCCGGTCGCTACTCAAAAAACTTTCTTCCCAGGTTGAACCAACTTGGGAGCGAAGCTCATTTAATAAATAATATTATGGCAGAGATAACAGCAAAACTTGTTGCGCAACTTCGCGGTATGACCAGCGCAGGCCTGATGGACTGCAAAAACGCACTCACCGAGACCGATGGCGACGTAGACGCCGCCGTCGATGTGCTCCGCGCGCAGGGCACGATCAAGGCCGCCAAGAAAGCCGGCCGCGAGGCAAACGAGGGTGTCATCGCCCACTACATCCAGCCTGACTCCAAGTCGGGCGTGTTGGTCGAGATCAACTGCGAGACCGACTTCGTCGCCAAGAACGAACAGTTCCTGGAGTTCACCAGTGAAGTTGCCAAGCTCAAGTTGAGCGCCCCGGACAGCGATTTTGAAGAGCTACGCACCGCGCAGGTGGCCAAGATCGGCGAGAACATTCTTCTCTCACGCGATGCAAAGCTTGATGTGGAGGGCATCGGGTTGGTGGCGGCGTACATTCACACCGGCGCCAAGGTCGGTGTGCTGCTCCAGGTCGGTGCCGGCAAGGAGGACACCCTTGGTAACGACGACTTCAAGGTGCTGGTGAAGGACATCACCCTGCACATTGCCGCCTCCGCGCCGGTCTCCGTTAGCCGCGACGAGGTCGATCCTGAACAGGTAGCCAAGGAGAAAGCCATCGCAGAGGAGCAAGCCGAGGGCAAGCCGCCGCAGGCCATCGAGAACATCGTCAATGGCAAGCTCAACAAGTTCTTCGCCACCAACTGCCTGCTCGAGCAGGGCTTCGTGAAGAACCCGGACGTGAGCATCAAGGACCACGTGGCCTCCGTTGGCCAGGCGCTGGGTGACGAGATCACCGTGAGCAATTTCCTGCGCTTCCAGGTCGGCGAGAGCTTCTGAGCGGCGACGACAACGAATCACCCAGGCGGGAGCCAGGTGCGGCTCCCGTTTTTTTTTATGGCCAAGCGTTTGGCCAAGGGAGGAAAAGGGGTTTTATCGTGAGAACAATTTGAGTAGCTTACTGCCCCAGCAATA
>Ga0209753_1000247_pt1 | contig 21936 bp, 20 predicted proteins | sample METZYME_3_550m_FD_187550 | JGI IMG/M metagenome (GOLD analysis project Ga0209753, IMG submission 187550) | Marine microbial communities from oxygen minimum zone in mesopelagic equatorial Pacific - METZYME_3_550m (SPAdes) (version 2) | ecosystem: Environmental > Aquatic > Marine > Oceanic... | reverse complement strand
CCTGAAAGTTTGATTGCCAGGCGTCTTGGTGAGGAATAAGTTTTAAGATCATTGAAATTCAACCGGTGCTTTTCACAGGTTTTTTCTGCAAGGGATTTTAACTGCTCAACTGCCGGCAGGATCATCTGTGCAGGCATTTCTTCCAGTCCAATTTCCAGTAAATACGTGTTCACGGAGATTTTATTGCTTTTCTGATGTAAGTTGATCCACCCATTTCTGTGCAGCCTCACGGTCTTTCATCAAGGGAAAGGCCAGTCTGCAGCGTTCTTCCAGGAATATTTTGGCGATAGATTGGGCTATGTTACGTACCCTTCCGATAAATGATGCCCTTGCTGAGACGCTTATTGCTCCCGCTGCATCCAGTTGATTAAAGGTGTGTGAGCATTTAAGTACATAATCATATGCCGGAAAAACCAGTTTTTGTTCAAGAGCTCGGTTTGCTTCCTGTTCATAATCATTGAAGTGCTGGAACAACAGGTCTGTATCTGCTACTTCAAATGTGTATTTTGAATGTTCAAATTCCGGTTGCCTGAATATGGCTGCGTAACTGACCCCTTTTGTGTATTCTAGGTCAAAAACGTCATCCACATCCTGCAGGTATGAGGCTATTCTCTCAAGACCATAGGTCAGCTCAGCAGAAACAGGCTGGCACTCGATACCGCCTACCTGCTGAAAGTAGGTGAACTGGGTGATTTCCATACCGTCCAGCCAGATTTCCCAGCCCAGTCCCCATGCGCCGAGAGTAGGGGCTTCCCAGTTGTCCTCCACAAATCGGATATCGTGATCCAGTGGATTTATTCCCAGTGCCTGCAGGGAGTCCAGATACAGTTCTTCAACATTATCCGGAGACGGTTTCAAAATCACCTGGTATTGATGATGCTGATATAGGCGGTTTGGATTTTCACCATAACGCCCGTCAGCTGGACGCCTCGAGGGTTCAACATAGGCCACATTCCATTCTTCCGGTCCCAGCGTTCTCAGTGTAGTCATTGGATTCATTGTTCCAGCTCCTGTTTCAACATCATACGGAGATGACAGTATACAGCCATGTTTGTGCCAGTACTCATTAAGGAGCATGATTATGTCCTGCATTGTATGTGAACTGCTCATTCCGCTATGCCTGAATCTGAGTGAAGCAATTGAATGTCTCTGAATAGAAGTTCTTTGAGATTAGTTTCCAGCCAACTCAATGCAAGCTTGTTTTTTTTGCTTTGGATCATCTTCAATTCCGATTTTGTCTTTTTCAGAATCTTTTTTTGCCTGTTGAATGCCTTTTCTGCATTTTTACATTCCTGTTTTGTCTGCAGGCATATTTTTTTAAGATGTTTCAGAGCTGCCGGTTTGATAATTAATGCCCTGGGATTCAAATAGGAGCGAATTATTTTGGATTTTAGCTGAGTCAAGTCCTCCGGTTTCTGTATTGAAAATGGATTTACCCAGAGCTTCCGCTGAACGTGTGTTAACTTGAAGTTCATTTCAGAGGCATCATTTTCATCTTCACAAAGCAGGAGTGCTCTTTGAAGCTTGATTTCGGAAGCATCTTTGTCAGCACTTTCCCAATTCGTACTTGTGGAGAGAGCATCACTCAGCATAGTTGCAAGGGGCACTATTTTTTTCAGCACATCATATTCCTGTGAGTAAAGCAACTGATCGCTTTCAGCATGCATGTTCATTGTCAGGGCGGCTTTTTCTTTTCCCAGCAATTTTTCCTTCAAACCCTCCAGTTCTGCCCGCTGGATTGGCAATGGTTCAGTGTTGCCTGCTGATTTCATATCATTTAAAAAAACAAACTGGCTGAGCGGTTCAAGAATCTGGTCTAATTCTTTACGCCAGTCGAAGATTTGACCTTTAAAATCTAAAACATTGCAGTCGTGCAGTTTCAGTAATACTTCAGAATCTTTCAGATTATCATCTTCAGGGCTAATTTCTTCAACTGTGACTGCATTTACATATCCAATTCCCTTTAATAATTTTTTCATTAAATTGCTGATAATGCTGTACCTGCATAAACAGAGAATTTGTGGGGCAGACTGCTTAACGGTTGCTTTTTTCTGTTTATGTTTTCCTGCATTTTCGTTGAGCAATCCTGCAATGAAACGCTTAAATGGAGGATTATTTTCAGTGCATTCATCCAGTTTTATCAGATGTTCAATCCTTGTTTTATCAAACGTGATGTTCTTAATTGAGTTAAAAGGGATGCCGGGAAAAAGATAACAGGCCTTTGCTTCACGCAGAATTCCAACTACCTGTTTAGGGTCAACACTATTACTACGTTCACTCAATAGCATTTCAATTGACTGGCCAGGTGATAACTGATCCTTTTTTGTTTGAATATTACGAATGTTTTTAAAAGGAATTAGAGTATTTACAGGAATTTCGTCTGGAGTTTGTTTTACAACTGAACCCGAATCAGAGATATATTCAATTGTCTGAAACTGAGAATTTAGGGAAATTCTTGGGAATCTTGGAATATGATGATTCAGAAGCAGTTCTGGAGCAGAAATTTTGAACCGCATTTTGTTTACCAGTTCAAAGGTAGGATTGAATTTCAGGATCGAATGGAGTTCTTCCTGTATTGTTTGTATTGCCATGACAAGGCGCACCCTTTTGATAGACTTATTCTGGACATTATCCAGCAAATCCAGGCAATTTTCTGCTGATTCAAATTCTCTGGGTGTAAACAATAGCCAGTCTGGATTGTGATTCAAAATATCTGCGGACAGATTTTCTGTATCCTTTAACCAATTTTTTGTTTCAGATGCAGAATTTTCAACCTCATACAATTTGGTATTCAGTTGACGGGAAATGTGTATTTGCAGTTGCTTAATTACTGTATTCCAGTCATGGCTTGAGAAGCCTATGCCTACAAGCTGCATTTCGCGGATTAATTCAGACGGTTTGAGAGGCAAAATCCAATACTGGGAATGATACCATGCTTTACCAATGAAGTAAATTTCCTTGACTTCTTAAAGTCCAAAAAAGGAGAATGATCCGCCTGCAAATTCATAAATCTGCTCATGAAAATAATTCAGTGAATAATCAAACAAAGGGAATTATTTTCGCCTTGCTTGCTGTACTTGGTGGCGGACTTTATGCCATTCCATACCGTCTAAGTTTGGAAACAGCAAATGCTCTTCCAGTAATTTGGGGAGTTTTTTTATGTGCATTTTTGTTTTCTTTGCCCGGGGCATGGCTGGCACGGCATCAGACAAAATATTCGTGGAAGATAGCAGGCATCGCCCTGGCAACATCACTCGCAGGAGTTCTGGGTAATTATTCCATTTGCCAGGTCCTGAACCTGGCTTCACCCACACTGATGGTTTTGCTGATGCGAAGTGAGGTCATTATCGCCATGATCCTTGGCTGGATGTTTTTGAAAGAGTTAGTAACAGTACGGATCTTTACTGCGGTGGTGGTGATCCTTGCAGGGATATTGGTGATGAAGCTGGATTCTCTCAGTTTTGAGATCAAGGAATGGTCAGCAATACTCTGGGCGTTTTCCGCCGCATTTGGTTTTGCATCGATGCAGGTTCTTGCAAAAAGCATCATTCATGAGATTCATCCACAGGTATTGAATGTTTTTCGTTTGGCGATTGGACTTGCACTGCTCTGGTGCGTTGAGGAAGTAAGAAGTGATATTCCGGCTCTGCATATTTCAGAATGGATATGGATAGCAATGGCTGCCTTTTGCGGACCATTTTGGGGGAGGGTGGCATTTACTTATACTTTACGATACCTTACTATTTCCAAGGCGAATATCATTGTTTCTTTTGCACCTGTTATGACGCTCTTGTTCGAGTTTCTTGTTTTTGGCACTCTGATCAGCTGGCTTGAAACACTAGGCGGAGCAATCATGCTTGCCGCAATTATCTGGATTTTTCTGCCCGGACTAAGCAGTAATGCTGAAACGGCTGAAAATTAAACTGATGATGTATCAAATTAATTTTCATGCATCTGTAAAATAAAAAAATAAATGGAAATATTAATTCTCGGAGGAGGGGTTGCAGGAATTTCAACTGCATATCAACTGCTGAAGGATGGGCATCAAGTAACTGTAATCGATCGTGATCATCCCGGTACAGGTGGAGCAAGTTTCGGAAATGCCGGGCTTATTGCGGTAGGGCATTCCATTGCCTGGGGTTCTCCCAAGGCACTTAAACTCTGGTTCAAAACATTATTTCATGATCATCCTGTCTTCAGGATGAATCTGCGTTTGGACCCGCAATTGATTCGCTGGGGATTAAAATTTATTACCCAGTGTACAAACTCCAGGGCAGTCCAGAACTCACTGGATAAACACAGAATTTCCATGTACTCACAGAAAATTTTGAATCAGGTTGTTTTAGAAACAGAAATAAAATATGAACAAAATTCAAAAGGTCTGCTTTTTCTTTATCGAAATCAGCAGGCATTTGAAGAAGGAATTAAACATACCTTACTGCTTAAGGGTGCAGGGCAAAGGCTGGAAACTGCTGATAAAGAACGTGTGCTGGAAATTATTCCGGAACTGGAAAGTTCAGAAGATCAAATTGCCGGCGGAATTTTTTCACCGGACGATGAGTCTGGGGACTCCAGAATATTTTGTGAACAGCTGATGGAAACCTGCAGGGGTATGGGAGGTACTTTTATGCAGGATGTAACAATAGAACGGCTAGAAGCAGCTGGAGAGCTAATAAAGAGAGTTGTTACAAACAAGGGGGTTTACACTGCTGATCGTTATGTACTCTGTTTAGGTTCGTGGAGTCCGCTGCTGGTCAGGTCGTCACTGGGTATCCGGCTTCCTATTTATCCTGTCAAGGGCTACTCCATCACAGTGCCTGTAGAAAATCATCATACACCACCGAGTATTGGGGGATTGCATGAAGAAGATTTCCTAGGATTTGCACCAATGGGAGATCATTTCAGGGTCAGTTCTGTCTCAGAATTTTCCGGATACGATGTTGGTCATACTCCGGAAGATTTTGATCACATCTTTAAATGTGCAAAAAAACTTTTTCCAAATGCAGGGAATTATGATAAAGCAAAATGCTGGTCAGGATTACGTCCAATGACTCCTGAAGGAACCCCGATTCTGGGCACGGGACCGCATTCAAACTTGTACTACAACACAGGTCACGGGCATTTGGGATGGACTATGTCATCCGGAACTGCTCGTATCACGGCAGATTTGATTGGTGGTAAAAAACCTGAAATTCCTGTTGAAAAGATGGGAGTACGTTAATGTTTATTTGCATTACATGCGGAGCACAACGCAGGTCCGGAATGCTGAGGGTTTTATTAGATTTCCAACACCCCAGATTTTATACCTTTTAGAAGTTGTGAGCTTACCGATAAATAAGTGGCCCCAACCTTAACTTGATTCCGGGACAGTATATGGGGGTGGGTGATGGTTAGACTTAAAACAGGTTTGTTGAATCCTGATCAAGTTCGGTGAGACAAAAAACACGTTATCATTAAGATTAAATAACATATTTTGGATTAATTCAACTGGAAGATGTAGTGAACGCCAATTAAGAGGCTAATTCGATTCTTTGCCTAAAATCCAGACTCTAACGTTGTCCTGCAGGTCAGGAAGGAAATTGGAGGATGTCCATTCAGGGAATTTGCTCTGAAGTTTGGTTAAGGCAGGCTGCTGGTCAAAACCGATTTCCAAAATCATTTTTCCATCCCTTTTCAGCATACCGGGTGCAGCATCAAGCAGATAGCGGTAAAAAAACAGTCCATCCTTTCCTCCATCCAGTGCGGTTCGTGGTTCAAACAGTGACACTTCAGTCTGCAGGTCAGCAATTTTATCTGAGGATATATAAGGCGGATTGCTGACTATGAAATCGAGTTTTGCCGGGGTGTCTATTGCGGGAAACAGATCACTCTGTACAAGGTCCAGCTGATTGTTGCGAGGTGCCAGCAGATTTTTGTAACTATGGATATTACGTGCAGCAATAGCAAGTATTTGTTCCGAACAATCCACGGAAGTAATATGAAGGTTGGTAAGTTCAGCACACAGGGCCAGGGGAATCGCCGCGGTTCCGGTGCCAAGTTCAGCTATGCAGCAAGTTTTTCCGTGATTAGTCTTTTGCCATTTCAGGATTTGTTTAACAGCAGTCTCGACTAAAATTTCAGTATCTGGACGAGGAATTAAAGTGTCTTTGCTGACCTCTAAAGTGAGTGACCAGAATTCCTTTTCACCTGTTAAATATGCAACGGGACAGCCCAAAGAACGCTGCCGCAGCAGTTCAAGGTAGGCGACTAGTTGATCTCCATTCAACGGCTGATCTCCATTGAGAAAAAGGTCTAAACGAGGACATTCCAGTACATGTGACAGTAAAAGTTCTGCATCTAATCTGGGAGAGTCTGGATTGGTTTCTTCAAGCTCCACAGATGCTGAGTTCAGCATGCTGGAGATCGTACTTTGTTCAATGTTCACTGCTTAAGGATTCAGTTATTAGTTTATGGTTTCTACTTTTGAAGATGAAAAATAAATCTGTAATATTTTACTCAGTCCCTTAAGAATTGCTGAAATAGTTTATTTAAAGGCGGAAAAATTTGCAGATGTAAAATAAATTAATTGATCGCAATTAGCTGCCTGTTGCCAGAGCTTGATGTGCGTTAAGAATAATTCTGTTTGTATTTTCCCAGTCAAGACAGGCATCTGTAATGGATACTCCGTATTGCAGGCTTGCTGATATCGGCTGATTACCTCCGTTTATGTTGCTTTCGACCATTATGCCGATAATTGAATTATCTCCGTTTTTTATCTGATGTATTGCGTCTCTTAGTACAAGTTCCTGGCGTGAGGGGTCTTTCCCCGAGTTAGCATGATTGCAGTCTATCATAATAGCTTCAGGCAATCCTTCTGACGCTAAGGATTTCGCAGCTTTGTGAATAGACACAGCATCGTAATTGGGGCCATTGCTGCCACCACGCAGTACCAGGTGGACACTGCGGTTTCCAGATGTTTGAATTGCGGAAGATAACCCCTCATTATTGATGCCCAGAAAATGGTGCGGCTGCAATGCGGATTTCATGGCATTGATGGCCACACTCAATCCTCCGTCAGTCCCGTTTTTAAAACCTACAGGCATCGACAACCCACTGGCCATTTCCCTGTGTGTTTGTGATTCAGTGGTTCTTGCCCCGATTGCGCTCCATGAAATCAAATCCGCCAGATATTGCGGTATAATGGGGTCAAGTGTTTCTGTGGCGCAAGGCAGGCCTAGTGCATTAATAACCAGCAGTAACCGACGAGCCAGTTCGATACCTTTGTTTATTTTGTGACTTCCGTCTAATTCAGGATCATTAATCAATCCTTTCCATCCTACTGTAGTACGCGGTTTTTCAAAATAGACACGCATCACAACAAGAATTGTTTCTGAAACTTCATCAGCAAGTTTTTTTAGACATTCTGCATATTCAAGTGCTGCCTGAGTATCATGAATAGAGCATGGGCCGACAATCATCAATATACGTGAATCCTCTCCCTCTAAAATGCTTTTAATAGCCTTTCTTGCATTTAAGACGGTTTCAATTACACTGTCTGAAACAGGCAGAAGATCTTTAAGTTTTTTTGGTGAAGTTATCGGTAAAACGTCAACAATATTAAGGTTTTCAGTTCTTGTCATGAATAATATTTAAATGGGAATTAACTCTGAAATAAACTTAAATATACTTATATATTCTTAAAAAATCTGTTACCTGAGTCCGTCATAAAAATGTAATATCGGAGAAAAAAAATCTCTGGAGATTGTTTCAGGCAGGTGGTCGGAGCGACTGGATTTGAACCAGCGACCGCACGCCCCCCAGGCGTGTGCGCTACCAGGCTGCGCTACGCTCCGACGCTTCTTAATATAATGGAATATACTTTTAGCAAAAGAGTCAAGTTCTTTGATAATCTGCATAGCCGCTGTTTTCAAAAGCTAATTCAAAAAATTTCTTATCCTACAAGATAAGACCCTGTACCTACTGCGATCAATATACCCTTGTCATCATGCAGTTCCATTCGGGTTACCGAAACTTTATTCCCTGTACGCAGGGTAGTTCCGGTTGCAATAAAATATTTTCCTACTCCTGGACGTAAAAAGTCTACACGCAGATCTATGGTGCCAATTTTTGCAAATCTCTGAGAAATTTCTTCAAAAGACTGACCCTCCATTTTTTTCATGATACCGGTCCAGGCTACCATGCCACCAGTTACATCCATAACAGAAGAGATAACCCCTCCATGCAGGTTCCCACGTTTAAAATTTCCGATCAGTTCAGGACGCATTTCAAAACGAATTCCAAGGCTGTCCAAGCCAAGTGATTCTATTTTTATTCCAATCAGTTTATTGAACGGTATCCGCTCTTCTGTGATTTCACGGAGCAGTTGCAGGAGCTTCTCTTTAGGCATATCAGTTTTATGATCAGGTTTTACCTTCTATCATTTAAAATCCTGTAGATTGTGTGTTCAAATGACAAAAGATGTAATAAGACCTATTAATCCTCCAAAAACTCCTCCCCATACAACAAGCCAGCCGAGATGCTGTTGAATCATGCGCTCAATAATTTCCTTTACCATTTCAGAAGAAAGTTCGTTCAGACGTTCGGTTACTATTCCATCTACTTTTTGCTGAAGATCCTGGCTTGCAGTAAACTCATCCTGTTTCTCACGCATGGCTTGCTGAAATGGTTCCGACACTGCAATTTTTTGCACAACCATATGCAGTTTGTCCGTGAATGGTTCCCTCAGAGATTCCAGTGCCTGTATTCCTCCAGCCATGGACAGCAATGGTCCGAAACTGGAATTTTGGATTACTTCCAACAATGAGTCAAATGCAGGATTCAAATTTATCTCTTTAAATACCTGTTTAAAGTCCGGGAGGTACTTTGATCCATCCGGACCTTTGAAGAATTTTTCTAAATTATTCCGGTCAAAAAATTGACGCATTATTAGTTGATGGATCCCGGTTTTGAAATCTTCAAAATGCAGTGGAACGACTCCAGAACCATAGATGCCGGGAACACGTTCAAACAGCATGTAAACCGCAAGCCAGTTAGTTAGTGCACCTGATAGCGAGAATAATCCAATGTTCAACAGAGTTTTGCTCCATGGTTCAGATATCCAGAATCCGAATACAACCAAAGCAGCAGCTATTAAATTGGTCCCAAGGCGTTTATCAAAGATTATTCCTGTTCCTCTTGAGTCAGTCAGTAAAATTGTTTGGCTCATTTTTTATAAAAAAAGATTTAAAAGGAATTTAGATTTTGAGAACTGAATCAGACTATCCTGACAAAAGTCTATCCTGATTCACAGCCGGAGGCAAGCAGGGGGGAGTGTTTCATCAAGGAAATAAATCGTTCCGTGGTTTGTTCAACTTCATAAACTGAACTTTCTGCTGGGCCTGGATTTTGTGAGTCAAATACTTCCGAGTAACTTGTTTTGATAATTTTACCAAATTCTGAATGACTTATGGAACATCCTGCAATCAGCAAAAGAGCTTCCAGATGCTGTCCTTGACCTTTTGCACTTTCTTCGCGGACATGATGCAAATTGTCTTCAAGGAACATTGAGACCCGTTCTTTCTGAGGTTTATAAAAATTATCAGAGGGATGTCCGCGGTCACATCCTAATGTTTCAGATGAACGCGCTGCAGCCATCACGCTTCCGGAAGGAATTAGAGTGGTACTGCTGAAGATACCCATAATCCCTGGAGGAGAAGGAACTTTAGGGCATTTGTGACGAGCTGAGGCAATCTCAAAGCTGCAGGAAAGTACAAGCAATAGCATTGACACTTCCCTGAGAATAATTCCCTTTTTCAACTGCTGTCTCCTGAAAAATGATAGTAAAGGAGTGCAATAATTGCCAAGGATTATTTGCAGTTATAGAATCTGGCTCAGAAAGAGCTTGGTCCGCTCATGCTGTGGATTGTTGAAAAAATTATGTGGATCATTGCTTTCTATAATTTCTCCTTCATCCATAAAAATAACACTGTCTGCCACCGCAGTCGCAAATCCCATTTCATGAGTAACCACCAGCATCGTCATCCCGCTTTCAGCCAATTCGATCATTACATCAAGAACCTCCTTAATCATTTCCGGGTCCAGAGCCGAAGTAGGCTCGTCAAAAAGCATGATTCTGGGATTCATGCATAATGAGCGGGCGATGGCCACACGCTGCTGCTGTCCTCCTGAAAGCTGTCCCGGATATTTATGTGCCTGCTCCGGTATTTTTACTCTTTTCAAATATTCCATGGCACTTTCTTCTGCTTCTGCCTTAGGTATTTTTCTGACCCAAATAGGCGCCACAGAGCAGTTTTCAAGGGCAGTCAGATGTGGAAAAAGGTTAAAATGCTGAAAAACCATGCCTACTTCTGAGCGAACGATTTCAATGTTTTTAAGGTCACTTGTAAGTTCTGTTCCATCCACAACTATACTCCCCTGCTGGTGCTCTTCCAGCCTGTTAATACATCGTATGAGCGTGGATTTTCCTGATCCGGACGGTCCGCAGATCACAATTTTCGCCCCACGTTTTACTTCAAGGTTGATATCTTTAAGTACATGGAAATCGCCAAACCACTTGTGCATGGATTCAATTGTGATCATGTTTTCCGATCCGTTCGTTTTAGTTTGTTCCGCAGAAGACATAAGGTTTTTTGGATTTTAGTTTTTGGTTTTAATGACCTGTATGGAGTTTCTTTTCCAGGTAAATAGAATAGCGTGACATGCCGAAACAAGTTAGGAAGAAAAACAGGGCAACAAATATATAAATCTCGTATGCTAATCCAGCCCACTGTGCATCTGCCAGCGAAGCATCACCAATCCCCAGCAAATCCAGCATTCCAATAATCAATACCAGGGTCGTGTCTTTGTAAAGACCAATGAATGTGTTAACAATACCTGGAATGGAAATTTTCAATGCCTGGGGCAGAATAATCAATCTATTAGCCTGCCAGTATGTCAGTCCAAGAGAATCACCTGCTTCGTGCTGACCTTTGTTAATGGCCTGCAGTCCTCCGCGAATAACCTCAGCCATATAAGCAGACGCGAACAAGGTTACCATGATCAGCACTCTTAATAATAAATCAAAAACGGTTCCTGGCGGCAGAAAATAATTGAGCATCGTTGAGGCTACAAAAAGCAACACGATCAGTGGTACTCCGCGAATAAACTCAATGAAAAATACACATAATGTACGCAAGACTGGCATCTTTGATTGTCGTCCCAGGGCCAGCATTATTCCAATGGGAAGAGAAAATGAAATTCCTGTTACTCCTAAAATTAGAGTGAGCATAATTCCACCAAACTGATCGGTGTCCACCTTTTCAAGCCCAAGTCCTCCCACAAGCAGCCAACCGGTGATGAAAGGAAAAACTGCTGAATAAATCAAGCCATATTTTCTATATGGCAGCTTCTCATATAGAACAGGAATCAAAGCAAGCACAAGCAGTACAAAAGACAAATTGACACGCCACTGCAAGTGTCCGGGATAAAATCCATAGGTGAAAAGAGATAAACGATTTTCAATGAATGCCCAGCAAGCACCTAATGCGGGTGAGGACATCTGGTCCCAGCACTCCTGGCGGTTTCCTGCAGTCCAGATGGAATTAACTACTGCCCATTCAAAAATTGGAGGAAGAATCTCCCACAGAAACCAAAATGCCAACAGGGTCAATATTGTGTTTAGAGTTGAAGAAAACAGGTTTTGTCTGACCCAGGCCACCGGTCCAGTTGTTTTAACAGGAGGAGGTAGGTCCGGATGTGTCCCCGGCTCGTATTCTTGTCGTGCAGAATTATTCACAAGTTATTTAAAATTAACGCTCAACTAGTGCCATTTTACGATTGAACCAGTTCATAAAGGCTGAAATGACCAAAGAAAAAAACAAATAAGTTAGAAGGATTATAATCATTGTCTCCATCTCCTTCCCAGTTTGCATCAGTGTTATGCCGCCTATTGTTGCAACTACATCCATGTATCCAATGGCAATTGCCAGAGAGGAGTTCTTGGTCAGGTTAAGATACTGACTGCATAAAGGAGGAATAATCACACGCAGAGCCTGGGGGATCACAATAAGTTGCAATGTCCTGTTTGGCCTCAGGCCAAGCCCGTGTGCGGCTTCAGTTTGTCCTTTACTGATAGCCAGAATTCCTCCGCGTACAATTTCCGCAATGAAACAGGCAGTGTAGTATGCAAGCGCTAAGGTCAACGCTATATATTCAGGCTTAATTGAGGCTCCTCCCTTAAAGTTGAAACCTTTCAGTGCAGGTATTTCCATGGACATTGGAGAGCCCGAAATGAAAAATGTCAAGAGCGGGCAACCAATCAAGATGGCAAGTGAAATGTATAAAACAGGATAAATTTTGCCGGTAGCATCTTGAACTTTTCTAGCCCAGCGGGTGAAAAAAAATACAATCACGATCGCAAACAGAATTGATATTAACACATAGTTAAATCCATCTTCAAAAATAGGTGCGGGAGTATAAAATCCTCGGTTAGATAAAAAAACTGTATCTGAAATACTAATTGCTTTTTTTGGAACAGGAAGTGTGTAAAGGAATATGCCGTAAACAAACAGAATATGCAGAAGGACTGGAACATTACGTGCGAATTCAAGAAAAACATATACAATCCTGTTTACCAGCCAGTTGCTCGATAGCCTCAGGATTCCCATTGTAAAGCCCAAAATTGTAGCTATTATTATTCCTGAAACAGCAACTAGCAGAGTATTTAGTAGTCCAACGATGCCAGCACGCGTATGTGTGTCAGTCGGGGAGAAAGAAATAAATGGCTGAAAAGTTATATCATATCCGGCAGGATAGTTTAAGAATCCGAAACTAAATTCTTTTCCTGCTTTTTCCAGATTTGTTGCAACGTTGTTGCCGATCATCCCCAGGATAGTGAACAAAATCACAATTGTGATGATTTGAATTATAGTGGAACGGTGCTGCTGGTTGCGCCATAGACGCAGCAGAATGGAAGTTTTTTCTGTTGTTGCGGAAGGTGAATCCATGCGGAGGGATCCCCGTTGAATCAAATGTAAAACTTAAAGTGAAAATTTGAAAAAGCATGCATACTCAAAATAGAAGAGCATGCACGCTTTTAAACATCTAAGTTAGTAATAACGAAGATTAACGGAAAGGTGGTGAATATTGAAGACCACCTTTGGTCCATAGGTCGTTCAACCCACGCGCCAAGCCGATCGGTGTATTTGTGCCGATGTTGCGCTCGAAGATCTCACTATAGTTCCCAACTTGTTTGATGATCTGGTAAGCCCAGTCTTTACTCAAACCAAGTTCTTCACCCTGGCTTCCCTCAACGCCAAGCATACGCAGAATTTCCGGATTATTGGAATTCTTCATGCTGTCTACATTAGAGGATGTAACTCCTAATTCTTCAGCAGTTACGGTTGCGTTATAAACCCAGCGGATAATGTCTGCCCACTGATCGTCACCTTGACGTGTTGCCGGTCCCAATGGCTCCTTGGAAATAATTTCCGGAAGGATCTTATGGTTATTCGGATCCGGGAAGGTGGAGCGGGTAGCAGCCAAACCTGAAGCGTCAGTTGTGTAAATATCACAGCGTCCTGACAGATATGCCGCGCGTGCCTCTGAGTTTTTCTCTATTGTAACCGCCTCGTATTTCATATTGTTTGCGCGGAAGAAGTCGGCAAGATTCAATTCTGTTGTGGTACCGGTTTGGATACAAACCGAAGCACCGTCCAACTCTTTCGCACTGTTTACACCAAGGCTTTTGTTGACCATGAAGCCCTGACCATCGTAATAGTTGACTCCAACGAAAGTCAGCTTCACACCTACATCACGGGAAAAAGTGATGGTTGTGTTACGCCACAACACATCGCCTTCACCGGAATTCAGCTTGGTGAAACGAGTTTTACCTGTTGAGGTAACAGCTTTAATCCTGGACGCGTCGCCCAAAATAGCAGCTGCAGTAGCACGGCAGAAATCGATGTCGAAACCTTTCCATGTTCCACTTTCATCCGGATATGCAAATCCGGCAATACCTGTGCTAACAACACAGCGAAGCTCTCCACGAGACTTCACATCTTCAAGGGTTCCGGCAGATACCGGTAACACCAGTGCACCGACGGCAATTAAAGCCAGTGCAGATTTTAATAGTGCTCTCATATTTTTTCTCCTGTGAACACATTTATGGATTTCTGCTCCAGATTAGCGGAACAGTGTTCTATCGAACGGTTTAGTGTTAATTAAGTTGCTGTTTCTGTCAAGTCGAAAGGATATAAAATTAATCTATAAAAAATTTGTTTATTTAATCGATCAAAAAGTACTTTTAATTAAATAATTCATCTATTTGAGTTTGGAACTCCGCACGACGTTTTATTTCTCTCAAAGGGGTATTGGCATTCTGGTGCTCATCTGCTGAAATCAAACCGGATTGCAGCATCTTTTTCTCGAGAGCGTTTGACTCACCACTGCTAATATCCCAGAACGGAATTTCCAGGTCTTCAGATTTGGAAAAGTCTTTAAGAAGCTGAACTTTCCAACCGAGAAATTTCTTTTCAGAATCAGCACGTCTGTAAAGACAGCGCAACAAATACATTCTTTGAAATTCTGGTATACAAATTCCAAATTGAAAAACTGCTTCCGGGAACTTCCATTTCCATCCAGAATTAAATTCTTTCAATAAGTCAATCATGTACTGATTCTCATCTATAAGAACCTTTGTTTTCTTGAGTGACTCTTTTCTCAATCTCCCAGCCTGTAATAATGATGTCTTGAACTTTCCTCTGTCAATGGCATCGTATAAATGATGTTTGCTCTTCGGAAGTTCCTCTTCAAGAATCCGAATGATCTCAAAGCTTTCCCGTGTAACAGTACGATTTGTTTTACCAGGTTGGAACCATTTAATTGTTTGATTTTTCTCATGTTGATCATCTAGGAGCACGCTGTTTCCCTTTGCAAGCATCCATTCCATTACTTCTGCACGAGAAGAGGCACGAACGTATAAGCACCGTATTTTGCGTTTATTTCTAAGGTCAAAAACAAGAAATACCTGCCGTCCTTTGCTTTGGGCAATTCGCATCCAGCCAATTGGAAATTTTTTCAGCCATTGCTCGAAATTGAAAAATGAATCAGTGTTTTTCCCTAAACTCCTCTTTTGAAGACGATCATAATGTGACTGTGCGGTTTGTGTAAGTTCTTTTCTTGCCGGTTTTAATCCATCCTCAGCAAATTCAGGCCAGGGCAGAAATAATTCAGGAATTTTGAAACGAGTCAGACTCTTTTCAAGAAACTTCCGTAACTCATATTCTGAAACTGAGACAGAGCTTTTAACAAAAGCAACAGGTCTTTGGCCAAATTCAGGATCTTTAACTGCGACCACAGCAGCACGTTCCGTGTCCTGAAACTGAAGCAGAGAGCGTTCAATTTCTTCCGGATGGATATTTTCTCCTCCTGAAATGAACATGCTGTCCTTGCGGCCTGAAACTATCAGGTAATCATTTTTGGCCGCTAATTGAGGTTTTTTTGTTTTATTCTCAAGATCGATTTTCTGGAGATTTGTCTCATTATTTTTTTTTATCAGGTAACCAGTATCACCGCTTGAAAACCAGCCTTGATTATCAAAAGGCTGGCTAAGACCCGATTCTGAGAGATAACCGCAAAAAAGTGTATTTCCTCGAAGCTCTATTTCATTTTGTGGTGCAATTCTTACTTCACAAAAAGGCAGTACTTCCCCGGCAGCTAACCATCCCTTTTTAGTTTTTATCGGACGGGATGTTGCTACTTGTGACGCCATTTCTGTGGAACCGTAAGTTGTCCGGAGTTTCAATCCAAGCTTTGAAGAATGTTCCATTAATGATTCAGGAATTGCTGAACCTCCGAGTAAAATAAGCTTCATCTTATGTAATGATTTTCTCCCTTTGCCTGTTTTCAATAGACGCTGCAACTGAGTTGGCACCAGTGAAAGATGGGTGATTTGATTTTCCTCGATGTTTTGAATCAAAGTCTTCTTTTTAGCAGGGATAACAATGGAAGAACCGGAAAGCAGGGATCTGAAAAGGATGGCAAGTCCGCCCACGTGAAACAGCGGCAGTGACATGAGCCATCGGTCACCAGGTTTCAATGGCATTATCTTGTTTGCACCCAGCGCACTGAAAAAGTGGTTTGCCAGGGTATGCACTACTGCTTTTGGAAAACCACTGCTTCCGGAAGTAAAGATAATGGTGCTCCAGGCATCCGGATTCAACAGCGGCATTCCTCTTGTGATTTGGGACTGTGAATTTGTGCGCGTATAATTTTCGGATAAAGTGATATCACATTTCACTTTTCGAAGCAGTTCTTCCTTTTGTCTTGCAGGAAATTTTGGATTCAATGGGACAACTATTGCTTCTCGCATCCAAATGGCCATCATTGCCAGCAGCAGGAATTCTAAATTTTCCGAGCAAAGCCCGATTCGTTTTTGAGGATCAGTACTTAAAGAATTGCTTATAAGATAGGCTTCATTAAAAAATTCAGCAAAAGTCCAGCATTGTTTTTCATTTATCAGTAGGGGAAGATCTTTGTACTTATCGTATAACTGATCTAGAAGGTTTTGATTTATTTCAACCATCAGCTCTACCAGCTGCCCTGAGAAATTTTTTTAAGATAATCCTTGTTTGCAACTGGCCACGAGTTCGGGAAAACATAATTCCCCTGCGATATGGAAAACGGAGGATCTGCCAGGTCATATTGAAAGAATTTTGCACTATCAAGTCCTGCAGGTGTTCTTTTTTTCAGCAGACTCAGGTCTGTAAATGCTATCCAGTTAAGGCCAATTCCGCTTTCCATGCTGCTGCTTATCACTACCTGCATTTTGTGCTTTTCAGCGTGATTGATCCAAAAACAGGTATTTCCCCACCCACCTAAAATCCCTGGTTTCAAAATCAATGAACTTATTCCGGATTTGGGGAGTTCAATAGGATCAGGATTACTCCATAATGTTTCGTCAAGAGCAACCTGCATTCCTGTTTGCTCATAAAGTTTTTCCAGCAGTTTAATATTTCTCAGCGGCTCCTCGCAATATTCAACATTAAAGTCCCGTATTCCCAGTGCAAACTCTGTTGCCTGCTTAAATTCCCATCCACGGTTTGCATCGACACGTAAGGCAATTTGATTTCCAAAAATATTTTTTACCAGTTCCAACCTGTTTAAATCTTCACGCACTTTAAATTGTCCAACCTTTATTTTTACTGCCTTAAATCCATCACGTTTAATTTGTTCACATTGGTGCCTTAAATCATCTCCGGAACCTGTGGCCAAAGCATTTACGGGAATTTGCTTAAATGCAATATGGTTATCTACCCTCTCGCTTTCAAGAATGACTTCCGCTGTATAGTGAATCTTCTCCTCTGCATCAAATTTTTTGAATAATGTGCGCCATGCCATTTCAAATCCAAATCGGACTGAGGGAGGTAAAGTTTTGAATAAATCAGGATTTTGTTGAAACGATTTTGTGAGGAATTTTTTGAGTTGAGTTTCTGCCTGTGACAACGACTCCGGATGCATTAACGGCAGTGGAGAAATTTCACCTTCACCAAAATTTCCAGCCTGGTCGTAAAGGCGCAGAATAAGACCTTTTCTTACCTTCAGTGTCTGACCGAGCATCCTCAACGGTTGTTTTAATGGAAGAGAATAATGGTATAGTTCCCAGCGACAGGAATTCATTATTATCCTATCCACCATCCGATTGAAAACAGGATGCTGTAAAGAATCATCTGCTTGCCTGTAGTGCTTAATGTCTGGTTCAGCTCCCTGCCACTTACTCCGGAAATAATCTGACGAATTGCTGAGTAACCGGGAATAATTATCAGAGCTGAAATACATGCATACCATTTCCCGTTTAACCATGAAGCCAGTAAAACGGGTAGCAGCACTGCGGAAGCAAAAAGTGCAAGGTATTCAGCTCGGGCAAAAGCAGGACCAAAACGCACTGCCAGTGTCAGTTTACCAGCTTTCCTGTCCGTTGGTTCGTCTCGTAAATTGTTGACCGCAAGAAGGGCGGTTGCCAACATTCCGGGGCCTAAACCGGCATAAAAAACAATTTCGGGAACCTCTAATGCCTGCACATAAAAAGTTCCGCATACAGCAACTGGACCGAAAAATATCAGTACAAATAAATCTCCCAGTCCCAAATAACCCAGTGGCCATGGACCGGCTGTGTAGAGTATGCCTGAAGCAATGGAAAGCAACCCGATTAATACAATCGGCCATCCTCCTCGATAAACCAGATACAATCCTACCAAAGCCGCAAATCCGAATGTCACTACAAAATTCCGGAACATCGTTTTCGGAGCAACATATCCAGCTTGGGTCACCCGCAAGGGGCCCAGACGTTCTTCATTGTCAGCACCCTTGAGATAGTCAAAATAGTCGTTGGCAAAGTTTGTTCCTATTTGAATTAACAATGCCCCGGCAAGAGCAGCAAATGCAGCTCCGGCATGCCCCTGGCCTCCCGCATAAGCCATGGTTGTACCGATCATTACAGGCGCAACAGCAGCAGAAAGCGTTTTTGGTCGAACTGCCAAAAACCAAACCCGTAGATGTTGCTTGGGGTTCATGGCTGACGGGTAAATTGACTAAAATCCGGTTTACGTTTTTCCAGGTATGCGTTCCTTCCTTCCTGACCTTCCTCTGACATATAAAAAAGCATTGTGGCGTTACCTGCCAGTTCCTGAATGCCTGCCTGACCGTCACAATCTGCGTTCATTGCAGATTTCAAACAGCGCAGGGCCATTGGCGAGTTCTTCAGCATTTCTCTTGACCATTGCAGTGTTTCCTCCTCCAGATTTTCCAGGGGAACCACAGAGTTTACAAGTCCCATTTCAAGGGCCTGCTGGGCATTGTACTGGCGGCAGAGAAACCAGATTTCCCTCGCTTTTTTCTGCCCAACTATTCTTGCCAGATAGCATGATCCGTAACCTCCGTCAAATGAACCTACTTTAGGACCTGTCTGGCCAAAGATGGCGTTATCTGCAGCAATAGTCAGATCACACATTACATGCAGAACATGTCCTCCGCCAATAGCATATCCTGCAACCATGGCAACGACAGGTTTGGGGCATGATCTTATTTCCCGCTGAAAATCTAAAACATTAAGTCTTGAATGACCCGTTTCATTGTCCTTATATCCGGAGTCTCCCCGCACCCGCTGATCACCTCCGGAGCAGAAGGCTTTATCACCTTCTCCTGTTAAGATTATTACACCTATATCAGTGTCTTCGCGAGAATCTTCCAATGCACTCCGCATTTCACGGACCGTGAGTGGTCGGAATGCGTTTCTAACCTCCGGACGATTGATTGTGATTTTTGCAATTCCTTCTTCTGATTTTACATATTTGATGTCAGTGTAGCTCCCGCATGTTTTCCAGTAATTTTCACTCATTCTGCTCCATTGTTGAAAAATTTTGTTAATTGAGATTAAATTTTCATCCTAGCATACGTCCGAACTCAAGACGATAAAAATCTGGTAGTGATTTTTGCGAACAATATCTATGAAAAGACTTGATTTGATGCATAATAAAGTGTGAAAATCTTCTGTTGTTTAAAATTCTGTAAAATAGAAAATAAAAAATGTTTGCAATTATACGTGCGGATGGCAGGCAGTATCGAGTCGCTAAGGGCGACATCATTCGATTTGATAGAATGAAAGCTGAGCCAGGAGACTCATTTGAAACAAGTCAGGTACTGGCCATTGCTGAAGAGGACAACAAGCTGAAGATAGGCAGTCCAGTGGTGGAAGGTGCAAAAGTAGAAGGCACTGTTCTGCAGCATGGTAAGGACAAAAAAATTATAGTTTTTAAAAGGAAGCGTAGAAAAACCTACCGCAGAAAGTATGGTCATCGTCAAGACCACACTCTGGTTAAAATAGATAAAATCAGTGAGAAGGCTCCTGCGGCTAAAAAGACGGTGCAGAAAAAATCAGTTAAAGAGACTGCTGAAGCTGCAAAAACTAAGGCAAAAAATACTACAACCAAAAAAACTGCAGCAAAAAAACCCGCAGCTAAAAAATCTGTTACAAAGAAAACGAAAGAAGATCAACCTACTTCATAGATATAATCATGGCACATAAAAAAGCAGCCGGAAGCAGCCGTAATGGACGGGATTCTCAAGGTCAGAGAAGAGGCGTGAAAAAATTTGGCGGCGAACTTGTAAAAGCAGGCAATATACTGGTACGTCAAGTCGGCTCAACTTTCCATGCAGGTACAAACGTCGGCACAGGAAAAGATTATACATTGTTTTCCAAGGTTTCAGGTCACGTAAAGTTCAGTCAAAATGGAAACGGGAAACATAAAAGAAAATATATCAGTGTAGTTCCACTGGATGAAGCAGTTTCTGCTTCTGTTTGAAATATGGGTGCAAAGCCCCGTTCGCTTTCTGGTATAAAGCCTACCGGTACTCCCCATTTAGGCAACTATCTGGGCATGATTAAACCGGCGATACAAATGCAGGAAACGCACGAGACGTTTTACTTTATCGCTGATTATCATGCTCTTACCTCCACACACGATCCCAATCAACTCAGGGAGAATGCATACGATCTCACAGCCATTTTCGCCGCATTGGGAATGGATTTTGAGAATCACGCCTTTTTTCGTCAATCAGATATTCCGGAAGTTACAGAACTGACCTGGATTCTTTCCTGTATCACGCCAAAGGGTCTGATGGAAAGGGCACACGCATTTAAGGACGCGATGTCAAAGAACCAGGAAGTTAATATGGGATTATTCAGTTATCCTGTTCTGATGGCTTGCGACATATTGATTTACGACTCGAATTTTGTGCCAGTAGGACAGGACCAGCGTCAACATCTGGAAATTACAAGAGACCTGGCCATCCGCTTTAATCACCTTTTTGGAGAAGCATTTGTTATCCCGGAGGCAATTATACAAAAAGATGTTGCTACAATACCGGGACTTGACGGCAGGAAAATGAGCAAATCATATGGGAATGTGGTCCCGTTGATGGCTCCGGAAAAACAGTTCCGGAAGGCCATCTTGAAGATCACCACAGATTCAAAAACAGTTGAAGACCCCAAGGACCCTGATACATGCAACGTATTTGCTCTTTATAAGTGTTTCTCAACCGAAACAGACCAGAAAGAATTGGCTTCGCGTTACCGAGCAGGAGGTTTGGGCTACGGTGAAGCAAAACAGCTTTGCTTTGAAGCACTAAATGCTGAACTCAGGGAGCCAAGGGAAAAATATCTAAAAATAAGAAAAGACCTTCCACAATTGGACGGAATACTGGAATCTGGTCGAGACAAGGCTCGTGCAATTGCAAGGCAAGTCACCGAAAGAGTCCGTGCAAAAGTTGGTCTTTGATAAATTAGTTTCTGGTTTAAATCAGAAATAAGGTCGACTGCATCAACAATTCATTAATTTTCAATTCTGTTCACCTGCTCACATTATGATTCCCGATATACTTGCATCGCGCTACGCCAGCTCAGAAATTTCAGAAATCTGGTCACCTGAGGGGAAGGTAAGCCTCGAACGTGAATTCTGGATTGTTGTGATGAAGGCACAGCAAAATTTGGGGGTTGATATTCCCGAATCAGCAATTAACTCTTATGAGAAAGTTAAGCACCAGATTGACCTGGAAAGTATTTCAAAACGTGAAAGAAAACTGCGTCATGATGTGAAGTCCAGAATAGAAGAATTTTGTGATTTGGCTGGACAACAGCATATACATAAAGGTCTTACAAGTCGGGATTTGACTGATAACGTGGAGCAGCTACAAATATTTCGTTCTCTGAAGATAATCCGTCTAAAGTCAGTTGCGGTTTTGCATCAGCTGGCCTCATGGAGTTTACGTACTAAAAACATTTCTCTCGTCGCGCGGACGCATAATGTTCCAGCACAACCTACAACTTTGGGGAAGAGAATTTCAATGTTTGGAGAGGAAATATTGTTTGCACTTGGCAGGCTGGATCACCTCATTGAAAATTAC
>Ga0209753_1000245_pt1 | contig 22008 bp, 20 predicted proteins | sample METZYME_3_550m_FD_187550 | JGI IMG/M metagenome (GOLD analysis project Ga0209753, IMG submission 187550) | Marine microbial communities from oxygen minimum zone in mesopelagic equatorial Pacific - METZYME_3_550m (SPAdes) (version 2) | ecosystem: Environmental > Aquatic > Marine > Oceanic... | reverse complement strand
AGCAGCTCTTGGACGATATTCTGCACCAAATAGTCCGGAGTAGCCCAACTGCCTGAATTTATTAAGAAGCCATGGGGAAAGTGCAGTTTCATATTTGCCAGGCTGATTTGTGAAAAGATGAATCCCAAGAAAATCACTGAGCAGAGTGAGTAAAATTTCAAGTCCTTCATTTTCAGTAACAAGGCTTGCCTAAAAGGCTTCTCCCGGACATGTCACGTTCCCAGCTGTCCTGCAGATTTCCATGCAGACGAACTGTTCCTCCTGATTCCTCAATAACAATTTTCTGAAGACTTTGCTGCTCCAGGAAATCAATCAAACTGGATTTATGTCATTCCATCAGTCATCCCAGATTGAGTTTGGCGCAGCTGTATCAGAATTAAAATTTCCAAAAGTCTGATGTTCACGCTGACGTTCATTTTTTACCACTTCTGCCAGAAAATGCAGCAGTTCCTTAATACCCTCACCACTTACTGAAGAAACTCGAAAGACTGTCTCTCCAGCAGATTCAAGCTGCCGCTGTAGTTTATCAAGCGGTTCAAGCTCTGTCACAGAGTCAAGTTTAGTGAAGGCAACGGCGCGTGCTTTCTGTAACATCCCTGCTGAAAAAAGCTCAAGTTCCTTAATCAGAGTTTTGTATTCCTCTTCCGGAGGATTTTCGGAAAACCCTGAAACATCGAGGAGCAGCAGCAAACTGGCGGTGCGTTCAATGTGACGCAGAAACCGATCTCCTAGCCCTCTGCCGTCATGTGCTCCCTCGATGATGCCCGGAATATCGGCAATTACAAACGGATCGGAACTCTCAGGCTTAACAACTCCAAGCTGTGGTACAAGCGTAGTGAAAGGGTAATCGGCTATTTTTGGACGAGCATGCGATACCCTGCTTATCAGTGTGGATTTGCCGGCGTTCGGAAAACCAACCAGGCCAACATCAGCCATCAGTTTCAAATCAAGCCTTACCCAGCATTCAGTTCCCGGTTCCCCCGGCTGGTGATAATCGGGTGTACGATTTGTGGCAGTCTTGAAACGAGCATTTCCCCGTCCTCCGCGACCTCCAGTGAAAACAAGATAGTCTTTTTTTTCAATTACTTCCTGCAGAACTTCTCCGGTTTCATCTAATTTGGCCACTGTACCCAACGGTACAGGTATGCGCAGGTCTTTACCGTTACGGCCATGCTTGTCGCTTCCTCCTCCGTTTTTCCCGTTTTCCGCATGCTGATGCTGCTGAAATGAAAGATCCAGCAGAGTATTTTTGCTGTTGTCTCCAACCAGAAAAACATCTCCGCCTTTGCCTCCGTCTCCGCCGTCAGGACCTCCCTGGGGAATATATTTTTCCCTCCTGAATGACGTGCATCCGGAACCTCCATTTCCGGAACGGACATGAATTTTAACCGAATCTACGAATTTCATGCTTTTAAAGGAAAAGAGTGGTTACAGATTCAGAATGGAAGCTTCAACTGAATGTTATAATTTTATCCGATGTTTGTCCGTGGGGCAAGCCAAGTACATTTAGTCTATACACACAATTTTATCTTTGCCATTTCCTGTAAATGCATATATAACTCGAATACAACAGGTGCAAGCAGTTGTTTTGTTTTATCAGGAAAACCATGGAAGAAACTATCACAGAAGGAATTCGGGTTCAGGTTGAATCATTTTACCTGGACGCCCACTCTACTCCTGAGGATAATCGATATGTCTTTGCTTACCATATACGTTTAAAAAACCTCAGTCAGCGTACGGTTCAGCTTATGCGGCGTCACTGGATTATCACTGACAGCAGCGGTGAGATTAATGAAGTGAAAGGGGATGGTGTGGTCGGTGATCAACCTGTTTTAGCGCCTGATGAAGAATATGAATATACCAGCGGTTCCCATCTCAAATCTCCAGTTGGAACAATGCAGGGGACATATCAGATGACATCAACAGATGGAGAAGAATTCGAAGTGACAATTCCCTGCTTTACACTGGCTGTACCTGGAAAGATTAATTGAAGGCTACTATTTAAAATTCAGCCAGATCGCGCCTGAACCGCCAAAGCGAGGCGGAGCTTCCTGAAAATCACTTAAGTAAGCGTCGCCGTTTCGTTCGAGCCAGAGCCTTACTTCTCTTTTTAGTACAGGAGCATTTTCAGCAGAATGTTGACCTTTTCCGGTGATAATCAATGCTGAACGAAAATTTTTCTGATAGCAGTCGATGACAAATTTTTGCACCATCTTAATGGCCTCATCCCTTGTTTTACCATGCAGGTCGATTTCATCGTCAGGTCTTTTAACCGAATCACGGGCTGAGGATCTGGTTTTTTTACTCGAAGTTTGTTCAGTAGTTTGGTCAGGCGGGGGTTCTTTGTCAGGCACGTCTTTGACGTTGTCAAAGATTTGCTTCATCAGAGCATCATTCTGATCCGATTCTTCAAAAATGAGACTGGATGGAGTTGAGCTTTTCCTGCCCATTCTGCCACCTTTTCAGAAATAGTATCTTGCTGAAAACGCGTTATAGAATCCTTGCGATGCATTGCTGATGCCCTGTTGACTGTGCATACCAAGCTCTATTGATATTCCAAGATTAGGACTTCCACGGGGGAAAAACTCATTGCCTGAAAAAAATCTCAAGGCCGTACCCCGTTCGCTGCTTTTTGAAACTATGCCCAGGCCGGCGCCATAATAAAGGTCATTTGTACCTTCAACCATGAATACCTTTGAATATCTTAATTCAACGCCAAAAGTGTCCTGGGAACCGGAATTGTATCCAACCAGCAGTTCAGCGGAATCGTCTGAACTTAGCCAGTTTTTGACAGAGAGATTCTCTTCATTGCCGTTTGGACGGTAAAAAATTCCAAATCCTACCCTCCTGGCAAAACTCCTGGCAGAGGAATCAAATTCAATAATGTTCAGGTCAGCCCTGTCTATCTTCAATTCCTGTGAAGTAAGCTTTGATTCAAGATACAAAGTGTTTTCATCCATTAATCGGATTTTACCTTCCAGGGACTCACCGCTGTTAAGTCTTAACTTATCAGCACTTGCTGCAGACGCAAACAGAATTATTGTCAGAAAGAGAATTAAATATTTTTGCATGGTTCTTTGATATTATGATTTTGGTGAGTGCCTTGATTCAGCCTGATTTATGCAATTCGTGAACCTTAGTTTGACGTACATCAGGAGAAGTTGCTTAAGATTTGGTAAGCCGTTGTTACCGGAGTGTTTCCTTGACTTTAAGGGTTAATTCAACGCACAATGAATTGGATTAAAATACTTCAGTCATCTGAAAAAAGCTTAAAAAAACCATCACCTGTTTACACTTATGAACAATATACATCCAACAGCAATCATTGATGAGGGAGCGGAACTAGGAAATGATCTGTCAATCGGACCATATTGCCGGGTTGGTGCAGAAGTTAAACTCGGTGATGGATGCCACCTGAAATCCCACGTGGTTCTGGATGGACCCAGCACAATTGGTTCTGAAAACATTTTCTTCCCTTTTTCATTCATAGGCGGGGAACCACAGGATTTAAAATACAATCAGGAAAAAACCCAGCTGATAGTCGGCAGCAAAAACACATTTCGTGAAGGTGTATCAGTCCACCGCGGTACAGCCGGGGGAGGAGGTGAAACTGTAATCGGTGACGGTAATCTGCTGATGGGCTACGTACATGTTGCCCACGACTGCAGGATAGGCAACCACAATATACTGGCAAACTATACAGGTCTCAGCGGCCATGTTACTGTGGATGACCATGTTACATTAGGCGGACAAAATGGAGTGGCGCAATTCCTAAGGATAGGTTCCTACGTCTACACAGGGGCAGGTTCTCTAATTGACCGCAATGTTCCACCCTACTCCACAGGATATGGAAACCGCTTTGAAGTGAAAGGAGTAAATATTGTCGGCTTGAAACGTCAGAAATTCAGCCGGGAAATAATTGCAGAAATCCTCGAAACCCATAGAATTTACTATCGTTCAGAACTAAAAAATGATGAGGCGCTGCGAGTGATTGAAGAAACATTCGGGGAAAGCGATGCTGTTCGTACATTTCTTGATTTTATTTATTCTGTGGAAACTAGCGGTAAACACTGAGTATAAAGGCAAAACAGGGAGTTTAAATGCCAAACATGCTCGACGCTCTTGAAGAGCGGCTTCAGCAATACATGCTGGAGCAGGAAACAAAAAAGACGTGGGACGGCTGGATCCAGTGGCTGGCTGAAATCGACTGCCCGATTACATTTGAAAAGCCGCTGCAGATTCCCAATCGTCCTTTCAGTTTTCAAACCTGGCTGGCTTCCTGTGAACAGCAGCTGAATCAGCATCCTGAATGGCAGGCAAGGCTTAGTACACCAGCTTGGCTGAAGAGACAACAGATAACAGTATTGCCAAAATTTATTCAAAGCGGAGACAAAAAAGCACTGGAAGCCACAGAATTGAGCGGATTGCAGGCAGAACTGACAAGAATGGTTGATCAGATACATACGGTTCAGCAGAGAATATCTCACCTTGAAACCGGTGCTTCAAAGTCCTCTACACAGTCAATTCACCAAAGCGCATCCCAGCAGATTCCGTCAATGAATGTGCCCAGGAGTACACTGCCGGCGACTGGCCTTTCTGATCCCCTTGGCCGTCCGGATCTTGCACGAACGCTGGAACGGGAGATACAGATGCTCAGTAAAGGGACAAGCAAAAAAGGTTCAGCGATCTCAGGTTCTGATCCTGATTCAGCCGAACCTGAAATTGTTCCGCTCAAGGAAGCGTACCTGACATTTAATAACTGGTGTGATCAATTTGATGATGTTCATCTTGATTTGCAGGAATTTGTAAACGGGGAGCTTAGAGTCAAAGGCAGCCATAAAATTTCATTTAAACAGTTTAAACACCGTCTGTTGAAAAACGCCAGGGACGTAAAACAGCTGGAGGGCGTTCTTGAATCTTTTGAACGGCTGAGAAGCAGCGGAATTGAAGTAAATCTGTCAGAAACTGAAGAAAAAGAGAATGATTCTGAACCGGTCTCAGGCTCATAGATTTTAATAGGACCTTATTCAAAAATAAATTTTTGAAATCGAGTTCTTTTTTAAATAATAGACTTAATCTATGAACCATGAAAAGGAAATTATTCGCATATCAGTTAATGAACATTGAATAAGCATCAGCAAAACTCGAGATAGCCGGGAAAAATGGTTAGATGCACATGGAATGACAAAAGAAAAATCAATCAGGCACAGCCATTCAATGACCAAGTCTAATAAAATTTTTGTATAGACATGATAATCAGTTTTAATCACAGAAAAGCAACCAGATAATGCTTGAACAGATAAACAACCTTCGTGAAAGGGGACAAAACGAACTCAATGCTTTAACCGGTACTGACCAGCTGCCGGAATGGTACCACAGGTATCTTGGACGCAAAGGAGACCTGACATCATTGCTCAGACAACTGAAGACCCTTCCTGCAGAAGAAAGACCGGAGATGGGCAAGGTCATCAACAAGGTAAAGCAGGAACTGCAGAAATTATTTGAGTCAAGACAGCAAACTCTAAGGGAAAGCAAACTTGATCTGCAACTGGAAATTGATGATCTTGATGTTTCACTCCCAGGACGTCCATGCACACCCGGACATCTTCACCTGACAACACAGACATTGCGGCGCATATACCAGATATTCCGGGAAATGGGGTTCCAGGTTTATGAGGCTCCGGAAGTGGAAAGCGATGAGTTTAATTTCCAGCTTTTGAACATACCTCAGTATCACCCTTCACGAGACATGTGGGACACCTTCTGGGTAAATGATAAAGTTGTCTTGCGTACCCACACTTCTCCCGGACAAATCTGGGCCATGCGCGAATATTTTCCGGAACCGATTCGAGTGATCCTGCCTGGGAAATGCTATCGTTACGAGCAGATCACACCGCGCTCAGAACACCAGTTTTACCAGGTTGAGGGTTTGGCAATAGGCAAAAACATCAGGCTCACTGATCTGATCGGCGTGATGGGTGAATTCGCGCACAAGATGTATGGTGAAGAACGCAAAATCAGAATACGAGGAAGCTACTTTCCTTTCACTGAACCAAGCATCGAAATTGACATGAGCTGCAGCTGCGAAAACAAAGGGTGTCGTCTCTGTAAAAACTCAGGCTGGCTGGAAGTAGCAGGCGCAGGTATGGTTCATCCAGTTGTTCTGAGCAACGGCGGTTATGATCCTGAAGAGTGGACTGGGTTTGCTTTCGGTATGGGAGTGGAGCGACCGGCTCTTCTGAAACATAACATAGATGATATTCGATACTTCTACAATAACGACCTGAGATTTCTGCACCAATTCTGATTATGCTGGATAACTTTGAACCGCAGGAAAAGAAGGCGATTATTATATTTATAGCGCTGCTACTGCTGGGGCTGGTTTATGTGGGGACACATGAACTGCAGTGGGAAAAGCCTGGACAGAGGTCCGAAAACACTCTTCCGGTTGAAGAAGCCTCAAACTCCGGACGTTTTCTTTGAAGCCTTATGATAATATCATAAAAATACCATTAACATTCTCATTTAACCGCCCAGAAACAACCTGCCTACATCAGGATTCTCCAGCAGCTTATCTCCTGTATCTGCCATCGCAAGGTTGCCGGAAACAAGCACGTATCCAATATCACAGAATTCAAGACCTTTCTTGGCATTTTGTTCCACCATCAGAATAGTCTTTCCTTCATTTCGCTGAAGGTCATCCAGTATTTCAAAAACCATATCAATGAAACGCGGTTCCAGTCCAATTGATGGTTCATCAACAAGCAGAATGTTTGGTTCCATTACCAGTGCCCTGGAAATTTCAAGCAGACGTCTTTCTCCTCCAGAGAGAACCCTCGCGGGTTTGTTTCGTCTTGCCTTAAGCCTGTCATATTTTTCAAAGATACGTTCAGTTGACTGTTTGATCGCGTCAGTATCATCATTGAGATAAGCGCCCATCAAAAGATTTTCCTCCACAGTCATGTCCGGAAAAACTGAATTATCCTGAAGGATGTAGGAGATTCCGGCTTCTTTCAGTTTCTGGCTTGAACTCATTTGGGTGATGGACTTCTGAGTGTCTCCAATTTGAGACAGAATCTGTCCGGAAAAAATCCTGGTAAAACCAAAAATTGAATGAAGCACCGTGGATTTACCGGCTCCGTTTGGACCAATCATGCACAGGGACTGTCCTTTCCCAACCTGAAGATTGAACTCATGCAGGATTTCCATCTTTCCGTAACCTGCATTCAAATCTTCAATTTTCAAAAACGGATCACCCTCCACAAGTCCAGATATTTTTTCAAGGCTGACTGATTCGGCCAGCTGCTGTGCCTGACGATTAACATCATCAACGGAGATGACTGTTTCTACTTCTCCATCATGATAACCGATTGAAGTTTTAGAATCGGTATTTTCTGAAATACTGTCCTTTTGCATTAATGTGCTCCAAGGTAGGCATCAATTACTTTCTGATCCTGTTTAATTTCTTCCGGAGTCCCGTGCGCCAGCATCTCTCCATGCGCCAGGCAGTAAATGCTTTCTGCCAGATTCATCACCACCCGCATGTTGTGTTCAATTACAAAGAGAGTAATGCCGAATTCATGATTGGCTCGCTTCAATCTGTCAATAAGTCCATTAATCAAAGTTGGATTAATTCCGGCAGTCGGTTCATCAAGCAGAAGTATCTTCGGTTCATTCATCAGGGCCATAGCAAATTCCAGCAGTTTTTGCTGACCAAATGAAAGGTCTCCTGAAATTAAAAAACGCTTTGAATAAAGTCCAACGAACTCCAGCAAATGTTCTGCACGTTCAGTCAGTTCCTGCGGATATTGAGTGAACATATCCAGCCATTTGGTATTATGATGTGCCGCGGAAATCAGCATGTTCTTAACACAATTCATTTTTGAATAGATCCTGGTTTGCTGAAAGGTCCGCAGAATTCCCAACCTTGCAATTTTCTGCACCTTGAGCTGAGAAATTTCCCGATTTTCAAAATGGATGGATCCTGAATCAATGGGATGATATCCGACAATGGAATTGAAAAGCGTGGTTTTCCCTGAACCGTTTGGCCCGATAAGACCGGTGATTTTGCCTTCCTCAACATCCATGGAAATGTTACGATTGGCAACTACCCCACCGAAAGATTTGTTTACATCTCTGACTTGAATAATTTTGTTCATACGACCGCTTCTTTTTCAGAAGGACTGTTTTCTTCAGCTGATGCGAAGGCCTCATCAACAGTGATGCCAAATAATTCCGGCCACTTTTCCTGTGCCCAGCCCATGATGCCCTGCTGGAAATAAACCACATTAATGATAATGAGCGCTCCCAGAGCAACCCATTGCCAACCAAGCAGGTAGATCCAGGTAATTTCCTTGATCACATGAAAAATAATTGCGCCAATTACAGGGCCCCAAAGAGTTCCTTTTCCTCCCAGTAGAACCATGAGTACCATGAAGATGCCGAAAGTAACTGTAGGAAAAGCCACTTCCAGCGGTTCAATGAAACCGGTCATGTTGCCGAAAATACCTCCCGAAATCCCCAGGAAAAATGCCGCGAATGACCAGGCAATTGTTTTGTAGCGGTTAGTGTGAATACCCATAGCTTCAGCTTTTTCCTCATCATCACGGATGGCATTCAGCGCCAGCTGGAATCTTGTTGAATAAAGCCACTTGAGAAAAATAAAAGTACAAACCGCAGAAATAAAACAAAGCATATAAAAAAACATTTCACGATCACCAGGTCCGCCGGGATAATTTGGCAGTGAGATTCCGCCGCCACCACCGACGTAGTCCCAGGCACCTACAAGTTCACCCGCAGCAATGGCTACTCCCAATGTGCCTATCGCGAAATAAGGTCCACGGAGACCAAAGACAATCCAGCCGAAAACCACCGCCAGGCCAAGGCAGGCTATCCCGGCGAGCACCAATCCCGCAGCTATTCCGGTAAAGTACTGGTACGGAGTAAAATCTATTTTAACTGCACCAAAATGCGCGGTATATTCTGCCACATCATAATACATCCCAATCTGCACCACGGTGCAGATGTACATGCCCGCGCCAAAAAACAGGATATTCCCCAGTGAATTGTACCCCATCTGACCGCCGAGAATGTCCCATGTCAGCGCGAATAAAATCATCAGCCAGAGCACCGCGAACTGAAAGGTGTATGCCGGAAAAACAATCGGTGCAAAGATGCCTGCCAGCAAAATTGCCGCGTAAAAAATAATTTTTTTATATTGAAGATTCATTGCACCACCTGTCGCTGACGACTTTGCATAATCTGGCGAATAATCAATACAAGCACCAGCAGCCCGACTACTGTGGCCTGTTGAAATTCAGCGCCGAAAATAAACCCGCTGAACTGTTCAACCGTTCCAAGACCCAGGGCAGAAAGTATCACACCAATGAGGTTCCCAAATCCGGCTGAAGTAACAATTACAAATGATCTTATTGAATGGGTTATGCCAAAAAATGGCTGAATGACCCAGATGATGGAAATCAGCACTCCCGCAACCCCGCAAATCGCGGCATTGAGTGAGAAAGTAAACGCGTAAACTTTATCAGTGTCCACGCCCATTATACGTGCCGCACGTGCGTTCTGGGAGGTGGCCCTAATTGCCCTGCCCATCCTGCTTTTTTTCATGAAAAATGTAATCAGCAGGGCCACCACTAATGCCAGCAGAAATGAGACCAGCTTGGTATCCGCGATTGTGATTTCGCCACCAAAAAACTCGCGTATCTCCATGCCTGCTTCTGCTGTCTGTACATCAGGACCATAGGCAAGGTTTATCAGCTGCTGAATAACTATGGCCAGACCGAAAGTTGCCAACAGTGAGGTAAAAAGATCACGTTCAATTACACGTTTGATGATGGTGTGATACAACCCCCAACCAAAAACAAACATCAAAACGAAAATGATTGGTATGCTCAGGATTGGATGCAGATTGATTGGGGGCTGCGAGAGAGTGTAAGTGATGTACCCTCCCATGATTACAAAATCACCCTGAGCTAGGTTCTTAATATTCATCACCCCCCAGACCAAGGCAAGACCATAGGCGGCAAGGGCAAAAACAGAACCAATCAGCAATCCATCTAAAAGAAGCTGCAGATTCAGCATTGGAACCAAACCCAGCAGGCTTAAGTTGTCAAACATGAGGAAGTATATTCAGGCAGGAAGAGCAATGCGTTCCTGCCTTAAAACAGGAACGCATTGACTAACTTTTTTTAAATGTAAACTATCGGGGCCACTGAACAGGGTGCGAGGCCCACTTGGGTGGAGCTACCACATTCAACTTTCCATCCTGAATTTGTCTGAGCACCATCGGCTTGGCAATGTTATTACCTGCTTGTGAGAAACGGATATTCCCATAGAATGTTTTCATATCCGTTGCCGCGATGGCGTCCCTCAGAGCCTCAGTATCAAAGGAATTTGCTCTTTCAAATGCTTCCGCCCAGACCAGCACGGCTGCTGATGCCTGTGCTGCCTGATAAGGCACATTTTTGTAACCATCAAAGCTGGCTTTGAAGAGAGCATCATATTCCGCTGCTGTACCGAAATGCGGTCCACTGTAGGTAAGGGTTTCTGCCCATTGTGTTGGACACAGGAAACCGTTAACGCCTGCACCGAATTTCTTGATAAGTTTTGAAGACTCGCAGTGTGTGACTGCAATCATCGGGATATTGACTTTCATTTCAATAACCTGGCGTCCTGCTGTTGCAGCACCCTTGGAATGTCCTGAGACAACCAGCAGGTCTGCTTTCAATGCCTTAGCCTTGCGAAGAGTTGGTGTCATGTCACTCAAATCCCTCGGAAGTTTGTCATCAACTACAATCTTCAATCCATGTTTCTTGATGTCATCCACCACTCCGGCACGTACATCAAGAGAGAATGGATCATTCTCAAAAGCCATGGCAACTTTGACGTCTCCAGGAGCTTTGCCGTTTTTCTTATTAATTACAGCGGCAAGTCCGACCGCACTGGCCAGATACTGCTCTGAAGTTGAAAGTACGGCAAACAGATACCTGTAACCTTGAGTAAAAAGAGACCTGGATGCGCCTTCGGCTTCAACCATTGGAATCTTATACTTCTCTGTCACAGGAGCAATCGCCTTTGTTAATCCTGAACTGTATGGTCCAAGAAAGTACTTTATACCATCCTGCTTGATCAGGCGTTCAGCCAGCTGAGCGCCGCGGGCCGGTGTGGATTCGTCATCATAATACTTAACTTCAAGCATATATGTTTTGCCTCCAACTTTGACTCCACCCATTTCATTGACACGCTTGACTCCCAAGTTGTATCCGTTTGAAGCATGAATACCGTTAGAGGAATATTTACCTGTAAATGAAATTGCCGATCCCAAAATTATTTTGTTCCCTACAACCTTTGCCTGAACCGGCATGGATAGAGATGCTGCCAGTATCAAAACCATACCAGCAAAATAGATTTTATTTAGTGATTGCATATTCACCTCATTGAATTGAAAAAAATGTTGACTGTCAGTGTCAAACTGTTCACTGATCACCACTTCTCAAATTAACATGAGCATTCCCAAAATAGTTCAACTGAGCAAACCTGAATGCTTTAATAGTAATTTGAGCTCAAATACAGACAACGACAATAACTATTAAACTGCCTGTCTGTTAAGCAATAACCCGTAAAATGCCTTTGATTAATTTCCAACTGAATGATTGGTAATACTCATCAACTTTACAGGTTCTGCTCCGGAGCGTTCTATTTCGCACACGACCAGTTCAAGGAAATGATCGTCAAATCTCGGGGAATCATTATCTGGATCCCCTTCGATGAACGAAGCAACTTTAGAACTAAAATTCAAAATTGTCAATTTTAAAAAAAAACTACCTGACCTGGGCTTGAATTTTAAATGTTTATTATATTTTTTTTATGCTGAAAAACCGCTCTCAGGAAAGGGCCGGTGGTCTGATATTAGGTTCTCCTTTACGAAATCGCAGGAGCTGTTTGCGCAGATATGAGTGGCGTTCGACAGTATAATTCACTTCTTTAGCAGCCCTGCGGATTACTTCAATTGCTTTCTTTTGTTTTCCTAGCTGAAAATAGGCTTCTGCCAGAGTATCCAGATTGTCAATTGTGGGATGCAGCTCCACTGATTTTCTGGCCAATTGCATGCCTTTTTCAACATCACGCAACTGTCTGTCCTCAGCAGTCAGATATATCCATGCAAGATTATTCAACACCAGATCGTGGTCCGGACGTTCAGCAATAATTTTTTCGTAAATTTCGATTGTTGAGGCTTCAGCTCCAAGCAAAGTGAAAACGTTTGCCAGCCTGAAACTGACATCAAGCGCCTTGGGATGCTGGCTGAGAAAGCGGGAGTAATGATTTTTGCTTTTTTCAAGTTTTTCCAGCCTTTCATATACCCAGCCAAGGCGGGCGTGTATCCAAATGCTGTCCGGAAATTCTTCCAGAACGGCCTCATAATGCAATGCGGAAAGTTCATTATTCCCCAGTATTTCATGGAAAACACCCCACTGCTCATGTATCCATGGAGGAAGCTGTTTCGATGACATGTCCTGCGGTTCCATCTTGATTTCTTCAGGAGCTTCCGCGAGCAGAAAGTGCAGGTTTTTCAATACCTGCCTTGTGAAGGGATCAGTTCGAGCCCTGGTTATTTCCTTCCAGGCCTTTTCTGATTGGCGGCTGGCAAGAGCATGCATGGCTGGCATCAATGCCTGCATTTCATCTCCCATCCAGCGCAGCTGAATCTCTTCTGGCTGCAGAAGCAAATAAAGATTCCATGCCCAGATACTGCCGGGATTTTCATACAGTGCTTTAGTTATGTTTTGAAGGGCCTGCTCATTTTTATTGAGTTTCCATTGGGAAAGGGCCAAATGTGTCAGCAGCAGTGAATTTTGCGGACGCAAACTAACAAGTTTGTGAAAAATTTTTTCTGTATCACTCCAGCGTTCCTGCAGTTCATACATCCTTCCCTGAGTTTCAAGAAGAGGCAATGAATCCTTATTCATTTTAAGGACTTTTTGCAGCAGGGCATTTGCCTCATCATAATGTTCCTGTTTCATTTTCAGCTTTGCCAGTTCCAGCAGTGCCCATTCCGCTTCAGGATTAAGTTCAAGAAATCTGTTAAGTCCTCTTTCAGCTTTCTCAGTACTCTTAGAATCCAATAAAATGCTTATTTGCTGAACACGTGCCCATTCAAAATCTGGTGAGCTTTCCTGTGCCTTTTTAAACCAGAACATGGCTTTTTGCGGTTTTTTCATGTTTTTGAGATAAAAACCCAGTTTGGCCTTTGCTGCTGAATTGTCGGGATTTTTCTCAACAAAAGATTTCAATATGTCTGCGCCTTTTTCAAAAAGTCTGTGCGACTCATAATATGAAAGCAATTTATCAACAAGCTCTGTTTGTCCGGGAAATTTTTCCAGTCCGCGCAACAGGGTGTTTTCTCCTTTTTCAAATAAAAATTCATCCCAATACACACTGTTCAAACGATTTACTATAAATAAATTAGCCGGTGCGTTTTTCATCAACCATTCATAACGGGAAATTGCCTCTTCATTATTATCCAGCTTTTCAAGGATGAATCCTGTCTGCTGAATTGCCCAAGCGTTTTCAGGTTCGTGCTTTAAGCCATCTTCAAAAAACCCCAGTGCCTGTTCCCATTTTTCCTGTGAAAAATATACAACACCAAGTCGGAAGCTGGCCCAGGGATATACAGCCTGCAGCTCAAGCGAACGTTGCAGATGTTTTTCCGCAAGGGCATACTTTTCCTGTGTCCATGCCCAGTTTCCGTAATGGGCGTGCACCCAGCTGTCATCCGGAAATAATTTGAGCATATGTTTCAGTGTTTTACGCAGAGACTCCGAAATTTCCGCAGAGTTTGGCTGAACAGCCTCATCCAGCTCTTTTTCCTGCAAAACAGTATAACGACGGAGGTAAATCTTTGATTCCGGAGAAAGTTCAACTGCCCGGAACATTGCCAGCTTAGCCTTCTTTGACTCACCCTTTCTTTGCCACAAATCTGAAATACGCAGCCATACATCCGGATTGGTGCTGTTGATTTGACTTGCGGAAATAAGGGCCTCCAGTGCCCGATCTGACATCTCAGGATCTTCAGGATCTGTCTTGCGTCCTAATATAACGCCAATCAGATAGTGAGCTTCAAACAGATCCGAGTTTAAACTTCGAGCCTTTCTGGCATCTTCAAGTGCAAGTTGATGATTCCTGATTCGCCAGTGCATTTGTGCCCTGTCCAGAAAAAGCAGAGGATTTTCAGGATGCCTGACCAGTTGTTGTGTGTAAAATTTTTCTGCGTCAGTAAACATTCCAAGGCCCTGAAAAAGCCTGCCTTCGAGGCGGATAAGTGTTATAGATTCAGGAATATGATGCTGCGCATCACGCAGCACTTCAAAAGTTTCAACATAGCGCTGCTTGCCTTCCAGGTATTGCGCCAGCCTGATATATCCAAGTTCATGAACAGGATTGATGCGGATAGCATTGCGCATTCTTCTTTCATGATCATCATGAGGTTCTTTTAAATTTCCCTTACATCCGGCAGTAATTGATACAATCCCAAAAACCAGCACCAGTGTCATGCAAAGGTTAATTCTGTTCATGCTCACCCTTGAAATTCCAGTTCCTGGTAAGGTACATTCCAATGCGGCAGCATCGGTTCCAGCCCATAGTTTAATCCTTCGATTTGGTCGATCACAACCAGCAGCAGTTTTGTGGTTAAAACTCCATCAGGATAAACCAGAATTAGCGGGTAATATTCTGTATTTCCAAACTGCTTTTTGATACTTTTGTTCAACCTGGAAAGCTGAACAAGATATAACAGCAAGTCCGGTTTTTCTCCTTCAAGCTGATCCAGCAGCTGGTCAAGAGAAATGGTATGATCCCTGTTCTGAAACAAATTGAAATATTCAACACGATCCTTAAAACAGCGAATAAATATGGGGCTGACATTTCCCGGGGCACCCACCCATTCAAACTGAAAATTCCTGGGCTTGGCCGGATCATCTGCATTTTCTGGAATTACAAGTAAGAAGCTTATGGAAAGGAAGGCCAATACTCCCATTGTGCTGAGCAGGACACTCAGAAATGGGAAAAGAGTTACTCTGGGGACATGAGTGACATGTTTCATTACTTTGATGATTTAGTATTGGGGGATGAGATTTCGGTCTGTGGTATTTCATTTTCAGAGTCCGTCTCTGCAGAATTTTCACTTTTTCCCTGGTTCCTGTACCGGATTTGGTCTTTGACTTCAAACAATGATTCACTGAACTTCTGAATCAACGGCTGTAATCCTCCAACCTGAGCAGACAGGCTATTGGAATGCTTTTGCACTGAATCAAGCAGAGGGGAAACCTGCCGGCGCCAGTTTTCAGAAAATTCCGCCATTTGTTCCAAATGAGAGCTTACTGTATCTTCCAGCACTTCATCACCGGGACGGACATGTAAATTAGGCAGCAAATCTTCCAGGCAATATTCTTCAACACTGAGCAGCAGGTCTTCTTCACGTTTGCGCAGGGAAGAGGAAAGCATCATCACAGGAACAACCCCAACCAACGCGATAAATGTAGTGCTGAAGGCTACCGACAAACCACTGGTGACCCCTCCAAGAGCAGACCGCATCTGGGCGTTTAAGTCTGTTCCGTCTGTGCTGCGGATGAAATCTGAAAATTCTCCGATGGACTGACCAATGCCAAACACTGTACCGATAAATCCAAGTATGGGTATTGCCCAGATAAAAACGTTTAACAGGGTGTATCCGCTTTGCATTCGATTATGGTCAATCTCTGCCTGGTAATTAAGTATGGAAGTAATTTCTTCTTTTTTTGGAATGGCTTTAAGATGTCTTAATGTTCTGCGTACACGCCTGAAGATGACACTGTCCTGGAATTTTTTAACTTTTTGTTCCTGCATGAACTGGCTGATTTCAAGGATTCTTTCGTCAACATTCTTAACATAAATTCCCTTTGACAAAGAATCATGCAGCAGCTGGTTTCGGAAAGCCGCATATGCACGATGCTGCTGGCGATATTGACGCCACTTGAAAAAAATCAAAAACAATGACCAGAGTATAAGTACAAAAATTGTCTCTGAGATTCGTCCGGAAAACAGCTGCAGCAGGTATTCGTTTCTGACAACCGGCATTGGAAAAACCAGGTAGAAGATTCCTGTGAAAAACAATCCCAATATTAATGCCTTGAAGGCATCCAGATATTCCATGCCCGGAGGTTCGGCCAGATAAGCGTTACAATTCTGGCAGTAAGCCGCATTTTCCGGATTAGAATTTCCGCACTTTAAACACTTCATTTGCTGAAAAAAATACGTGTAAAATTGTCATGCTTGTGTGCCCGTCCTGCTTGACGACTCAGCAGCAATTACTTACCATGAAGAATAACACATTCATAAAATAGTTTCATTTCCTAAAAAATGATCTCCAAACGTTACAACATAAAAAACTGGACACGTCAGAACCTTCGCGAATGGTTCAAAAAAAATGAAAAAAACCACAGCAGTCTTAAATCTTTTCGGGCAGACCAGGTTTTTAACTGGCTTTATCAAAAGAGAGCGGAAAGCTTTGACCAAATGCTGAATATTGGGCAGGGAACCAGGGAAATGCTTGAAGATCATTTTTACATCAGTTCGCTGAAAGTTGCAGATAACCTGAAGTCAAGGGATGGTTCAATCAAATTTCGAATACTGCTGGATGACGGCAACAGCATTGAATCAGTCTTCCTGCCTCACAAGAATCATAATACAATATGTGTCTCTTCCCAGGCAGGCTGCGCGATGGGCTGTGATTTCTGTATGACTGCCAAAATGGGTTTGATACGCAACCTGGATCCTTCAGAAATTATCAACCAGATTTTCACGGTTGTGAAGGAACTCCCTGAAGAAAAGAAGATTCGTAACATAGTATTCATGGGCATGGGAGAGCCATTTCATAATTACAATAACCTTATGCAGGCACTGGAAATTCTTACTGATGAACACGGGTTTAATTATTCACATCGCCGCATAACTGTTTCCACATCAGGCCTGCTGCCAAAAATAAGACGTTTCGGACTTGAGAAAATCAAGACCAACCTTGCTGTTTCACTGAACGGAGTGACTGACAAAGTGCGCACAAAACTGATGCCGGTCAATAAAGCATACAACCTGGAGAAATTGATAAAAGTCTGCAGCGAATTTCCTCTTGAATCACGAAAGCGCATCACTTTTGAATACATTATGATCCGCGACCTTACTGACTCACTTCAAGATGCGAAAAGTTTGATCCGCCTGCTGCATGGTCTGAAATTCAAAATCAATTTAATCCCCTATAACAGCACATCTGGCGACAAATACAATGCCCCATCTCCGGAACAATCACGCATGTTTCAAAAGTATCTGCTTGATCACCAGATTATAGCGCCACTGCGTATTTCCAAAGGACAGGATATTCAAGGTGCCTGCGGACAGTTAGTGGTTGGAAACATACAGTGAATTGAATTTCTGAATTACATTATAAATAAAAAAAATCAGAATACGAAGATGCAGATTAAAAAACTCCTGCTGGCAACTGTAATCGCAATTGTTTTGATTTTGCTTTTTATCTTTGATCTTCATCATTATATAACTCTGGAATATCTAAAATCTTCCAAACTCAAATTAAATTCCTATTATCAGGATAATCCTCTACTGGTGCTTGGCGCATACTTTGTGGTTTATCTGGCCAGCACGGCTTTCTCTCTTCCTGGTGCTGCAGTGCTGAGTTTGGCCGGTGGTGCGTTATTCGGTTTGACTGCAGGAACACTGTTGGTTTCTTTTGCCAGCACAATTGGCGCTACACTGGCGATGCTGATTGCACGTGTCCTGCTGAGAGATTGGGTGCAAAATCGTTTTGCTGCACAGATGAAAACAATAAATTCAGGCATGCTGAAGGAAGGAGCATTTTATTTATTCACCATGCGCCTGCTGCCTGCAGTTCCTTTTTTCGCAATAAATCTTGTAATGGGCTTGACTCCACTGCGGACGGTAACATTTTTCTGGGTCAGCCAGCTGGGAATGCTGCCTGGAACTCTGGTTTACGTTAATGCCGGTTCAGAACTTGGAAAAATTCAAACAATTGATGACATTTTATCTCCCTCGCTGATCATATCTTTTGTTTTGCTGGGAATTTTTCCACTGCTGGTCAAAAAAATTCTGGCAGCGATTCAAGCAAAAAGCGGTTAAATAAAGATATATTCTAAAAGTCATTTTTTTAAGTTCATTAAAGTTATGTATGGTCTGTTCAAAGCATTGCTGTTGATATCTCTGCTCTTTCTGATAATTGTCCTTCCGGGTTATATCTGGAGCACCATTGATCGTGAATCATACGAAAATTTCCTGCTTAAAAGTGTTTCACCTCTGACTCAAAAAAGTAGAAACACAATTTTGAAGGAACGAAATCAGTATTAGTAAAAACCAGGAAAGAATGCTTCTCAGATTAATATTCTTGAAATCACATCAATAAAATAATTTGAATTCTGCTGTTACTGTGATAGCTTGCTGGATTTGCATGCTTAAATTATTTTTTATTTATTCCCTCAGTTATGATTAAGATCACAGACACACACCAGCACCTCTGGGACCTTGATAGACTGAACCTGCCGTGGCTGGATAATGTTCCTGCACTTAAACAGGGGTACCTGCCTGCTGATTATCTAAAAGCTGCAGAGGGTAACGGAATATACCGCACTGTTTACATGGAAGTGGACGCGCATGCTGACCATAAGCAGAAAGAAATTGAAGACATGACCCTGCTCTGTAAGTCAGACGAGGAAATTATGCAGGGAATGGTCATTTCCGGAAATCCGGGAGATTCCGGATTTTCAGAATTCTTGGAATTTAATTCCGGGAATCATTATATCAAGGGTGTACGACAGGTTCTGCATACTCCGGAGCAACCGCCAAAATACTGCCTCTCTACTGAATTTATGCAGGGAATCAGGGAACTGGGTAAACGCGGACTGCTTTTTGACATCTGCATTCGTCCTGCTGAACTTCAGGACGCGGTGGAGCTTTGCCGTCAGAATCCGGAAACAATTTTTATGCTTGATCATTGCGGCAACGCTGATCCATATGTTGTAAACGGGCAGCGCAGGCAGGACACTTCACCTCCGGATTCGACCTTTGTTCACACAAGGGAAAACTGGCAGGAGGGAATTAGACAGCTGGGCAGACTGGAAAATGTGTACTGCAAAATATCCGGAATAATTTCACGTGCAGAAGCAGGATGGAACTCAGAAACACTGGCTCCAATAGTCAATACCTGCCTGGATTCTTTTGGCGAGGACCGTGTGGTGTTTGGTGGTGACTGGCCTGTCTGTACGCTTGGTGCAAGTCTCTCTGAATGGGTTGCGGCACTGAGGCATATCGTACAAAATCGTCCTGTGATGCAGCAGGAAAAACTGTTTCACTTAAATGCTGAGCGCCTGTATAATCTTGAATGATTTTTAATGAATAATTTATTTCATGAAATTTAACTATTAACAATAAAAATGCCATGCTGAAAAATCTTGATCCCTTACTTACACCAGAACTGCTTTACGTGCTGCGCGCCATGGGACATGGTGACGTGCTGACCATTGTGGACTGCAATTTCCCTGCTGATTCAGTAGCCGCTACAACAGTTCATGGTGAACTCATACGACTTAATGGTGTTGGAATCCCTGAAACTGCCCGTGCAGTATTTTCAGTATTCCCTCTGGACAGTTTTGTAGAAGCCCCTATTCATTACATGGAGGTTGTGAGAGAACCTGATACAGTCCTTGAAGTGCATAAAGATCTGCATAATATTGCCTTGGAAAACTCAGATCGTGAATGGAAAATGGAATCGGTTGAAAGGCATGAATTTTATGCTCAGTCACGAAATACTTATGCTGTGGTTGCAACATCAGAGAGCCGCCCTTATGGCTGTTTCATGATCACAAAAGGCGTGATTGGAGCGGACGGCAAGGTTGTTTAGCTGAATACAGCAATTTAACGATTCTGATTGAAGTGAAAAATGGAGCTGGGACTGAACGATAAGGTAGTTCTGATTACCGGCGGAGCCCGGGGCATCGGAGCCGCAGCAGTCCGGGCTTTTCTGAATGAAAACTGTAACGTTGTCTTTGTAGATCGTGATGCTGAGTCCGGATCTGAACTGGCAAAATCATCAGACCCTAACGGAAGGTTCATCGAAGCTGAACTTAATACGCCGGAATCATGCAGGCAGGCTGTGGAAAAGACGGTATCCTTTTTTGGAGGAATTGACGTTCTGGTAAATAACGCGGGATTTAATGATGGACTGGGTCTTGAAACTCCTCCTGAAGAATTTATGAATTCTGTGCGTACCAATCTTTTGCATGTTTATGCCATGACTCATTATTCCCTGCCACAACTCCGAAAAAGTCAGGGATGCCTGGTGAATCTTGGCTCCAAGGTCTCTGAAACAGGTCAGGGAAACACCTCTGCTTATGCTGCTGCTAAAGGTGCAATACAGGCTCTTACCCGTGAATGGGCAGTTGCCCTGGCACCTGATAATATAAGGGTAAATTGTGTCATGCCTGCAGAATGCCATACTGATCAGTATGAACAGTTTTTCCAGACAAGGAAAAATCCTGAGGTAACCAGGCAGGCAATAGGTAATCTGGTGCCCCTTTCCAACAGACTTACAACACCTGAGGAAATTGCCCAGACTATAGTCTTTCTGGCCTCCGACTGTTCTTCACATACAACCGGTCAGCACATTTTTGTGGACGGTGGCTATACTCATTTTGACCGCGCAGTAGGTCATGATCATGATAAATGGCAATGAGCAGGAATTTCCTGATTGGAGTAGATGGCGGTACTGAAAGCATACGTGCCGGAGTGTTTGATACAACAGGGAACCCGCTTGCCTATGCCTCCACGAATTACAACACAAATTTCCCTTCTCCAGGCTGGGCTGAACAGGATCCGCGAGACTGGTGGAAGGCACTAGCCGTTTCAGTTCGTAAAGCTGTTAACGAATCTGGAATCGCTGCTGAACAGGTATCGGCATTGGCAGTCGATACCACCTGCTGCAGTGTTGTTGCTCTTGATGATTCAGGAGATCCCTTACGCCCTGCCTTGATCTGGATGGACGTCCGCAGTGCGAACCAGGCAGAACAGGTGGCTGACTGTGCAGATCCGGCATTACGTGTGAACAGCAACGGCAAAGGTCCCGTCTCAGCTGAATGGATGATCCCCAAGGCACTTTGGTTAAAGCAAAACGAACCGGAAATATTTGAGAGGGCTACCACTATATGCGAATACCAGGACTATTTAAATTTTCATCTCACCGGGAGGCTTGTGTGCAGTATCAACAACGTCTCAACACGCTGGCATTTTGATTTTTCAGAAGGCAAAACAAGTTCAAAGAGAAGTATTCCTGGATCACTGCTGGAAAAACTGGAGCTAGCTGATCTTGCAGAAAAGTGGCCCGTGGAAGTGATCAGGCTTGGTGAAGTAATCGGCGGGTTGACGAAAGAAGCTGCTGAACACCTGGCCCTCCCTGTAGGACTCCAAGTGGTTCAGGGAGGCGCTGATGCACAGATTGGAATGATAGGACTTGGAGTGGTTAATCCCGGCAGCCTTGCCTTGATCACAGGGTCATCACATTTGCAGCTAGGCTTAAGCGAAAAGCCATTTCATGGAAAAGGAATATGGGGTACATATGCTGACGCACTGCTTCCCGGACTTCACACCGTGGAAGGTGGTCAGACCTCTACTGGTTCCGTAATCAACTGGCTAAAAAATCTGTTTGGAGAGTCTGATTATTCATCCCTGAACAGGGACGCACAAAACCTGCCTCCAGGATCAGAAGGTTTGATAGTACAGGATCATTTTCAGGGTAATCGTACTCCGCACACGGATCCAAGGTCTCGTGGTGCAGTTCACGGTCTCAGTCTAAAACATGGCAGAGCACACCTTTTCCGTGCGTCAATTGAGGGAGTGGCCTTTGGTAGCGAATTGATTTTTGAATCAATGCGTGAAAATGGATTT
>Ga0209753_1000244_pt1 | contig 22079 bp, 15 predicted proteins | sample METZYME_3_550m_FD_187550 | JGI IMG/M metagenome (GOLD analysis project Ga0209753, IMG submission 187550) | Marine microbial communities from oxygen minimum zone in mesopelagic equatorial Pacific - METZYME_3_550m (SPAdes) (version 2) | ecosystem: Environmental > Aquatic > Marine > Oceanic... | reverse complement strand
CACGAAAGTACTGCTGAAACTAATCCCCAAGCCGGCCGCCAAAAAAACGATGGTGTCGACCTTCAACGCGATGGACGCCGCGGCGCAAACGGTGAGCGACATCATCGCCGCGCAAATCATCCCGTGCACGCTGGAGTTTCTCGATCGCACCACAATTCATTGCGTGGAGGATTTCGCGAAGGTCGGTCTGCCGCTCGATTGCGAGGCGTTGCTACTGATGGAAACCGACGGCCACGCCGCCGCTGTGGAAGAGGAAGCCGCCAAGATGGAGGAACTGGCCAAGGCCAATGGCGCGATGGAGGTGCGCGTGGCCCGGGACGAGGCTGAGGCCGTGCAACTCGCCACGGCCCGACGCAGCGCCTTCAGCGCCCTTGCCCGCCTTGCGCCCACAACGATCCTTGAGGACGTCACCGTGCCGCGCAGCGAACTGGCCCACATGATCCGGTTCGTCGATGAAGTTGCAAAAAAGCACGAGTTAAAAATCGGCACCTTTGGTCACATGGGCGACGGTAATCTGCACCCGACTTTTCTCACAGACGAACGCAACGCAGATGAAATCCATCGCGTGCACGAGGCGTTCAAGGAAATCTTTGACGAAGCCATCCGCCTCGGCGGTACCATCACCGGCGAACACGGCATCGGCCTCGCCAAGAAAGAGTTCCTCCCCAAATTCGCCGGCGCGGCGCAGATGCGAGTCATGCGCGAACTCCGCACCGCTCTTGACCCCAAGGGCATTTTGAACCCCGGCAAGATGTTTGATTGATGCCTGACACTTCACAGCAGCGGCATGCGGTGTTGGTGGAGGAGATTCTCCGGCATGACCGGGCGTATTATGTCGAGGCCCAGCCGGCGGTCAGCGACCAAGAGTACGACCGACTTTACCGCGAGTTGCTGGCTCTCGAGGCGGTGCATCCCGAGCTTCGCACACCTGATTCCCCGAGCCAGCGGGTCGGCGGCGAGCCGATTGACGGCTTCGAGACCATTCGGCACACGGTGCCGATGATGAGCCTCGATAACACGTACTCGCAGGAGGAGGTGCGCGAGTTTGTTGATCGTGTCCAAAAACTTTTGCCCGGTGAGCTGCTCGAGTGGTTCGTCGAGCCGAAGGCCGACGGCATTGCGATCGGTCTCCGTTTTGAGTATGGCCTGTTCACCGGCGGCGTCACCCGTGGCGATGGCATTGCCGGTGACGATGTAACCGCAAACCTCCGCACGATTCGGAGCATTCCCCTGCGGCTCAACGAGCTTGGTCAAGCGGACACGCCGGAGGTGCTCGAGGTGCGCGGCGAGGTGGTTATGACGCGCTCCGGCTTCGAGAAGCTCAACCACGAACGTGCCGACGCCGGCGAGCCGCTCTTCGCCAATCCCCGAAACGCCACCGCCGGTTCGCTCAAGCAGCTTGACTCCGCGCTCGTGGCCAAGCGCCCGCTCGACATCGTCCTGTACGGCAGCGGCGAGATCGTCGGCGGCCCGGCGATCGACTCGCAATCCGACCTGCTCGACGTGCTTGGCCAGGTTGGCTTCCGCACGCCGCAACACACATGGCGCTGCTCTAGCGTGGATGAAGTGCTCGACGCCATCGAGGAGCTCGACCGCGTGCGCGGTGGCTTCGACTACGACACGGACGGGGCGGTTATTAAGCTGAACAGTTTTTCCCAGCGCGACCGCATCGGCGCGACCGCCAAGGCGCCACGCTGGGCCATGGCCTACAAATACGCGCCGGAGCAGGCGCAAACCAGGCTCAACGCGATCACTGTCCAGGTTGGCCGCACCGGCACGCTCACACCGGTTGCCGAGCTGGAACCGGTTTTCCTCGACGGCTCCACCATCAGCCGCGCCACGCTGCATAACGAGGAGGAAATTGCTCGCAAGGACATCCGCGTCGGCGACACGGTCATCATCGAGAAACGCGGCGACGTCATCCCGGGCTTGATCGGCGTGGTGAAGGAAGATCGGCCGGCCGGCGCCAAGCCGTTCGACATGCAGAGCGCTACCGGTAGCCGATGCCCCGAATGCGACGGCGAAATCCGCAAGGACGAGTCGTTCGTCGCGTGGCGCTGCATCAACACGCAATGCCCCGCACAGGCGGCGCAGCGGCTCGAGCATTTTGCCGCCCGCACCGCGCTCGACATCGAGTGCCTCGGCGACATCGTCTCCGACAAGCTCGTCGAGAGCGGTCTAGCCAGTGAGCCGCTTGACCTGTTCAGCCTCAGCGTCGAGCAACTCGGCCCGCTTAATCTCGGCACCGACGATGAGCCGCGGGTGTTCGGGGAGAAAAACGCCACCAAGCTCGTCGAGTCGGTCGCGCGAGCGCGTGGCATGGGGCTCGACCGCTGGCTGTTCGCGCTGGCCATCCCGGAGATGGGCCGCACCACCGCCACCAGCCTGGCCAAGTTTCACGACAACCTCCAAGCTGTCGCCGAGTCGCCGCTGCTCTGCGAGGTCATCGCGCTGGACGAAAAGGTTGCTGAGACGGTTCGGATCAATCCGCGCTCGCGAAAAAACCGGCCGAATTCAGATATCGACAAGGCCGGGCGCGAGCGGTTGTACACGAGCTTGGTTTCAGAAATCCGTGACTCGCTTGGCCGCCTGGAGTCGCTTTGTTTCGCGAAGATCACGAAGGAGAACGGCGACCATCCGCCCAACTACACTACCGAGGTTGGGCCGTCGGTGGCGCGTTCCGTGCTCGATTGGTTCGCGTCCGAGACTGGCTGCGCCACCCTCGAGTGCTTGGCCAAGCACGGCATTGACCCGCAGGGCAGCAGGCCAAGCGGCGGCGGCGTGTTCGCCGGGAAGAGGTTCGTCATCACCGGCACTCTGCCAACGATGAGCCGCGACGAGGCCAAGGAGAAAATCGAGGCCAACGGCGGCAAAACCACCGGCAGCATCAGCAACAAAACCGACTACCTCCTCGCCGGGGAACAAGCCGGCTTGAAGCTGGCCAAGGCCGAATCGCTTGGCGTGACGATTCTAGACGAAGTGAAATTCCTGAAAAGGATTGGCGAGTGATCAGGCGAAAATGTCGCCCACCACATGGCCGTGAACATTTGTCAGGCGGCGTTCGATCCCGTTGTGGTAGTAGGTCAGTTTTTTGTGATCGATCCCCATGAGGTGGAGCACGGTTGCGTGGAAGTCGTGCCAGTGAACCGGATTTTCAACCGTCTTCCATCCGATCTCATCGGTCTGCCCATAGCTGTACCCGGCCTTCACGCCGCCGCCGGCAATCCAGCATGAGAAACCGTATTTGTTATGGTCTCGACCAGGGCCTACCTGGTCGGCATTCGACTGGGCAAAAGGCGTCCTCCCAAACTCCGTGGTGAACAGCACCAGCGTATCGTCGAGCATACCGCGCTGCTTGAGGTCGCGAAGCAGGCCGGCGATCGGCTTGTCGATCCGGCCGGCCTCGGTCGAGTGGTTGTCCTGCACATTCTCGTGCGCATCCCAGCTCGCGCGGGGCGAGCCGCCGATCGGGCCGCCGGAGTAAATCTGCACGAACCGCACTCCGCGCTCGAGCAATCGCCGCGCTAGCAGGCAGCGGCGTCCGGCATCCTCGGTGCGACTTTCCCCCATGCCATACTGGCGACGGATGTGTTCCGGTTCGCCGTTGATGTCGCTCACTTCCGGCACGGACAACTGCATGTGGGCCGCAAGTTCGTAGCTGCGCATGCGGCTGCTCAACATCGTATCGGCTCCGCGGTGCTCGGCGTTGCGGGCGTTCAGTTTTTGAAGGAATGCGCGCGCTGCGGCGTCGGAGCCTTTAGGCTGCTCGATGGCCGGGAAGAGATCCCGCACCGGCGTCTTGCCGCTCCGCAACTCGACCCCCTGATGCTGCGACGTGAGAAACCCGCTGGACCAGTTGGACGCCCCGCCATTGGGCCCGCCGCGTCCGTCGCTCAACACGACGAACGCCGGCAACGACTCGGTATCGCTGCCCAGCCCGTACGACACCCAGCTGCCGATCGACGGAAATCCGTTAAACTCAAAGCCGCTATTGGCGAAAAACAACGCCGGCGTGTGGTTGGCCGAATCGGTGGTCATCGAGCGGATGAGCGTCATCTCGTCGGCCATCCCGGCGATGTGCGGGAACATGTCCGACAACCAAAGCCCGCTTTGGCTACGCGGTTTGAATTGAAAATCGCTTTTCCGTAGCAGGCCGACCTTGCCGAAGAAAATGTCCGGCTTTTCACTCGAGCCAAGCGGCTTGCCATGGGCTTTGTCCAGCCCAGGCTTGTGGTCGTACGAGTCGATGTGGCTCATCCCTCCGACGAGGCTGATATGGATCGCCCTCTTGGCCCGCGGCGCGAAGTTTGGGAAGACCTTCTGGCTAGGCGAACCCGCCCGGGCCGAGCTGTCGCGGGCGAGCAGGCTCGCGAACGCCGTGGCACCGATCCCCCGGACACCCCAGTTGAAAAACTCGCGTCGATCAATTGTTTTGACGTCGTTCATGTCAGTTCAGGATAACAAATTCGTTGCTGTTGAACAGGGAACGGCAGAGCGTGACGAGGCCGTATTGCCCGGCCAAGCGCTTGGCCAAGCGCAGTTCTTCGGCGTCCGGCGCGCGCTGGTAGGCATCGAGGAACACTCGCTTCACCTGCTCGTCGAGTCTGCCCTTCTCAAGCACTTGTACCCGGTCTGCCATCGCCCGGGCCTTGTTCAAAATGAATTCGTTGTTCAACAACGCCAGCGCCTGCAGCGGGGTGGTCGTCACGCCGCGGCGCGGCGCGGTGGTCGAAGGATCCGGGCAATCGAACGTATCGAGAACCGCACTGCGCCCGCCGCGCGGACTGAAGCGGTAAACCGTGCGCCGGTTGTACTCGTCGCCCTTCGGATAGATCGGCGCGTAGTAGGTGGTGCCGTTGTTGGGCGTGATGGATACGTCGCGAAAACCGGGGCCGCCCATCTTGGGATTGAGCCTGCCGGAGACGGCGAGCACGGCGTCGCGCAACGACTCGGCGTCGAGCCGCACCGGCGACTTCCTCCAGAGCAGTCGGTTCTCCGCATCCAACGCCAGTCCGTCCTCAGACGGCGCAGTCGCCTGCCGATAGGTGTTCGAGGTCACGATCAGCCGGTGCATTGCCTTGAGCCGTCTTGCGTTGGCGACAAACTCGGATGCCAGCCAGTCGAGCAGCTCCGGGTGACTGGGCCGGCCGCCGTTGAACCCGAAATCGTTCGGCGTCTCCACGATGCCGGTGCCGAAGTGGTAGTGCCACAGGCGGTTGACGATCACGCGGGTGAACAACGGATTTTCCGGGTCCGTGAGCCAGTACGCCAACCGTTTGCGGCGCTCTGAGTCGGGCGCGTCCGGCTGGATGCCAAAGTCGCTGCTCAGTGAGCGCAACGCGGCGACAGCCCCGGGATGAACGACCTCGCCCTCGTCCATCGCGTTGCCGCGCTTGAGCAGGCGCACCGTGCCAGGGTTGCCCCGGGCGTCGACGGTGTAGACTTTCATCTGCGACCCGTTGCCCAGCTCCTTTTCGCGGGCGGCCAACGCCGCCAGTTGATCCTTCAGCTCCTTCCGCCGCTCCTGGTTCGCTTGGCTAAGCGCGGCGGCCAGCTCCTGTTCGCCGACGAACGAGCTCTGCACCCCGGCTGAGGCCGCGACCTCGTCGGGGGCCAGCGCCCGCTCGTAAAGCTGGGCACGATGAATCTTGCCCTTAAGGTAATTGTTGCCGCCGCCCTTGTGCCGCATCCCGAAAATGATCTGCGAGTTGCCAGCCGGGAATTTCCACATTCCAGTCTTGTAGGGTTTGCCATACGGCACGCCGTTGCGATAGCCGATGATCGTGCCGTCCTTCTGATACACTATGGCCACATGGACCGGCTGCTGGTGCGCTTCGTTTTCCTCCAGCGCGCCGAATGACTGCGTGCGTGCGTGGCTGTTGCTGCCGGCCATCCAGAGCCGGGACTCGCGCTCGGCAAACACGATCGTGTCAAACTGCGCACCGGAAAGATTCTGAACGCCGATAACACCACCGCCTTTTTGATTGAGGTCACCCAGCTCCACCCAGGCCTCGAGTGTCTTGGCCTGGAGCTGCTCCTTGGTCGGCTTCGTCTCGACCCAGGACGCGTTGCCGTCCACAACCAGCGCGCCGCCGGAAACCCGGGCACTGCCCTTGGCCATGCCGTGCATCTCACCGAGGCTGTCCCGCAGGTCGGTATCGAACTCCCACCGGGCCAGCGGCTTCGGCGGATCGGCCTTCGGCGGCTTGTCGCCCTGCTTGCGTCTGGCTAGGGCGGCCTCGCGACCGCGGTTCTCGATCCCGGCCAACTTCTCGCTCAGTACGGCAACCTGTTTTCGAAGCGCCTCACGTTGGCGCGCCAGTTCGGGATCGGAGACGTTGCGTTCACCGTGGAATACCCCGGCAATCGCCGACGTCAACTGGTAGTATTCTTTCTGCCGAATGGGATCAAACTTGTGGTTGTGGCAGCGCGCACAATTGACCGTGAGCCCGACAAACGTCTGCCCCACCGTGCCGACAATCTCCTCCAGCTCATCCTGACGCGCGGTTTTTTTCATGAACTCGCTACCACCCACGACTGTGTTGTGCAACCCGGCGACAAGGAAACCGACCGCCTTTTGCCCGGCCGGGTCGCCAGGTTTTAGCACATCCCCGGCGACCTGCATGCGCACGAATTCATCGTACGGCATGTCGTCGTTCATCGCGTTAATGATCCAGTCGCGATACGGCCAGAGATTGTTGCGGACGTTGTTCCTCTCAAAACCGTCGCTTTCGCCAAACCGCGCGAGATCCAGCCAGTGCCTCCCCCAGCGCTCGCCGTAGTGCGGCGAACCTAGCAGGTTATCGACCACCTTGCGGTACGCGGCATCAGTCGGATTGTTAACAAACGCGGCGACCTGTTCCGCCGTCGGCGGCAGGCCGGTCAGGTCAAAATACAAACGCCGGATTAACGCCCGCGGATCCGCCGGGGCGCTGGGTTTCAACTGGGCCTTCTCGAGCTTAGCAAGGATGAATGCGTCGATCGGGTTGAGCACCCAATTCTGCGACGTAACCGTCGGTTGGCCGGGCCGTTTCACCGGCTGCAGCGACCACCAATCGTACCCTCCGCGTTTGGCTGTAGTTAACTGAAACGGATCGAGCTCCGCATTGGCCCCCCACTTGGCCCCTTCCGTGATCCAGTCTCGGAGCAGATTCTTCTCCGCTTGGCGAAGCGTGTGGTCCGGCGGCATTTCATCCTCCGATACCTTTTTCCAGAGCAGGCTCTCGCCCGGCTTGCCGGCCACCACCGGGGAGCCATGCTTCCCCCCCTTCATCGCCGCCTCGCGTTGGGACAAATCCAATTTGCCCTTTAGATCAAAACCGTTGTGGCACTCGAGGCAATGCCGAACCAGCAGCGGTGCCACCTTGTGGTCAAACTCCACTGCAGCAACAGAAACGCCGGCCGCTGATTCGAGCAGAACCAGAACCAGCCCCGACAAAAGATTGCGGTACCCACTCAGGTGCATAACAAAAAAGGTGCCCAAGAAGCTGCACGAAGATCGCCCTCCATCAAAGCGATTTTTCCGCTAGGATTCGAAACAAATGCGCGGGCGAACAAAACGGGAATTGAAATATGAAGGAGGGTAAACGGTTGTTTGGAGTCCGGCACTCCGCAGCGCCTTGGAATGTTGGAATCAAAAAGTGGCGGCGCGCTTCGCTTGCCACCTCACTCCAAACGGCAGCAAACTCCACCTTTAAGAATTGAAGCGTTTTTCCCGCTTTGCAGAAGGGATTGCCTGCGCTTGGCAAAGCTAATTGATGCGGCAAAAAGGCGGAAAAGAAGTGGCGGAGAGAGAGGGATTCGAACCCCCGATAGGCGTTAACCTATACTCCCTTAGCAGGGGAGCGCTTTCAACCACTCAGCCATCTCTCCGAGCGGGCCCGGCAGCTTGGCCAAGTGCTCGGCCCGGGTCAAGGTATCATTGGCCCGCGAAGAGATCCAGTTGTGGCGCAGGCTCGATCTGGCGGAGCTTTTTGCGCTCGACACTCTGCCGCGAGACGTAGCGCGTGCCGCCGTCGGGTGAAAGCTCAGTGTCCTCGAGATTTCGCAGGATGGCCTTGGCCCGCTCGATGACCGGCTTGGGCACGCCGGCCAGACGCGCGACGTGGATGCCGTAACTCTTGTCCGCGCCTCCCTCGGCGATCTTGTGCAGGAACACGATCTGTTCGTTCCACTCGCGCACGGCGACGTTGAAGTTGCGCAGGCGAGGCAGCCGGTCGGCTAGCTCGGTCAGCTCGTGGTAGTGCGTCGCAAACAGTGTCTTGGCGCCAACCTGGTTGTGCAGATGCTCGACGATCGACCACGCCAGGCTCAAGCCGTCGAACGTGCTCGTGCCGCGTCCAACCTCATCGAGCACGACGAGGCTTCGGTCGGTGGCGTTGTTGAGAATGTTCGCCGTTTCGATCATCTCAACCATGAAGGTCGATTGGCCGCGCGACAGGTCGTCGCTCGCGCCGATGCGGGTGAAGATGCGGTCGATCAAGTCCACCCGCGCGTGCTTGGCCGGCAGAAACGAGCCTGTGTGTGCTAGCAACGCCAGTAGAGCCACCTGTCGGATGTAAGTGCTTTTGCCGGCCATGTTTGGTCCGGTGATGACGGCGATCTGTTGGCTGTCGCTCTCAAGTTGGGTGTCGTTCGGCACAAACGGCTCGCCGACCATCGACTGCTCGAGTACGGGATGGCGGCCCTCGTCAATTTGCAGTATGCCCTCGTCGCGCACCTCGGGGCAAACGTAGCCGCGCAGCCGCGCGACCTCGGCGAAACCGGCCAGCACGTCGAGCTGCGCCAGCGCCGAGGCGATTTTCTGAATCTGCCGCAGCGACTGGAGCACCTGCTCGCGCACGCGCTGGAACAATTCGTACTCGAGCTTTTGGCTGCGCTCCTCCGAGCCGAGAATTTTGCCCTCCATCTCCTTGAGTTCCGGCGTGATGAATCGCTCCGCATTAGCCAGGGTTTGCTTGCGTGTGTAGTGCTCCGGCACTTTGTCGAGGTTCGTTTTGGTTACTTCGATGAAATAGCCAAACACAGAATTGAACCGCACCTTGAGCGAGGTGATGCCGGTTTTTTCCGACTCCCCTTTTTGGAGCTGTGCTATCCAATCCTTGCCCTCCGTCGCGCCGCTACGGAGCTCGTCAAGCGCCGGGTCGAAGCCTTTGCGAATGATGCCGCCGTCCTTGAGCGCCATCGGCGGGTCATCGACGATCGCCCGGGAAATCAGGTCGGTCACCTCGGGCAACTCGTGCAATTCGCCGCCCAACTCGCTCAATAATGGCGGCAGGCCGTCCGGCTCGGCGTCGTCGAAAATCTCCTCGCTCAGCGTTGGAGCGATGGGGTCGACGCCGCTTTGGACATCGGCGATCAAGCCGCGCAGCAATGGCAAGCGGCCAAGCGCGCTGCGCAACTGCACCAAGTCGCGGGCGTTGCCGGAGCCGATGCTCAACCGGCTGATCGTCCGCTCGAGATCGCGCACCTCTTGCAGGCTTTCGCGGAACCGGTCCAGCGCCGGACTGTTGTGGGTGAACTGGCCAAGCGCCTCCTGCCGCCGCCGAATCGCCTCGACGGACGATAGCGGTTGCGACAGCCAATCGCGCAAACGCCGCGCCCCCATCGGTGTCGAGGTGCGGTTCAGCGCGGCGTAAAGCGTCCCCGGCTTGGCCGCCTCGCGATGCAGCGGTTCGAGGATTTCGAGATGCTTCAGCGTCGCCGCGTCGAGCACGAGATAGTCAGCGACCTCGTAAAAAGTCAGCCGCGTGAAGTGAGTCACGTTGCGCCGCAGATGTTGGCTGACGTAATGCAGCGCGCCGCCGGCCGCACCGATCGCCGCCGTGCGGCCCTTGAGTCCGAAGCCGTCGAGCGCGGCGACCTTGAAATGATCCTTCAGCGTGAACTCCGCCGTCTCGATGGCGAACACCCAGCCTTCGTAGCCGTTGAGCACGCTGACATGCGGCCCGAGCAACCCGGCCATGTGCTGTGACTCCTCCGGGTAAATCACCTCGCCCGGATTGAGCCGCTCCAGCTCCGCGATCATGGCGTTTTCATTTTCCAACTCGGCGACCTTGAAATCGCCGGTCGTCAAATCAATCGCCGCCATGCCAAATTGGCCGCCGGAAACGCTCACGGCGACGAGGAAATTGTTCCGCTCCGCCTCGAGCATCCGCTCGTCGAAGTGTGCACCCGGGCTGAGGATCTGTGTGATCTCGCGCTTGACCAGTTGCCCCGGCCTGGCCGTCTCGACCTGATCGCAGACCGCGACTTTTCGCCCGACCTTGAGTAGCTTGGAGAGGTAATTGCCGGTGGCGTGGTACGGAATGCCGCACATCGGCGTGTCACCACGCTTGGTCAGCGCGACGTTGAGGATGCCAGCCGCCTCCTGCGCATCCTCAAAGAACATCTCGTAAAAATCGCCGAGCCGAAACAGCAGAATCGTCCCGGCTGGCAGTTGACTTTTGCACTGCCGGTACTGGACCATCATCGGGGTTAGTTTCGTCTCTTTTGGCACGGGCAAACGTTAGTCCTCGCGCCGAACGCGGTCGAGGGGAAGATATCCACAGCCCGCTTGGCCAAGGTCAGAGTGCCTGCTCGAAGGCGGTGACCACTTGGCCGACTTCTTCGGCTGTGACAGTGAGATTCGTGACCGCGCGGAGCGTGTGTGGACCCGTAGCGAGGAGGCGAATGCCCGCATTGTCGAGCCGCTTGGCCAAGTCGCCGGCATCGCGCTCGCCGGTGCCAATGAAGAGCATGTTCGTTTCCGCTCCGTCGGCATCGATCTCGAGCCAAGGCAGCTTGGCCAAGCCGTTGGCCAAGGCGCGGCAGTTTGCGTGATCGTCGGCCAGGCGGGCGCGGTTGTGCTGAAGCGCATGCGCCGCCGCCGCCGCGAGAATGCCAACCTGCCGCATCGCGCCGCCCTGTTGCTTCCGGTAAAATCGCGCCTTGGCGATCAACTTCGCCGTCCCGGCCAGGGCCGAACCCACCGGCGCGCCGAGTCCCTTCGAAAAACAGACACTCACCGTGTCGAAGTGGCCGGCGTACTCGGCCTCGCTGACGCCGCTCGCCACCGAGGCGTTCCACAGCCGCGCACCATCGAGGTGCAACGCCAAGCGGTGCTCGTGTGCCGCGCTTGTGACCGACTCGATCTGTGCTAGCGGCCAGACGCTGCCGCCGCCACGGTTATGGGTGTTCTCGACACAAACCAGGCTTGGCGGCGCGAAATGATCGTCCCTTGGCGGCAGCGCGGTCTCGAGTTGCCCGGCGGTGAACTGTCCGCGTTGGCCGTCGAGCAGATTCACCTGCACCCCGGCTAATGCCGCCGGTGCGCCGGCTTCGTAGCAGTAGATGTGTGAGTTGGCGTCAAGCAGGATTGCGTCGCCGGGACGCGTGTGCGCGCGGATAGCCAACTGGTTGGCCATCGTCCCAGACGGCACGAACACCGCCGCCTCCTTGCCGAGCAATTCCGCCGTGTGCCGTTCCAGCTCCTGCACGGTGGGGTCGTCGCCCAGCACATCATCGCCGACGACGGCATTGGCCATGGCCTCTCGCATTACGGCGTCGGGCTGGGTGATTGTGTCGCTTCGCAGGTCGATTTTGCCGTTGAGCATGGGCGCGCGAGCATCCTCGCCTAGCCGGGCGGAGGCAACGCTTTTGGCGCGATCGAAGCTGCGCAAAAGGGGTTGCTCCCGGCGGCGGCGATGCTAGGTTTCGCCGCCCGGGGCTGAAGTCATGGGTGAGGGAAAAAAGAAATCAAACGACGCCTTCCTCGAGAAATTGTCGTTGTATCAGCGGTATCTCGCCGAGCGGGATGAGGTTCTGCGGCATAAATGGCTTGAATCCGAGGGGGCTGGCCGCGATATTGGCTTTGAGCGGGCGTTGATGGACTGGGTTCTCAACCACCGCGCCAAGTGGCGAAAGAGCCGCCAGGCAGCCGGGGAGTGATCCGGCGTAACGTTTCCTTTAAAGCGATCCGGCGAGGTCGCCAAGGGACATGCGAAAAACTGACGAGACAACATTGTACGAAGCGAACCGGTGCGCACGGAGCAGGTTCGTTTTTTTGTGTCCACAATTCATGCCATGACTGACGGAAAACTGCTCCTCGATGCCAATGCGATCCAGCGCAGCCTCACGCGCATCGCGCACGAGATCGCCGAGTCCAACGCCGACAGCTGCAGTGTCGGGCTGATTGGTATCCAGCGCGGCGGCATCCACCTGGCCAGTCGCCTGGCCAAACTGCTCACCGGCATCTGGAGCCACGACGCACCGTTGGGCGTGCTCGACGTCAGCATGCACCGCGACGACATCGCCCAGCGCGGCATCGTCAGCGTGCAACCGACGGAGGTGCCGTTCGATGTCGAGGGCAAAACCGTCGTGCTCGTCGACGACGTGCTGTTCAACGGCCGCACCATCCGCGCCGCGCTCGACGCTGTGCATCATCTGGGCCGTCCGCGGCGCATCCAGTTCGCGGTGCTGGTCGATCGCGGCCACCGCGAGCTACCGGTCAAGCCGGACTTCGTCGGCAAAAACGTCCCCACCGCCCTCGACGAGCGCATCCAGGTTTCGCTCAGCGAGACCGGCGGCGACGACTCGGTCACGCTGCAAGCCTTGAGCCCCAACGAATGATCTGGACCCGCAAACACCTACTCGACATCGAGTCGCTGGACGCCGACGAGATTGGCATGATCCTCGACACAGCCCGCGCCTTCAAGGCGGTCGGCGAGCGCACGATCAAGAAAGTGCCGGCCCTGCGCGGGCGCACGGTGGTGAACCTGTTCGTCGAGCCGTCTACCCGCACGCGCATCAGCTTCGAACTGGCTGCGATGCGGCTAAACGCCGATGTCATCAACTTTACAGCCGAGGCGTCGTCGCTCAGGAAAGGCGAGACCCTCCGGGACACCGGAAAGACGCTCGAGGCGCTCAGCGCCGACATTATCGTCGTTCGCCACAGCGCGGAGGGGGCGCCGCACCTGCTGTCTCGGGTAGTCGATTGCAGCGTTGTCAACGCCGGCGACGGCGCGCACGAGCATCCTACGCAGGCGCTGCTCGACACCTTCACGATATTCGAGAAAAAGGGCGTCGTGAGCGGCCTCAACGTTACCATTCTTGGCGACATCCTGTACAGCCGCGTCGCCCGCTCGAACATCTGGGCGCTGACCAAGCTCGGGGCAAACGTCACGCTCTGCGGCCCGCCGACACTCGTCCCGCGCATCTTCGAGCAAATGGGCTGCCGCGTGACGCACAACGTTGACGAAGCCCTTGCCGATGCCGATATTGTCAACCTGTTGCGCATCCAGCACGAGCGCCAGCGGCTCTCTGCCTTCCCGAGCATCGGCGAGTACCGGTCGCTCTTTGGCTTAACGAGCGAGCGGTTCGCCCGGCTTAAGCCGGACGCCATCGTCATGCACCCCGGCCCGGTCAATCGAGGTGTTGAGATCGACAGCGAGATTGCTGATCATCCGCGCTCGACCATCCTCGACCAGGTGACCAACGGCCTTGCCGTGCGCATGGCGGTGATGTTCCTCGTTAGTGGCGGCAAGACGCTTCCCGAGCCAGGCGAGTAGCGCCCGGCCAAGCCACTCGTCATGAGCCAACCGTCCATCGCGCTGATTTTTAATCCCGCCGCCCGCGGGGAAAAGGCGCGGCGATTTCGCGAGTCGCTTGGCCAACTGGGGATGGAGTGCACGCTGCTAGAGACGATCGGTCCCGGCAGCGCAAGCACCTTGGCCGCGCAGGCGATTCGTGACGGCTACAGGACCATCGTCGCCTCCGGCGGCGACGGCACGGTCAACGAGGTTGTCAACGGCTTGGCCAAGGTGCGCGACGGCCTTGGCCAAGTGCAGCTTGGCATCCTGCCGCTGGGGACGATGAACGTGTTTGCCCGCGAACTGGGTATCCCACTCCCGGCCAGGCGCGCCTGGGAGACGGTTCGGCTTGGCCAGGCGCGGGCCGTCGATCTACCCCTGGCCAAGCTGCAAACAGCGGATGGCCAAGCCGAGCGTTATTTCGTCCAAATGGCCGGTGCCGGGCTGGACGGCGACGCGGTTGGCGGTGTCAGCATTGCGCTGAAGAAAAAAATCGGGCCGGTGGCCTACCTGTTTTCCACCCTTGCCGCGCTTAAGGCCAAGCCGCCGAGACTGACCGCCACGTGGGACGGCGGCTCGGCCCGGGGAGAGTGGATGTGTGTCGGCAACGGCCGGTTTTTTGGCGGGCCGATCGTGCTGTTCCCGAACGCGAAGCTCAACGATGGCCGGCTCGATCTGTGCGTGTTCCCAAGGATCAATCCCGGCTTGGTGTCGCGCGGTGTCGCGTCGATGGCGCTTGGCCAAATCGGCGACTGGCCCGGCGCGGAGCATTACCGGATGAGCGAACTCACCATCGATGGCCCGGCCGGAACGCGCGTCCAGGCCGATGGCGAGTTCATCGGCACGTTGCCGCTGAGGATCATGCTGCGGCCGCGCGCGCTGAAGGTACTCGTGCCGGCCGGCAAATGAATTCTTGCTGCTTGGCCGAACTTCACCAACGCTGACGGCGCATGGGTTTGACGGGAAAAGTTTACCTCGTGGGCGCCGGGCCGGGAGATGCTGGACTGCTCACGATGCGGGGTGCCGAGCTGCTGCGCCGGGCGGACGTCGTGGTTTATGACGCGCTGGTCAATCGCGAGTTGCTGGCTCTCGCGCCGGAGGCGGCCGAGGTCATCTTCGGTGGCAAACGTCCCCGCGATCGGGCTATCCCGCAGGACGAGTTAAACCGGTTGCTCGCCGAGAAGGCAGGGGCCGGCAAGACGGTGGTTCGGCTCAAGGGCGGCGACCCGTACATTTTCGGCCGGGGCGGCGAGGAAGCGGCTGGGCTGCACCGTGACGGTGTGCCGTTCGAGGTCGTACCGGGCATCTCGTCCATCATCGCCGCGCCGAGTTACGCCGGCATTCCGTTGACCCACCGTGAGCATTGCTCGAGCTTCACGGTCATCACAGGCCACGAGGATCCCGACAAGGAAGAGAGCGCCCTGGACTGGGAACGCATCGCCAGCGAGCCCGGCACAAAAGTGTTCCTGATGGGCGTCGAGCGTATCGGCAAAATCGCTGCCGCCCTTGAGGCCAACGGCCTGGACGCCGGGACACCTGTGGCCATGGTTCGCTGGGGCACGCTGGGCCGGCAAAAAACGATCACCGGCACGATCGCCACCATTGCCGACGAGGTGGCCAAGACCGATTTCAAGGCGCCGGCAGTGACGATCATCGGCGGAGTTTCAACCCTGCGGGACTCGCTTAACTGGTTTGAGAACCGGCCTCTCTTTGGCCAGCGGGTGGTGGTCACCCGCACCCGCAGTCAGGCCAGCACGCTCTCGGGGAAGCTCAAGGATCTCGGCGCGGATGTTCTCGAGATTCCAACCATCAAAATCGTGCCGCCGGGTAGCAATGAGCCCATCGTCGAGGCTGTCACCGGCATCAGCAGCTATGACTGGATCGTCTTCACCAGCCCTAACGGTGTGGAGCAATTCTTCGATTATTTTTTCAAGGCCTTTCGCGATGTTCGCGACCTTGGCAGCATCCGTTTTGCCGCCGTCGGGCCGGCCACCGCGAAAAAGCTCACGCAGTCTCATCTCAATATTGACCTCATACCGGAAGTTTACACCGCCGAGGCCACGGCCAGGGCGCTACTCGACCACCAAAACGTTGAAAACATCTCGGTGTTGCTCGCCCGCGCTGAGGAGGCGAACTCCGAACTGCCGCGGATGCTTGAGGAGCAGGGTGCTATCGTGGACGACATTGCCTTCTACAAAACGATACCCGAAACCGGGGATCGTAACGGTGCCGCGGAAGATTTTGAGGAAAATGGCGCCGACTGGATCACGTTCGCGAGCAGTTCAGCGGTGAAAAACTTCGACGCCCGTTTCAATCTGGCCAAGCGCTGCGAGGACAGCCCAAGTCTCAAGCTTGCATCGATAGGCCCCGAGACCACCAAAACACTCAACCAGCTCGGCCTAAAGCCCCACGTCGAGGCCGGCGAAAGCACCATCGACGGTCTGGCCGAGGCGCTGCTCGGCGAGTGAGCGGCTTGGTTGGCTAGTCCTTAACCAATCCGGAATGAGATTTTCTTGACCATCTCCCGGCCCATCGCATGCTGCATGCGCTGCAGGATTTCGTGCCGCCGGTAACGCACGATCTCGTCCAGCCACACGCTCGAGTCCACCGAGACGAACAGGGTGCCGCGGCGGATGCCAGTCGGCTGCGCGTGGCCGGTGATGGTGGGGTCAATCGTCTGGTTCCACACTCTCACCACCTCTGTCTCGGTGCGGCGGCGGTCGAGTTGGAGCGCGCCGAGGACTTTCTTCACCACGGCACCGGCGCTGAGTGACTTGTTGCCGTGCGTCTTCTCCAGCGCACGCACATCAACGCCGCGCCATTCGCGCAATGCCTGGTCGCGCGGGCCGAGGCGGCGTGGGCGGCGACTTTTGAATCGGCGTTGAAACGGGGAAAAGGACATGCAGCGAGGCCGCGCCCATCAAACGGCTCGCGGTGGCTGGAGTCAACCCGGGAAAATATTTCGCTGATTCGGCTTGCATGACAGAAGGAGCATGAGGAGGATTCGCTCGCTATGACACGCCAACTCATTATGTCAGTGATGGTGCTCGGTGGCCTGCTCACTTCCGCGGTGGCCGCCGACAAACTCGAGAAACGCAAGTCGCCCAAGGGCGCCAAGGCGTACATTATTTCCCCCAAGGACGGCAAAACTGTCGGGAAAAAGTTTACCGTGCGGTTTGGCCTCAAGGGGATGGGCATCGCCCCGGCCGCCATCGACAAGGAAAACACCGGTCACCATCACCTGTTGATCGACGTGGACAAGCTGCCAAACCTTGATTTGCCCCTGGTCGCCACGGACAACATTAGGCATTTCGGTGGTGGCCAAACTGAGGTGCAGTTGGAGTTGCCGCCCGGCAAGCATACGCTGCAACTCGTGCTTGGCGACTGGATTCACCTGGCACACGCCCCGCCGGTTCTCTCCAAGAAGATCACCATCACGGTGGGGAAATAAAAGCGACGGGATAATCTTTCGTAACACCCCGGCAAGGCGCTGGGGTTTTTTTATACCGTAGCTGGGTGCTTGGCTTGACCCCGTCCCCTGGCCGCCGCACAAATGGCGAATGACCTTCCGTTTCATTTTAACGATTGTGCTCGGCTTGGGGCTTGGCCAGGCGACGGCAGCCAACCACACGCTCCGGGTCGATGCCGGGCAGCACGAGCGCAGCATCACACCGGTTACGTTTTTGCTACCGGAGACTGGCTCGACGCATTGGCAGCTCACCGGTCCCGGCGGCAAAGCGGTGGCCATCCAGGCGGATGGGCACGGCTCGGCCTCGTTCATCGTCGACAAACTCGCCGCCTTCGAGACTGCCGATTACAAGCTCGCCCCCGCCGTCAAGGCAACCCATGGCAATGCCGTCAACCTGGTCGAGGAAAGCGGCAAGTTGCGGATCACTGTCGGCGACAAAACCGTGCTGCATTATCAGGCGAAGAAAAGCGAGTTGCCGCGCGACGATCTCGAACCGATCTATCGCCGGGGTGGCTACATACACCCGGTCGTGACACCTGGTGGCACGGTCATCACCGACGACTACCCGCAGAACCACAAGCATCACCACGGCATTTGGTTTCCGTGGACTAACACAATATTTGAAGGCCGCAAGCCGGATTTTTGGAACATGGGCAAGGGCACCGGCACCGTGGAGTTCACCGGCCTGAACGGCCAATGGAGCGGCCCGGTGCATGCCGGTTTTTCGAGTTCCCACCAGTTTGTCGACCTCATCGCCAGGCCCGACAAAGTGGCCCTTACGGAGACGTGGCGCGTGCAGGTGTACGCCACAGGGCAGGCGTATCACCTCTTTGAACTGGAGTCGGTTCAGCGTTGCGCCGGCGGAAGTAAAATTCAGTTCCCGGAATATCGCTACGGCGGATTGGGCTTTCGCGGTCACGGCCAATGGGATGGGGTGGAAAACTGTTTTTACCTGACGGCCAACGGCGAGAGTGACCGCATCAGGGGCCACGCGACCCGTGCTCGATGGTGCCACATCGGCGGACGGGTCGGCGGCAAGTGGGGTGGCATCGGCGTGCTGTGCCATCCTAGTAATTTCCGGTTCCCTCAGCCGATGCGGATCCACCCGAGCGAGCCGTTTTTCAACTTCGCCCCGTCCCAGGCCGGCGACTGGGAAATCAAGCCGGGGCAGGACTACATGTCGCGCTATCGCTTCGTCGTGACCGATGGCAGGCCGGACGCTGAACTGCTTGAGCGCCTCTGGCGCGACTTTGCCTTCCCGCCACGCGTCGAAGTTTACGCCGCGCAGTAACCACCCGCTTGGCCAAGTGGCCTCGCGGGATCACTTCAAAAATGTCACCGCGCCGGTTGTGGTCGCGATGAGCAGCAGGATCAGAACCGCCCGTGGCTTGGCTTGGCCGGCGCGGACGAGGCGGTGGGAGAAGTGGTTGTTGTCGCCGACCCACACCGCCTGGCCAAGCCGGCGGCGGATAAGGATCACCGAGACCAGATCTGCCAGCGGCACGGCGAGCACAAGCAACGGAGCAAGCACAAGCCACTTCTGAGGGCTGGCTGTGGAGTAAAAGTCGGGGAGGATCGCCAGCACGGCGAGCAGGAAGCCGACGACATGGCTGCCGCCGTCGCCGAGGAACACGCCGCCACGCGGGAAGTTGTACGGCAGAAAGCCGGCCAGCGCTCCGGTGAATAAAAACGCCAGCGACGCCACGAGATACTGTCCCTCCAACCCGGCGTGCCATGCGAAAAACCAGCCGGCGATCAGCCCCAGCCCGGCGCACAAGCCGTTCATGTTGTCCTGAAAATTGACGGCGTTGGTGACGGTCAAAATCCAAAGCACGGTGACGGCGTAACTGAAGGCCGGGCTCTCGACGAACATTGTCACGCGTATGCCGCTGGCGGCGACCGTGACCGCGATCAGCACTTGAGCGGCGAACTTCCACTTGGCAGCCAGGTCGCGGCGATCGTCGATGACGCCAAGCGCCAGCATGGCCACCGCGCCGCCAAGGATGGCAGCGATTTGCCATCCGCGCTTGGCCAAGCCGTAGGCAACGACGCGGTCGAACGATTCTGGCAACGGGCCAAGCCAGGCCCACGCCGTGGCGCCGAGGATCGGCGCGACCAGGCCGGTGACCACGGCCAGGCCGCCGGCCAGCGGCACCGGATGGTCGTGAATTTTCCGGTAGCCGGGCGTGTCCACCAGTCCGACATGTTCACACCAGCGTCTCCAGAGCGGCAGCGAGGCAGCGGAAATCACCGCGCCTCCGACGAGTGCAAACAGGTAGAGTCCGACCGGAAACATGAACTGCCCGGTTGGTTACGGAAAAGCGGCTTGGCCGTCGAGTCTCGATGGACTTTTTTGAGGATCTACTCGACAGCCCAGAGGGGATATGCACCATCTGCCCCACGCATGCAGAGGATCAAGCGAGGCCAGTCGTTGTGTGTCATCGGCCTGGCGGCGGTGGGATTGTTGTTGCCCGCCCAAGCCGCGGATGACGCGAAGTTGATCGCCCAGGGAAAGGCGCTCTTTCAGGCAAAAATCTGTTTCACCTGCCATCAGGTGGACGAAAACGTGCCGGCCCCGGCCGGGATTGCCATGAAGGCGCCGAAGTTCATGGGCGGTTTTTGGGGCAAAAAACGTACCGTGACCCTCGGTTACGGCGGCCCGGAAGCCACGGTCACGTTCGACGATGCGTATTTCGCCGAGTCGATCCTCAAGCCGATGGACAAGGTGTCCAAGGAGGCCGCCGCGCCAATGCCGCCGCCGCCCGCCGTGAACGATGAGGAGATGAAGGCGCTCATCGCCTATGTGCGTTCGCTCAGCGAGGGCGGCAGCACGGAGGATCCCGCCGGTCTCATCGCCAAGGGTAAAATCAACAACTTCACTTTCGCTGCCTATAAGGGCAGTTGGGATAAGTTGCCGGACTTCTCAAAGCTGAAGCCTTTCAAGAAAGGCAATGCCAAGAGCGGCACGGCGGATCCCGGTCTGGCCGGCGTGGGCGAGAACTTTGGTGTCGTATTTGAGGGCGACATTGAGATAGCCAAGAAGGGCGACTATACGTTCAACCTGGGCTCCGACGATGGTACGCGCCTCTACATAAACGGCAAGTTGGTGGTGGACAACGACGGCGTTCACAGCATGCGAGCCAAGAAAGGTAAGATAGACCTTGAGCCGGGAGCCGCCAAACTGAAGTTGGAATACTTTGAGAAGGGTGGCGAGGAGAGACTAGCGCTTGACATGTCCGGCCCGGGTATCAAGCGCCTCCAGTTGGCCAAGCAGACCATCAAGCCGCAGCGTAGGGGGCCGGCCTTCCCGACCGGCAATCCGATTGAGATTACCAAGGAGGTGCGCATCTATCGCAACTTCATCGAGGGTGCTAGCCCGCGTGGCATCGGCGTCGGCTATCCTGAAAAAGTGAATCTCTGCTTTGATGCCAACACCATGCAGATCGCGATGCTGTGGCACGGCGCATTCATGGACGCGGCCCGTCACTGGAACGGCCGCGGCCAGGGGTTTCAGCGACCGTCTGGCCACTATCTGATCCGCCTCACACGCGACCAACCGTTCGCTCAGCTCGACAGCGCGGACGCCGTCTGGCCAAGGGCCGAGGGTCGCGACACCCGCGCCAAGGGCCTCAAGTTCCGAGGTTACTTCCTCGTTGGAGAACAGCGCCGCCCGATCTTCGGATACAAGATAGGTGACAGCCTGCAGGTGGCCGACTACGCCGAGCCGAACGCCGGCGCGCTACCGTCCATCACTCGCCGGCTTCGCATACGCGGAAACGGCGAGGTGTGGTATCTTGCTGCTGCCGGTGACTCGATCACCGAGCAAAACGGCGGCTACAACATCGGCGGCACGATGCTGCGCGTCAGCTTCCCGGAACTTGAGGCCAAGCCGGTGGTTCGCGAGAACAGCGGCCGCAAGGAGCTGCTCATCAAGTTCAACGTCGACGGCCAAGCGACCCTCAAGCAGCAGTACGAGTGGAATCTGTAACCCCGGAAACAAAGGAGACTTTAAGATGATGAATCAACTAACACGTTTCGCACTGCTGGCCGGGTTCGCGCTTGGTCAAGCGGCCACCTCCCGCGCCGCCGACCCGGTCGAGTCTGACTACTACCAGATCGACGCCATACCGATGCCGGACGGTGTCGTGGTCGAAACCAGTGGGATCGAGATGCTCCCCAGCGGCAAGCTGGCCATCTGCGGCCGCCGAGGCAACGTCTATGTCCTGTCCGACCCGTTCGGTGCGCCGGACAAAATCAAATGGACACTGTATGCCGAGGGCCTGCACGAACCGCTCAACCTTGCCTTTACAGATGGTTGGCTCTACTGCACACAGCGTTGTGAACTGACCCGCATGAAGGACACTGACGGCGACGACCGTGCCGACATTTTCGAGACGGTCAACGACGGTTGGGGTATTACCGGCGACTACCATGAGTACGCCTTTGGGACAAGGCCAGATCCCAACGGTGATATGTGGATTGTACTTTGTCTCACTGGATCGTTTTCCAGCCAGATCGACTATCGTGGCTGGGCCTTACGCGTAACGAAGGAAGGCGAACTTATTCCGACCTCCAGCGGAATTCGCTCACCAGGTGGGATTGGTCTGAACCATCTGGGTGAAGTTTTTTATGCCGATAATCAGGGCCCCTGGAATGGGTCCAGTTCGCTCAAGCCCCTCTCGCACGGCTCGTTCCAAGGCCACCCTGGAGGCTTTCGCTGGTACGACCTTGCGGCGGCAAAAACAGCGATGGGCAAACGGCCCACGGAGCCCAAGACCAATAGTCGCTGGGTCGCGGAGCGGCCCAAGATCCCAGAACTGGTGCCCTCGGCGATCGTGTTCCCGCACGGGATACTGGGCAACTCCACTTCCGGATTCGCCTACGATAGTAACGGCAAGTTCGGCGCTTTCAAGAACCAGTTGCTTGTCTGCGACCAGACTTTTTCGGTGGTCAACCGGGCATTTCTCGAGAAGGTGAACGGCGTTTACCAGGGGGCTGCGTTCTCGTTTTTGAAAGGCTTCGGCTCCGGGAACATCAGCTCC
>Ga0209753_1000242_pt1 | contig 22135 bp, 16 predicted proteins | sample METZYME_3_550m_FD_187550 | JGI IMG/M metagenome (GOLD analysis project Ga0209753, IMG submission 187550) | Marine microbial communities from oxygen minimum zone in mesopelagic equatorial Pacific - METZYME_3_550m (SPAdes) (version 2) | ecosystem: Environmental > Aquatic > Marine > Oceanic... | reverse complement strand
ACACTTAAGGGGTTAAAGCATAAATTACCCCATAGCTTCACCCAAATATCATCTCTAATCCTGGGCCGGATTGGTGCTTTTAATCCAGCTTCAATAAAAACCTGACTCAACGTCATTACCCTGTCGGTTTTTTCTCCACTGGGTTCGCCCAAAGTAAACCGATTTCCTTCTAGGTGTCTGATAACACCTGGCTCTATCAAATCGCATGCTGGATAAACGACACAGCCAATTGCACGTTCCGGGCCTAATTGCTGCCACTGTGTATCATCGGGATCCACAGTATTAAGACGTTTGTTTCGAAACGGCCCTTCCACGCCATAGAAATACCACCAGGGAATACCGTTCACAGCAGTGACTACAGCACCTTCCGATCCCAGAAGATCTTTAACCTGAGGTACGATTTTTGGGACTGAATGGGCTTTTAAAGTCACGATAACGTAGTCCTGCGGAGGCAAGCTTTCAGGACTGTCTGTGCAATTAAGATGATAGAGACTTTCACCAGCTTCTGTGAGAACCCTCAAACCTTGTTGCTGCATAACCTGCAAATGAGGTCCCCTGGCAATCAAGCTAACTTCAGTTTCTGTTCTGGAAAGCATGGCACCAAGATAGCCACCTATGGCACCAGCTCCATATACACATATTCGCATCACCTTTAATTCCCTGACTTTATAGCAATATTGGCTTTTTCGAGAACTGAATAAGTCTAGCGTAATGCTTACCGCACTACGAGCCAAAATGGATTGGTGAAAACATCTGAAAAAGTTTAAAGTCAACCTGGATTTAGCCAGGAGTAATAACCCGGCACAAATCATTTACCGACAGCCTTGACTTACCACATGCTGATTTTGCACACTGCGCGCTTTGTACCGGAATATCACCATGAATACACTAGGAGAATTAGTTAGTAGCGGCAAGGGAGAAGATACCGCAATCGCGGCGCCTGACCGACAGCCTCTCTCTTATAATCTGTTGCGTGCCCAGGTCGATTACACCGTAAGCCGCTTGAATGATCTAGGAGTTGGTCGCAATGATCCTGTAGCGATCGTACTGCCAAATGGCCCAGAAATGGCAAGTGCATTTATCTGCATTGGCGCTGCCGCCACTACCGCTCCACTAAATCCTGCCTATCGCGGTGAAGAATTTGACTTCTATCTAGAAGACTTGCAGCCCAAGCTTTTAGTTGTTGAAGACAGCACTGATTCACCGGTTGTTACCAGTGCAAGTAAATTGGGTATAAACGTTGTGACCCTAAAGCATTCCAAATCAGATCCAGCCGGCAAGTTTGAATTGATTGGAGAATCGATTAACCATAACTCCCCAACACCAGGTCTTGCCCAGCCCTCCGATATCGCACTGGTGTTGCACACGTCCGGTACTACTTCTAGACCCAAACTCGTGCCTTTAAGTCAGCAGAATGTATGTGCCTCAGCGCACAATGTCTCACTATCCTTGACACTGACACCGTCAGATAGTTGCCTAAATATTATGCCGCTCTTCCACATCCACGGCCTTATCGCCGCAGTATTGGGTTCGATACACGCCGGGGCGAGTGTGAACTGTACGCCAGGTTTCAATGCCTTGAAGTTTTTTGTTTGGTTGGAAGAAATTAGACCCAGCTGGTACACCGGAGTACCGACTATGCATCAAGCCATCCTTTCACGAGCGGGACGTAATCAAAAAATCATCGACGATGTAAAACTACGTTTCCTTCGCTCTTCTTCGGCCTCCCTCCCGCCACAAGTTATGCAGGATTTAGAGAAAACTTTCGATGCTCCTGTAATCGAAGCCTATGGAATGACAGAAGCGGCCCACCAGATGGCCTGCAATCCATTGCCACGGGGATCTCAAAGGCCAGGCTCGGTAGGATTAGCTGCCGGACCTAAAGTTTCCATTATGAATCAAGAAGGTGAACTTTTATCACCAGGAGATATTGGTGAAATAGTGATACAGGGTGAAAACGTGACGTCGGGTTACCTCAATAACGAACAAGCTAATGCTTCAGCATTTACAAACGGGTGGTTTCGTACAGGCGATCAAGGCCATATAGATAAAGAAGGGTATTTAACACTTACTGGCCGTCTTAAAGAAATCATAAATCGGGGTGGTGAAAAAATATCACCCCGAGAAGTGGACGAAATATTACTTGATCACGAAAGCATTGCCCAGGTAGTTACTTTTGCAATTCCGCACCAAAAACTAGGTGAGGAAGTTGCTGCAGCTATTGTGCTTGAAGACGGTGAAGAACTCGACGAAAAGAGTTTGCGTAACTATGCGGCAACGCGCCTAGCAGACTTTAAAGTCCCTAAGAAAGTGGTTTTCCTAGAGGAGATACCGAAAGGTCCTACCGGAAAATTACAACGAATAGGATTAGCAGAAAAATTAGGCCTTACATAAAGAATAATACAATAATTGTCCGCGCCTACGACAGATAGGCGGTTCATTCTGGAGGATAAAAAGTGGATGAAGTAACTACGAATAACGGAAACAACTCCGACAATGCGCAGGTAGTGCAGGACGGAGAGAAAATCCTGTCCTCTCTCGAATTGCCTGATATGTCTTTTAGGAAAATGATAGGACACTTCGGCCCCGGTATCATCCTGATGATGACCGGAATCGGAACCAGCCATATCATCACAGCCCCAACTGCAGGAGGTCGTTTTGCATACGCGCTAATGTGGTGTATTCCGGTTGCCTATATTTTTAAATACTACGGTTTCGAAATGGCTTTTCGATTTACCAATGCCACTGGGAAAAGTCTAATTGAAGCCTACGGCACTCAATGGAAAAAATGGCCACTTTGGTACGTGATGGCTACCACTTTGCTACAGTGTGTAATCGGTCAAGCCGGTCGTTTGATAGCTGCAGCGGCGGTACTCTATTTTCTATTCAGCTATCTATTTAGTGAGTCACTGGGCTTCGAAATAGCAATAGAGTACTTCGCCGTTATATTGGGGGCTTTTTCGGTTTTCATCTTATTACGCGGTAACTATAAAATCGTGGAGCAGGTTGCCAAGACAGCGGCTGGATTTCTCTTTGTTACCACTCTCTTTGTGTTTTTCGTTGATCCTCCTGACGTATCTGTAGCCCAATACTTTGTAAAGTTCGATATGCCCTCGGGGTCATGGTTAATTGTCGCCGGATTTCTCGGCCTCCTACCAACCGGTATTGATGTCTCACTTCAGGCATCAGAATGGGGTAAGGCGAAGAAAGTAGGAATGGGAAGAATAAGGCACACGCTGGAAGAGATGGGCCTCGCCCAGCGTTTCGATCCTTTTACGCCTAAAAAAGAACATCTAACCATAGACACTTCTAAGCTTTCACCGCATACGCAATTGTATTGTCAACGATGGTTCACCATTGGCCTATGGGATTTTCGAATCGGCCATTTAGTGTCATTCATCATCGCATGTATATTCCTAATCCTCGCTGCCATTTGGATGTATCCCAGTTCTGTTGAAGGGCAAGACGTAATTGGCGACATCGCTCGAATATTTACTGAAAGCGTCGGCAACGGAGTGATGATTATATTTCTAATAGGGGCATTCGCTGCGACGTTTTCGACTGCATTTAATTATTTTGATGGCTGGCCACGGATAATCGGTGCTTGTTGTCGCAATATTTTTCCTGCTACCGCTAGCCTTCAAGGATTGGACAAGGATGATCTGGGAAAAGAACACAGGACACAGTGGTATTCGGAATACAACATCTATCGCGCCACGATGATCTTCTCTCTGGTCGCCGCACTATGCATAATTATAGGCATACCCAGGCCCGTATACCTCGTACTGGTCGCATCCGCATTAGCTTACTTCGTTGCTCCGGTAATATACTTTTTCAATATATATTTTTGCCTCACCATCATTCCGAAAGAAGACAAGGCATTCTATCCATCAAACTTTGCAAAGTATTTCTCTAGCATTAGCTTGATCGTATTCACTGGCTTGAGCGGAATACTTATCATGGCACGAGTATTTGACATTACCTTGTTCGGCACTTGAGGAAATTGGAAGGATCAATTAATTCATATCAGTCACGTTGTCGTGTTGTGACTGCGGGTTTAACACTGACAGTGCCTCAAACGTCATGCCTGCGTGTGCCTGTAATCTTTCGAACAAGCGAGCACCAAAAACAGAAGCCGGTGTCCAGAATCCCCCTGGCAATGAGCCCTTATCTACATCGCGACACAAACTAATACCTGCCTGCGCCAACATCTTGGCGGTAGCACCATAACCGGGGTCTTTGTCACCTGTAACTTTTACAATTATCTTACCACCTTGGTCATTACTTCCGAAAAAGCGGAGGTCAAAGAACCCTTTGTCTTGCTGTTCGAGACTTGGACCCTCTCCCGGCTTCGGCAAGAAGAACCTAGTCGCCAACCACCGAATTGGAGGTAGTGAAACGCCAACCATTCCAATGCTGGAAACTGCGGATAATCGCTTGGCCCGTTTTTCGCCTTTCCGTCCATCCCCGGTAAGCGTTCCCTCATCATACGTGAAATCAGGATCATAAGGTCGGCTTAAGAGGGCATTAGTACGCAAGACAATCCGCTGGTTAATTGCAGCCATTAGAAATGGCCCAACCCAAGAATTAAAGTCCTCATCATATTCGACTGCAACCGTTTTCTGTCGAGCCTTGAAACTATGCCCTAGCGGGCAAATGGAATAAGGGTCTTTCAATTCTTGTCTTAATGAAGGCTCTTTAGCGGCTTCCTGGACAAGATTAAGGGCACTGGCAATTGTTCCTCCTGAAGCTCCTCCCTTCGTCGCTTTCACACGCATCTTCACATGGTTGCAATAAGCCCCGAAATGCTCCTGGGCGAGGTCCTGCAAAAACTTAACCCCCAAATCCGAAGGAATGGAATCAAACCCGCATGAATGAACTATACGGGCGCCACTTGCTCTTGCCTCATTTTCATAGCGCTCGACCATGCGCTTAATCCATTGAGCTTCACCAGTCAGATCACAATAATCGGTGCCTGAAAGCGCACACAGTTTCACCAACAGTTCACCATACAGTGCGTAGGGCCCCACCGTGGAAATAATAACCCCGGCTCTATCACACAGAACTTGCAAGGAATCTTGATTGAAGGAATCAGCGATTAAAATGGGAATATTTTGGGCTTTGTTTCCAAGCTCATCCTTTAGATTACTTAGCTTTGACTCAGATCTAGCGGCCATTGCCCAGGAAAAATTGGGTTCCGTATATTCATTCACAAGATAGTGGCAAAGGATTTTGCCGACGAAACTGGTAGCACCATAAATGATAATGTCAAATTCTTTGTTCATTAAGATATGACCTCCTAAAAAGTACCTCTTACTTTAAACGTAAATCTAATCCCATCGTTTGTACTGAATCTTTCAATTTCTTTCAACACACCATCTCTCAAATAACCTGAGAAACGTCTACGCTCTTGCTTTTGCTTATGATTGAAAAGGTTTATTGCTTCGAATCGATATGTAAGACTGGCGAAACCTTGTTTTTCAGCGAACAAAGTAAGGTTGCTGCGAGAGCCTATAAAAAGCACATTATCAATATCCCAGAAAGGCCGATTACCATCTATGCCGTCGCGATAATTAAATCCATAATTAATGCCCCTGCCAGACACATCATGGCGAAACCCAAAGTTAAATGATCCCCTATCATAAGGCACAACCTTTCTCATCTTACCTATTAAAGAATCATCTAATCTTGAATTTTGAACTAGAAACCCAGCTGTTACTAAGGCAGAAGGTAATCCAATCATACCTAGCCTCACACTAGCATTCAGGTTCAAGCCCGACACACTCCCGTCACCGACATTCCCATTGGTTGACTTAAGCATGGTTGACGATGGTGAAATATCGATGCGCCCAATATGATTCTCAACATCAAAATAAAAAACCCGTAAGTTAACCACACCTCCATCATTAGGAAGTCTATAATCAAGATTGGCGCTATATCGCCAACTTTCCTCCTGAACCAGTTGGGGGTTTCCTGCAATCGTATCTTGATCCTCATCCATTAAATTGGTAGTCGCGGAAAAATCGGCAAAACTAAGTTGTGATACAAATTTTTCGGCTACGAGGTGCATCTGAAACGAATTACTAATATCGTATCGCAAATCAATTTTAGGTTTTAGGAAATCAAATTGGCGGGTATTGTCTATATCGCCCATTTGTTTGATCCGGGAATTTTCTGCTATTAACGAGCTCTCTAACGACATGCGTGAGTTGATGCGCCAGTTGTGAATAGCGAATCCCTCATAACGAATTTCCTCAACAGTGGCAAACGCATTAGGCAAATCAACTGGCACCAACCCACCAAAATCAGAGGACCCCTCTCCGACCAACGGCAGACCTAGCCTCAGCAAAGAATCTTGGGTAGTCTGAGCCACCTCTATTCCGAGCTCCAAACCCTGACCCGGTGCCACATTCTGGGTATAAGATGTTCTTAATATTTTTTCGCGGTAACGACTGCTGTTATCGATAAATAGATTCTTGAATTCAAGGTCACCAGGGGACAGAAATTCGAAGCGTTCTCTTGCAGCGTCTTCTTTTCTGTCATTTACGATAAAAAGAAACTTATATTTAGCGCCATTCCCAAAAGCATGTTCATAATCGCCTCCGATTTCCCAGTTGTTCGCCTTTGCAGGATTGTCCTCTCGCTCAAAAGAAACACTTGCTAATCCGGTACTGAAGTCAGTGAATTTTCTCAAAAGCTTAGTTGGTGGATCTTGTTCGCCATAAAGAAGGTTTAACGCAAATCTATGCTCTGAAGAAGGCTCATAGGTCAGATTTGAATTAAAATTGTAATTGGTCATATCAATAATTCGCTTCAATTCCACCGTCTCATTGAAGCTCAAATCTGGATTTAGGCTCAGCTCAAACGTATCCTCAATCCGGTATCCTGGACTTGTATTGGCACTGATCAGGTAACTCAAGGCACCCCGCTGGCCTGTCATTGAGAAAGTACCTTCGGGCTTAATAGAGCTGTCCTGAAATCTCCTTACGCCAACCTCAGCGGATAAACTTGAACGTGTTTGTGCCTCGCGTAATACGATGTTAATCAGCTGTCCTGAATTTTGTACGTCGAGGTCACTGGATGTTCCTCGCACTATCTCAATATATTGAACTTCGGCGGCGGCAATTCGGCTCAATTGATTCCGGGCTTCATTCTCTTTTCCTGCTAAGCGCTTACCATCAATCAATATTTGCGAACTACCGCCTAATCCGCGAGTACCCCCGAGGAAACGCTCAACCAAGGCATCATTTCCATTTCCAAGGGCCAGTTCGATACCAGGAATCCTGTCTAGCATGTCTTTTACCGATACCGGAGCAAACTGACTAAAATAACTGGAGGGATAAGTTACCGTTGAATCACCAGCAACCTGCTCGCTGTCTGACTGTGCAAATAGGTAGCCCGGGCACCAGATGATGAAACTTAAAGCAATGCTTGATACGAACCTGAAAGAAATAGTATTTCCTATAACTCATTGTTAAATAAAGATTATTATTAAATTTCGAGCAGGATAATAGCACTAATCCTCGAACGATATTTATAAAATTTCACAGATCACAGTCCTAACGCAACAACCTTTAAAGAACCTGAAAAATCTATAAGCTATACGGCGTTTTGATTTGAATGATCGCGTGAATGGCGATAGCTCATCCAGATAAGGAACTGCAAGCCAAACAGCAACGAAGCAGCTAACAAATGTGCGGGTTGGACAAAAGCAGGCATTCCAAGATGCCCAAGCGTCGCTCCAGAGGCTATCGATAACCCAATAACTGCAATCATTACAACAGTGAGGCGGGTAAGGGTATGTTGCCATCCCAATGACAGATACAACAATCGTGTCAACCAGAGATTAGCGAGGAGCACCACTGCCGAAAAGGTTCTATGCACGTAAAAGAACCAGGGCATAAACTCTATCCAGGTGGAACGCAATTCTTCACCTTGGGCTTCGCGAATAAAATCGGTCATTTCCCTTACCTGGGATCCAAACGCTACCTGCACCACCGTCAAACAAAGAACCAGATATAACCATTTCTCAAACCGGGTATCAATCATGGTGACGGATTGCGCAACCATAATATCTCGACGCGATTGCGCCAACGCGAATAGCAAGGTGCCTAGAATAGCCAACGCCATCAACATGTGAAGAGTAATCATGCCAGGCTGAAGGTTCGACGCAACAACACGTGCTCCGAGCCAACCCTGAAGTCCCACCATGAGAAACGCTGCTCCGGAAGCTTTAAAAATAGTGCTGTCATAGCTTCGTAGAGGCCAGGAAACCAATACGGTTATGAATATTAGTAGGCCAATAATCACACCGATTAATCGATTGGCATATTCCGTCCAGGTTTTAACAACATTGAATCTTGTGTCCGCATAACCCAATTCAGCGTAAATTTCCTGGTAATTATTTGGTAACCCAGCCTCACTAATGGGTGGTATCCATTGGCCAAAACAAGTTGGCCAGTCTGGGCAACCCATCCCAGCGCCTGACGCTCGGACACTGGCACCTATTAATATTAAAAAATAGACTGCAGCAATAGTAATCACCGCCATGCGCCGATAGCGTTGCAAAGCGAGGCTGTATTTTAGTGGCATGTTGTCAGGACTCATGAGGCCAACTGATTGGGCATTGCTGAGTAAATTGGGAGTCGCAAGTCAGAACCGATTCATTACAATGCGCGCGAACCATAAATCAGTCACACTGCTAATTCAATGACAAATATCAAACTCTTAAGGATTACGTAATGCTTCCAGCAATTTTAGCGAAGCATACCCGTCCATAGGTAGTTCCTTATTTTGCTGATAGGCCCGAACCGCAGTACGGGTCCGACTGCCGACCCGACCATCGGGGTCACCTGAATCGAACCCAGCCGCGTTAAGTAATTCCTGTAATGCCTGCACATCTGCCACACTCATAGCCTGTTCATTTTCTGGCATGCGTTGGATCGCAGCACCACCTGTATAACGATCAGCTAAATGTCCGACTGTTAATGCGTAGAATGTGGAAGGGTTATAAACCATAGTTGCCCTGAAATTAGCATAAGTCAGGAAAGCTGGCCCACCCGCTCCGGCCGGCAAAATCACCGAAGCCTGCATATTAGCAACGGGTATCGGTGAACCGTTCATTTGGATAATCCCCAGCTCATTCCATTCTTGCAGGGGCTTGCGGGTCCGAGTTCCAGTGAGGCTGAAATCAAAGTTTGACGGCAGCAATACTTCCCGACCCCAGCGTTCGTCGCCTCGCCAACCAGACTGGGACAAGAAGTTAGCGGCTGAATGAAAAATATCTGGCAAACTATTCCAAATATCAATCTTGCCATCATTGTCACCGTCAATGCCATAACGCGCAAATACCGACGGAAGGAACTGCAGCTGACCCATGGCACCAGCCCAGGAACCACTCATATTGTCTACAGCAATATGGCCATCATCGATAATTTTTAGAGCTGTTAACAGTTCCGTCCTGAAAAATTCAGCTCTCCGTGGATCAAAGGCGAGCGTAGCGAGTGCTTGTAATACAGAGAAACCTCCCGTAGCACGACCATAATTACTTTCAATAGCCCAGAAGGAAACTAAATAATGAGGCTGCACGCCATAACTTTGACGCACTTCTTCCAACAATACTGCATATTGCCTTAACAAGGCCTGCCCGCGATTAATTTGTAATGGAGTTATGCGAAGGCTCAGATAGCGCGTAAAAGTTTGCATAAATTCGGGCTGGGCGTCATCAAGTTCCAGCACTCGTTCTAACGGAGCTTCCAGGTCATCGATAGCCAATAAGGTTTCTTCGCTAATGCCAAGAGAGAATGCTTCAGCACGCAACTGTTCACGCCATTCAGCAAAAGTCTGATCCTGAGCAATAAGCGGAGGAAGGAAGAAAAACAGTAATAAAGCAAATGCGATTCGTTTCATAGGTCAATTTTAATCGAAATTATTTGGAATGAAAATCCAACTAGCGTGATTCTTGGAAGCCTTCATGCTCTTCGTTTTAAGCCAAATAATTAGTTTATCTACGTGAATTGTCTGGCGTAAACTGCCATTCATAATCTGTGACATCAGGCACTACCTTAATACCTGTACTAAATTTGAAAGGCTTAGAAATTCCGCTGGGATAGTGCATTTCCACATAATAAGCCGTATACCCCTGCTTTGGCGGATCCAGCTTTACCTGGTAAACACCCATTTCCACTTCAGTTAATGGCCTACTTGTATAGGCTTTGCCCAGTTTAGCCTGTGTAAAATTACGACTTTCTGGATTATAGGCTTGCCATAGCAATACCTGTGAAGGCTTATCCAAGGAAAAGACAGTTATTACGCCATCATCGTCTACGTTCCAGGAATACCTAGGCATTTTTACATTGTGCACAATGGCATGATACCAGGCATCAACACTGTCCAAGACGTCTGTACCATCCATGCTGTGGTTTGAGTTGGGCACGTATCGGATATGCTTTTCACCTATCAAATCATTCCAGTAGAATTGCCAAGAATCGGGTATAAAAAATTCATCTCCGGTTGAATTTAACAAGAATTTAGGCAACTCAAGTCTGTCCCTATACTCATACGGTTCCACCAGGTCCATCAAATCGTCCCACTCGGATGTGCCGATCCAGTTAACATTACCACTCACTATATAATCAATAATAGCTAGCGAGTAGGCACCATAGACTGAAAAATGATGCTTGAAGGATTCACCTACGTTTAGCATGTCTATCACTACAGGCATAATTGCCACTACACGTTCATCAACGATTGCGGTAGTCCAGGTCGTCCAACCACGCTTTGAAGCACCTGCGACGACAAATTGGTCTACCTCAATATCCCCGCCCTGTTCACTGGCCATCAAAGCGGTAACCGTATCCATGGCGCGCACTGCAGCTTTGGTCATAGGGAGGCGAAGCGGCCACTTTTCATTGCCACCACGGAAAAATTTGTCCCAGGTATAGGCTATGATTGCGTCTTCAGTACGCTGCAGCCCATTATCATTTACAAAAACCAGAGGCTGATTTGGGACCATGTAAAGCGTGGTAACAACCGTATTGGTCTCCAGCGCCCTCTTTATGTCGGGAGGAAGCGCTTCTGTTGGAGCGGACCTTGACTTACTGCCGCCGGTAATAGTGAGAAATCCTATATCACTATCCACTTCATCTGGCGCAACAACTACCATGTAATGTTCCCAAATTGGTAGATTGACCTCGGCTTCGGTTAACCACTGCTGTGAAATCATTTCCAGCACATAAGTCGTGTAACCGTCTCCATCTATCGTCTGCAAAATGCTATAACGATAGTTCTCATCCGGCGCGCGGACATAGCGATCAAGTGCTGTAAGTGCAAGTCCGTTTCCACTATCAGCAAGTAGCATCCCAGCTCCCAAAAAATTCAAGACGAAAGCAGCGATTAATAAAAATAAGGACTTACGAGCTAGCATCATAAAAGACTCACTATTTGATTATTAGGGGTAACGGAAAGCCCAGCAAAAGGTACGCGTCTACAAACTTTTTTCTCCAATAAAGATGCGGGAACAAAATATTTCATATTGCCTTATCCCCTGACTATACGAATGCTATCGCCTCACCTCTCTCGTGTCGACAACCGTTCCTTTTACTTCATAAACGATTTCGCAACGCTTTGGTTGGAGGCTCACGACTGATACTATCCCTTTTATTTAGTAATTTTTAGTGAAGACCATGCGCAAAGACCTCTGGATTTCCGCCCTGTTGATATTGGCTCATACCACAACATCGTATTCACAAATGACGGTTGGTGACACTCCGACACGAGCCCATGCGGCCGACGGATCATTCATTAGCTGGAAAGAACACATTATCGATGATCGAACATCATCCGGTGTTCCCTTTAGTGGTAGTGACGGACTTGAGATGGCGGATCTCGATCGTGATGGAATTGATGATATTGTTTCCGTCCACGAGTCAGATTCAACATACGATTCTACTACCCCAGGGGAAACACCTCCCGCTATGGGCCATGTAAGAATCGCTTTTGGCTCAAATGACCCTGACAGTTGGACCAATATTACGCTCGCTGAGGGTGTCGAGGCTTCAGCTGCCGAGGACGCCGCTATAGCTGACGTCAATGGTGATGGTTTTCCTGACATCATGGTAGCTGCAGAACTATCGCACCTCATTTATTTCCAAAACCCTGGCCAGGACATTCGTAATCGAGTGTGGGAGCGCCTAATACTCCCAATGACTCAGGGTAGAGGGTCTTATATCCGAGTGTTCCTTGCTGATTTAGATGGCGATGGCAGGCCTGAAGCGATTGCACCAAATAAAGGGGCCCAGCGTCCAACTATTGCTGATTACAGACGCTCGACCGCGGCTTCTATTTATAAGTTCGCCGGCGATCCATTGAATGGGTCTAGCTGGCAAGAAATTGAGCTAGGTAGATTCAGCAATCCTAGGAATTCAGAGCCAATCGACATCGATCAAGATGGTGATCTGGACATCATTGTCGGTAGCAACGGAGAAAATAGAATAATCTTATTTGAAAACATCGACCCAAATAAACTTGGTTTCGAAGAACATGCTATTGGAGTGTACGGTCCAGGGACGAATGGATTTAATATGGAATTTATCGATATCAATAAAGACGGACGCTTGGACATAATCGGAGGTTCGGGCCGCACTTTGTCGTGGTTAGAGCAACCAGAAAATATTGATCATGCTTGGATCTCTCGTTCAATTGGATCATTCGCACCCGACAGTATGACAGGGTTCGAAATAGCGGATATTAACGATGATGGCTTGGTAGATATTATAGCTGGCAGCTATAGCCGCGGACCGAGAATGGGTGATGGGGAAGTAGACAAAAACGATTCTTTAGGTCGAATCGGTTGGTTTGAGAATCCTGGCGAGATTGAAAGCGAGTGGACCCGGCACGATATTTCTCGACGCAAGCGCGGGATGTTCGATCGGTTCATCGCAAGAGACTTAGACAACGATGGTGATATCGATTTTGTTGGAACACGCGGCAACAGCGACCCCTATGATGGGGTATTTTGGTTAGAACAAGTCAGAACAAACCAAGCACTACCAGCTTTCCAAAGAGCTCGTGACGTGGAAAGCGAAGAAGTCCCCCTTCCATAAAAACAAATGGCGAACAAATATGGCCAAAGCATTTCCTGATCACCCTAATCTAGTCGACGGCTATGCGCCACTTCAAATGGAAAGCGATGCTCCTAACATCGTGATTGAAGGATTAATACCCGCAGACCTCCATGGAACCCTCTACCGAAACGGCCCCAATCCGCAATTCGCTCCCCGTGGCGCCTACCACTGGTTTGGCGGAGACGGCATGATCCATGCCTTCTTCATTGAAAACGGAAAAATCTCCTACAAAAATCGTTGGGCCCGTACAATGAATTGGACGCTTGAAAACGAAGCGGGCGAAGCGCTTTTCTCGGCATTTGATCCAAGTAAAAGTGACCCCCGAGTAGTTAATATGGAAACGAATGGGCTGGCGAATACCAATATCGTATGGCACGGCAATAAGTTATTAGCTCTGGTAGAAAGCCACCCGCCTTTCGAAATGGATCCTTCGACCCTCAGCTCCAAGGGTTCGTGGACCTACACAGATAAACTTCAAGGGCCGATGACTGCTCATCCGAAGATTGACCCGGAAACCGGCGAAATGTTGTCGTTTGGCTATAACGCTGATGGCGCTGTCTCGCCCAGAATGTCTTACCACGTTATCAGCAAAAATGGACAACTTGAAAAATCAGAATGGTTCGACGCGCCCTATCCCGCCATGGTTCACGACTTCGTTACGACACGAGACCACGTAATATTTCCTATCATGCCTCTAACCGGTTCAATGGAACGCGCGATGAAAGGAGGGCCAGTCTATGCGTGGGAACCTGAAAAACAAACCCACATCGGCATAATGCCGAGATCTGGTTCAGTTGAGGATATTCAGTGGTTTAAAGGTGATCCAGCATACGTTTTCCATTTCATGAATGCGTCAACGCAAGGGAACAAAGTAATCTGCGATGTATGCGAGTACGACCAGGCTCCATTTTTTCCTAATGCAGATGGTACTAGACCGGACCCGAAGAAAAGCGTGGCTAAATTAAAACGTTGGACCTTTGATCTAAATGGTGACTCAACCAACTATAAAGTTGAGCAACTAGATGACTCAATTTGTGAATTCCCTCGCCTAGACGAAAGATTTTCAGGGCTCACTTACCGACATGGTTATATTGCTTGTGCTGGGGATCAGCCGCCCAAAAGCGGTGGATATAGCGCGCTTGGCCACATCGACCATCAAACAGGTAAGGTTAATAAATATGATATGGGGGAAAACCTCGCGACTTCAGAACCTGTATTTGTTCCTGCAAGAACTGATGCACCAGAAGGGCAAGGTTATTTACTATCAGTCGTCTACGACATCACTATAGATAAAAGCCATCTAATAATTCTTGACGCAGAGAACATTTCAGATGGCCCCATAGGCCGCGCGTATTTAGATCACCGGGTTCCTTTCGGTTTTCATGGTAACTGGAAGTCAGCGCACTAGATTAACAATCCCGGACATCACTCACTGTAAAATCATTTTAATTAATCTAAGTTGAAACTTACTCTAAATGACTTGGTTCTTCTAATGCCCCGGACTAGATGTTAGATTGATCGAAAGAGTGCTTCTGACACCAGTATTTGGAGGAACAAGAATGAAAAGGTTATTCAGATGTGCCGGAATAATTGGACTTAGTGCGATTGCCAACGCCACTCTTGCTCAAGATTCAGGCGTAATAGGTCCAAGCCCTTATGAATTTACGACCCAGACCTGGATAGAGCCTTTTGCCCAAGAAGGGTTTACTTGGGGCGGGAATTCTGGCGTACACGTGGAATCAGAAGATCGAATATTTTTTCTCCAGCGAGGCGAAACACAACTCCCGGAGCCTTTACCGCCCGAATACACAAACTTTGCCGGCTCTCTTGGTTGGAATGTGCTTCAGGGACGCGGTCGAATCTGGCGTAATTGTATTTACGTAATAGACAGCGAGGGCAACGTGCTGGAAGTCTGGGACCAGTGGGACCATTTGTTCACGGGTACCAATGGTCCGGGACCTCACCGCATCCGCCAGAACCCCTATGATACTGAGAAGCGGGTCTGGGTCATCGATGAAACAGGACACATTATTTATGTGTTTTCCAATGACGGAGAACAATTGCTGATGACCTTGGGTGAGAAGAACATGCCCGGAAGCGATGAGACACATTACCATCAACCACAAGACGTCGCTTTTCTACCTGATGGAAAATTTCTCGTAGCCGATGGCCTCGGTGATAATAAGCGCATAGTCGTTAGAAATTCTGACGGTTCTTACCATTCAGAATTCGGTGAAGAAGGTGATGACCCCCATCAGTTTGCAAGTGTCCACAGCCTGGCTATGGGACCGAATGAACATCTCTACGCACTCGACAGAGATCATCGTAACATCAAAGTTTTTCGGCAGACAGCTGCCCCTAACTCTTCAGAATACCCCTCTTATGATTATGTGACCACTTGGGGCAATCTTGGTATGCCGCTGGATATTACAGTCAGTGAGGAGAGTGCCTGGGTGACAGATTTGAACCCACCGAAAATCGTGCAATTTAACCTGGATGGATCTCGGGAGTATACCTGGCCATTGCCAACCGAAGGGCCAGATTTTTGGATTGAGATGCACTCATTGTCGGTGGACGAGAATGGCAATCTATATGGCACCGACAACCAAGCTGGCCGACCACAAAAACTGGTGCCTCGGTCTGATGCCGACCCTGATCATCTAGTGCAGCCTCAATATGTCCCTCTTTAGCCAATAACACACAAGAAAGGCGAGCTGAAGGCACAACTCGCCTTTTCTTGTTCGTGATCAATATTTAATTCAGTGCAAAGACTTTAAGGGCTGGACCTTGTCTACTCAAGGAACCTGCAAAGTTTCTATTTGCTCCAAAATATTCTTGCGTAACACCTAACCACACATTCGCGTGAATAGTAGGAGTACCAATAGCGACCGCAATGTATTGTTTATCGCCAACTTGGTAAGTTATAGGGAACGAAGCTGGAATATCACCTAAATCAGTACTCCAGAGAACTTCACCTGTTGCATCGTCAAGTGCTGAAAATGATTGATCTAGCGCACCAATAAAAACCAGTCCTCCTTCAGTCGAAAGTGCTGCGCTAGTTGGGGGTGCCTCCTTTCGATGATCCCAAACCAATTCCCTAGTCTCAACATTTACTGCCTGCCAACGTCCAAACTGGCCATCACTGGCAGCCAATGGACTGGGACTGGGCTGCATTGCTGCTCCGGTCGAAAGTATTCCTCCTTGGCCAGTGGGTCCTGCATTCATGCAAACTTCTGCAATTGGCAAAAACAACATTTTCGAATCTGGGTTATAGGCAGCCGACTGCCAGTTCCTGCCACCATTTGCAAAAGGACACAGAAGGTGCGTTTCTTCAGCATTGGGGGTAGCAATAGGACTAAGGGTTTTTGCACCGGTCTCTGGATCAATAGCGGTAATAATGTTTTGTAAGCCCATATCCATAGAAAACAAATACTCACCAGTAGCCGCATCTAATGCATCGTACAAAGCCATTTTTCCCGCAGTTAGGACGACCTTTCGATTAACCCCTCCCAGCTCGATCTCTATTAACTGTCTTTCATAAACCCAATCCAGATCCCATTGATCATTTGCCACATGTTGGAAATACCAAACAAGTTCACCCGTTTGCGGCCGGAGAGCAACAGTTGAATTCGTATACAAAGCATCATTCGTTACCCCTTCGATGTTCACTGGCCTTAATAACGGTTCTGTGTGATAAGTTGGCGCCAACCCAAAATAAACAAGATCTAATTCAGGATCGTAGGACCCGGGAACCCAGACCGAACCACCACTGCGCTCTTCGAGGGGTATATCATTCCAAGTGTTTCCACCCGGTTCTCCAGGCCAAGCGACAGTATTAAATCGCCAAACCTCCTGACCCGTTTCCAGATCAAGTCCAACTATAAACCCCCCACCGGGCATAAACGTTGCAGTCACACCCTGAACCAAGATACCACCAGCAATCACAGGAGCACCACGCAAAGCATAAGGTAGAACCCCCGACCGCTCAGTATTAATTCCTGTGTCCCAGATTACTTCACCTGATTTATGGTCTAACGCAACCATGTGAAGATCAGCTGTAGGCATCAATACTTTGTTCCCATAAAGAGCAATTCCTATCTTTGAACTTGGCGCTTCTGAAGATTCATGACGATAACGCCATAACTCTTTTCCCGATATAGCACTAAGCGCCAATAATGTATCGCGAGTACTTAGCAAGTAAAGCACCCCATCGTGCACCAAAGGAGTTGGTGTATTGGGTCCTGTTTCTAACTCAATTTCCCAAGCTAATTCGAGATTCGTCACATTAGCTTTATTGATTTGATCAAGAGGGCTATGGCCATAGCTTGCATAATTACGGCGCCAAATAAGCCAATCCTGCTCTGATGGATCACTTAACATGGCATCGTCAACAGGTCTAAGTGATGCCAGCAGCTCCATTTCTGAAGACTGCGAATATACTGGTGTATTCCAAGAGAATTGAAGGAGCAAGATACTGGCGGAGGCTACCCGCATCCCTAACTTTTTTCCAAGATTCATACTTAACCCTTATATCTAATTACCAGAGCAGGGTAATAACAGATTAAGCCCAAGTCTATGGTTAATTTCCTATCAGAAGGAAGATAAAAACAGGGTTGCTTATTTACACCCGGTACAAACTAACGAAACGTCGCAGAATCGATTGAGCTTCCGGTACATGCTCCCCCTCCACCGCTTCTATCAATTGCTGAACCGAACCAGGTGGGAAATAACCGTAATTTTTGTAAACATGTATTCGTATAATAAATCCTTCAGAATCTCCTTCAGGGTGAAACTGAGTAGCGTAAATATTATTCTTTAGCTTAAATATTTGCACTGGACATGCGTCATTCGTAGCGAGCAGAACGCACTCGGGTGGTAATGAATCACAAGCCTCTTTATGGCCAAGTAACACGCGAAACGTACTTGGAAGACCTTTCAATAACCGATCGCTCTTTCCTTCTTCGGTTAGGAATATATCAGCGCCACCAACAGGCTCACCGTGTTTACGGGAAATCGACGCACCGCAGTAACTTCCCAGCAGCCCATTCCCTGAACAACAACCCAAAAAAGGGAAATCACGCTCCACTATGCGATCGAAGAGATTATAAAAATCTAGCTCTACGCGTTTTTGTTCTTCGCTCTTATGTTCTTGCTTATCACTAACATTGAATGGCGAGCCTCCCACAATAATCGCTGCATAGTCGTCCAGGTCAATATTCGGTAATCCCGATTTTTCGGCTCTTATTCGAACCACCTCCGATTTTTTAATTTCTCCGTAATGTGTAATAGATTCGAATTCATTGTCCGCTGTTTCATTCTCAGGACGAAGTTGGAGAATCAGGAAAGGCTTCGGCATTACGCGCTTGGTTTTCTGATCATATTAATCAAGAATTAATTGCTTGATGTAATCAGTGACTATGCTTGCTTGCGCTGTTAGCTCTTCATCAGTCGCGCTGCTTATAGGGTGGGCTATTATACCGAAAAGGTAGTCAGGCACTCCCAGCACTCTTGCCATCAATTCTGCGGCACTTGCGAAATTTACCGTCATTACTGCCAGAGCGGGAGTACCGGCTCGCTCTGCCATTACCGCGTCATGCAAACTGCACGACGAACAGCTTCCTCAATCTCCCACCCCTGTCACAACTGCATGCCAATTCCTGACTTCATCAATTAGGGTTTGTTCAGCGGGTGCGCTGTAATTGGATTTTGTGCGCAAGACAACTTCTGCAACAGAGAATTGGTTACAAAGTAACTCATGTAAAGAGGCAAAAAAACGTTCAGTTCCTTCCTTACCATTAGAAATGAAACCTACTGTGGCCCCTTCCAGAGTAGAAAGGCGCTCTGCCAATACGCCCTGTTCGGCGGCAACTTCCTCGCTTGTGGGGTTTAGAACTCGTACCGGCATATGTTTCTCTGATTGTTTGTTAACGGTCACAGTTAACACAGGCGTTAATGGCTATAGTAACGGCACGACTTTTTGTGCCTAACCAAGGGGGTATGATTGCACCGAAGCCTCCGGCCGGTCCCCCAGCGGCTATTACTAGTAGGTTCTCAGGCTCGACCAAAGCATTATACGTGACGTCGCCTTTGTCTCTAATCACTGCCGTTTTTCCAACCCGGCTCCATTCTGACCTTTTAACCCTTGCATTCGCATGGATATATTGAGCAACGTCAGCTTTAGTCCAGGCAGCTGCCTCCAGATGATCACGATGTTGTTTAGGGATGACGATTACATAGTCTCCGGCCCAAATGGAATAATTCAACATATTGGCCCGAATCTCCGCCACGTAAGTGTCTAAAATTTCTTCAGGTACACTGGTCCACTCGTTCATGATTTGTCGTGGAGCGCCAGAAGCAAAGACAGTAACAGCAGAAGTTTGTAGAGGTATACCTCGGCACAGCGCAAGAGATTGCCAGTTAGTCCCCTCTTCGTCTTCGGCGAAACAATAACTTACTTTGCCAGGATGTCCCAATGTGGACCTATCAATGGCCCCCGGACTCACATTCAAAATATTGATTAATCCGAGTCGAATGGCGCGCCCGATCACCGAGGTTGCTCTGGCACCGTTACCGAGCACATTGAACTCAGTTTTAGCATCGATTTCCAGGCGAACTGGACCATTCAAGATTGCAAGTACAGCACAACCTCCCGTGCTCGCAGTGGCTCCGTGCAGCAGGAACTGAGGTTGTAGCATGGCATTCCAGGCTGCAACAACAATCGGGAAATGTATCGGGAGACAGCCTGCCATAACAGCGTTGATAGCTAGCTTTTCTGCCACAATAGCGCACCCCCTTACCGGCTCGATCCCTATGAGTTGGTCAGCAGGCATTCCCGCCCATTCGAGACAGTTTTGCACTGCCGTCGGTGTTGGCGGCACGATCGGAAAACCATCTGTCCAACCGCGACTGTGAAAGAATTCTTGGGTCTCAGCAGAATCGGTTAGATCATAAGAAGTGGACTGAAATTGCATTGCATCAAAATAAGGCAGCCCCCGCCAGAAAACCTAGCGGGGACTGTGCAGTTGTTAATTCGGGAGACTGTAGGCGACGAGAGCACCTGGATAGTTAGTCCTAGAGCTTCCGACTTGCACGACGATGTACTGTTTGTCATTGTGCGAATAGGTCATCATCCCATACTGCCCCGGTGCTGGCAGTTCAACACTGCCAAGCATCTCACCCGTCATCTTGTCGCGCGCATTTAGAGTCAAAGGTGCATCGGGTTCCATTTGCGCCATACCCTCGCTTAACGCACGTGTCTGAACCAGAATGTCACCGGTTACCATTTGAATCGACCAACCGGTGCCGCCAATATTAGGAACCTCGATACCTTCCAGCAGTGGGTGGTTCTGAATGTTATCAGGCGTTTCACCGATAGGTAAGGACCAGGCTTTTTCACCTGAGTTCATCTGGTACGCAGTAAGTTGATTGTTCATTCGTTTAAAGACAGACAGCCCATCAATCGTGGGAAGTCCGCCGCCACCTCCAGGCAACCAGGCTGCGACTGTTACCCCCGTTGTTGGAGTACTGTTCGGTGTAGCCCCTCCTTCACCAGGCTCCGGATAATTCGGATTATCTCTATCTACTCCGTTGGTGGGTCGCATAAATCCTGGAGCAAAACAATTACGTCGATGGGAGTTATACATCATACCGGTAGTCGGATCGGCAACAGGAGGATGTGGAATAATATTACCGCCGCCCAGACAACCCACATTGTTGATATATTCACCTTCGTAGGTGTTCGGCAGCGCTGGCACGTAGAGCCCACCAATTCGATACCCATTCAGGATCGTCATTGCCTGTTCCTTTAATTCCGGGGTGTAGTCGATGACGAATTCTTCAGTAATACCATCAAGAATAATCCTGTCCACTGGTTCTGGCCAAGTTGGATAGGGCTGGGTCGATGAGGTGTAATTCCCAGGCACTTCAGTTTGTATTACAGGTCGGTCTTCGATCGGCCAGATCGGCTCGCCGGTTTCCCTATTAAAAGCGAAGATTAGCCCCTGTTTAGTATTTTGTATGACCGCAGGTATAGCTTGTCCGTCCACGTTAAGATCAATCAACATTGGGGGGGTCGGTAGGTCATAATTCCATTGATCACTATGGTGGATCTGAAAATGCCAGCGCCGTTCTCCAGTTTTGACATCCAGCGCCAGTAAACTGCCACCAAAAAGATTATCGCCAGGGCGATGACCCGAATAGGACTGCACCGTAGAGGCATTAGTTACCATGTATACCAGACCAAGTTCCGGGTCAGCAGAAGCGGGTGCCCAAGTGGAGATGTCTCCAGAAAATCGCCACGCATCGTTATGCCAGGTTTCATGCCCCACTTCTCCTGGGCGCGGAATTGCGTGGAATTTCCAAAGCCGTTCGCCGGTAGCAGCATCGAATCCCATGATATCGCCTGGTACATTCTCGATTCGGGTCTGACCGTAGCTGGGCTGATGCCCGACTAGCACTATTACTACCCCATTTACCACGATAGGAGGCGCGGAGGCGGTTACCATACCAAGCTCACGCGGTATACCGTAATCCGGATCGTACTCGCCACCGGCCACGACGTAGTCCTGCCAAGGTCCCCAGTCGTCTACCAGCAAAGGCACCAAATCCACCACTCCAGTCTCAGGAAACCCGCCCACTGGAAAGTTAGAACCCCAATTCTCTAATGGTATTCCCGTTTCGGCATCCAGAGCCCATAGGAAAAATCCCGGTGTCGTTATGTAGATCACTCCCCGGCCATTTACCTCGGCATAGGCTACTCCCTTCCCATAAGCCTGACGCGGTGATCGCTGATGTCTGATTGTCTCAGGCTCCCGGAAAGTCCAGAGAATTTCTCCGGTAGCTGGATCCAAAGCAACAACCTGGCGACGAGGAGTCATTACCGTATAAACCACACCGTCTACATAAATGGGGGTAGAACGTGAAAAATAGTCTAAATTGGGGCCAAAATTATCACTATGGAAGATCCATGCTATTTCCAAATCTTCGAAATTTTCCCCGTTAATCTGATCCAG
>Ga0209753_1000240_pt1 | contig 22178 bp, 18 predicted proteins | sample METZYME_3_550m_FD_187550 | JGI IMG/M metagenome (GOLD analysis project Ga0209753, IMG submission 187550) | Marine microbial communities from oxygen minimum zone in mesopelagic equatorial Pacific - METZYME_3_550m (SPAdes) (version 2) | ecosystem: Environmental > Aquatic > Marine > Oceanic... | reverse complement strand
AAAAAGCAAAAAATTCTTTGCATCTTTTATCCAACACATAAATGTTAAACAAATAAAGCCAGTTTGAAAAAACAATAATTTATCTCTTAAATTTCAATTATTGTCAAGATTTAGTGACCGGATTTAAATGAGCGTGAGCAGTTTCAGCTTATCTGAAAACTGAAAGCAGAGCTGAGAGTGTGAAAATAGAAATAAACGTGGAAATAAAGACCGCACCACTTGACAAAAGCTGTCCTGCATTATAGCGGCTTGCAAAAAGGAAAGGATTAACGCCTGTAGGCAATGCCGCAAGGATCACGAGCACTTGAATCCATATTGTCTCCTTCACGCCAAAGACAATCACTGCCAGTACCCAGACCAGCAGGGGGTGAATGATAATCTTCATCAAAACTATCATTGGAAGTTCCTTCCACTGGATTTTTTTCCTGAATCCTGCCAGTGTTGCGCCAAGAGCAAACAAAGCGCCGGGAGTAACCGCGTCACCAAGCAGTTTTGCAATTTCATCCAGGGGCTTCCACAAAGTGATTCCAAGCAAATTGCACCCCAGTCCGCCCAGCAGACCGATAACCAGCGGATTGGTTATTAATCCATACGAAGTTTTAGCGAACAGGGTTTTGAGAGGCGCTTTTCCAATTTGGCCTATTTCCATCATGATTGTGAAAAGGGGAAACATAACGAAGCCGTGTGTTCCGATGATGATAAACAAAGGCAATGCACCCTGATCCCCGAAAGCCAGCAAAACCAGGGGAATACCCAGCAAAACTGTATTCGAAAAACTGCACGAAAACGCAGAGACCACTTGCTCTGAAAAAGTGATCCTGTACATGATCCTGACTATGATAAGTCCGGAAAATAATACAAGCATTGTCCCAAAATAATAGGAACCCAGGAAATTCCATGGAATGTCTTCAGGGAGCTTTGCAGTGGAAACAGTGCGCAGCAAAAGCATCGGCACCGCAAAATCAAACACGAAACGGGTGAGTCCCCGTATTGCAGTCTGGTCAAACCATCCCAGCATGACTGCAATATATCCAACCATCAGCAGTCCGAAGATTGGAAAAATTACATCAACAACTGGTCCAAACATACTTAAGTTTTCAGATAAGACGGAACTGGATTAATTCCAAAATGAAATGAAGTCGTTAAATTTACTGTCCATCATTAAACAGCAAAATATCAATGGTACAGCATGCCGGACCATCAAGCCTGATTTACTGCTTTTCCGCGCCAAAAGGTTTGATGATTATCAGCAGCTGCGGCAGCAGTGTGAGGGCAGCAAGCAGGGCAATCAGCATCGCAAGTCCTGTCAGCAAACCAAAATAGATGCTGGGAATGAATTTTGAGAAGACTAGAATGGAAAATCCTATAATGATGGTGATGGAGGTGTAGTACATGGCGTAGCCAATGCTCTCATGAGAACGGTGCATTGCAGCCAGATAATTACTGTCAGATTCAAATTCATGCCTGAAGCGGTGTATGTAATGAATTGTATTGTCAACAGCAATCCCCACACTGATTGCTGCGATTGTGATGGTCATCATGTCAAGCGGAATGCCCATCCAGCCCATAAACCCGAGCACAACCCCAATGGAAAGAACATTGGGGAAAATTGCTATCAGGGCAATAATTATGGAACGGAACAAAAACATGAACATGATTAAAAATGACAGAATTACCACTCCCAATGTAAGTATCTGTGAGCGAAAAAGGCTCTGCAGCATATTGTTGTAAAGCACTAGAAGGCTTGCCAGCTGACCTTTTTCCTCTGGGATTCCCAGCTTGGAAGGCAAATCCTGCTTGATCTGCATCAACAGTTCATTGCGGCGCAGGTCTGGCTCTGAATCCCTTATACGCACATAAAACCTGGCCTCGTTGTGTTCCACAGATACAAACGGATCAAGGATTATTTGCCTGAATTCTTCCGGAAGCTCATTGTAGATCAGGGCAAGCAGGAAATTATCAAGAGGTTTTCCGGAATTAAGGGTTTTCCCGACTTTCAGCATTGTGCCCAGTGAAAGCACCTTGCCGGTCTGATCAAGTCCGTCGAGGTAATCATGAATTTCTTCAATTTGCTCCATTTTTTCTGCGGTGAACCAGTATTGTGCTTCACCTGCTGATTCCTCAAATTCCTCTTCAAAGGAATCAAACTCTTCTTCATCTTCCAGTTCTTCAACATCTGTGCTTTCCGCTTCTTGCTGCGGCGTATCAGCTTCACTCTTTTCCAGCTGAACTATCAAATCAAGCGGTGTTGTTCCGCCCAGCTGCTGATCAATAACTTTCATGCCCTGGTATATCTCTGTATCTTCCTGGAAATAATCAATGAAGCTGTTTTCCACATTCAGTTTTGCAGTGCCGATAACGCTCAGTGTCAATGCACCTACACTAATAACAAGTATGGTCCTGCCATGGCGTTCAGTGATATCGGCAAAAATTTTGGTCAGGGCAAATCGTGATTCAAAAGAAGTATTCGGCATTATTTTCGGCATCTGCATCAGCAGTACCGGGAAAATAAGAAATGTCAGAAACAGCGAAACTCCGATTCCGGCACTCATCATCCATCCAAAGTTCATCACCGGCAAAATTCCGCTCAGGACCAATGACCCGAATCCAACCACAGTGGTCAGTATTGCAAAGGTGCATGGCCTTGCCATGAACATCGTTGAATCAAGAATAAGCTGACGCTGATCTATCTCCGGATTAAGCCTTGCCAGCTCACGGTAGCGTACAATCAGGTGGATGGTAATGGCCATTGTGATTATCAGCTGAATTGAAATGAAATTTGAAGAAATCACTGTGACCTCCCATCCGAAAAGACCTAAAAATCCACTCGTGGTCAGGACAGAAAATGAACAGGTAATAACCGGAAGCAGAATCCAGCGCAGCTGCCTGAAGATTATCCATAGTGTGACAACCAAAAACGCAAGTACCGCGCTGCCGAATACTTTCAGGTCACTGCGGATAAATGTAACCAGGTCATCGGCAACCATGCTTGCTCCTCCCAGGAAAATCTTTGCCTCACCACGGTATTTCTCTGCAATTGCACGGACTTTTGAAATGTTGTTGTGTTCAACAATTCTCATTTCATCACGGTGATTCTTGAATTGTATCAGCACCTCTTCCAGTTCTTTTTGCTCAATCACGCTAATTGTTCCATCTTTTTCCTTACTTCGCAGATGATTCCGCTGCTGAAGCAGTTCCCTGTATAGCGGATCGTCATGCAAATTGATCAGAAGCGCCGTAGTTTTAAAATCCGGACTGACGAGGTTATCCCTGTAAATGGGGCTGTTCAGGAATTCCTGTTTGGCAAGTTCTTTGTCAATTCCCGGAGAAGAAAGGGTGGGAACATTCTTAAGCAGCTCTTTTACCGGTTTGGGAGGACTCTCCAGCAGTGGGACATTCAGGATTGTTAAGACCGAATCAACTCTTTCCAGAGCCTGCAGTTCGTTGGTTAACTGCTGCAGAGTATTCAAAGTTGAATCAGCAAGCAGGTCTGCTTTTGGAGTGAAAGTTAATACAAGGAAATCCTGGGTGCCATAGCGCTGATTTACTTTTCGAGTAAATGCCAGGTCTTTATCATCTTCCAGCAGCAGAGTTTCCGCTGAAGCATCAATTTCCAGGTATCGAGCCTGGTAACCAAGTGCAGCAATGCACAGCAGCAGTAACAGCAGGATTGTCTTGGGATAGGTGAGAATTACCTTGTCGTAGAACTGACGCAGCATCAAGCCCCCAACTCTCCTGCTGATCGCATGCGTTCCATCAACTGCTCCATGGTTTCTTTCTTCAATACCCCGGAAAACTGGGAGCGATAGGTCTGCACAATACTCACACCAAGAACATCCACATCATAAACCCTCCAGCCTTTTTTCTTTGTTTTGTACAGTTTATAAATCATCTCTTTTTTGTCGTCCTTGGTCACAAGGTACGTCAGTACTTCCACTCGATTTTTCTTGGTCAGCCTTGCTTCATCAACCACAACTTCTTCATCGGTATAAAGGTCCAGCTTCTCCAAGTAAGACAGCTTCAGGCGTTCCACAAACAACTCAGAGAATTCCTTGCGTTTTGCCTTGCTGAGAGATTTCCAGTGTTTCTTTCCCAGACTGAGCCTTGCCATTAAACTGAAATCAAAAAGCCCGTCAATGGTTTCTAATATTCCTTCCTTTTTTTCATTTTTGCTAAGACTTTTGTCCTTGAGGATGTTGATCACGATATCAACTTTTTCTTTTGTCATAGCACGGATTTCGCTTACTTCATCAGCAAGTGGAGCAGATGATGTAAAACAGAGCATCAAAATAAAAATCAGGAATCTGCCGGCGATATATTTTAGATAAGCTTGCATGTTTACTCCTCGATTAGTTTTGCACGATTCTGCTCATAGACATCCCTCAGAAACGGGTAAAGTTCTATAGCATCTTTTTTAAGATTCTCATACTGACCAATCCGCAATGATTCCCTGTTTACAGTTTTAAGCAACAATAGATTTGTCTGCTGTATTGTCTGCCTGGAAAGGCCAAGATATTCACCCTCTTTCCTCGGGAAATTATAAGGGCGATTCTCAACATAATAAACCGGGTCCATCTGCATGTCCGGATAAAGGCTGAACATATCACGCAGATTTGACGGTCCCAAAAACGGCAGAACAATATGGAACCCTCCTCCTACACCATAATATCCAAGGGTCTGGCCAAAATCCTCTTCATGCGCTTCAAGACCAAACCACTCTTTTGCAGGGTCCCATATACCAAAAATTCCCACAGTGCTGTTAATTATAAAACGAAGAAATTCCTCACCTGAATTTTTTGGTTTAAGCTGCAGGGCGTTGTTAACGAACCGTATCGGAAAAAGAAGATTATGAAAGAAATTTTTTACACCACGTCGTGCAGGATCCGGCATAATCCATCTATAACCTCGGGCTACAGGATCCAGAACATAAACATAAAATCCGTCATTAAATTCAGTCATCACACTGTTGTATCCGCTGAGTGGATCAAAAATTTCTTCTTCTGCATTTTCAAACTCATCCTCGAAACCATCATCAAATTCTTCATCTTCAGTATCCTCTTCAGTTTCTGTTTCAGAGAGCATTTGAAAAGATTCAGGAGATTTTTCCTGTGCGGACGCAGGATTTGACATCAGGGGATGAAGCAAAAAAGAAATGATTGCAAAGAAAGTGAATATTGCTGAGGTGTGTGGTTGCATCGGTTATGATATTTTTCTACATATAGAATTTCTTTTTTTGCTTTCAAGTGCAAGGTAATTGGCTGTCAGATATGCATTGCAGTACGCCGTTCCTGCTTTGCAGCCAGATGGCCGGGGGGACATCCACTTTTGCGGACGGAGAAAAAAAATCTTGAGAATCCAGTGATGACAAGCACTGGCAATTTGTCGCCCCAGGCAAGACAGATAAGGAATGTTTATAATGCAATTTTGGAGCAGTGGAATGGGCTGGCTGAAAAAATTAAGCAGAAACTTAGATACATTTATGCCTTCACAACTGCAACAATTTCATCCAGTGGTGGAAAGGTTAATTACCTTATCTGGTGAACTTACTGCTTATAAACTGACTTTTTTTTGATTGATGCTGTAGAGAAACCAGAATAGAGAAATCAAAACAATCAGCAGCAGCGGAACTGTACTTAAGTTCACTGTCTCCCAGCCAAACGATGTCTGCAGTACACCGGATAATAATGAACTTAGCGCGGCAGTGCCAAATACCAAAAAATCATTTACACCCTGAACAATGGCTTTTTCCGCAGGCTGATAGGTTTCAGTGACCATAGTTGTTCCAGCCACAAACATAAAATTCCAGCCCACACCCAACAGGACCAGAGCAGACCAGTAATTTATTACTTCTGTCCCGGAAATATTGATTCCAATACAAATAAAATTAAGCAAAATTCCTGTAAAAATAATTGGAACTGATCCGAAACGCTTGATCAATGAACCAGTAATAAAAGAAGGAGCAAACATACCCAGAGCATGCCATTGGATAACAAAGGCCGCGTCACTGAATGGATAACCGCTTCCTTTTGTCATGGCAAGCGGAGTTGCGGTCATTATCATTGCCATTACTCCATAGCTAATCATTGCTGAAAGAACTGAAACTATAAATTTTGGCTGCCTTAAAATTACAGTCAAAGGACGCGCATCACCGGTTTGTTCCAAAACACTTGGCTGTGGGAGCCTGATCCTAAGTAAAATCATTACAATGAAAAAATATAACAAAATAATAGACAGGTAGCTCCCCGCAAACTGTGCGTTTTCAAAATAATCTTTCCCCTCTGCCGCAATTGCCGGACCAATGAATCCTGCAGCTATACCGCCAAGCATGACATAGGAAACAGCTTTTGTCCTAAATTCGATACTTGAAACTTCAACCGCGGTAAAGCGGTACAGCTGAGCAAAACCGTTCAGCACACCAAGGCAAAATGTGCTGAAGCAGAACAAAGGGAAACTGGAGTAAATTATTGCCAGTGAAGCAGACGCCGCTCCAAATGTACCGATTCCTGTGCCAATCATAAAACCGTAACGGCGCCCTATGCGCTTCATCAGCAGCGAAGCAGGAATTCCTGACAGCATGGTTCCCAGCAGATGAAAAGAAAGCGGGAAAGTTGCTAATGCTTTGTTGTTGGCAATCTGGAATCCAACCAGTGAAGATGCGGAAACACTCAGACTTGAAGTAGACGCAGACAGGGCAAAGCAGATGCTCAGCAGCAGAATTGAAATATAGACGTTTGTTTCAGAACTTGTCATAAAGATTATTCAACAAATATGTTTTAATTAAAGAGCGGTTATTCTAACATAACAACTTAATTCCTCCTAATTGAGTAAGATTGAAATAAATTAAATAAACAGCATGAACGAATTTATGGAACAATACTGGTCATTTTATAACGCGGGAGTAGCTATCTTTCTCTTTGCAGGATTGGCCCTGGTTATCAAACTTATTTTTTTCAGGCGAAAGCGACACAAAAAGGAACCGCACCTTTCATTTAAACACTGGAATCACCGGTTTGAAAATGATTTTAGACGCCTGGAAAATGAACTTCATGTTGTACAGTTTTTGCCTAAAGATGCGACCAAGTTGTTGAAAAAAGCTAAAAAAAAGGAAGACAGGGAGGAAAAACAAAAAAATAAGGAAAAGAGTGAAAAAACCGTAACAGCTATCCGGAAAAAACTGGAGCGCGGCCTGAAAACAAAGGAAGTTCTCAAGCAGCATTCAAACTGCGTTTATGTGCTAACATTTATCGGCAACATTATGGCCGCGGAAGTGGAACATCTCAGGGATCAGATATCATTTCTTCTTGAAATAGCCCAACCAGCAGACGAAATAGTGATACGCCTGACCAGTCCGGGAGGTGCTGTGCCACAGTACGGATTAGCCAGTTCACAGCTGGAACGGCTGAAACAGGCAGGACTGCGCTGTGTTGTCTGCGTTGATACAGTTGCTGCCAGCGGCGGTTACATGATGGCTGCTGTTGCGGATAAAATTATTGCCGCACCATTTGCAATTATAGGGTCAATCGGAGTTGTTGCAGGCATACCTAATTTCCACCGTGTTCTGCAAAAAAATGAGGTGGACTATCACCTGTTTACTGCAGGAAAGTACAAAAGGACCGTGACTCCTTTTTCAAAAGTTACTAAAGAAAGTAAACAGAAAATGCAGGATGATATTTCTGCAATTCATGATGCCTTTAAGAAAGTGATAAAAGAAGGAAGGCCGGATGTTGACATCGAGGAAATTGCGACCGGTGAATACTGGCTGGCCTCACAGGCAAAAGAGAAGGGGCTTGTAGATGAAATAATGACCAGCGATGACTATTTGTGCAGTAAACTTGACGAGCGGGAAGTGATTGAAATCAAAACTGAAGTTGACCAGAATCGACTGGAAAAACTTATCGAAGGAGGAGCTTCGCTATTCAGGCAATGGAGGACTTCAAGAATTCCCGGGACTGGTGAAGAAGTAGAAGATCTGTCGCAACGTTTCAGGTAAACAGAATGATAAAGGAATCTATTCTGAATATGGCCCTTTGAGACCAGTACTTTCCATCGAAGACGCGTATGTATTGGAAGCCAGAATCAATTTTAAACCATAACGTTCAATCAATTCCTTCCTTCGGTCAGGATTCTGAGTAGATTCTAATTCTCCCCAAATGGCATTTATCTCCTCGGCAATTTGGCGCATATTTTTCAGAAAATGGTCATTTCTTAACAGTTCAAATAATCGATTTGGTGTAACTTTCCCAACTCCATCAACTGTCGTTGCCCCTTCATCAGTGTATCCTTCAGGCAAATCACCTTTCAGGTTAATTACCTTTTTGAACCTTATTACTGAAATGATCTGATCCACGGCCTGTTTTGCACCTTCAACTCGTGAAATGTGTTCTGTGTCGGCGGCAGCGTGGGGCAGTAGTTCCATTTTTCCTGAATGATGTTTTTCTAATTCAATGTATGGTGCCATCGGCCCAGTGATTTCACCATTGTCAGGATTTTTAAATATATCCGCGTCAATTGCGGCGTAGCGTACTTTACCACTTGAAAGGGCCTTGTCCAGAGCCTGGGCATCGATGAGTTCTCCTCGATCATAGTTTATTACTACAGCTCCGTCATTAAGCAAGTTAAGTACGTTTTCGCCAATTATACCTTCGTTAGCAAACTTACCTGTATTCAAATTGGGAGCTCCCAATCCGGTGTGAATACTGATAAAGTCAGATCCCTTTGCGGCTTCTTCAATTGTAGGAGCGTAAATGAATCCTTCTGACTCAATCCATTTTTGATGATTAGGGAGAGCCTCGTGTACCACCACTTTCATATTGAACACCTGCGCGATTTTCGCTACTTCTCTACCTATGTTGCCATATCCTACAATCCCGATACGTTTCCTCTCGATTTTTTCTGTTGGGAATTCTTTAAGCTGTTTGCCTGTATCAAAATTTTTCTCTATTACCATCTGATGCAGCATGGTAACATCCAAATCAGGCGATGTTTTCAACAAGGCTTTAAAAACCATGTGTGCAGTGGCACGACTGTTAAAACTAGGTGTGTACATCAATGGTGAAACACCACCTTCTCCGCCGCCGCCGCCCCATGATGCACTGCCCATGTTTCCTGTCCCTGCACCTATACGAACTCCACCTTCATTAAACACAGATTCTTTAGGGAAAAATGTTGCCGCAGCAATCAGCGCGTCATACTGACCTTTATCTGTTTGAGGCAAAATTTCATCGATGCGGCTTAAATCTGGCTGGTAGAAAAAATGAATTTTCCCTGTTTCCAACACAGAACCTTCATCAATCGATCCTTCATGGAATACTCCCCCTTTTTGCTCAATATATTCTCTCACTTCACTGAAATCAGGATTCCCATTCTGGTCAAATTTCATACCTACTAAATCAGCAACGAGTACTTTGTAAGCTTGGTCAGGGTTGTCCTTTCGAGTATTATTATTTGTAACTGAGGAAGATGTAAATTTTTTCCCTTCCTTTCCCTGTGTTTGAAATTCGTCTATGTTTGTCATCTTTTTTTAAAGAATAGATTGAAGTCTATATTCAGGAAGAAAAATATTCTGCCAAATCCTGCATCACCACTTCTTTGTTGAAGCTGGCGCCCATTTTAAGCATTGCGTCGGCAAAACGACCTGCAATATCTGCAATAGCTTCCTGGTTTAATTGATTCAGAATGCCAATTCTAACCTGTACCGGAGAGGACAAAGTTGGCCAAATTCCAAAATTTTCCTCCCTGCACTTAGCAACTAAGTCTTTCTCTAATCCTGCCAGTTTTCCGGGAAGATTCAGCACCACCAGGCTTGTCATGTTTGAAGTAACCTCACACCCCATTGCCTCCACAGCAAGTCTCAAGGATTTTTCATGGTATGCATAATCGACTGCCTTCTGCTCCCTTCCATGCTGCAGAAGAATTCTAAGTGCCTCGTGAAACGCAGCAACTGAGTAACAGGAATGGGTGCGGTGGTATGCTGGATCACCATCTTTGCCATTAATTATCCCCCAGTGTCTTGCTTCAAGAACAGGATGGTGACCGTAAGTCCGGCATCCTCTCTTTTTTACAACTTCGATAGCCTCATCCCTGAAACTTACGGGGGCATAAGTCAAAGGCAGGCAAAGTATTCCTTTCTGAGGACATGAAGACCAGGCAACCACAGCCGGATAGTCGTCTATGTCAAAATACTCAATACCAAGACTGGAGACGGCATCTACCATTCCCATTACTCCATGCTTTTGGCAAGCGTCGTTAAAACCCTGAATATCATTAATTCTTCCGCTTCCGGTTTCCCAATGTGCCATAAATGCCCACATCGGCTTATGTTCTGCCAGTGCTTTCTCGATTATCTCGCCAGTGACAGACTGTCCATGCGGTACTTCGACTATTTTGACGTTTGCGGGTTTAGGATTCAAGGAATCTGAAGCCAGTTCTTCTTCTGTGGAGGCTTTCATACGGATGGTCAGACCATCTATACCGCTGAAAGTTCCATTCACAAAAACCACCACATTATCACCTGGATGAATCATGCTGAGGATGCAGTCCAGACCGCTGAAACCAGTACCGGCAACACCAAAAGTGTGGACATTCTTCGTTCCGAAAACTTCACGCAGCATTGCTTTGGCTTCCATCATTCCACGGATCACATCCTTCTGCATGTGATCGGCAACTCCAGTCAGATATAAACGTTCCAGCACACGTGGGTCTGTATTGCCGGGACCCGGACCGGCTGCAAGTGTATCGGGAATTACTAGCGTTGGAAATGTCATGATCGTCTCCTGTTTTCCTTACTGATTTATTGCAGCAAATTACTGAATTAATACCATGGAATGGTACAATTAAAAATTTTTCACGAACAAAGTAATTAACAAAACCGCTGAATAAATAAAAGCTTTATTTATTCTGAATTTGATATTATTGTTCACCGAACCCTGAAAGAGTTACTGCAAAATTAGAAATAGATTAAGCAAATTACTGATACTGCAATATGAGTCACACATTTTATCCCTCAGTAAGGCAGCGCCTGCAGCGCAGTGAACTGGCAGTTCCTGGTTCAAATCCAGGCATGTTTGAAAAAGCGCTCAAAAGTGAAGCGGACTATATTTTTCTTGACCTGGAAGATGCAGTTGCACCCTCAGACAAGCTTCAGTCCAGAAAAAATATCATTCAAGCACTTAATGACATTGACTGGCGAGGGAATGGAAAAACCATCTCTTTCCGGACCAATGGGATAGACACCCAATATATGTACCGTGATGTTGTCGAAGTTGTTGAGCAGGCAGGCAAGCATTTAGACACTATCCTGATACCGAAAGTCGGAGTGCCGGCTGATATCTACATGGTGGACGCATTGCTGGCTCAAATTGAAGAAGCATTCGGAATTGCTGAACCAATAGGTATTGAAGCACTTATTGAAACAGCACTTGGTATGTCAAATGTTGAGGCAATCGCCGCGTCAAGCAGGCGCCTGGAAGCAATGCATTTTGGATCAGGAGATTTTGCCGCAAGCTGTCAGGCCCGCACTGTAGAAATTGGAGGTTTAAACCCGGACTACCCGGGAGATCAATGGCACAATGCCATGTCACGCATGGTGGTTGCCTGTCGAGCCTACGGTCTGCGCCCAATTGACGGGCCGTATGGAAATTTCAAAGACCCTGAAGGTCTTGAAGCAGCAGCAAAAAGAGCTTCTGCTTTAGGTTACGAAGGTAAATGGGCTATTCATCCATCACAAATTGACCTGGCAAACTCAGTCTTCTCACCTTCATCTGCTGAAGTTGATCACGCCAAGCGAATTCTTGCTGCACTGGAGGAAGCTGCTGAATCAGGAAAAGGAGCGGCTTCACTGGACGGCCGCATGATTGATGCAGTCTCTGCTCGCATGGCTGAAAATTTAGTTAAAAAAAATGAGGAAGTGCAGACAAAACTTTCCTCTCAATAATCAGACTGGTTTAAGTCAAACCTATAGTGTGTAAAACAACTAATGACACCTGTCGGCATTTTCCAGCAATTGGGTTAGACCGATTCAGCAGCAGTTTTTTGCCGCTCTATGCCTTATTTTCAATGTCCGTCTTTTTCCCCTAAAAAATAGCCGCATGCAGGTAATGACAATTGCAGATTATTTAAGGTACATCTGCCTTTCAAGGATTTTGGAGTAAGGTCGATTTTTATTCCTGAAGTAAATTCAATTATCTGTTCTTCAGTTGAGAAATTAGCTGCAATCAGCACTGTTTGCTCTTCCGTTTTTCTTTCAAAAACTAAACATTCTCCATTATTAAATACCCTCCTGTAATTTCCATTTCGCAAAGCAGGACTGGCTTTACGGATTTTCAGCATTTCCCTCAAAACATTAAAAGTGCTGTTTTCGGTTTCTATTGCCTGGTCAAGAGTCAAAGAGTTTTCTGCAGGAAGCCATGGTTCTGCCCCTTTATTAAAGCCCTGATTTGGTGCTTTTGAATCCCATGGAAAAGGAAGACGACATCCATCACGTCCCTTAATTTCAGGCCAGAAACGAATGCCCTGAGGATCCTTCAATTCACTTTTTGAAATCTCATACTGCTGCATGTCAACTTCTTCGCCATAATAAATGATTGGTGTCCCCCTTAGGGAAAGCATGAGCAATAGCATCATTTGCTGATATCCTTCACGTTCAGCAAAACATTTGTAACGGGTCATCATCCTTTTGCAATCGTGGTTGCTCAGTGACCAGCATGGCCAGCCATCCTCGATTGCTTCCTCTGTAATTTCTGTAACCTGATCAAAATAGTCCGCATTCATCTTTTCACTCAGCAGGGCAAATGTGTATGCCAAATGAAGTCCGTCTTTTCGTTTAACGTAATCTGCACCTAATCTCAGCGTTGAATCCAGGCCTTCTCCGGAACCGATTTCACCAATTGACGTTATATGTTCCTTCTCGTCAAAAATCTTTCTCAGGAACTTGATAAACTCCAAATTCTCTGGGCGATCTTTTGAATATTTGGTAATGTAAGCACTAAGTGGATTTGCTTCCTGTCCATCCTCTAGAATTTCACTACCTTCCTGGCGTTTTGGATTATCTCTCAGCTGACGATCAAAGGCATAATAGTTTGCTGTATCCAGGCGGAATCCATCCACACCTCGGTTCATCCAGAAACGTATTACCTCTGCCAAAGCTTCCCTCACCTCCGGATTGTACCAATTCAAATCCGGCTGTTCAGGCAAAAAGTTATGTAAATAATACTGTTGACGCTGCGTCTCATAAGTCCATGCCGACCCTCCAAATACAGCCAGCCAGTTGTTAGGAGGTTTTCCATCAGGACCCGGATCAACCCATACATACCAGTCGGCTTTGTCGTTGGTTCGGTTTTGCCTTGATTCAGCAAACCACGGATGTTGATCTGATGTATGGTTCAGCACCAAATCAATAACCACCCTTATCCGGCGCTTGTGAGATTCACTGACAAGAGAGTCAAAATCTTTCAGCGATCCAAAGATCGGATCAACATCACAGTAATCACTGACATCATAGCCAAAATCTGCTTGAGGCGAGGGAAAAAATGGTGAGAGCCAGATTGCGTCAATACCCAGCCCTCCTCCATTCCCGTCATTCAAATGGTCAAGTTTTTCAACTACTCCTATCAAGTCGCCAATACCGTCATTGTTTGAGTCATAAAAGCTCCTTGGATAAATCTGGTAAAAAACCGCTGATTTCCACCAGTCGTTTGACTGCTTACTGTAACGTGCTACGTTCATGATTAATTTTAAGAATTATAAAGGGACTTATTGCTGAAATGTAAGTGCACATACTCACGATTTTACAGAACCTGTTACCAGCCCGCGAACAAAGTAACGCTGCAACGCAAAGAAAACAATTAATGGAATTATTATTGAAATAAACGCACTGCTTGTTAATATTTCCCAATTATCACCGCGCGATCCCAGCAGTTCCCTTAACTTTGAAGTAAGTACAATCTGATCGTCTTTTTTCCCAAGAAAAACCAGTGCCACCAGTAAATCGTTCCATACCCACAAAAACTGGAAAATACAAAACGAAGCCAACGCTGGAACTGACAAAGGCAAAACTATGCGTGAAAAAATCTGCATATGGGTTGCACCGTCCATTCTGGCAGATTCAATAATTTCTCTGGGCAAACTCCCTATATAATTTCGAAGCAAATAAATAGCCAGAGGTAATCCAAAGCCCGTATGAGCAAACCAGATTCCAGGATATGATTTTGCTGAAACGCCGAAATAATTTCCAATTTCATTGTAAATGCTCAGTAATGGGATTAATGACATTTGCAGTGGAACAACTAGAAGTCCAACCACAGTTACAAACAGAAATTGTCTTCCAGGGAACTTCATCCAGGCAAATGCGTAAGCTGCAAAGGAAGCAATCATAATTGGAATTACGGTGGCTGGAATTGTAACTTTAAGCGTATTGATGAACGATTGTCCAACTCCTTCTGCCTTAAGTACTTCACGATAATTATCCAGGGAAAAAGTTGGAGGAACTTTCGCAACATAAAAAACACGCTTGCCACGTTTGTGCTTGAACGGCGTATTTGAAAACCACTGATATTCACCATTGGCATGCAGAGTAAAAAGACTACCATCTTTAAATTTTGCTGTTTCACCTGAATTGTACTCAGTTAAATTCTTGAAACTTGTACTGAAAGTCTGAATTATTTTTCCACCAGCATCAAAAAAATTTCCTGAAATAATATATTTTTCACCTAGTTGAACCTGATCATCTTTTGTCCCTGTTCTTCTGAATTCATTCCTCTCAGTTGTTGAAAGCGCAGTCCACCATCCTGTAATTGCAAGTTGATCTTTATCCCTGAAGGAGCTTACAAAAAGGCCAACAGTAGGTACAATCCAAAGCAGGACCAGAAACAGCAGCAGAATAGAAGAAAGTACCTGGCCAAAGCTGAGTCTTTTTATGTAAAGACTAATCATCTTACCTGTTCCTCCTTGCGGAAGTTGCGTATATTCCAGACCATAATTGGTATAACCGCTATCATGATCATCATAGCCATCACACTTCCTCGACCGGAATCACCTCCTCCTCGGAACATCCAGTCAAACATCAAATTTGCCAAAACCTCTGTATTCCATTGCCCATTGGTCATTGCAAGCACAATGTCAAAGATTTTAAGTACAATTATTGTGATTGTGGTCCAGACAACCATGACAGTACTTAAAATCTGAGGAATCATGATTTTTAAAAAAATCTGAATTTCATTTGCACCGTCAATTCGGGCCGCTTCCAGAGTTTCTTCAGGAATTCCGCGTAATGCCGCACTGAAAATAACCATGGCAAATCCTGTCTGGATCCAGATCAAAATCACCATCAGGAAAAAATTGTTCCAGAACGGAAGTGTGATCCATGCCTGCGTTTCAGCACCAAACAGCATCACAATAGCATTTAAGCTTCCAATTTGTTCTGAATCAGGCCCCCTGTAATCATAAACAAATTTCCAAATAACACTGGCACCAACAAAGGAGATTGCCATTGGCATGAAAATCAATGATTTTGCAATTGTACCCCACCTGACATTGTCAGCAAGTCTGGCTGTGATCAGGCCCAAAATTACACACAGTATTGGTACAAAAAGCAGCCAAAGCAGATTGTTTAAAACAGCCTGCTGAAATTCCGGGTTTTCATATGCCCATAAATAATTTTTAAAGCCAACAAATTCAAAACCTCCAAAATTGAAGAAACTTAATCTGAATGTTTCATAAACCGGATACACAAGATAAACTCCAAGAAAAAACAGTGCTGGAGCCAAAAATATCCATGGCTGGATTGCATTGTACCAGCGGTCTTTTCCTGTCAAAAATCCATTTTTATCAGAAAAAATCCGATCAAGAAGAAAATTGGTCCCAGTATAATAAAGCACACAAACTCCAATACCCACCATAACGGCTAACAAAGCATCAAAGAGTTGCATTAACATGCTGGATTATGGAAAAAATAAAGGAAGGTACAACAAAGACTTGTACTAATGCCAGAAGGAATTTTGAAAAAGAAGCGCATCCTGCTTATTGAACTTGAAATAATCGGATGCGCTTCAATTAACAAAACTAAATTTTATTCTGAACAACTATAACAGCAGTCATTCAGTTAGGAATTTTTATTTAATTGAATCCCAACTGGATTGTACATTATCCGCAACTTTTTTCGCGGATGCACCACTGACATAGAAAACCATCTGGCTCCAGAAAGAACCTGCTCCGATTGCCCCTGGCATCAGATCCGAACCGTCAAAACGGAAGGTCGTCGCGTTCTGCAGAATTTCACCCTGCTTGCGGAGTATACCACTAGAATAGGCATTGAGGTCAACACCTTTGTGTGGAGTCAGGAAGCCTTTTCTTGCCATCCAGATCTCGTGGGACTTGGGATGCTGAAGATACTTTATGTATTCCCGAGTCGCTTTACTGTCCTTAGTAATCGCAATCAGCGTTCCACCACCCAGCACAGGATTCCCTAAATTCTTTGTGGAATAAGATGGGAAGTAGAAGAAATCCGCGTCGGTACCAACTTCCACGCCTTTGGGAAAGAAGGCAGGGATAAAGCTTGCCTGACGATGCATGTAGCACTTGGGCGGAACAGTGAACATTCCCTTGGGGCTGTCGCGGAAGTCGGTTGCTCCGACCGCACGGGTACCGCCTTCCACGTAATCGTTGTTCTTGGCAAATTTGCCGAAGGTCTCAATCGCGTTGATTACACGGGGATCATTGAACTTCACAGTGTTCGCCACCCAGCCGTCGTAGACATCCGGCGGTTGTGTGCGAAGCATCATATCCTCCACCCAGTCTGTCGCGGGCCAGCCAGTAGCATCTCCGGACCCAAGGCCTATGCACCATGGAGTCCCTCCGTCTTTGACAATCTTATCACTGAGTGCAAACAGTTCCTCCATGGTTTTTGGAATTTCATAGCCGCCGGCTTCAAAGTTTTCCGGTACATACCAAACCAGTGATTTCACATTAACGTTAAAGAAAAAACCGTAGAACTGATCCTTTCCGCTTTTGTCTGCATAAGTACCTAGATCGACCCACGATGATCCAGCGGCATAATTTTTCCGGACCCAGTTTTCCACGTCTCTGCCCAGCGGAACCAATCCGCCAATGGCTGCCATATTCGCTGCAAGACCAGGCTGTGGGAATGCTGCCAGGTTGGGGGGGCTTCCTGCCTTTATATCTATCACGATCTGCTGTTCAAAACTGTCCGAACCTGCATAATCCACCTTGGCTCCAGTAGCTTTTTCAAAATAAGCGTTTACTGCATCATAACTGTCTTTGTCTCCCGTCAGCCAGGGACCGGCAATGGTCACAGTTTGGCCTTTCAAATTAGGCCCTTTATATTCTCCTGCGGATGCAGGCACAGATATTAAAGCAGCACATCCTGCTGCCAGCAAGGCTCTCTGCATTGCCTTAAATAAGTATCTCATTTTGCAACCCCTTTCTTTTGATTAGTTTTTAAGGAATGGTGCAATACCAGCCCACAATTAAGTGTTTTTTAATTTTCCAAAACGATTTGGAAAATTATTAAGCACACCAGTTGGGTAAAAAGTAAGACTAAAATAAATAATAGTCAACTGAAAAAGTCTCAGAGGCAATCCACCGGCCATATCTGATAAATACAAAAAGGATAAGCTGTACAGATTAAAATTTCTTGACAGCTCACCTAAATTGTGGAATTCTTCAATGGAAAAAATGAAAAGAAAATTCACAATTATTCAGACTTCAAAACTATACTAATTCAGGAAATATTATGGCCGATGTTAAAATGGGCTCCATTTACAAATCCTTTGGAAATACAGAGGTTATTCACGGTGTTGATCTTGAAATAGACGATCATGAATTTGTGGTGTTTGTGGGGCCTTCCGGCTGCGGTAAATCGACCCTTCTGCGCCTGATTGCCGGTTTGGAAGATGTTACACAGGGAGAGATTGAAATTGATGGGCAACGTGTAGACCACCTCCCTCCTGCAAAACGAGGGATCGCCATGGTTTTTCAGTCATATGCGCTTTATCCGCACATGAATGTTTACCAAAACATGTCATTCGGATTAAGACTGGCAAAAACCGATAAAAAAATAACTGACCAAAAAGTCAGGGAAGCGGCAGAAATTCTGCAGATTACAGAACTGCTGGACCGCAAACCCAAGGAACTCTCCGGAGGACAGAGACAAAGAGTTGCAATCGGAAGAGCTATCGTCAGGGATCCGAAGGTTTTCCTTTTCGATGAGCCGCTTTCAAATCTTGATGCTAAACTTCGCGTGCAGATGCGGATAGAACTGACCAAATTGCATCGAGAACTGAATGCCACCATGATTTACGTTACACATGATCAGGTGGAAGCCATGACGATGGCAGATAAAATAGTGGTTCTCCGTGAGGGTTATGTTGAACAGGTTGGAGCGCCGCTGGATTTGTATCATAAGCCAGCAAATATATTTGTTGCAGGTTTCATTGGTTCACCGGCCATGAATTTTATGGACGGGACAATCTCAGGTATTTCAGACAAGTCCGTAGAGCTTGAGCTAAACAGTCATTTAAAAATTCAAATTCCCTGTCAGCCTGGAGATGAGGCTGCTACAGGAAGCCCGGCCCGTGCTGGTGTCCGCCCTGAACACCTTGAACTGACTTCAGATAATGAAGCAAAATTACGTGGTGAGGTTTTCGCAGTAGAAAGACTTGGAGGTGAAACATACCTTTATGTTAATACTGAAAGCAACAAAGAGCTGACTGTTCATGCTGCCGGGGATAAAGTTGTGAGTGTGGGTGACTCTGTATCAATCGGATTTTCTCCAAACACCTGCCACGTTTTCGACGGACAGGGGCAGGTTTTTGGAAAATTAGCGGCCTGATAATCCTTCTACATCTAGAGAAATTCTGCCTCGGCTGACATAGAAAGCTGAGACTGATGATCCAGTACACGAAGTTCTGCAGAATCTTTTCCTGAAAAGCTTCCCGTAAGAGTAAAACCATCTAAATCAAAAATCGGGCGCTTTCCCCTGAAGCTGAATTTACGCAGCTTTCTTCCAGACTGTCGTTCCGCGAACAATGAAAGCATTGTTGCCATCAGGGGACCGTGCACCACTAAACCCGGATAACCTTCCACTTCAGTAGCATATGTTCGGTCATAATGTATACGGTGTCCGTTAAACGTAAGGGCTGAGTAACGAAACAGCTGCACTGCATTTGTTTTAATTTTCTCTGTCCATTCTCCTGGCATTTCAGCTTCATCTGTCTGACCGGTTTTCGGTTTTGAGTCCGTATAGACGATGTGCCTGTTTTCTGTTGCACAAAGCTGCTGATTTACTTTGAATTCCCTTAATATATCCACAAAAACCAGCTCGCCGCTGCTGCCAGTTTTACGAGTGATGTCTGTGATCTTCCAACTGACATATACTTTGTCCCCTACATTCAACGGCTGAAAAAACTCATAATCTCCACCCGCAAACATCCTTCGTTTCAGCGGCACTGGAGGCATAAAACCACCTCTTGCAGGATGACCGTCTTCTCCAAGCTCGTCAGGTCGGACTGAAGGCTCTCCATGGATCAACAGAGCCATAGGGAACACCGGTTCACCCAAAGAAGGCGGGTTACCTAAGATGTTCAACGTGTAATGGAGACGATTGATATTGACCTCAGTAAATTGATCAACATATATTTCTTTTTTGTTGATCCAGGATGCATATTCCGGAGAATTCATTTTAAGTCTATGATTCAGTTTTGGTAAATTCAGCACGAATTTCTTCACCGTGTTGATTCAGTTCAGGAACATTGCCCAGGAATTCAGTTGGATTGTTGTTGAATATTGCTGGCGGGGCCGGAATTTGTATTTCAGCAGCAGCCATTGAAATAACAGTACGTCGCAGTACAGGATGGTTTGAGAAATCCTGTACTTCGTTAAGTGTTCCATAAGCGATTTCAGCTTTTTTCAATCTGGCCGCTACTTCAGCATGCGGCATTCTGCCAATCACCTGATCAACAAGATCATCTACTTCTTTTCTATTTTTTACTCGGGAGGAATTGTCAGGAAATTTTGCAGAATAATCCGAATCTTCAAGAATATCTGCACAGAATCTTTTCCATTCACGTTCGTTCTGTATTGAAAGCAAAATTATCTTTCCATCTGAGGTTTTGAAAGCACCATAGGGGCATATTGAAGGATGAGCCAGCCCCACCCTTTCAGGGGCTCTACCGCCATAGTCGTGCCATAATAGAGGTACAGCCATCCAGTCTGCCAGCGCATCAAAGAGCGATACTTCTATGTGCCTGCCGCGACCGCCGTTTCCCCTGGCAATCAGCGCTTCCAGTACTGCCGAGTGTGAATACATTCCTGCCGCAATATCCGCAATCGATACACCTACTCGACCGGGCGCATCTGCAGAGCCTGTGATGGAAGCGATTGCTGTTTCCGCCTGGATCAGCAAATCATAGGCTTTCATCGCAGCCCACTCACCCTGACTTCCATACCCGCTGATGGAACATGTAATAAGCCTGGAATTTGCTTTTCTTATCTCTGTGAGATCAAGTCCAATTTTTTGCAGAGAGCCTGTCTTGAAATTTTCAATCAGTACGTCAGCCTTCTCCAGCATGGATTTCAGCAAGCTTATCTCTGAAGGCTGTCGAAGATCCATTGCAATGGATTCTTTTCCTCGATTCAGCCATACAAAGTATGCAGAATGGCCTTTCACCACATCATCGTAATTTCTGGCAAAATCTCCTTCCGGACGTTCAATCTTAATTACCCTGGCTCCTGCATCAGCCAGTCTTGATGATACAAATGGAGCCGCAACTGCCTGTTCCAGGCTGACTACAAGCAAACCCTCAAGCGTGCCCATCAGTATGACCTCGGCAAACCCAGTACATGCTCGGCAATGTATGAAAGAATTAGATTGGTGGAAATGGGAGCAATCTGATACAAACGTGTTTCCCTGTATTTTCTTTCTACATCATATTCTTCCGCAAAACCAAAACCTCCATGAGTCTGCATGCATGCTTCGGCGGCTTTCCAGCTGGCCTCAGATGCAAGCAATTTAGCCATATTTGCCTCGGCACCGGAACGCTTTCCATCTTCATACAAAATTGCAGCCTTCTCAGTCATCAGCGCTGCTGCCTCAGTTGCAGCGTATGCCTGCGCAATGGGGAACTGAATGCCTTGATTTTTTCCAATTGGACGGTCAAAAACAACTCTGTCATTTGCATAGCTGGCTGATTTAGCCGTGAACCAGCGAGAATCCCCGATGCATTCAGATGCAATCAATATTCTTTCTGCATTCATGCCATCCAGTATGTAACGAAATCCGTTTCCCTGCTCTCCTATCAGGTTCTCCTGAGGGACCTCCAACTCATCAAAAAATACCTCTGTTGTGGCATGGTTCAGCATTGTCCTGATTGGTCTGACCGTTAATCCATTATCCAGTGCAGTGCGCATATCGACGATAAATACAGATAATCCTTCGGTTCTCTTCTTCACTTTTTCACGATCTTCTGTCCTGGCCAGAAGCAGCATCAAATCCGAATGCTCTGCCCTGGAAGTCCAGACTTTTTGTCCGTTTATGATGAATTTATCACCATTTTTCCTTGCCGTTGTTTTAAGAGAAAGCGTATCAGTTCCGCTTCCCGGTTCTGTTACCCCAAAAGCTTGAAGCCGCAGGCTGCCCTCCGCGATTCCTGGCAGGTACTTTTTTTTCTGTTCCTCAGAACCATGACGCAACAATGTCCCCATAATGTACATCTGGGCGTGACATGCTGCTCCATTACCTCCGGACAGATGTATTTCCTCCAATATGACTGCTGCCGCCCTGAGTTTTTGTCCGCTTCCTCCATATTCTTCCGGAATCAAACAGCCAAGGTATCCATGATCTGAAAGGGCTTTAACGAATTCTTCCGGATAACTACGCGACCTGTCCTTTTCCCTCCAGTATTTGTCTGGAAATTTTTCACAAAGGGATTTTATTCCATCCCTGATTGCGGACATATCCTGATCGTCATCAAACATGGATTTTTATAACTAGATTTCTATTCAATATTCTTTGAAAATACCTATTGCATTACAAAAGGATCCGCAATGGGATCTTGTGAGGTATTCAACCAGACTGTTTTGGGACGAGTATAATCGTAAATTGCATCCAGTCCGGACTCGCGTCCGTAACCGCTGTCTTTAAAACCACCAAACGGAGCCAAAGGTGA
>Ga0209753_1000239_pt1 | contig 22219 bp, 17 predicted proteins | sample METZYME_3_550m_FD_187550 | JGI IMG/M metagenome (GOLD analysis project Ga0209753, IMG submission 187550) | Marine microbial communities from oxygen minimum zone in mesopelagic equatorial Pacific - METZYME_3_550m (SPAdes) (version 2) | ecosystem: Environmental > Aquatic > Marine > Oceanic... | reverse complement strand
GTTACTGAAAAGAACCAAATATTGGAGGAAGAGAAAGAATCATTCATCTTGGGAAAGCTACCAAACTGGGGTGAAATAATCATTCCGCGAGAAATGTTTTTGGGTCACGCCATTCCCATATTTTTAAGGGAAAGTGAGAAAATAAGTCACCGGAACCTTCCCAAAGCTCTTCTCAATTGCTGGTGGCTGGAAATGATTGTCTGTATTGATGGAGAAGATGAACTGCCTACAAGTTTGACCAGATTATTATGGAATCCGGAAGGACGTTACTTTATTCGAGAAAATCGAAAAGGGACTCTGATTGATGCAATTGTTAGGATGGAAGACGACTACCCTGCTTTACAGCTTGACCCGTGGTGGCTTAAATTTACTGAAATGCTGGTACGTTTTGAAAGCTATGAACAAGAGGAGGAAGAAGAACCGGATTTTGAACTCAACACGCTGTCTGAAACTCAAAAAAATATTGTTTTTTGCTTTGCACAGCACATGCGAATTTCTGATGTTATTAATTTTAGAGATGACGGAAACCCTGTATGGTTAGACGAAAATTCAACCTGGCGCAGCAGAGCATTAGTTGATTTTTATAAAATTTTCTTCTCCATTCCCGAAGACCGTCGTGAATTAATTCGATTTTCAGAAGGGCGGGATGACGCAGGAAACAAAATGGAAAAAATGCTGAAGAAGCTTTTTCTTGAGTCAATGACTCGAGTTGAGAATAAACTTTGTAAAATTGGACATACACGCGCTCTGACTCAAATATCCAATCAACTGGCACGTCTGAGTGAGAAAGGATTTGAGAAAGAAAAAGCGGCCAACATTCTCAGCCCTTTGCTCAATGTTGTAAATCAACGTGTTTCAATTGAGGACAGGAAGGTACTGGTAAAACTTAAAAAGAAAATACCACTCAACAAAATTGAACAAATGCAGGCTAAGATTGTTTATGAGGAATTACAAAAACTAAAAAGCGTACAAGGCAACATTGTTGATTATTTTAAACAGTATGACTTAATAATGAAGGAAAGCTGGGTCAGAAAAACCATCACAAATGCTAAGGTAAGTGTTGCAGGCGACCCACTGGAAAATGTGATTTTTAAATTCCATTTTGAAAGAAACTTTGAAAGAAAACCATTTCAGGTACTGTTACCTATTTCAAAAAGTTTGAGTATTCCTCGATCAAGAATAAAGGTTGAGTTTGTACGAAAAAGTGGAAAATGGCAATTCAGTTCCATGTTGAGTCGTAAAGAAGCAGGTGGAGGAAAAAGTGGTGCAGAAACAGTTATTCCGATGTTTGAAGAAAATCTGGTGGAAGGTATTGCACGTTGTACTTTTAGCGGTTACGTTGGCTTTGGAGGCAAATACCTTTCTACTTTTGAAAAACCTGCCACACAGGTTCATAGTGATGTTGCAATGAATCCAGTTTCGGGTGGTGCATTGTTCACATTGGCTACTGAAATAATATCATTTTTCTCGCATTTTTCTGTTTCATCACGGGAACTGATGGAAAACATTCATTACATACGAGATGTTTTGATGGTGTGTAATGTCAACAAGCTCAATATTATTTCACTAATCGTACGAGACAATCTTGGAGAGCAATTTGTTATCGCTTTTGATATTAGACAAATTGTAATCAAAAAGGTTCCACCTAAGTTAAGAATTGGTGGAGATTCTGCCTTGGCTGAATTTTTTATGCGTCTCAATAGTCGGGAGTGCCGGATTTTATTCATGCGCCATTTATCTGCTCTAAAAATTCCAATACGAGCATCACACCTGCCTCGTTTGCGGATTTGGGTCAATGGAGCAAATTATAAACTTCCTATTACTCCAAAATTTCAACAGAACTATCTCAACGGGATTGCCAACACACTCTGGCCTAATGATTCAATTGGTACAAGAGAACATCTGCTGCCACCTCCACTGACAAGAACATTTGATCAGATCGGCAGAGCATCGCTCCACGGCTAATTTCATTTTACCTGATGCGGGTGGCAAGAAAAAGAACAGAGAAATAAGTTCCCTTATTTAACCTATCTTCGTATAATGACATTTTCAGATGGTTTGATATCTTTATAACCAAGTTCCTTAGCTAAATCATGGCCTCAAAAGAACCAATAGAAAATCCAAATACACCAAATGTTAATTTCATCGGTTTTCAAAAACAACTTCGTGAAATTATCAAAGATATTAAACAATCTAATAAAAAAACTGGGCTAAAAAAAATATTCGGTGGCAAAAAACAGGTAAACCCGCATGTTGATGGAAGGATTCTGGGGAATGATGCGCCAAATAACAAAGAGGTCTCAAAGCTAATCAAACAATTAGATAGTGACCCTACCGACCCTCTGGTTCGTTTACGCCTGGTCAATGCTGTGATGGCAGACAGAAAAGTTCATCACCTTCAAACTCATTTGAACATGATGCTTCAGGCTTCAATACCAATATATCTTAGTGATATAACTACAACCTTTCTGCAGTTGGTTATGCATACTTATCGTGCTTATCTGGAGCGTTTGGCAAATATTCACAAACATAACATGATGGCCATCAGGTCAGAAGTTCTGAAAAATGTGAATATGAGTGGTATAGATGTAGAAGACGAAGATACGGAAGATTCCCATGTGAAAGATACTGAATCTATGAAAACCGAAATCCAAATTGCAGAGGCCTTGATAGATAATTGTGAAACGATAATTCAAAGAGTAAAAACCAAGATGACTTCAACGCTTTCACACGAAGAAATTGAAGAGCTGACATCAAAAGAAAAAGCGTCCTCTTCATTTTTTAGTGGCGAATCAGAAAAAGAAAATCCAAATAAGCAGAATATGATCATCAGCAAAGCAGTACAGGCAATTGAAATGCTAAAGCAGGTCCCTCTACTGCATGGAGCAGGACTTGACTTGGCACAACTACTGGGCCGAATTGACAACAAGTTGACATATCCTCTGGTGATGGAGGGCCGAATTCAAATGCAAGCTCTAAAATATCAATTGTTGAGGATTGAATGCGGTGACCGAAGAGCCCGAGAAAACATGGCTCCGGTATACAATCTTGCAGTTGTCGCTTACCGCAAAGCGCTGAAACTTACATCGAAAACTACTCCAAAAAAATCAGATCTTCCTGTTCTTACAGAGTTTGGGAATTTAACCCATTATGGTTTTATACACAGGGATTTAATGCGCTTTACCGAAGATGGTGTAATGAATTTGGTAAAATTAGGAAAAGATTCCGTGGATGCTGCTGTGACTGTTGATGAAAGTTTTGTCCCACTCCAAAAACGTTTAGAGAGCTCACTGGCTCAGTTGAATAAAGTTGAGGGTGAACACACTTAAAAGTTCACTTTAAATAAGCTTGACATGTAACTAAATGTGGAGAGTCTTCTTCAAAAAATTCAAAAAAACTGGGAAACTTACCAACTGGCACTTCCAGAAAACAAACAGAAAAACAGAAACTCTCAAAAAGGCCCCCTTGAGGTTATCGTCTGTGTTAGTGGAGGAAGCGACTCTGTTGCTCTGTTCAATTTGCTCCAGCGCCTCAGCACACTTCTTCGATTGAAATTACATGTTCTGCACTTCAATCACCAGTTGCGTCCGGAAGCACAACAGGAACAAGATTTCGTCGAGTCACTTGCCAAACTGCATAAAATACCCTTTCATTATAAAACAGCAAAACACCTGAAGCATGGACAGCCTGGGCTACAGGAGTCGGCAAGAAACTGGAGGATTGAAGAATCCTGTCTTTTGCTTGAATCTTTAGGGGGTGGCTGTATTGCTACAGGACATCATGCCGATGACCAAACTGAAACTTTTCTACTAAAATGGCTCCGGGGATCACATATTTCCAATTTGCAGGGAATGCGCTGGAAAAATACTCCTTTCATCCGACCTCTGCTCAACTGCAGCAAATTGGAACTGCAGGTATTTTTAAAAAATAATAATCTGACTTGGATGGAAGATTCTTCCAATCAAAGTAATGCATACTTACGTAACCGGGTACGTCTGGAGTTAGTCCCGCTTTTGGAGGAATTAAGCAGGCAGGGGCTTCAATCCCGGATTAGTGATATGAGTGGACAAAGCCAACTACTTCGAGAGTGGCTGGATTCACAGTATGAGAAATGGAGACTTCACTGCCAAAATAACAAAAGTGAGTCTCCGGAAGTCTTGTCTTTAACTGATTTAGAGAAAGCAAATGATTTACTTCAGCAGGAAATCATGCATAATTTTATCAATTCTCAAACAGAACTGAAATTGAGTTACGCCAAACTCCAGAATATTTTTGAATTAATTCTTACAGACAACAATAACTGGCAACTTCGCCTGTCAAAAAAATGGAGCATTTTCAGATCTGTTAATAATCTGGAATTGCATTTGAACTCTTAATCATAAGAAAACTGATCATCAACTATATAAAATTCACTAGGCAGGAATAAATTCATTATCTCAAATCCAAATACTAGAAATAATAAAAAGGAATAAAATGCGAATCGGCATTGACATGGGTGGAACTAAAATTGAGGGTATCGCGCTTGCTGATACTGGAGAAGAGTTGCTCCGTAAACGAATTGACACCCCAAGACATGACTACGATGAAACTGTTAACGCTATTGCTGGAATTGTCCTTAACCTGGAATCAGAAACTAAACAAAAAGGTACAGTTGGTGTCGGTATTCCCGGAGCAATTTCTCCGCAAACCGGACTAGTTAAAAACGCAAATTCCACCTGGTTAATCGGAAAGCATTTCGACCTGGATTTGGAGTCCGCACTTAAGCGTGAAGTACGCCTCGCAAATGATGCAAATTGTCTCGCTGTTTCTGAAGCAGTAGACGGTGCAGGTGCAGGTTCAAAAGTCGTTTTCGCTATCATACTTGGTACTGGCTGCGGCGGGGGAATAGCAATTGATCAGGAGGTTCATACCGGACATCAGGCAATTGCAGGTGAGTGGGGACACATATCTTTGGGCTGGATGAGACCGGAGGAATATCCTGGTACTGACTGTTATTGTGGTCAGCGGGGGTGTCTGGAAACATTTATTTCCGGAACTGGATTTGAAAATGAATACGAGTTGCAAACTGGAATACACAAAAATGGTCGTGAAATCGTTGAAATGCTGGAACATGGTGACGCTGCTGCTGAAAAAGTTATGCAGATTTATGAAAACAGACTTGCCCGAGCAATTGCAACAGCAGTAAATTGTTTAGATCCGGATGTTCTAGTGCTCGGCGGAGGAATTTCAAATATTTCACGGATATATAAAACCGTTCCGCAATTAGTACAACAATGGACTTTTGGAGGAGAATTTTCCACACCGATCCTTCCTGCAAAACATGGAGATTCAAGTGGAGTTCGTGGTGCAGCTTGGCTTTGGTAATCAATTATTCCGGGATTTTTCGACTAAATAGGCAAAACCAACCACTTCATAAGTCAATGACAGCGGCAAAAACAACCAACCAACAAACGGAATAAAAGCGAGAAACGCCGGCAGCCAGCCTATTCTAATCGGCATCCAGCGCCACATCTTCCGGAGTTCTACGGCTTCCTCCTGATTTGTCAAACTATCTAAATAAACGATGACACCTTCCCGTCCCATCAGATGAGATTCAAGCAAAAAAACAATTGGGAGACCTATAACCGGAATCAAACCGACAAAAATTAGCAATACTGGGAACAGACAGGCTTTAAGTGCTTCTTTCAAAATATGATTTATTTCAGCTAACCAAGCTTTAAAAGAAAACACAGGTTCTTCAATTTGTCTGAAATGTGTTATAATCCGCTGTACTAAACTTTGGTGCCAGAGACTAAGCAGTTCAACAGAAAATCGTAAGGATACCATGGCAATAACAGCTGCGACAGTAAGTTGAATACTCCACAAAACTATTGTACCGACAGCAGCCCAAAACCCGTCTCCTCCACCAAAAAGCCAGTTGATAAACGGACCGAGAAGTTGAAAATAAAACAAACCGTTCAACGCCAGTGAAACTGCAAAAAAGATGAGATAATTAAAAAACATTCCTCGAACAGCCATGCCGCGCAGGCCTTCAATTTCAGCTAAAGCCTGATGCCCGGCACCAAATACTGTGATGGCATTTGTTTTTTGCAGCTTAACTTTTTTCTGCATTTTTTTATTCTTTCATATCCGTTATTTGAGTAGAATTTTATTTCCCAGTTTAAACGACTTATGCAAATTCTGCCAGCATATGAATAATGCATGATCTTTGCGGTTTTTGATTTTGAAGTAAACACTGTAAAAAGCACTTAATTTGCATGAATTGAGGGAACAATTTTACATCTCAAATCAATCTACAACAATTTACAGTGCCAAAGTTAGCAAAAATTTTCTTATTTGTTGCGTTTTTAATGTTGACAGCATTTTCTGCAGAAGCAGCAGAACTTTGGCGCCTGCGCTATTTTGTGCCAACTTCTGCAGAAAGTGAAATCACATTTGGCTCAAGCAAGGCTGCTGAAAAACTCAATACATCCGGACACAGTGGAAATTTGGTATTTGCAAATGGAATCGGAGTCGGTTACAGCACGTTACGTTCAAACGTAAGTCTCGAAGGAGTTTCCTACATATTCAGGAACGACAGCCTGGATTTATCATACACAATTGGGAACTCGCTCAGTTTTACTTTTGGAGCAGGTCGTTTAATTAATGGACGGGGCGAACTAAGTCTGAATGGAGTTAGCTATGCGACTGAAAACAGTACTGGAGGAGCAGTCTTTTTTAATTTAGGTATTCCTTTTATTGGGGGAGAGTTATTATTGGGTTACCGGCAAAATAATATAGAATATAAGAATTATCAAAGCCAAATTTCAGGAAAAACAGTAACACTTGCTGATCCTGTAAAATTACTTTCGAGCCAGGTAAGTGTCGGAATAGGATTTATTTTTTGAAAATAATTCTATATTTTTATTCTTCAACTTACTGAATAACAACCTGGCTTAATGACACAGTAACATTATCTGTGTTTAATTTATGCCGCTTTTATTATTACTTTACATGTCCGAAATTAAACACCGATTCATGAAGCGCGCTTTAGAACTGGGTGAACAGGTTCGTAATAAAACTGGAGATAATCCTTGGGTTGGATGTGTGATCGTAAGGGGTGAGAAAGTGCTGGGAGAAGGTCATACACATCCACCAGGAGAAGCACATGCTGAAGCAGATGCAATTCTTAATGCTGAAAAACAGGGCCACTCTCTCACCGGATCAACGCTTTACTGTACCTTGGAACCGTGTTCTTTCCACGGCAGAACTCCATCCTGTGCAGAAACCATTGTTGAAAAACAAATTTCACACGTTGTAATCGCTATCAGAGATCCACATCCAAAAGTTAATGCTGAAGGAGTACGAATGCTCAGGGAAAGCGGAGTACTGGTAACTGAGGGAATAGAGGAGCAGGATGCACGGAAGTCTTTGAAAGAATGGTTACTTAAATACGAATGAGAAAAAACATTGAATATCCGGAGCGCCCCATTGCAGGAGTGGGAGTTGTTGTTTTCCGTAATGAAGAAGTCTTACTGGTTAAACGTAAAAAAGCTCCATATAAAGGACAGTGGAGCATCCCCGGAGGCAAACAGCGGCTTGGTGAAACTGTAACTAAAGCAGCTCGCCGAGAATTAATGGAAGAGACAGGAGTTGAAGTTAATGAATTAACTTTAATTGACGTCATAGATATTATAGTTCCCGACGAAGAAGGGAAAATACTCTACCATTACATCGTGGCAGATTATCGAGCTCATTGGCAGTCGGGAGAATGCAGTCCCGGAGATGATGCACAGGATGTACAGTGGTTCAATTTAAACAAACTCGGCTCGATTTCTTTGTTAGATAAAACAAGAAAAATAATTCTTAAAGCAGCCGGTAAACCTGATTCGACCTGAGTTGTCTGCAAAGTTAAATCTTTCCTTGAGCTAATTTACTGCTTAATACCTTAGTTATCCTTTTTTCGTTTCCTGAATCCCTCATCTTCCCAGGTCAAAAAGCGTTTGCCAATGACATCTCCTGTGTCTTGAACAGAGATAAAAGCCTCTGGATCAGTATCAAACAAATATTCTTTGAGCCGTCCCAGTTCCAGCATATTAATTACTGTATAAATCACCTGCTTTTCTTCACCTGCAAATCCACCGGAGGCATGGAAATAAGTAAATCCACGATCCAGTTTTTTCAACACCTTTTCTGCAACTTCTTCATCAGGCTTGGAGGAAATGATGAAAATTGATTTTCGCTGAGACAATCCAACCTGCCCTTTTTGCATACTCCAACTGAAAACATACATGAAGACTCCTGTATGGAGAGCCGTTTCCAAGTGATAAAGGTATGCGTTACTGAAAATAACCACAATGTTTACCAGGTTAAAAACAGTACCAATAGGAATTGCAAAGCGTTTTTTTATCACAGTTCCCACGATATCCAGACCACCAACCGAGCCACCCAAACGCAAATAAAAACCGGTACCAAAACCAGCCAACACTCCTCCAAAAATGGCTGCCAACATGGGATCATTTATTGAAATTTCAACTCCATGTGTTAATTGAAGACTCAAAGAAAAAATCCCCATACCAATCAGTGAAGTGATGATGAATTTCAGAGAAAATTCTCGAAAGCCAATTATAAATATTGGTATATTGAGAAGAGCATAGAGTAGGCTGAAAGAGATATATTCCTTTATAGAATCATAAAACAATAATGCCAGTCCAGTCAGTCCTCCGGCAAAAAAATTGTGAGGCAAAAGAATTCCGTTTACGACAAAACTGAAGATAAAGCAACCAAGTGTCAGCGTTAGTAGCATGTACCAAAACTTCAAAGTACGTAATGCATTTGTAAATTCTTGAAAATCTTCCTTAAGATAATTCATTTGATTTAAAGTAGTTTTGTTGTATTTGCAGAATAAGGACAAAAAAAACGGGATGACCGCTCGTGCAACCATCCCGTCTTAATCGCTTTTTTCCTAAAATGAATTATGAAGCAGTTTGAACACTAACCGCACAAGGGCCTTTTTGCCCTTCTCCAACTTCGAATTCCACATTTTCTCCTTCTCTGAGATATCCCCCGCGGACCTCAGAATGATGAACGAACAAGTCTTTTCCGGACTCCTGCTCGATGAACCCGTATCCTTTACGTTCGTTGAACCATTTTACTTTGCCTGTTGCCATTTTGACCTTATATTTTAATTAAAATTACTCTTCTAAATGAAGAGAAGAAACCATAATTATGACAGGTAAAACAATAGATGCAAGAAAAAAATGCATTTCACTTTCCACTTTGTCAAAATTATTTATTTCGCAGGCACAGAGACCAGCTCAGTTTCCTTCTCAAGTGTTTCTAGCAGACTGGCGTAAACTCCGCTAAGTTGCATTAGCTCAGCATGTGATCCACGTTCAACTATTTTACCGGCATCAATAACAAGTATCAAATCAGAATTTCGAATTGTACTCAGTCTATGTGCAATGGCAATCACTGTTTTATCATGAAAAATGCGTTCAATGGCTTTCTGAATAAGATTTTCTGTAACAGAATCAACGGAACTCGTGGCCTCGTCCAATACTATTAAATCGCTTTCACCTGCCAATGCACGGGCAAAAACGATCAGGCGTCCTTCTCCCTCAGAAAGATTTTTTCCACCTTCGAGAATTTTGAAATCATATTTCTCAGGCAGGAATTCAATAAATGTATGAGCATAGACATATTTTGCAGCTTCTTTGACTTTTTCAGGAGAAACGTCCGGACGGTTCAGAGCAATATTGAAGCCGATACTTTCCTCAAACAAATGCGAATCCTGCTGCATCATTGCTATCATCAACTGCAAATGATCCCGTGATATTTCGTAAAGCTCCACACCATTTATTTTGATAGAACCCTGATAACGTGTATAAGTTCTGGTAAGAATACGGACAATTGTAGATTTTCCTGAACCAGTTGCTCCAACGATAGCCAGGCGATCGCCTTTACGGACTATAAACGAGACTCCCTGCAGGACCCATGGTCCATCCTCTGTGTAGCGGAAGTGAACATTTTCAAAACGTAATTCTTCAAATTCCTGAAAACGTTTCATAATTTCTTCTGGAGTATATTTTCTGGAATTGGTCGCATAGGAAGGCATGTCTGCCGTATCTTGATCTTCCGGAATTTCACGAAATAGTTTGTCAATATTTTCCAGTGCAGAAAGAGAGCGCTGGAAAACGGAAATTTGTTGAGTAAATTCTCGAATTGGAACAAAAATGCGGTTCAACGTATTTATGAATCCAACCAAAACTCCAATTGAGACAAGTCCTGTAAGAATTTGCTGGGCTCCATACCAAAGCATCAAGGCCAGTGCAATTGAGGTAATACCTTCAATCACAGAAAAAAGAGCTGCATCATAAAAATTTGAGTGGGTCTGTGCCTTAAAAAAATGCCTGGTTTTTGCTTCAAATTGTTTTCGAACTTTGGCTTCTGCTGCATACAACTGGATTGTTTTTACACCATTCAAACATTCCTGCAGGTAACCAGTAGAGTCCGCAAGCGCCTCCCGAGTCAGATTGTAATAATGCCGCAATCTCGACCGCAGAAAATTGCTGACAAAATATATTGGAGGTAAAATCAGCAGCACTACCAGCGTGAGCTTCCAACTCAGGATTATCAACAATATTAGCAACGCAATTGTCTTAAGAAAGTCGGTAAAAATAGAAAGGACACCAATGGCTAGAGAATCATTGAGTGCTTCCATGTCACTTGTGAGACGTGTCAAAATCACACCAATTGGACGCTGGTCAAAGAAAGAGCGGGGCATAGAAAGGATGTGCGCATAGAGATCACTGCGCATTGCACTAATAGCTAACTGGCCGGTTTTTTGGAGGGAAAATGTATAAATTGAATCTGAAAAATAACCGACAGCAACTGCTCCAGCCATGAGAACCACCATCCGAAACAATCCGTCCAGATCACCGGGAATTACATGTTCATCAATAATTTGAATTAATAGCCATGGCAGGAGCAAAGTTGCCGCAATTGAGAACGGAACTGTAGCAACTCCCAGTACAACGCTTTTCCAGTACGGACGCACGTAAACGAGAAACCGCTGAAATAATTCCCAGTCGTTGACTTCTTTATTCAATATACGAGGTTTCAGGTTTCAGGTTTTTATTTACGATACCGATGAGTTTAAATAGTTTCTGAACGACAATGCAACCAGTCAGGTTTTTCAAGTTTATTACAGAATAGAAATGGACAAAGATTTATAGCCGTTGCCGAATGGAAGCCAACTGGACACAGATTACAAAAATCTGCATTGCCTGATCCAAATCTTCAACACTTGGAAAAGTGGGGGCCAGTCTTATAGTTTTATCATTGGGATCATGAGAATAGGGGTATGTTGCTCCAGCCGGAGTCAGTTTAACTCCAGCCTCACCGGCAAGACGGATTATTTCCTGCGCCAGTCCGGGCAATGCGTCAAACGAGACAAAATATCCGCCTTTCGGATTAGACCAGGTTCCCACACCTTTTCCAGCCAACTCGCTTTCAAGATGTTTTTGTACCATTGCAAACTTGGGCCGCAGAATTTCAGCATGTTTTCTCATATGTGCCAGTACACCTGCTAAATTTTTTAGAAAGAGAACTTGCCTCTGCTGATTGAGTTTGTTTGGACCAATGCTCATGACGGCAAGGCGTTTACGAAAATGTTCCAGGTTTTTCTCAGATGCACCCAAAAATGAAATCCCGCCTCCTGCATAAGTTATCTTTGAAGTAGATGCAGTTAAAATTAAATTGTCAACAGTTCCATATTTTCGGCAGAAATCCATCACATTTGCCAACTGCTGCGGATTTTCAAAGAGGTCATGTACTCCGTATGCATTGTCCCACATCACGCGAAAATTTGAGCCTGAAATTTTACCAAGTGCAGCGATTCTTTCCACCACTTCTTCAGAATATACATTTCCTGTGGGATTGGAATATTTAGGAACGCACCACATCCCTTTGATCATGTGATCATTGCGCACCAAATCTTCTACTGCGTCCATATCAGGTCCGTCATCCAGCATGTCTACACTAATCATCCGCAGTCCCAGTTCCTCACAGATGGAAAAATGACGATCGTATCCTGGAACAACTGCCAGATATTTTACTTCACCTTCTCTGGCCCAGGCTGTATTAGGTCCTTGAGAGCCATGATAAAAAGCATGAAGCATGTAAAGATTCATCAGTGACAAACTGCTGTGATCCCCACAAATGACTTCGGTTTCCGGAAGGCCAAGCATTTCGCCACCCAGTTTACGTGCTGCAGGGATCCCATCGAGTCCCCCATAATTCCTGAGATCAGTTCCATCCTCCAAAATCAGTTTGTCTTTGAGCAAGCCTTCCATTTCATCAGCAAGCTCCAGCTGTGCAGTTCCTGGTTTTCCCCTGGTAAGGTCCAGATTTAAAGCGGCATCTTTATATTTCTGATACTTTTCTGCAAGTTTTTGTTCCAAAGTTTGCAGTTCTTCTTTGGTTGCATTTTCAAGATTCATAGTTTTTTTGTTTTGGTTTAAGTTTGCGTTTTTATTATCAGTTCCGATCCATAAAGTGTCAATCCTGAATGTCTCATCATTTCCTGTTTTACTTTTCTTTAATTTCTGAAAATTTTTATTTCCATTCAATAATTTTTTTACACAACGGTCCCCCGTCACCAAGAAAATCATGAATGATATTGAAATGGTTTTTTCCGGGCATAGATAGATATTCTGCAGGAACTCCGTGTTTTTGCAGAAAAATAGTATAATTTTTCGATTGCCGCTGAAATTCATGCGATTCATCTGCGCCCACTGCGACCATAACATGTGGAGTGTACACAGGTTTAAGGAATACAGGACTGTTGCGGAGAACTTGTTCTGAAGTCAGCAGCAATTTTGGCTGGAGCCAGGAAAACGGAAATGGTTTAAGGTCAAAAAGTCCGCTGACAGGCAAAAATCCCTTGATCAAATTTGGAGGTAAACCATAGTTTTTTTCCCAATCTGTGCTCAGTAACATTCCTGTCAAATGACCACCGGCAGAATGTCCGGAAACCGAGATCCGCTCCGGATTTCCGCCAAAGTCCTCTGCATTGCGATAAGTCCAGGCTGCCGCGGCACGCGATTGACGTACAATCTCATCGATGTTAACTGAAGGACAAAGAGCATAGTTAACCAGCACCGCCGTAATTCCGTTTCGTACCAACCCTTCTGCCACAAACGCAAAATCCCTGCTCGTCAACGAATGCCAGTAACCTCCATGAAAAAAAATGTGAATAGGACTACAGAGTTTTTCAGCAGGAAAAATGTCAAGGGTTTCCGACGGTGTTGGACCATAAGCCACTGCGGAACGGTTTGAATATTCTCTGAGGACTCTTTGGCTTTCGGTAAAATAGCTTTGAATCAACTCATCTGTATTCTTTACAATAAAGCGCGGATTGTATTCCTGGTCTATTTCTTCTTGTGTTGAAAAGGTGTGGTATAGCATTTTAAAGTCAGTCTTTCTGCGATTTTTTCTCAGTCCAAATCCTCAGATCCAAAACATTTATAAAGGTTTTTCTACATCACGTTTTATATATAACGGTTGCACTGGAAGATCCGGATCAAATGCAGATGAAGCTAATTTATTTGCACCCAGGCGATCTAAAAGCTGAGCATCCGGAACTGGATAATCCAAGGGCAGCAGAACCAGTTGTTCAAACAGTGGCTCATGTTTTCGCCGCTCAGGGTTGACGCGATAATGGACAACCGGAACACCGCCTGAGATTTCAATGAATTTTTCTAGACTGGTGAGTTGAATTGCAGTCTGTGCTACCGGATGATCATCTACTATGCGAAAAACTGAGTGAAAGATTTCTCTACGGGTACAGTTAAGCAATACAGGAAAATCATTTTTCAGGTGCCTGATTTGTCCTGCAAGTAATTCAAGTGAATTGACTGGAATTACCGGTTTATCGTGAACCTGGGCGAAAGTTTTGGCCACGCTCATTCCAATTCTGACTCCTGTGTAAGAGCCGGGACCGCAGTTTACAACATAGGCATCAACTTCCGCTAAGCTTAACTCTGCGCTTTTCAGCAAATCATCAATAACTTCAAAAATAATTGTTGCATTCCTCCGATGACACAGAGAATAGTAATTTGCCAGAGCGACTCCATTTCGGGTCAAACACAAACCCAAATGTTCAAATGAAGTATCCACTGAAAGTCTAATCATGTATTATCCTGATTCAAAGGGGCTGTTGTTTTTTGTAAAGATTAAATCGATTGTTACAAAGTTTTTAAAAGTGTGTCAAAATCATCAAATTCACTTTTAATGATTAACTGTCTTTGATATTCTGAAACGGTTTTGAAATACAAGTTTAGTACGGGTTCATCCGTCAAATGATCTGTAATAAATTCCGGCCACTCAACCAAAGTAATTCCATCATCGGCAAACAGATCTTCTCTATCAAAATCATCGAGTTGCTCCGGTGCAGTCAAGCGGAAGAGGTCAACATGAAGAATTGTCCATTTGCCTGAATAAATGTTGACCATAGTATAGGTTGGAGAAATAACTGTTTCATGAGGGATGCCCAGACCGGCACAAAGACTTTTTGCAAAAGTAGTTTTTCCGGCACCCATGTTTCCCCAAAACAAGAGAACAGCACCTGGAAACAAATGTGCTGCAGTTTTTCTGGCAACAACATCAGTTATTTCCAGTGAATTTAGCTCAAGTATTAGTTTACTCATCAAACTGTCATGAATCCAAGAGTGCTCATTAGTTGTCATAATTTAGGCTATGCTGCACCTTCCGGAACCGGAATATCTACTGTAGAAAAGTGGGACATACGGAAGCTGAATTTGGAATTACATGCTGGAGAGAAAGCTTGTTTCCATTTTCAAAATGAGGAGCAGAAACAAGTATTGTGGCGTATGTTTCAGCAAAAGCTCAAGCCCAAAACTGGTTCTTTACAGATTTCAGCCAATACTCACCTTCACACTGACGACAGCTTATGGGAAGGTACAGACAAGAAAGCGTCACTACTGGAAAATATGGAATCTAAACTTTTTTCGACTCGTCCGTGGTTTGGAGGACAAAGAAAAAATATGGATATTTTGAAGGACCGTTTAGGATTGACCGGACGAATTATTAATCTCCCCGTTAATGAACTTATGCCTGAGTATGCAGCACGATTTTGGGCTTTGATGCTGGTTGCGGCAAACACAAAAGTAGTTTTGATAAACCGCTTACTTTCACAATTGGACGAAATAAGTTTGCCTTTTATTCAGGAATGGCAGGAAAGTTTTTCTGGAATTACAGTAATATTCGGAGAACATCCTGAATATTTCAAGGCAGTTAATTCAAGAAAAGTAGAACAACAGGACACATTGAAATCTTTTTTCAGCACTAACATCAGTTTTTCTGCAGACGGACTTGCAAAACATTTTTGATGGACTGTTAACTCAAAAGCAGTAAGCGTCAGTTAGCTACTTCAAGGTTAAGGTCCGAATATTTATAAAATTTCTTTAGCTCAAAATTCTCGAAATACTAAGAAATGCAATTTAGTAAAAGCTTTATCCGCCAAGTTGCAGATGCAACGGACCTTGTTGACTTGATTTCTGATCATGGCGTCACGCTTAAAAGAGCAGGTTCCAGCTACAAGGGACTTTGTCCTTTCCATTCAGAAAAAACGCCCTCATTCAATGTAAATCCGGAGCGTGGTTTTTTTCATTGTTTTGGCTGCAGCGTCAGTGGAGATGGTATAAAGTTTCTGATGCAATATGATCGTCTTCCTTTTTCGGAAGCAATAGAAGAGCTTGCTAAACGCGCCGGTATCCCTCTGGAAATTCTGTCCGGAGGACCACGGAGTTTCAATCCGGAAGAAGACCGCGGATTACATTGTCTCAAGGAGGCAGCGGCTTTTTACAGTGAAAAACTTTCTATCTCGGAAGGAGAAAATGCTGTCAAATATCTACAGCAGCGGCAGGTTCCGGAAAGCATGTGGAAACAATTTCAAATCGGCATGTCTCCGGACGAATGGCAGGGTACTTTGAACTATCTACAGAAAATAAATATTTCTCTGGCAGAAATGTCCAGAACGGGTTTGATCAAGGTCAGTGAAAAATCAGCAAAACACTATGATACTTTCCGGGGACGCTTGATGTTTCCTGTTAAGGATGTCCGCGGACGCTGTATCGGATTTGGGGCACGTGCGATGAAACCGGAAGATAAGCCTAAATACCTCAACAGTCCTGAAACTTCATACTACCGTAAAAGCCAGGTACTTTACGGCCTACATGAAGGACTTACCTCCATTCGTAAAAAACGTCGACTGATTTTTGTTGAGGGCTACCTTGATGTCATCCGCCTTCACGAAAACGGTTTTACTGAAGCAGTAGCCCCATGTGGTACAGCCCTGACTCAGGAACATTTTAAAATAGCCCTGCGCTACGCAGATACAGTAATTTTGCTTTTTGACGGTGATTCTGCAGGAAATAATGCCGCACTCAGGCATGCTCATCTTTTGCTTCCTGTCGCCCTTGAGTCCTACATCCTTACTCTTCCTGAAGGAGAAGATCCTGACACATTTTTATTGAATAACGGAAAAGAAAATTTTGATGCATTCCTGAATCAGAAAGTTCCGGCTCTGGATTACCTGGTTCAACAGACCATAAAAAAATATCCAGACAGTATCCAGGGCAGAATGCAGGGTCTGGATGAACTGTTGCCGGCATTGTACGAAATCCAGGATCCTAAACGTCGACAACTCACTCTGATGACAATTGGTGAAAGAATGAAGATTCCTCCGGAATTATTGTCGAAAGAGTTAAAAAGAAAAGGAAACAAAAGCTTGCATAAAAATAAAAATAATGATAGAGTCAGTTGTTTATCTGAGAATAATAAAGATTCCCAAGATGAACAGTGGCTGTTACAGTCATTGTTGCGCAAAGGCAAATTATGGCCCCGTGTCCGGGAGCATCTAAAACCGGAAGAATTCCAGACACCAAATTTACGCCGGCTTTACGAAAAATTATTGCAGCTACCTGATGCAGTATTTCAAGCTTTCGATCCTTTTACTCTGGAGAAATCTGATCCTGACCTGTTTCAATCATTGATGTTGCTGCTTTCTGAGGAAATTCCAAGTCACGACTTTGGGCTTTCACTCTTGCGTATGAAAGAACGAAACTTGGAGATTGAATATCAGGAGTGGCTACTTCACAGTAAAAGTAACGAGGAGCGGGCACAGGCTGCTCTAAATAGAAGACTCGAAGAAAAGAATTTGAAAGAAATAAAGCAAATTATTGACAATATATTGACACAATAATCTCTGTATACAGCACATGAGCACAGCAAATAAAAGTGATAACGAATTATCATCAGTAGAGAAAAAACTTATCAAAGAGCTGGTTTCGGATGGACGTGAAAAAGGGTTTGTCACAATTGACGAAATCAATGAAAGTCTTGGCGATGAAACTCCATCTCCAGAACAACTGGAAAAAATATTTAATATATTTGCTGAAATGGACATTGAAGTAATTGATTCGGAGAAAAAAATGGATATTGTAAGTGATCAAACAGATTCTGCTACTGAACTGGATAATGAGACTGGTGAACTCAACCTTGACCCTGGAATAGATAATTCTACAGACGATCCTGTTCGCATGTATTTACGTGAGATGGGAAGTATCCAATTGTTGTCACGTGACGGAGAAGTTGAAGTTGCCAAAAGAATAGAAAAAGGAAACGAAGACTTAATAGAGATATTCTCTGATTCAAAATTGATTTTGCTTTATCTGCAGAACCTTACCAAGCACCTCAAAAATAAGAAAATAAAGGCACGGCATGTTATTTCAGGATTGGATGAAGATGACAATGTGATTGAAGACGAAGACAAGGCTACCGTCAAACTAATTGCTCAATTCGATATACTTTGGAAGCACCATCGTTCTGTGAATAAATTCCAAAAACATCAGGCCAAACGAAAGCTCCAACCTGCTGAAAAGAAACGTCTGGAAGAAAGCGAATCATTATTCAAAGATGCAATTCGTAACATTAGTTTTAACTCACGCCAAATTGAATTAATGTGCGATGAGATATTAAATCACAAGGAAAAGATCAACCTGACTTTCCGCAAGATGAACTCCAATATAAAAAGTTTAGACTTGCCCGTTGAAAAAATGGATAAATTGTTTGAACAATTGAGTTCTGCAACCAGTAAAAAAGCTAAAGAGAAAACCGCAAAAGACATTTCTGCTAAAACAGGGCAACCGTTCAGTATAGCAAACCGTTACTTTGAAAAAATAGAAATGAAACGGAAGCGTATCAGCACAATGATCGAACAGACAACCCTCTCCTTGGATGATTTTAACCTTGAAGTAAAAAGTCTTAAACAAGTAGAGAGAAGGGTTAAGTCTGCAAAAAGCCAGCTAGTGGAGGCAAATTTACGGTTGGTGATCAGCATTGCAAAAAAATACACAAACCGCGGACTGCAATTTTTGGATCTTATTCAGGAGGGCAATATTGGTTTAATGAAAGCTGTAGACAAGTTTGAGTATCGTCGAGGATACAAGTTTTCAACTTATGCAACCTGGTGGATTCGTCAATCAATCACACGTGCCATTGCAGATCAGGCACGGACAATCCGGATTCCTGTTCACATGATTGAAACAATCAATAAACTCTCGAGGATATCACGAGCCAAGGTACAGGAACTTGGACGTGAACCTACTGCAGATGAGTTATCTGAAGATCTTGGAATGCCTTTGTACAAAGTCCGTAAAGTACTAAAAATTGCCAAGGAACCAATCTCACTTGATACACCAATTGGTGATGATGAGGATTCGCAACTCAAAGATTTTATTGCAGATGAACACATAAGGGATCCAGGTGAAGCTACTGTTTCTTCAAACATGGGTGAAAGAACACGTGAAGCATTAAAAACTCTCACTAAGCGTGAAGAGAATGTGTTACGTCTACGTTTTGGCATTGATTCAATCAAAGATCACACCCTGGAAGAAGTTGGTCAGGATTTTGATGTAACCAGGGAACGTATTCGTCAGATTGAAGCAAAAGCACTGCGAAAATTGCGTCATCCAACCCGTTCAAAATTACTCAAATCATTTTACGAATAATGAATAAACGGGGCCCTTGGAATTCAGGTATCATTTCTAAAATGCTGGAAAGCGGAAATTTTCATCAACTGAAATGACTGTTTCATGCTCTCAATCAGGTCCATGATATTCTTTTCAGGAATGAGTTCCAGGAGTATTTAGACTTTTCAAGATTACATCATAATCAGGTTTAAGCTTCAAAACTGTGTAGAAAATACTAATCCTTGTTGCTTGAACCTTGAACCATACCACGTGATACTGATCTTTCCTGTATGAGGTTGTTCCGGAATTTTCTAATTCTGCTGATCATCAGCTGTTCGACTGCTGCAGGCATTCCGGCGCAAACTTCCAAGACTTCCGATCCAGTCATAATTCAAAATGTAGAGCTACTGCGTCACGGCAGGCAAATCAGCGTGCGTCTGCTGACAGACAATCCTCCAGTTTACATAATCACAGAAAACCTTGCTTCCCGGACACTGGTGATTAAGTTCAACAATGCCCGTATCGGTTTTTCAGACGGCCGGAATGAGCGTCTTTTCAATGATCCGCAGCTGGCAGGAATACGTTTTTCAGCAATTGATGGAGACAGCTGGGCACAGTTCAAATTACTGAAAAAAGATTTAAGTTATTCTGTCAGTTCCCTCACGGGACAAAATGGAATCCAAATTGATTTCCGTCCCTCAATCCAAATTGAACCCCTGCCTGATCCGCCGGAAGATGCTGCGTATCAACTGGTTTCTATAAAATTTGATGCCGGCAATACTGATTTTACACGTTTGACTTTCGGTTTTACAAAACCTGCAAAATTTTCTGCAACTGGTTCTGTTCCGGAAGACAGGCAGCCTCCCCGGATTTTTTTACTTGAAAACAGCCTTCAAACTCAACTTACTATTCGCCTGCCTAACACTTTACCGGAAAAACAGCTGTTAAACCTTGATTACAAGGATGCCCGTTTGGAGCTTCATGCACTCACTTCAGAAGTAAACCAAACCTTTATTGAATTGAAACTCAATGCAACAGACGTGAGTGTGGAACGGCATTTTGTTTCCAGGCCCGTCCAGTGGATACTTGACATTCACGGTACTCCGTTAAAGCGCAAAATTGCAGCAGATCTTACGGAAGGGAAAAAGTTGAGTCCGGAAGATGCTGCTGCATTTGAAAAAGAGGAAAAAGAGCGCAGAATCAGGGCTTCTAAAATCAATCCTATTTTTCAGCGCGGTGAAAATGCTTTCAGAAAAAATTTGTACGATGAAGCTGTGTCCCATTACAAAGAAGCCTATGCGCTCGGGAAGGAACACACAGGAGATGAATTTGAAGATCCGCTTCACCCTTTGTCTGCACGTGCTCTCTTCCGGATTGGAGACACAATCTACACCATGCTGGAGCGCAGGATTGGTGATAATTATCACCAGGCAATTGAGGCTTACAAAACAGCAATCCGTATTACTCAGGATGCAGAAAAAATTGCCAAAGAAAATGGAGAAGAATTTGAAACAGCTTATCTTTTACCACATGCCAATTTCCGTATAGGACGCTCCTATCAAAAAATGAAATTTCAGCATGAGGCAGCAGTTTATTACAAAATACTGCAGGAGCGTTTTCAAAATTCAATTGAGGCAATGGAAGCCAGTTTTTGGAAGGGAATGAGCCGTATTGAGCAACGGCAATGGGAAATGGCCATCAACGAATTTAAAGAGTACCTGCGTACTTCACCTGAACCAAAATTTTTTGCTGTCACCCATTATAAAATGGCACAGGCCTATTACCAGCTTAAGCGTTACATAACTGCAAAGGAGTTTTTTGATATAGCACGGAATGCAGAAGAGGACTATGCCAAAGACGATCCAACGCTTTTATTTCATATGGGTGAGACATATTATGAAAATGCCGATTACGTTACTGCACGTGAAATTTTCAGATTACTCCTGGAAAAATATCCCAAAGCAGATTTTTCCAAGTTGGTTGCACTCCGATTAGGCGATTTTCTGCGGGATGAAGGCAAAGAAAATGATGCCATTCTAGCCTACAAAAACGCAATCAGCAGTTACACCAGAGAGATTGCGCTACTGGGCAAATTGCGAATTGCCAACATTCAGGCAAAACGCCCTTATTCTGATGAACATCTTGAGGCAATCACGGTTTATGATGAAATACACAGACTCTATCCGGAGACACCACAGGCGAAAGAAGCACTGCTCCGGAAGGGGTTGACACTTACTCTTTACGGATATTACGCACGTGCAATTAAAACTTTGGAAAGTTTCATGGAGAAATATCCTCAAAACGTTTATGTGCGCAGAAATGTAATACAGGAAAACATTGACGAGAATCTAAAAGGATTGATTGACCAGTATTTTCGCCAGGATGACACACTTGCTCTCGTAAGCGCTTATAGTGATTATAAAGCTAAATATTTATTCAATTTCCGCTTTGACACAACCCTTTTTCAAACTGCGGTAGCTCACCGTAAACTGGGCTTTTACGAGGAGACACTGGATATTTTGCGTTTTCTTGAAACACGCTCGGGAGGAACAATTGGCGAACTGGTACAGTTGGAAAAAGCCCTGACACTGCTGGAAAAAGAAGATCTGACTGAAGCCCGTAATATCACAGCAGGATTTCTACAAAAATACCCTGCAAGTCCTTATGATGCAGAAGCACGGCAATTGCTGGCAAAAATTTACCGCAGGAAAAAATCATATCCAAATGCTCTACTTGTTTACAATCAAACTCTGCAGAAATATGATCAAAACAAGGATCCGCTTTCAGCAGAAATTGTTCCGGAACTCTACTATGATTTGGGAGAACTCCACGAAGAAACAGGAAATTTTGTAGATGCTGGTGAGGCTTTTCAAGAAGCGGTTTCAAGTTACAATCATCCGCTTGATCATCCAGATACACCTGAATATATTATCAACAGCCATTTTCTGGCGGCAGATATGTACAACAAAGCTCAAAACGATACAATTGCGCTTCTGAGCTATCAACAGGCAATTTCGCTCTATGCTGATAGCAAAAACAAGGAAATAAACGAGCGTGTGTTTTGGGCCCGTTATCAAATCGGAAGTATTTATGCTCGTCAGGAAAACAATGAGCAGGCATTAAAAATATTCAAAGAACTGGTGGATCACAAAGATGGTGAAGGCCAGCTTTGGAAAAAACTTGCT
>Ga0209753_1000237_pt1 | contig 22353 bp, 16 predicted proteins | sample METZYME_3_550m_FD_187550 | JGI IMG/M metagenome (GOLD analysis project Ga0209753, IMG submission 187550) | Marine microbial communities from oxygen minimum zone in mesopelagic equatorial Pacific - METZYME_3_550m (SPAdes) (version 2) | ecosystem: Environmental > Aquatic > Marine > Oceanic... | reverse complement strand
TAGTAACTCCATTGAACCCTCCGAAAAATTGCTATTTCTTGGCATGATAATCATTCCAGTATTGCCGAGAGTACTAGTTCAAACCGGAGAAAAATTTATGCCGTTCCCTTTTTTCTAGCTACTCAATCAGTTGCCAGGCTTAGCATAGTCAAAGTATCAATATCCATTATGTGGGCAGGCCATAAGTTACCGAACCCTGCCTTCTCAGATTCAACGATTTGGGGGGTGGTTATGGACAGCCCTCTCTAGTTTGCCCGCTTAGCGATCCACCTGGGCTGATCGCAGATCTGCCCCAGAAATTCCAGGATGGTGTGGGCGCCCATGTATGAGGTGATACCTGTTCCTATATCCACCTGTGGGTTGACCTCAACGAGATCGAATCCGATGATCTCGGTGTGTCTCGCCAGCGTCGCTAGTGAGTCCCGAAGATCAGCATACGACATGCCGTTGGGTTCCGCAGACACACACCCCGGAACCAACGGTAGGTCCAGTACATCAATGTCGATACTCACGTATATTGCAGCATCCTTCGGAACCAATTCGGTCATGCCATTCGGACCCATCTCTTTAAACTCCTTCATTCCTATGACACGGTTGCCATCGTTGATAGAGTCGTCAATCCAAGCCTTGTTGTTGCGGATACTACGGATCCCAACCTGTGTAAGGCTCTCAACATGGTCCATCTGGTGGATGTGACGGAAAGCATGGGAATTAGTGTATTCGAAGCCGTGGACGAAGGGTCTATAGTCGATATGGGCGTCGAAGTGGACGACATGGAGAGGCTCATTGTATGCTCGGACAACTGGAAAGGTAATAGCATGGTCGCCTCCTAACACCACTGGCATCGCGCCTTTATCCAACACCATCCGAGTCAGGTTAGTGATATTCTCGAAAGTACCTTCAACATCAGTGGGAATGACATTCGCGTCACCCACATCTACAATTCGATTGTTATCAAGCTCATATTCTAGGAACACTTTGTTGGTGTCGTGGTCAAAGTAACCAACGCCATTAGCCCCGAATCGTAGAGATTGCTCCCTTATCGAGCGTGACCCGAATCGTGAACCGGGCATGAATGGAGAGCCTTCATCCGTTGGCGCCCCCATCACTGCGATATCCGCGTCCAACTGGTCAAGATCATGACAGACCGGTGTTCTTAGAAATGAGACTAATCCAGCAAACCCATAGTTTGGTTTACCTCGGTTGGTCGGATGTTGCGCCTTATGTTGTGTCATTTATTGATTCCTTTTTTCTCATTCCTTTCTGAATCATGGATATCAGATTCCTTTCCGATTATAGGCAATGATACCTGTTAATCGGTTTTTTTAAAGAAATACCAGTTAACGAGTAGTAATTAATTGCCGGGGAAAGAGGTTCCCGAAAAAATGTCGGTAGGCTCGACAGGGTGGGGGTGAGGAAAAAGCGGCGCCCCAGAAGGGGCTCAAACTTCCATTCTATTATGGAAAGGTCGTTGTATCCTCAGATCTTATCTGACTCCTGTTCCTCTGACCATGACCTCGCCTCTAATCTGGCAGCGTAACGATTTGGAGCATTCATTCCCCGGGTCCGCAAATCTATTCCAGCTTTCGATTGAGCCTTGGACGGCATGCTAGTTTCCTGAGGTCTTCGGTTCAATAGCCGTTCAGAAAACGCATCTATGTTTTTTTCAAATGCGTCCCTCCAGCCAGCTGTTCGATCAAATGCGGGATGGGTTTCCAAAATACCTATTTCATTGAACCTATCCATGAACTGCATATCTGCTTGGGATTCCCCTTCCCATATAAACACACGCTTGTCGTTACCAAGGTTGTATGCACCTATCAGATTTATTGAAGGTGGCGCTTGACCGTTCCATATTGTGGCCCACAATTCCGGGTCCCTTGATCTATCAGAAGTTAATATCGATACAAATAGCACGCACTACCGTCCTTATTATTTAAGCACTCAAAGGTGAGCGATTCTCCTGTTTCTTTTTCCATTACCAGCCAAGAATTCTCTTGTTGATCCGTTAAATCCAATATCTGCCTAACCAAGATAACCGCCCATAGGCAGCAAAATATTTGGTTTACATTCAACTAGATCAATGACTCCTTTTAGGAACTATATAACCAGAAAGCCGCGAAGGAAAGTTGCAGTCGGCGTTGAAGACACACTCGTTAATCAATAGAAGCACCTTTAATGCATCACAGCAAGAGCCACTGTTTCTAAAAAGTCCTTGCTGAAAGAACCCCAAGCATTTAGTAGCTTTTACAAACACAGGCTGGGTTTAATTGACTGAAATTATTGATTTTCCCGATAGCTTTCTATGAAGGAGTGAATACTCATCGATGTCTCTTTTTTTAGGTTTAACCGAATATGAACATACATTTTTTCGATAACGTATTTATGTACAATTGACGAGACACGTAGTAGGTCTACAAACAGAGCGAGATGATGATGAAACTGTCAATTTGTATAATCGGATGCGGTGGGTATGCCCGGAACGTTTTGCATGACATACACGACATGACCGACCAGTTTGAATTCTATTTCGCCAGCCGTGACATCAAAAAAGCCCGCCGGTACTCCCAGGAATTTGGCGGCGCAGGGTTCTTCGGAGATTACGAGGAAGCCGTCGCCGACCCGAATATCCAGTCGCTCTACTTCTTCACTCCCCACCATATTCACCTCGCCAATGTGGAGTTGGCGGCGCAATACGGCAAGCATATTCTCATGGAAAAACCCATCGCCAGGAGTGTTCGAGAGGCACAGACGATCGTTGCAGCTGCCCATGATGCTGGCGTCAAGCTAATGATAGCCGAGAACTACCGATTTCTTTCGACCGTGGATAAGGCACGCGAAATAATGGATCAGGGGCCTATCGGAGATTCGTTCGGCGAGCTTCGCCAACTCGACATCTCTGCCCAGGGATACCACGAACCGCAAGGGTGGCGCAGAAGCGCCGAAATGAATGGCGGCGGAGTATTTATCGACGGGGGCATCCACTTTGTTGACATAATGTTGAATCTCGGCGGTTTCCCAGAATCGGTCCACGCCATCCAACCTCCCCAGCTCTTCACTGATGTCGAGGGAGAAGACAGCATGGTCATGACCGCCAGGCTGCCAGAGGGAGTGCCTGCGACCATCAACTTCTCCCGCTCCACGCCTGTACGCGAAAACCCACCCATGGTGCATCTGACAGGGACCAAAGGCAAGCTCAGCTTCGCTCCCAACGGCACTGAACTGTCAATTGAGAACCTGCAAGAGCGCAGAACGGTCCAGGTCCCGGCCCCCCGGAGAGGCGTAAGGCAAATGGTCTCGGAGTTCCGAAAAGCGATCCAAGATGATCGAGAGCCGGTAATGTCCGGTCACGAAGCAATCCGTGACCTCGCAATCGTACTGGCGGCCTACGAATCCGCACGCACCGGTCAGGCAGTCCCACTTATTGAACCCAAGCTTTGATCACTCGTTTCAAGTTTTCCGTGACCCTGAATGATGTAAAACAATTCATGGTAACGGGATAAACTGCGCGTTTAGATTACTATATATCTTCACCTATCAGGGTCCATATAGAGAGGATTGGATAATGACGGAAACATGTGACGCAATAATTATTGGCGGTGGGGTTATGGGAGCGAGCATAATTTCAAATCTCGCCACCAGTGGGGTCACCAATACGATCCTTCTGGAAAAATCCACAATTGGAGCAGGTTCTACGGGAAGATCTTCCGGTGCCATAAGAATGCATTACTCCACCAAAGTGAATGCCTCCTTGGCTCACGAAAGCCTAAAAGTGTTTACAAATTTTTCTGACATAGTGGGAGGAGATGTTGGTTTTGTAAAAACAGGGTATATGGTTTTTGCGCCCTCAAAAGCAGCTCAGGCATTTCGTGAAAACATTTCCATGCAACAAGCCGTAGGCATCTCCACAAGAGTAATTGATCACAAAGAAGCTACAGAACTTGCCCCGGTTTTCAAAATAGCTGAGGGAGAACACATTGCATGGGAAGATGATTCCGGTCATGCCGATCCCTCGGCAACCGCTCTTGCATACATAAACCATGCGAGGGCAAACGGAGCAACTATACACCTTGAAACACCCGTCACGGATATCAAAATATCTGAATCAGGATCCCACCAAGTTATCACCGAAAAAGCTTGTTTTGAGTCAGAAACCGTGATCATAGCTACCGGACCGTGGACAAGCAGTCTTTTGAAAAAAATAGATGTTTCTCTACCCCTTTTGCCAACCAGACATGAGGTTTTCCTAATAAAGAGGAACCTTAGCAAAATTCCGACTCACCCTGGAGGAGGAGATATGGCAAACTTGATATATTTCCGACCAGAAGGCCATGACCTCACCTTGGTTGGGAATGGCAATCACGAGGAGACTGCGAATCCAGATTCTTACAACCAAAAATATAATCTGTCATACGCCGCCGATGTATGGACCCGTTTGACTAAAAGAATCCCCTCTATTGCGGACGCTGAACTATTTACAGGGTATTCCGGTCTTTATACAACCACTCCTGATTTACATCCCATCATTGACTCTGTAGACGGCATAAACGGCCTGTTCGTCTGTTCCGGTTTTAGTGGACATGGTTTCAAACTTGCTCCAGCAGTCGGGACAGTGGTGGCGGAGTTAATAACCCAAGGGAAAGCCACCACTGTGGACATAGAACCATTAAAAATGAATCGATTTGCAAATGGAAAACTCAACACAACGAAATATTCCTTCAAAGTCATCGCCTAGTCATTGTTCTTGTGTCCTCAAAAGTTTGTGAGCATTTTTGTGGACACTAAGGTCAGAGCAGACCAAATGATTTATCAAAATATGTACCCAACTTAGGCGAATAGTAACATTTTGACTAACACACGGTGTGATTGGAATTCGCACTGTTTGGGGTAGATAAATGGGGTACGCACGAAGGGGTGTCAGAGAGTAACGAGTCTCTCGAAAAGAATTTTTATTGATATTCAATTAAAATTCCCTAGAAAAAATGAGCATTACATCCGAATGGTGTGTACCATCCTCTCACTGGTAAAAACGCAGCTACGGACTGCTCAAATTAGTTCATTTTAGGAATCAAGAAAGGAGTGTGAATCATGGGCGAGATCACCGGAGAACAAATTATCGCGAAGGCACTGAAGACGCAAGGCGTGGAGCATGGATTTGGGGTTGTAGGTATCCCAGTTGGGGGTATTGCCGGTGCCATGATGAATGAAGGAATGACCTACCACGGAATGCGCCACGAGATGCCAGCCACATATGCGGCGCAGGCAGTGTCTTACCTGAGTGGGAATGGGGGAATCGGAGTCGCGCTTGCAGTATCAGGACCGGGTGTGCTGAATGCCGTAGGCGCCTATGCAAACGCATGGTCAAATCGATGGCCGATGTTACTACTTGGCGGATCTTATGAAAGATCTGGGCACATGCAGGGATTCTTCCAGGAAACTGATCAGCTGACTACTATGCGACCCTACTCGAAATTTGCTGAACGTGTGGAAGACCCATACAGATTACCGATCTATATTGCTGAGGCAATAAAAAAGGCGACTCATGGTACTCCTGGTCCAGCGTATCTGGATCTCCCAGGTGATGTTATACAAAATAGCTGGGACGAAGACAAAGTAATTTGGGCCCCCAAGGTGATCAGTCCTAGGAAAACCTTATCTGATCCGGCTGATGTTGAGGCCGCAATTGAGGCTTTAAAAACCGCTAAGCAGCCACTGGTTATTTTCGGCAAGGGCGTGAATAACGCTGATGCGGCCAGCGAGATGAGAGAGTTTGTTGAAAGAACTGGGATACCTTATCTCGCTATGCCTATGGCGAAAGGTATTATCCCAGATGATCATCCACAATCCGCGGCTGCCGGTCGTTCATTCGTGCTACAGAATGCCGACTTGGTTGTGTTAGTAGGAGCTCGAATGAATTGGATGTTGCACTTCGGACTTCCGCCACGATTCAGAGAAGATGTGAGAATAATTCAGTTAGATTTCAACCCAGAGGAAATCGGAGTAAATGTGGCGACTGAGGTTGCATTGATTGGTGACGCCAAACTCACTCTAGGTCAGATGATTGATGTATTGGACAGAGATCAATGGCAATTCCCACAGGATTCAGAATGGTTGAATGAAGTGGGTGCCAAGGTGCGGGAAAATTCTGAGACTGTCCAGGAGATGATGCAGGAAGAGACCTCGCCTCTTGGATATTATCGGGCGTTACGTTCCATCAACGAGAGTTTGCCGGATGATACGGTCTTTGTAGCTGAAGGTGCTAGTACGATGGACATTTCACGTACTGTTGTCAACCAGATGCAGCCACGAACGCGTTTAGATGCGTCTTCGTATGGATCTATGGGATTAGGACATGGGTTCGCTATTGCCGCTGCGGTGCAGACAGGTAAGCGAGTAATTTGTCTCCAAGGTGATGCAGCTTTCGGTTTTGGCGGAACAGAGTGTGAGGTCGCGGTGCGACATAACCTTCCTATTACGTGGATTGTATTCAACAATGGCGGAATCGGCGGTCATGATCCAGAGATGTCTTCGGGCGCTGAATCAGGGTTTCTTCCACAAGGAGCCATGAACTTTAACGCTCGTTATGACGTGATGATGGAAGGCCTTGGAGGGGTCGGTTACAACGCTAACAACTCAGAAGAGTTAGATGATCATATCGACGCAGCCTTAAAGGTGGATGGGCCATCTCTGATTAATGTTCCGTTGGCTCCTGACGCAAAGCGAAAGCCTCAGAAATTTGCTTGGTTGACTCGAACATAAGTTTAGAAATGGAGGTAGTTTTTTTGACCTTTTGAGGGACGAGAGGTGGGGGGAAAAATGTCGGCAGAGATGAACCGGTTGGAGTAGGGCGGCACCTTTATATTGGTATGTAGTGGCTCAGACTATTTCTTTTTCAGATGAAGAATGAACATGGTTATTGCTAAGATGCCGGGCTATACAAAAATAATCTGGCCTGCCGATTTCTTCTATCACTATCATCAATTACAATAAAGTTAAGATACCCGCAAAAGGCAATATACTTACATTGAAACTATCTAAATTGTAGCAATAACTTTGCTGCTTGCTTTGAAGAGAATAAAAAGCAATCAAGGAATAATTCCAATTGGAAAATACCGGGCATGGCGCAATAATCATAGAGACTGAGCACAACGGTCCTGTAACAGTAACTTACCCAGCGGAAGAGGGCTTGGACGTCCTGGTTCTCGAACGTCTTAATAGAGTAGGCCTCACGAACCCTTCATGATCTATACAGACACCTTGCCTCATGTTATGAACGTTGTATATTACTGAAAGTCACTTAAAGGAGAGATCAAAAATGTCTAATTCCTCCAGCATTGAAACAACGAACCAAGAGTTGTCTGCGGTTACCTGGCGATGTATTGGTCCGCCAAGAGGCGGACGCGTTGTTGCTGTAGCGGGAGATCCATCTTCTGACGCGGTCTTCTATTTTGGGGCCTGTGCCGGTGGGGTCTGGAAGACCACCGATGCCGGTACCTATTGGAAAAATGTTTCAGATGGGTTTTTTAACACCGCCTCAGTAGGTGCTCTAGCCGTCGCTGACTCGGATAGTAATGTGGTATATGCAGGCACCGGTGAGGCCTGTATAAGGTTGGACGTAACCCACGGTGATGGTGTCTATAAAAGCACTGACGCTGGGCACACTTGGAAACATTTGGGGTTAAAAGATACTCGACACATTTCTCGCGTGAGAATACATCCAGCTAATCCAGATCTTGTGTACGTCGCTGCTCTTGGAAATGCATTTAAGCCAAACGAAGAGCGCGGGATATTTCGATCTACAGATGGGGGCGAGAGTTGGGAACATATCCTGCACAAAGGTCAAGACGCGGGAGCCGCAGACCTTTCGTTGGATACATCGAATCCAAGAATTCTTTACGCTGCGATCTGGGAGGCTAGAAGAAGTTTTTGGAATATGAGCAGCGGAGGCAACGAAAGCGGTCTCTACCGATCAACGGACGGAGGTGACACGTGGGCTGAAGTCTCTTCCAATCAGGGCTTCCCTGAGGGTATTAAAGGTCGCATCGGAGTGGCTGCTTCTCCCGCAAAGTCGGGACGGGTGTGGGCAACAGTCGAATCCGAGGATTGTGGTATTTACCGTTCAGACGATTACGGTGAAACGTGGGAATTGGTGAATGATGATAGAGACCTCCAAGGTCGTCCTTGGTATTACCAACATATTGTGCCCGATCCACAGGACCCTGAAGTAGTTTGGGTTATGAACTACCAGTGCCACAAATCTATTGACGGCGGTAAAAGTTTCTCAGTCGTTGGGACCCCACACGGCGACAATCATGATCTCTGGATTGATCCCAACAATTCGGATCGATTGATCGAGGGAAACGACGGGGGTGCCTGCGTTTCTTTCAACGGTGGAGAATCGTTCTCAAGCATCTACAATCAGCTTACCTCTCAGTTTTATCATCTCACCACGGATAATAGACATCCATATAGAGTCTATGGTACTCAGCAAGACAATTCTGCTATCAGCGTCCCCTCACAAACCGGCAAAGGGGCGATACCGTGGGGAGACTGTTATTTTGTAGGTAGCTCTGAAAGCGGATATATCGCGGTCGATCCCAACAACCCCGATATTGTTATATCAGGAGCAGTTGGAAGCTCCCCGGGCGGTGGCGGGAATATGCTCCGATACGATCACAACACCGGTCAGGTGAGAATAATAACTGTCTGGCCGGAAGTAAATATTGGATATGGCGCAGACAAGATGAAGTACAGGTTCCAATGGACCTATCCGATTTCATTTTCCCCTCACGACTCAACTGTGTTGTACACAGCCGGCAACCTTGTATTTAGGTCTCTGGATCAAGGAAGTAATTGGACTCCAATTAGCCCCGATCTCACACGACACGATGAGGAAAAGTTAAGGCCATCGGGAGGGCCTGTAACACTCGACACCTCGGGGGCAGAAACCTATTCAACCATATTCTCATTCGCAGAATCGCCTGTTGAAAAGGGAGTTTTCTGGGCGGGTTCGGATGATGGGTTGGTTCACGTATCCAAAGACGAGGGGGATTCATGGCAAGACATCACCCCCGCAGAATTGCCTGAGTGGTCCCTGATCAGCATGATAGAACCGTCACCACATTCAGCTGGCACAGCATATATGGCTGCGACCCGATACAAACTAGGTGATAATTCACCGATGCTCTTTAAGACAGAGGATTACGGTGAGCAATGGAAGGCCATTAACGGAAACCTACCGGGAGATGATTTCACTAGATGCATTCGGGAGGATCCCGTCAAGACCGGAATGCTATATGCGGGGACAGAAACCACACTTTACGTCTCATTTGACGACGGAATCCGTTGGACGGAATTGAAGGGCAACGGGAGTGTCGGGAAGAGTTCCTTGCCCGTCGTTCCCATCTACGACATAGCGATAAAAGAAGACGACATGATCGTGGCAACCCATGGAAGGTCATTCTGGATACTCGATGATCTTACACAACTCAGGCAGATCCCTGAAATAGAAGGGATTGATTCTCCACATATCCTTCAACCAAGGAACACCATCCGAATAGCTGCCCCTCTCAGGAATCCTAAAGCAGTTGATGGAAAGAATTACCAGCTCTCACTCGGAGCCGCAGTCACATACACAGAGGTTAAGAATACGTATGGTGAGGTGGAACGCTCATTCCTTGATGCGGGACAGAATCCACCGCCGGGGGTCCTTATCAACTATTTTCTACCCAAAGAAATACGCGAGGAATTGTCATTAACCTTCCTTGACCAGTCTGGAAATGTGATAGTCACATACTCTAATGGAGTTACAGCTAACAGTAGTTCAGAAGAGGAAGGTGACCAACTTTCTGTGGCTTCAAATATTGGTATGAACCGATTCATCTGGGACATGAGATATCCACCAGCAAATAAGGTACCGGGAGATAAAACCACTGAAGACCGAGTCGTTTCTGGTCCCATAGCGCCTCCAGGAAGATATACAGTCGTATTGAAGTGTTCCGGTACTGAGAAGTCAAAGACTTTTGAGATCATAAAGGACCCGAGAGTGGAAGCCAGCCAGAAGGAACTTGAGGACCAATTCAACTTACTTTTGTCAATCAGAGATAGGTTATCTGAAACACACGATTCGATTAATCGGATTAGGAGTGTTTGTTCTCAGATAAATGAGTGGACACAGCGAGCGATTGGCCATTCATCGGAAACATTGGTAACTGAAGCTGCAAAAAATATAACGGGAAAGTTATCTGCGATAGAGGGTGAATTGATCCAGACTGAATACCTAGGGGCTAGGGACCGACTAAACCTGCCTACCAGGCTGAATAGCAAGCTGTCCGAAATTACCAGTGTAGTTTCCGCCGGGGACTTTGCCCCAACCAAACAATCCTATGAAGTATTTCAAGCAGTTTCGGATGAGATCGAACCTCACCTTGTCACTTTGCAAGACACAATTGATGAAGATGTAAAGGACTTTGACAATCTCGTACAAGAACTGGGAATACCGGCAGTAGTGGTAAGACCACAGTAGACCGCAGTTATCAGGATCCGGGTTCAAACTACATCCGGGTCCTGGTTGGATCATATCCTAGTCTGAGTGAAACCAATAAAACCAACGCTGATGATGCAAGGAGCAATCCCATTCCCCTTAGCGTCACCTCGTAATCAAACATTGTGATGAGCAGACCGGCAATTATAGGGCCGGCTACCTTTCCCGCATTCTTAAGAGAGCCGCTAATTGCCATTCCCGTTGCGATGCCTTGTCCGGTGAAGCGAATACTTATCATGGCTAATGTCGAAGGAAATATTAACGCCTGGGCCAAGCCAATTACTGAGGCCGTCGCCAAGAGGGTAACCAGGTGCTTCGCTGAGGGTATATAAGATATCGCACCTGCAATAACAACCATCCCTGCCACTACGGTCAATAGATATCCGATCTTGTCTCCCAGCCTGCCTCCTAAAGGGTTCATCATTGCATGAACTAGTTCTTGCACGGCAAAAAATATCCCCACTTGTAGAACGTTAAAACCTTCTGCAATGCCATAAATTGGTAAAAATGCCTTAACAGCGTAGACGGTCATATACACCCATCCTTCCAGACTTCCTGATATCCAAACAACTGAACTACCAGCCCCAGATCGGATGGCTGATAGAAATTTCTTAGGTAGCGAAAAAACTTTGGGATTTTGGGTCGAAAGTTTATTCTCGGGTAGAAGTAAGACCGGGAGAAATGCTGCAGAGCTTAGAAGTCCAATTATTGTAAACACTTCTTTAGGATTCAAATACATTAATAGCAAACCGGCAGATAATGGCCCAATTACATATCCGGACGTTTTGGCTATTCCAAACCACCCGAGCAGCTCACCTTTTTTGTCCGCTGCACGTTCAGCAACATATGCTAGGGAGACAGGCCCATATACAGCTGTCGCAAAACCATGAATGAGCCTAACAGCGAAGAGAGTTTGAGTAGAATCGACGAATGAATAAACAAATGGCATGAAGGTAAAAAAGGCAGTGCCAACAAGCAACCAGGATTTTCGTCCCCACGTATCAGATAGAAAACCTATTACAGGCTTGAAAATCATGCCTGTCAGGGTAGAAACCGAAATTATCAGCCCCACGAACGAGTCACCTGCTCCGAGGGAGGCTGCGAAGATAGGTAGAAGGGGTGTCTTTCCCATTTGATAAGCCGATCTGACTAAGAAGTCAGCTAAGCCCATGAATAGGATCGGCTTGCTCACAAATGTATACCCCGGTTTTAAATTTATATTTTTTCTGCCATCACTTTGTTGTGACGTGGAAATGCATATGGTTACAATTCTATCGGACTTAAATTACTCATAAAAGAGGACAGCAAAACACAGATGTTTCAAAGGAAGTCCAAAAAAATCTATTGAATAAGGCTGTTGTTGATTCCGTAATGAAATCGGGGAGTTAATTTAAGAGTTCAAGCTGCCTTATGAAGAAAATCCCTTATATCCTGTCCGATCCCATGTAGAGATATTTCCTAAATAAAGTGTCCTCCCTTCACTGTAACCTCTGTTTGATTCTGCCACAGGCGAGATCTCTCTCTTTGCACTCTTACCAATATCGTTTCAGGATCCACATTTTCTGTCTGGTGTCAGCCCTATCAGCCCGTATTGGCAATTGGTTCGGCAAGATGTCGTCAGAAACGAACCAGTTGGAGTGGGGAGGCACCTTTATAATAGACTTATGTCATCTAGTTATTGATTAGCTATATAACTCCATTGCTTGAGTCGGACGGTTCAAAGTAATTGCATGATGCGAGAAGGTACTGTGGTGCAAGTCCATTCAGAAAATACGTTGTCGGGAACTGGCCAATTCGTCACTATCACTTACGACCGTGAAGGGAAACTAAACGCATTAAATTCGGAAGGTATACATGAATTGTCACGCTGTTTCGATGCGATTGTCGATGACCCAACTGTCAGGGCTGTCATTCTTGCGGGAGCTGGACAAAAGGCGTTCGTGGGCGGCGCAGATATTGTCGAGCTGAGCAATCTGAACACTGAGACTGCGAGAACCTTTATTAGCTCATTGCATGACCTTTTCACAAAAATTAGAAACTTCCCAGTTCCAGTGATTGCAGAAATTAGTGGATATGCCTTAGGCGCCGGCATGGAACTGGCAGCGGCCTGTGATCTCAGAATAGCCTCAAACACAGCAATTTTTGGTATGCCAGAAGTAAAAGTTGGCGTTCCTTCTGTGATCGAAGCTGCCCTGTTGCCCCGTCTAGTCGGTTGGGGAAGGGCCAATTACCTGGTCTTAACTGGGGAAAATATTGATGCCCGAACAGCCTATGACTGGGGATTTCTTGAGGGTTTAGTGACGCCAGAGCAGTTGAAACAAGAATCATTTCGAATCGCAGACGCGATCGCAAATTCAGGTCCTATTGCGGTCCGATCACAAAAAGAATTGATTCGTCAGTGGGAAATACTTCCTTTAGAAGACGGTATCCACTCAGGTATTGACGCGTTCTCTGACGCGTATAAAAGTGATGAGCCTAAAATAATGATGGAACCGTTTTTCAAACGAAAAAATACATAAAGTTCACGAGTGGCTGAATTAGAATTCCTCTCACTCACCCTTATTGATAAGTTAGTACTACTACAGCGAGGGTAGATAAATGGGGTATACCTGAAGGGATATCACGTAGCAATCTCCTCAATGCGAACCATGGACAATGTAGCGCCTTTATGTAGGATGGTTCCTGCATCCTGATATAATCGGTGCCTCATCTAGGAAGGATTGATCGGGCGGTAGCAAAGCAATATGACGGAATATCGAATAGGCATCGACGTAGGTGGTACTTTTACCGACGTCGTCGGATTGAAAGATGGGCAACTCGTAAGAAAGAAGCTTCGTTCGACTCCTCATGATTTCGGCGAAGCAATATCGGAAGGTCTGACCTTACTTCTTGAGGGAGCAGATGCTTCCGGCAAAAACGTTCGAGAGGTCATTCACGGCACCACAATAGTAACCAATGCACTTATTGAGAAGAAAGGCGCAAGGACGGGACTAATTACAACAAAGGGATTTAGGGATATTCTGGAGATAGGGCGTCTTAGAACGCCTAGATTGTACGACCTCACGTGGCGTAAGCCTGTGCCTCTAGTCCCAAGAGAACTCCGTCGCGAGGTTGATGAACGACTCACCACCGAAGGAGATGTCTTCAGAGAGCTTGATGAGAAAAGCGTCCACGAAGCAGTTGAATTTCTAGCTCAAAGAGGAATCAACTCCATAGCGATATGCCTAATTAATTCGTTCGCAAATGGAAACCACGAGACACGTGTGGCTGAAATTATTCGGGAATCGAACCCGGATATGTCTCTGAGCATCTCCCACGAAGTCCTGCCGGAGATGCGTGAATACGAACGAACTTCAACCACAGTAGTGAATGCCTATGTACGTCCGATCGTAGACACTTACATCAGCTCCATGGAAAAAAAGCTGCAGGAAATGGGCGTGGATGCTCCGTTGCAGATTATGCAATCCAGCGGCGGCACGATGAGTGCGGCTACTTCCCGTGAAAAGCCCATTTTCATGGTCGAATCAGGCCCGGCAGCTGGAGTGATGGGCTGTTTGCATTTGGGGCGAAAATTAGGTCACAAGGAAATCATATCCTTCGATATGGGGGGGACTACCGCCAAGGCCGGAACCATTCAAGATGGAGGTGCCGATTACAGCTCGGAGTATGAGGTTGGCGGCGAACTCCACATGGGGCACCACCTTCTGCGTGGCGGTGGATATATGCTTAGAGTGCCATCCATCGGCATCGCTGAGGTCGGTGCTGGCGGTGGAAGTATTCTCTGGATAGATGATGGTGGGGTGTTGCAGGTTGGTCCTCAAAGCGCAGGTGCCGATCCCGGGCCTGCCTGCTATGGAGCGGGTGGTGACCTGGCCACCATCACGGATGCGAATTTGGCTCTCGGCTACCTGAACCCAGAGCAGCTGGTCGGAGGTGAGTTAAGTATTGACCCGAAGGCTGCCAAGATTGCCATCGAAAAACATATTGCGGGTCCACTCAAGATGGATCTGACGGAAGCGGCATACGGCGCTTATCTAGTGGCCAACTCTCGGATGATTCGTGCCGTCCGCGCCGTAACAAGCGAAAGAGGAAGAAACCCCGCTGAATTTGTCATGTACGCTTTTGGTGGTGGTGGCCCGGCCCACGCGCTGTCAATTGCCGCCGATCTCGACATTACGCAAGTAGTCATCCCTCCTGCTCCTGGGCTGTTCAGTGCCCTAGGCCTACTTTTCACCGACGTCGAGCACCAGTACGTCCAGACTCTGTGGCGCGACGTTCCGGATGGGATCGATCCAAGCGAAGTAAATAACACTATGCAAGGTATGAGACAGGATGCGCTGGCCATGTTGGATGAAGAGGGGTTCACCGAAGATCAGGTAAAACTCCTATGGCAAGCCGACATGAGATATCACGGTCAGCAATATGAGCTGCTAGTAGGCATCCCGTCGGAAGCGCTAACTTCTGGAGACATAAATGATTTGGTGGAGTCGTTCCACAGCGAGCATTTGAGGACATTCGGATACCGCTCGGAGGAGCAGGTACAACTGGTGAATATCCGTCTTTCTGCCCGGGGACTGCCAAACGAACCGCGTATGCCCGACCATTTGGCGTTATCCGATAGACTAACGGCGCAGAAATCGAGGCAGGCATATTTCGGCCCTTCTGAAGGATGGATTGAGACGACGATCGTAGGGCGTGCCAAACTGGCTGAAAAGCCGATGGAAGGTCCTATTATTATGGAGGAGTATGATGCAACAACTGTGATTCCTCCGGGAGCAAAAGCCCATACGGATGATTGGGGCAACGTGATTATTGAGAGGGGACGCTGAAATAGCATGTCTACAGATGGAATGTCCTTTTCAATCGAATTAGAGCTTTTGAAAAATGCTGCCGAATCTGTCGCAGACCAGATGGCCCTCACTATCGTTAGAACCGCACGATCATCTGTGGCTAAGGACAGCATGGATTTCTCGACTTCACTGGTAAACGTCAAAGGAGACGTCGTAGCCCAGGGGCTATGTCAGCCTCGCCACATGTGCGCGATACCCAGCGCTGCCGGCGCTGTTATTGAGCGCTACAAAGGGCAGTACCAAGAAGGCGATATTTACATCCTCAACGACCCTTACGAAGGCGGCACCCACCTGCCGGATATTTACTTGTTCAAGCCTGTATTTCTCGAAAGAAAACTCATAGGGTTTTCATGCGCCATCGTTCATCACACGGATGTGGGCGGCAGGGTTGCAGGCGGCAACGCTTCCAACTCTACGGAGATCTATCAGGAAGGCCTGAGAATACCACCGCTGAAGCTCTACGATGCCGGGGAGCCTAATGAAACTCTCTTTCGCATCATCGACAAAAATGTACGCGTCCCAGATAAGGTTGCAGGAGATTTTCGTGCCCAGATTTCGGCCTGCGAGCTTGGGGAGAGAGGCTTTCAGGATCTAGGCCGACAATATGGGCTGGACCGACTGGAGACCCTCTTTGATCACCTATTGGACTATACGGAGGAGCTGACCCGCCAGGCTATTTCACGCCTTCAGGACGGACAATGGGAATTCGCTGATCACATTGACAACGATGGATTCACTAACGATCCCGTGCCGATTCGAGTAAGAATAAAAAAAGCGGGAGACACAATAACCGCCGATTACACGGGCACATCACCGCAGGTAAAAGGGGCTATTAATTCTACTCTTTCTTACACCAGTTCAATTACGTACGCCTGCGTAAAATCTGTGCTGGGTGTGGACATACCCAACAATGCAGGATTCTTCAGGCCGATCAACATCGTTGCCCCTGAAGGTTCCTTCGTCAACCCGCAGTTGCCTGCGCCTGTGGCTGCGCGCGGTCTGGCTGCCATGCGAATCACCGAAACCCTGTTTGGAGCATTCGCGAAGATGCTTCCGGACAAAATATTCGCGTGTGGCGTGGGCCTGGACACCGGTGTGACTATTGCCGGATATTTTGCTGATAGGCGACCCTTCCTCTTCCTAGAATTTATGTATGTATCCTGGGGTGGCGGGCCAGATAGGGATGGTATTGATGGCGCCTCACTGCCTCATAGCAACTACTCCAACACTCCAATTGAAGTAATTGAGGCGGAGCAACCCGTGATGATTGACTGCTACGGGTTTGTGCCGGATAGATGCGGGGCGGGAAAATTCCGAGGAGGTTTGGCTTTCCAGCGCCATTACCGATTGCTGGCGGATGAGGCGGACCTGCAATTACGATCGGACAGACAGAAATATCTACCCTACGGCCTTCATGGAGGGCAATCCGGCAAACCCTCGATCAGTCAGATGAATAGAAATGACGGTGACCTGGAAACATTGCCCAGCAAGGGGCTCTTCCAGATGCAACGGGGAAACGTTTTTCATCACATTACGGCAGGGGCTGCTGGTTGGGGAGACCCCCTAGATAGGGACGTCAACAACATACTGGAGGACGTCGTCAACGAGAAGCTTTCACCGGAATACGTTAGGAGAGAATATAGTGTCGTCGTCGAAAGGAATTCAGATGGGATAACATGGGAAATAAACTTTGAAGCGACTGAGCAGCTAAGACAACGTTAAAGGAGCGACAGGCAATGACGAAAGAGTGGAACAGGTTCGGGGCATTGATACCTCCGGTAAACATCACGGTGGAGCCGGAATTCAACGAGTGGGCTCCGAAAGGCGTCACGATTCACACTCAACGCATGTGGCGACAGCGAGCCGTAATGAGTGAAGAGGACCTGCGAGATATGGATAAGTATCTTGACGACGATTGTCATCGCCTGGCCTTCGCAAAACCACATTTCGTAATGTACGCCTGCACCAGCGGCAGTTCCCTGGAAACCGGCGGCTATGACAAGAAGATATCCGACAGGATCTCAAAGGAATCGGGAGTGCCGGCTTCAACAACCTCCACTGCAGTCTCAGAGGCACTACGTACAATGGGTGTGAAGGACGTGGCCGTTGTTACGCCATACCCTCAAGCGGTTAACGAAAAAGAGATGGCATTCTTTGCAGACCTGGGGTTCAACCCCGTCAGCCTGGAAAGCTTCCTTGAAGGCAATAGCTACAACATCCCGTTGATTCCCCAGGGCGACACTTACGAAATGGCGAAGGCAGCGGACCGACCTGATGCAGAAGGTATGTTCATATCATGTACGAACCTTGCAACTTCGGACATTATCGAACGACTGGAACAGGACCTGGGCAAGCCGGTGATCACGTCAAATCAGGCCACAATGTGGTACGGTCTTCGAAGCATGGGTGTTGACGATGTCGTCCATAATGCCGGAAAACTACTTACGATGCCACTAACGGTTACTTCCGTTGCTTAATTACCTGAGCCGTTTTTAAATTCAGGAACCACCTTCTCAGCAAACAGTGTTAGGCTATTTTCTACGTCTTCCCATGTCATAGGCCCAAGGCGGAAGTGGATGATGACTCCGCCAATATTGGCCTTCTGAAGAGGCTTAAGCTTTTCAGCAACCGTGGCAGGTGATCCATATATCATGCCTCGATCAAGGTCGTTCCTGGCAGCAGCCGGACCGGCAGTCACACGAGTCATCTCCTCGGCGGTGTTGAGTTTATGGCGATTTCCGTTGAGATACTCTCTCATCGAGGTAAATGCAGCAGCACCTACCTTCTCTGCTTCTACATCAGTCTCTGCGACAAAAATATTTCTCCACACCCAGGAATTTTCGACGGTTTGTTCTATTCTTTCCTCATCGTATCCAGACTCCGCCATCACGTTTCGAAATTGGCTGAACCTGTCGATAGTTGTTTCATCGTCTTGGATGTTCATCATGAAGGGTCGACCGGCTCTCGCCATTTCCAGGGTAGAGTCAATACTAGAGCAAGCCCGTATTATTGGTGGGTACGGCTTTTGGTAGACACCCGGCCGCAACTCCGGAAGGGAAAAATTCCAGTATTTGCCCTCGTGTTTGTAGTTATTACTTGTCCAGATCTTGAACAGAATTTCCTCGGATTCCAGAAATCGCTCCTGGGCCTCTGCAGGGTCTATGCCAAAACCTCTGTATTCATAGAAGTTGAAAGCCGTTCCTCTGCCAACACCTAGCAGCATCCTTCCCTGGCTTATGTTGTCTATCAATGCTACTTCCTCAGCAAGACGGACCGGATGGTGGATGGCCATTTGGGCGACTGCGAAACCTATCTTAATTTGACTGGTTTGTGCAGCAATGGCTGCTGCGAATGTGCACGGTTCCACGTAAGCACAGCCCCCATCGAAATGGTGCTCAGCAAGCCAGACAGCGTCGTAGCCTAGCTTGTCACAGAGCCGCGCCTCTTTTAGGGCGTCATCAATTATCGTAAAATCATTCTCCTTCGCACGGCTTTCGGGAAACAAAAAGTTGCTGAATTTCATCTTAAAATATCTTTGCCCAATGATAAATCCACGCTTTGAACATCAAACATGCTCGGATTTTGTGACTGCATAAATCCACCTTCCCTTGGAGTTCGATAGTACACCAATGCAATATAAAAGCATAAATTTACAGCTGCAAGTTGTGAAGGTTAGAAGAATCAAGAGGGCACTGGCCCAGTAGAATTCATTGAAAAATGTGTGCTGAAAATGTACAAGGTCGTATGCCAAACCGCTACAGCACGGAGCCATGAGAGGCTACATTAAATAGGTTGAAATCAACCGAAGTAATTATCAGTATTTCTAGATATAAATCAGGCCAACACTTGCATATCGTATCGAGACTTCATGGGTCGCCCATCCTTAAAACGATCCGCGCCCAGAGAAGATACATCAATAGATTTTGATGTTTGACCAAGAATTATGTCGCCCATCACTTGTCCCACCATTGGCGAAAGCTTAAAACCATGGCCACTAAAACCAACAGCCACATACAATCCTTCAATCCCATCAATCTTACTCAAGATAGGATGCCAGTCAGGTGTTACAGTAAAAAGACCAGACCAACCCCCTACGAAAGTTGCATCTAATACACCGGGAATCCTCCTCGCTATGTCTGACTGAATCTTAATCAGCATCTCTGTATCGACTGACTGGTTATATTCACAAGGGCCAACTACTTCATCTTCTCCAACTCCTACCATAATGACATTTCCAATGTCGGGTCGAGCTGAGAAACCTAGAGCTACATCGCCAATAATTGGTGGCCAGCCAACCACTTTGTCTCCTCTGTCAAGCAAAAACACTTGATGCCTGACGGTTTTGATTCCAAAATCCAGTCCGAGCTCATTTAGCAATGCACCCGACCAAGGCCCCGCCGCAATGACGACCCTATCCGAATTCACATCCCCCGTGGAAGTCTTAACCCCCAGGACCCTGCCATGATCGATCTTTATAGCTGTTACTTCATTTCCGATATCTATTTCGCAACCTAATTTCCTAGATTGATTGGCATAACCGACTGTGACGCTGTATGGATCAGCAAACCCGGATAAAGGTTCCCAACAATACGCCTCTCCTTCATCCGGATATGCGTTAAGACCCAGATCTTGTACAAATTTGAAATCCACTTCATCAACATCTATGCCTAGTTGTTGTTGCATTTTCAAATTCTCCAACATCGGCTTACGGTAGTGTTCTGGTACTGCGAGCAAATAACCTGTCTCTGTGAAACCAGAAGAAGTACCTGTAATTTCCTCAAAATTACGGAACACTTTTAGACTTTCCCATGCCATCAGGGCCGTCTCAGGGTTAGAGTAGTGCATCCGCAATATAGCTTGAGATCTGGAAGTAGAACCTGATCCAAGCACATTCTTCTCAACCAAAAAGCTGCGATTCATACCTCTATCAGCAAGATTATGTTGAATCGAGCACCCCATTACACCACCACCGACGATAACCACATCGTAAGAATTATTCACACTATTCTCCCTTTACTTCCTCGACTTTGGATTCCAGGTGTAGACTCGGTGCGGTCTTCTAACGCTCTTCATTAGTATAGTTGACTATACATAGGTGAAACGATCTATTTCAGAGGGTTAGTATTTTAAAAAAAGAACCGCAAAGGCTAGGGTAGAGGTGAAAAAAAGTGGTGCCCAAAAAGGAACTCAAAGCCCCACACTCTTAACGAGCAGCGGACTCACACAAACTTCATTAAATTGTGGTGCATTTCAAACAAAAAGGACCCACAAAAGTACCTACAGATTTGGAACATTAATCTGTGATAAGGATTTAAATCAGACGTCCAGCTCTCTTACGGGCATAATGTCGCATTTGGCCCAGCTTAAAGCAGGGCTCAGAAAATCGTATAACTTGTCTATATCGTCGGTATCTACCACATAGACGGTGCGATGCTGAGGCCTACCACCGAGTGCAAACACAAGTTTCACTCCTGCTTCTTCCGCTCCGGCTGCAGTCATTCTTTTTCCAGGAGAATTGGTTACAAGAGGGCAACTCTCTGCGGAATGGTCAACGGTCACATGGAATAGCATATCTTTTCCTCCAATTTATTGTTAAATGACTTATATCACCTTAAGGAATCAATTTCTAGTCACCGGTATTATCGGCAGATGAGGAAGTCATTTCACCCTTGCTCGCCTTTCCATATCTGTATAGCTACCTGAGGGATTCCCGGGTCTATAATAATGAACTTCCCGTGAATCTACAGGTGACAACTGCATATTCCGCATCATAAACGCTTCCAATGAAATTATCGGGATAATCTTAATGGTGCCGGAAAGCTCTTCATGATTTATAGATAGATAAATGGGGTACGTATATATTGGCATGTGATAGCTCTGACTATTTCTCGTTAATTCGCTAAACGAGTCGTCCAGAGTTATGCAAGATTGCGTGCCCTACATATTGAGCAATCTCATCAATGAGGACTTCTTGATGAGGTGCCAATTCCTGTCCGGGTAAATCGTCACGGCCTCCGAGGTCAGTTATTTCAGTACGTATCCCGCTGAGTGCTTCGATCGTGGCAAGACCACAGAATGGCACATATCTCTTCGAATAGCCGCCTTCGTGAGAGAACACAATTTTGCCGTCACAGGTATCGTTAGCAAGAGCCAGAAGCAATTTGGTAAGTTCTCGATAGGATTCAGCTGTCAATAACATTCGCCCCAATGGGTCATAAACGCTGGCGTCGAATCCGCAGGGTACAAGTATTAGCTCAGGTTGAAAAGACTTCACAGCTGGTGTCACGATCCGTTCTATTGCTGCTGAGTAGGCACCGCGCCCAGAGCCCGCGGGCAGAGGAATGTTGATATTGAAGTTTTCTCCCTCCTTGATTCCTCGCTCATTAACCTTACCCGAGTCTGCCGGAAACAGCCCGTCCTGATGAATGGAAATTGTCAGCACGTTTGGATCATCGTAAAACGCCTGCTGGGTTCCGTTACCGTGATGAACGTCCCAGTCTATAGTTGCTATCCGTTCGACCTGCCAAATTTCCCGGGCATGCATGGCAGCTAACGCCACGTTTCCGAATATACAGAAGCCCCTTCCCAAGTCACGCTCAGCATGATGCCCAGGGGGGCGAACAAGGGCATAAGCATTGTCGACTTGCCCACTGAGCACCGCTTCTGTGGCCACTATCGTGCCTCCAGCCGCTAGTTTGGCAATCTCGTATGACCCTTTCCCAAACGGTGTATTTGGTCCGGCTGATCCGCCAAAAGCGTCGCTCAGTTCTCGAATCCGGTTGATGTAATCATCTGTGTGGAAGCGCCGTAATTCGTCTTCGGTGGCCAGGCGAGGGTCGAGTCGAACAAGTTCATCGGTCAGGCCGGAAAAATCGAGGAGATTTTTCATCCGCCTCTTTGTATCTGGATTTTCAAAGTGTTCGTCAGGTTCGATATTTGCGGCAGCTCCGCTCCCGGTGT
>Ga0209753_1000236_pt1 | contig 22374 bp, 20 predicted proteins | sample METZYME_3_550m_FD_187550 | JGI IMG/M metagenome (GOLD analysis project Ga0209753, IMG submission 187550) | Marine microbial communities from oxygen minimum zone in mesopelagic equatorial Pacific - METZYME_3_550m (SPAdes) (version 2) | ecosystem: Environmental > Aquatic > Marine > Oceanic... | reverse complement strand
TCAATCGAGCCGGGCAAAGCGGCCGATTTAATCGCAATAGACACCGACAGCCCGAGTCTTCAGCCTTTATTTGATGCCCATGCGCAACTCATCCATACATCTGCCGCCAACCAGGTCAGCCACACCTGGGTTGAAGGGAGGCTCCTCTACGAAAACGGATCCTACAAAGGTCTCGATGTCAAAGAAGTTGTCGCCACAGCTCAAACGTGGCGCGACAAGATTTCAATATGAACGTCGACCCCCATGAAGTCCAAAAGTTCGAATCGCTAGCACATCGTTGGTGGGATCCCGACGGTGAATTCCGTCCGTTACATGACATTAACAGCACGCGATTGAAATATATCGACGATCGGACTGCGGTGGCTGGTCTTCGCGTACTGGAGGTCGGCTGTGGTGGCGGAATCCTGACACAAAGTCTCGCCGAACTTGGCGCCGTAACGACTGGTATTGATGTCGCATCTGGCCCGCTGAAAGTCGCTCAATTGCATGCGATCGAGACCCAAATGGGCGAAAAGATCCGATACATAGAGACCACCGCAGAATCTTTTGCCGAAGTAGAACCTGAATCATTTGACGTAGTGGCCGCGTTGGAGATGCTAGAGCACGTGCCTGACTATCGCTCTACTGTTTGGGCACTTGCCAAGCTGACTCGTCCCGGCGGCACAGTATTTCTATCGACAATTAATCGTAATGCAAAGGCTTACGTGATGGCCGTCCTTGGAGCCGAGTATGTTTTGAATCTTTTACCGCGTGGAACACACGATTACGACAAGTTCATTAAGCCAAGCGAACTCGCCAGCGCTGCTCGAGATGCCGGTCTGTTAGTAAAAAACATCAGTGGCTATAGCTACAATCCGCTGACTCGTGGTTGTAAGCTAGTTACTAGCCCTTCCGTTAACTATCTCGTATACGCCCAAAAGCCGTAGCCCCGTACCCCCTTTGGCATCACGAATCGCATCAAGATCACCCGCCATACCGACGACGCGCGAAAGACGTGTTAGTTACGATCGACTTTTGGAACCAATAGCCCAGGATACGGAATCAATACAGAATTCCCGGCATTAAACTTTTTACTTTTATTCGAGTCTGATCGTACAAACCCAACCTTCAGTAGATCGCAAATACGTCGAACATCATCCGAGCGTAGTTCCATCAATTGACCCCGTCGTAGCGATGAAGGAAGAACCACTGGTCCAAAGCGGACTCGTTTTAGACGAGTGACTTTGACGCCCTGACTAGCAAACAAAAGCCGAACTTCTCGATTACGACCCTCCATTAGCACAACGTGATACCAATGATTAGATCCTTGTCCGTTGTAATAACGTATGTCAGAAAAGCGACCCATCTCGCCATCGATCAATACCCCGTTCTTTAGTCGCTGGATACCCATTTCTTCTAGTTTGCCTTCAACCCGCACAGCGTACTCGCGGTCGATACCTGTACTCGGATGCATGAGCCGATGTGCTAACAAACCGTCGTTAACGAACAATAAGAGTCCGCTTGTATTGACATCCAGACGTCCAACTGAAATCCACCGCCCCCCTGACAATACCGGCAATTGATCGAAAACGGATGCCAAATTGTCCGTTGGAGCGGCCGAGACAATCGTTCCAACCCGTTTGTTCATCAATAGCACTCGTGTGGGCGTCGATTTCCGTGCGGCCAGTTCCCGACCGTCAACTACGATATTCTCTACTTCCGTAACTCGCTGTCCGAGCGTCGCAACTCGACCGTCGACCACAACGCGTCCAGCTTGAATCCACCGCTCCATTTCACGACGCGATCCCACACCTCGAGAGGCAAGTACTTTTTGCAGTTTCTCGGTTTTCAAGGAAGCTGTTCACTCAGTCCGGCGTCGGAAGTTTTACAACCTCAGCTAACGGTCGCCCTTCGCCATCATTTTCTTGCGGGTATAGTTCGTCCCCATCCTCATCCCCGTTTCCGCCGGACTCATTGAATTTTGAAGATTCGGTGATACTGTCCTCAAGCGTTACCACATTCTGTTCAGTCCCCGGTTCAACGAGAGTTTCAGAGCCATCAGCCACGTCGCGATCTTCATCAGCCTCTTGGAATAGAACAGGTTCGATAAGCGCTTTTACTTCTGACAGTGGCGGCAATTCACCGAGTGATTTCAGGTTAAAGTAATCGAGAAATCCTCTCGTCGTTGCGTAAAGGGCTGGACGGCCAGGAACTTCGCGACGTCCAATCTCTCGAATCCATCCCCGCTCCATTAACGTCCGCATGATATTGGCACTAACGCTAACTCCCCTCACTTCCTCGATATCGCCTCGCGTCGCCGGTTGTCGATATGCAATCAACGCAAGGGTCTCCAACAAAGCCCTCGAGTATCTAGGCGGTTTCTGTTCCCAAAGTCGGCTAATCCATTCCGACAGCGCCTGCCGTACTTGGAATCTATATCCCGAAGCTACCCTCACGAGCTCATAACCCCTCTCTTCACAATCTGTTTCGATTTCTCCGAGCGCTTCTCTCAATATGGCCCGGGGCTCTTCACTATCCAGGTCCCCGTCTACAAAAAGTCGCTCAAGTTGTTCGACCGATAGCGGCTCGCCAGCCACCAATAGCGCCGCCTCAACGATTCTTCGGATCTCCCCGATCTCCATCATTCTTTATCCTCTACGACTTCACTCGATATAAGCACATATATCGGCGAGTACGGCTCATTCTGAGAGACATCAACCAGGCCTTCCCGCATTAACTCAAGCAACGCCAGAAAAGTGACGACGACGCCTTTTCGACCCTCTTCGAGTTCGAATAGCTCTGGAAAATTCAAAAAACCGCTGACTCCTGCTATTTGGTCGAGTATTTTTGACATTCTCTCGCGAACCGAGAGCGGTTCCGTCGTAATTGAATGACGTTTATATAACTCGACCCGATTGAGCACTTCAGCAAGCGCGATCGCCAATTCACGAAAGTCCACACCGGGATCCGATTGTGCTCGAACCAGCTCGGGTTTTTCGACCTTAGCGACATGTACGTCACGCTCGATCCGGGGCATGGCGTCAATGTTCGCAGCAGCTTCCTTAAATACTTCGTATTCTTGAAGCCGACGGATTAACTCGGCGCGCGGATCGGTTTCATCCTCATCGACATCACTTTCCTGGGGAAGCAGCATTCGCGATTTGATCTCCGCCAACATCGCAGCCATGACCAGATATTCACCGGCTAACTCAAGTTGCAGGACCGACATTAGCTCGATGTATTGCACGTACTGGCGTGTAATTTCCGCAACCCGAATCTCGAGAACATCGAGGTTTTGTCGCCGAATCAGGTATAGCAAAAGATCCAAAGGCCCTTCAAATGCTTCAAGGACCACTTCGAGGGCATCGGGAGGTATATAAAGATCATCTGGAAGTTGTTCCACCACTTGCCCTCGAACAATCGCAACGACTCGATCATCCGATTCCGTTTCGACAATTGGTTTTATAGACACATCATCACCCGACTGACCCGATTCATCGGCAATATTACTCATCGATACGAAATCCCTATGGCACTTCGGACATCTTCAAGTGTTTCACGCGCGACGTCCCTTGCCGCTTCTGAGCCTTCAATGACGATCGAACGTACCAAATCAGGGTTATTTTCAAATTGTTCCGCCCGTTCAATAAAAGGAGCCTGTTCCTTATTGATCGCATCTATTAGAGGTCCTTTACAGTCGACGCATCCGATTCCTGCATTCCGACAACCGTTTGAAGCCCAATGCCTAACGTCTTCTTCCGAATAGATTTCGTGTAGTTCAAAAACGGGGCACTTGCTAGGGTCCCCGGGATCGTCGCGTCGCACTCGCTGGGGATCGGTTTGCATGGTTCGGATTTTCTGTTCAACGACAATCGGGTCTTCTCGTAACCGGAGAGTGTTATTTAACGACTTCGACATTTTTTCGCCATCGAGGCCAGGAACTTTGGGAGTCTCTGTCAATAGTGCCTGGGGCTCAGGAAGGATAATTCGACCACCTCCTTCCAAATACCCAAAGAGCCGCTCACGATCACCAATCGAGAGGTTTTGCTGTTCTGCAAGTAGCGCTCGGGCGCGTTCAAGTGCTTCAGTATCACCTCGCTCCAAGTATTCCTTCCGCGCCGTGCTATAGAGTCTCGCCGGCTTTCGGCCCATCTTTCTTATCGCCGATTCCGCATGTTGTTCAAATTCAGGCTCACGACCATAAATGTGATTAAACCGCCTCGCTATCTCACGACTCAGTTCGACGTGAGCGACTTGGTCAGCACCAACGGGGACATTACCCGCGCGATAAATCAATATATCCGCACTCTGTAACAACGGGTAACCAAGAAAGCCGTACGTATCGAGATCATGGTCTTGCTGCCTTGCAATCTGGTCCTTGTAACTGGGGACCCGCTCAAGCCAGCTGTTCGGAGTAATCATCGACAACAGCAGGTGCAATTCCGCATGTTCCGGCACTCGGCTCTGCACGAAGATCGTGCACGACCCGGGACTGATTCCGGCAGCTAGCCAATCTATCACCGTGTCGAGAGTGAATTGTTCAATATCGCCCGTTTCTTGGTAATGCGTCGTTAGTGCATGCCAATCAGCGACAAAGAAAAAACAATCGAACTCGTGCTGAAGCCGGACCCAATTCTTCAACACCCCGTGGTGATGGGCGATATGTAGTCGACCGGTAGGCCGCATCCCCGATACGACTCGTCGTTCCGAGTCATTGCTGCTCAAAGGAAATCCCGCGATTGTCGAAGACGTGTCAAGTTCATCTGTCGAATTCGAACCGGGACATTATAGGTAAGTCCCTGACTTCAGACCACGCTTTATCCGGAGAGCTCCTCCTAAGAGACGTATTGAGACTGGACCTTCAGACATCGATACCGGATGATTCCGAACGCCGAACTGTACGCGCTCGTTATCCCATTAACTTAATGGTCGCTTCAGTGAGAAGAAATTATGAGATCCGAGTTCAACACTACTTCGACGCACTGCGCTTACCGCCTGCCTCCCCTATCCAACGTGACCCATGAAAAAGTTTCTTGAGACTCTACCAGGCTTGGTATTTGCCGCCCTTTACTTTGGTAACTGGGCAATTTTCGGAAACTGGGACATTTATCTAGCGACCGCAGGATTAATGGTCAGCGCCCTCATACAAGTGTTGGTCATGAAACTCTACGGCTGGAAAATTTCCGCGATGATCGGACTGTTTTTTTGGCTTGCAATGATTTTTGGAGGTATGACCCTGGTCTTTCAAAACGTCGTTTTCATACAATGGAAACCCACTATCTTTCATTGGGGCGCTGCACTAGCAATCGTGAGCAGTCGATTTATCGGGGACGGGCACTTCATTCGTGACGCTCTCGGAAGATTTCTCTCGCTCGACTTGCCCGATCGTGCCTGGAAGCACCTCACCTGGGGATGGGCAACGGGCTGGTTCGCGATGGGTGCCGCGAATCTCTATGTCGCGTACCAATTTTCAGAACAAGTGTGGATGGCATACAAGCCAGTCGCCGGTTTTGTTCTTACGCTTGCTTTGGTTTTCGCGAGTTATTTCTACCTTTACCGTAGCCATCTGCTACCGCACAACACGGGGCTTGAGTCAGATAGCAGTGAAACTAATCCGAACAACTAAAGGAAGCACCTCGGACAAACGACCCAACATTGTTGGCCCTTTGCAAGCGCATTATTAATAGTTATGACCGCGCTCTCAGTTAACGTAAATAAAGTTGCTTGGCTACGCAATGCTCGGGGTGGTTCTCGTCCCGATCTTTGTGATATGGCCAGGGCCATCATAGGTGCCGGCGCAAACGGGATCACGATTCATCCCCGACCCGACCAACGTCACATTCGACCTCAAGATGTGTTCGATCTACGAGCCGTCGCATCTGCCGCCAACGACGTGGAATTCAACATCGAGGGAAATCCGACAGCAGGGCCGCGAGAAAATGGATATCCCGGGTTCCGTCAACTTGTAGAGGCGTCAAAACCGGATCAATGCACGCTAGTACCAGACACTGAGCATCAGCTCACCTCGGATCATGGTTGGGACCTCTACGAAACTACGACATTTGATAACGTGAAATCGATAATCTCTACGTACCAAGATCTTGGCACACGGGTCAGCTTATTCATCGATCCCGATCCTGACCAAATTTCTAGAGCACGTGATGCAGGCGCAGATCGAATAGAACTGTATACGGGTCCATACGCAGACGCTGCAGCCAAATACGGGATTGATTCCAAGGAAGCGCATGAGTATTGGAAGCGATACCGTAGATCCGTTATTCACGCCAAAGAACAGGGCTTAGGGATAAACGCCGGACACGATCTAAACCTAATAAACCTGGCTCGGTTCTGTTCCATCGGGAACATTGATGAAGTCTCGATCGGCCACGCACTAATTGCCGATGCGCTGGAATTAGGATTAACGGTAACAATCGAGCGCTATCTTGAGGCATTGAATATGGCCGCATCGGTTGCACGAGTAACGTTGGCTTAAAACGCCAGCAAATCCGATTCCTTTTCTGCGAGGATCTCGTCAACTTCGTTAACCCGAGCGTCGGTTATTTTTTGGAGCTGCTCCTCCCCGCGGCGCCCCTCATCCTCCGTCGATTCTTTTTCGCGGACAAGCTCGCGGACATTGGCAATCGCGTCGCGTCGCACATTTCGAATGGATACCCGCGCATTTTCCGCTTCACTTTTCGCGTGTCGAATCAGGTCGCGACGATTTTCCTCCGTCAAAGGGGGTAGTGGCAGTCGAATGGCGTCACCTGTACCCGTTGGCGTTAAACCAAGGTCACTTTTTAGTATTGCCTTTTCAATATCGGGTGCAATGGATTTTTCCCAGGGCGTGATAATGAGCGTCCTTGCTTCCTCAACGCTAATAGATGCCACCTGATTTATAGGCGTCAAGGTCCCGTAATACTCAACGTTTATCGCATCAAGTAATGAAGGCGTTGCGCGACCGGTGCGAATTCGGGCAAACGCGGTCCTTAGGGACGTTACCGACTTGATCATGCGTTCAATCGCGTCCTGTTTGATTTCATCAAGCATGGTTTCCTTCCCCAGAGTTACAAATCATCGTCCCGACGTTCTCACCGCTCACGTTTTTGGTCAACGTCGTGCTATCCATCATGTCTTTGACAACAACGGGGCATCGCATGACTCTTCCAACACTCAATCGCCGTTGAATCCATGATCTCGAGTCCACGTTGTAGGACCTCATCATAGGACACAGTGTCACAGCGGGTCGCATCGGGATGGCCCGTGGGATCTCTGTCGTAAGTAGCATCCAGCTTAGTCGCCTTGGTAACCAACTCCATGGATAACTCGACCGCCCGCTGGCAAGCCGCTGCATCCGTCGTGATAAGTGGACTCCCTGTTCCACCCGCACATAAGACGATGTATCCCTACCCGATGCCTCCTAGGAGAGACTCAAGGTTAACTTCGGCGATGCCCGGAATGCCTCCGGGGACTCATAAGCAAACCTCGGTGACCTCGAGCTTCCAAAACATCCCGAACCGCCAGTACGTTGATGACGTTCCCAAGCATCCCCACTTGATCTGCGGCCACGTTCGTCATACCTACCCGGGCGGCAACCGAACCTAACCCTTTCCCGCGCACCATGTTCCCGGCTCAATTCACCAACGCAGCAGTCGTTTTCGTGATTATCCCCTTCACACCGCTGGCGATCCGCTCACCCGTTTGGGCGTTGATCCCTGAACCTTTCGGACCGCCAAATGCCTCGCCGGACAACTTCAGTAGCGTGATTTAGGGCGCTCCGACGTATTACCCCGTTTCCATCTATTCAAATCTATTCAAACTGTGCTGCCACCTCCGCAGCAAAGTCCTCATCCTTCTTTTCAACCCCTTCGCCGACCTCAAAGCGGATAAAGCGAAGACACTGTGCGCCAGCTTGTTCAAGAAGATCACCCACTTTGGTATCGGGGTCGCGCACAAAGGGTTGGTCCAGTAGGCTCGATTCGGCAAGGAACTTCCGCACTCGTCCATCAACCATTTTTTGAACTATGGATTCCGGTTTGCCACTTTCCAGCGCTTGTGCTGCATAAATTCCACGCTCCGTTCGAAGAACCTGATCCGGCATTTGATCCGCCGAGAGCACCATGGGGTTCATTGCGGTTACGTGCATCGCTATTTCCTTGCCCAGCACGGCGTCCCCACCCCGAATTTCAACCAACGCGCCGAGCTTGTCGTTGGCGTGCAGATAACTGCCTACCGCCCCACCTTCACTGACGAAACGAACCGCTCGTCGGACCGAGACATTTTCTCCAATTATTTGCACAAGTTGTGCACGAGCCTCTTCAAGCCCTTCCATCTCGCTATCGCCATGCTTTACAACCCATTTAACCGCCTCGTTCGCGAAATCGATAAAGCGTTCGTTGCGCGCAGCAAAATCTGTTTCCGAATTAACTTCGACCATCGCCCCGGAATCACCGTTTTCCGAGACGTGCATCGCAAGCAGCCCCTCGGCTGCCGTCCGATCCGCCTTTTTCGCCGCTTTTACCGCACTTTGCTTTCGTATGATTTCGATCGCTTTGTCAATATCGTCCCTAGCATCCTCAAGCGCTTTCTTACAATCTCCGAAGCCGACGCCAGTGCGAGATCGAACTTCTTTGATTTTAGCCATGTCAGCCAATCTCACGACCCCTCGTTAGTCGCGGACGAATTTTCGCTCGACTCGTCGGTTTCATTCGTTTCGTCTTCGGCTGGTGCTTTCGCTTCTGCTAGCGTTGCTGATTCTTGTTCGTCTATTTCTGCAGCTGATGTCGCCACGCTCGCCTCTTCAGTTTCGTCTTCGGCTGGTGCTTTCGCTTCTGCTGGCGCTGCCGATTCTTGCGCGTCTATTTCTGCAGCTGATACCTCCGCGCTCGCCTCTTCAGTTTCGTCGCTCGCTTCAACTTCTACAAATTCATCGATGCCCACGTCGGCGGACCCTTGGTTCTTACCTTCTAGAATGGCATCGGCAACCGCGGTAACGTACAAACGGACGGCACGAATCGCATCATCGTTCCCTGGAATAACGTAATCGACTCCGTCCGGATCGCTGTTCGTATCAACCACACCAATGACTGGAATCGCGAGCTTGTTTGCTTCAGTAATCGCAATGCGCTCGTACTCCACGTCGACCACAAAAACCGCATCGGGGAGCCCACCCATCTCTTTGATTCCTCCGAGACTGCGCTCGAGCTTCGCCATCAAACGGCGTTTCTGCAGCGCCTCCTTTTTGGTGAGACGTTCTAAGGTTCCTGCGTCGGCCTGCTCTTCTAGATCCGTCAAGCGCCGTATCGATTGCCTGATGGTCTTATAGTTCGTCAGCATTCCACCCAGCCAGCGTTGGTCGACGTATGGCATTGCAACCCGCTCGGCTTGTTCGCGTACTACTTTTGCCGCAGCTCGTTTAGTGCCCACGAAGAGGATCTTCTGCTTTCTTGCGGCCAGCGAACGTACATACGCCAATGCCTCCTCCAGCGCTGGCATCGTCCTTTCGAGGTTGATCACATGGATACTGTTTCGGGACCCAAAAATATACGGTGACATTTTTGGATTCCAATAGCGTGTCTGATGGCCAAAGTGCACGCCGGCCGCCAGCATGTCCCGCATCGTAATTTCAGTCATTACATTGTCCTTGGGTTGTTGGCGCATGATGCGCACAAGCCGTACAAAACGCTGAATCCGCCTCTGTCAAAGATCGAAGCCAAAGGCCACCCGCAACGTACTTACTACTGCACGGCACTCAATTTCGCCATACTGCAACAGCGTTACACACTGTCCTTTATGGCGGGGCGCGCTTTATACCATAATTCCCGTTCACCAACCCGAGACTCAGCGAATAAGAACATGACCGTACGTCTTCGAACTAGCGACGAAATCGAAAAAATGCGAACGGCCGGTCGGCTAGCCGCACAGGTGCTCGAGATGATTGGAGAATATGTCAATCCCGGAGTAACCACCGAAGAGATCGATCGGCGATGCCACGATTTCATCGTCAACGATCTGGCATGCATACCAGCGCCTCTGAATTATTCGAACGCCCCTGGTCAGCCACCCTTTCCAAAGTCAATCTGCACATCCGTCAACCATGTCGTCTGTCATGGGATCCCCACTGAGCGAAAGACGCTCAAATATGGGGACGTCGTCAATATCGACGTAACGGTGATAAAAGATGGCTTTCACGGTGATACGAGTAAGATGTACTTTGCGGGAAAACCCAGCGTACTCGCAGAACGACTAGTCAAAATAACCCAAGAATGCTTGTACCTCGGGATCCGGCAGGTCCGTCCGGGCGCACACCTCGGTGATATAGGACACGCGATCCAACAACACGCCGAAAACAATCGTTTCTCCGTTGTTAGGGAGTTTTGTGGCCATGGCATAGGTGACCGTTTTCATGACGAGCCTCAAATTCTTCACTACGGTCGCCCAGGGGAAGGGTTAGAAATTCAATCAGGCATGACATTCACCATCGAGCCGATGATCAACGCGGGGAAACGTCATGTAAAACTTCTTCCTGACCATTGGACCGTTGTTACCAAGGACCACAAACTATCCGCTCAGTGGGAACATACTATCTTGGTCACAGACCTAGGAGCTGAAGTCATGACCCTTCGTGATGAAGAAAAGGCAGCCTGACTCGGCACCGGTCGACGTCGCCGGACTCAAGCGAAGAATCTCAAAGGCGGAAGATGTCTTAGCAACGCGATTCTGGGAAGGCGAAGACGTCGAAACACTGGTACGTGAAAGATCTGGTTTCATTGACGCATTTCTAGCCGAAATATGGCAACACTGGTTCGAATATAAACACGACATCGCATTGCTCGCGATCGGCGGGTACGGTCGCGGCGAGTTACACCCCTACTCCGATATCGACCTATTGATACTTGTCAGGAACAATCGCCTCAAAGACTCCGATATCGAACACTTCGTTCAATTGCTTTGGGATTTGAAGCTCGACATTGGTCACAGCGTCCGCACCATCCGCGAGTGCCGTTCGGAAGCAACCAAGAATGCGTCCGTAGTTACGTCTCTTTATGAACGTCGGTATCTCGCCGGTTCACAGGCTCTTGCCGCGCAGCTGAGCCGATTTCTAGATCGTAAAAGTTTCTGGCCAAGCTCCGGGTTCTTTGCCGCTAAGCGGGCCGAGCAGTCCGTTCGACACGCTCGATTTGACCACGTCGAGTACGACCTTGAGCCAAACATTAAAGGCTCACCGGGTGGATTGAGAGACATTCAAACCATCAGTTGGATCTCTCAGCGGCACCTTGGCACCTCCGATTTAACAGAACTAACCCGATCGGGATTCTTGACGAAACTCGAATGTGACGTGCTAAAAGATGGCCGCCGATTCCTCTGGAAGGTCCGCTTCGGATTGCATTTATTGGCGGCACGCAGAGAAGACCGCCTGCTATTTCATCACCAACGCGAACTCGCCAAGCGCTTTGGCTACGTGGATTCCGAAGGCATGCTCGCGGTCGAAACGTTCATGAACGACTATTATCGCCGCGTGCTAGAACTCCGTGAAGTAAATGATATTTTGTTCCAGCACTTCGAAGAAGCGATCGATCAGAAGTCTCGACAACCCAGGATCGAGGTCGTTAATCCAAGATTTCAAGTCCATAACGAGTACATCGAAGTGACTTCTGACGACGTATTCACTTTGCATCCACCTGCTCTGATCGAGATTTTCCTGATCATGGCAAACCGAACGGATATTGCCGGCGTTAGGGCAACGACCATCCGCCTTATTCGCCAACATCTACACCTCATCGACAGTGGTTTTCGTCGAAATCCTGAGGTCACTAAATTGTTCATTGAGCTTTTGAAAGCACCGTATACGCTTGTCAGCCAGTTGACTCGCATGCGTCGCTACGGCGTTCTAGGACGTTATATCCCAGAGTTTGGGAGGGTCATCGGTCAAATGCAGTACGACCTTTTTCATATCTACACTGTAGACGCCCACACCATGATGGTGATCCGTAATATGCGTCGTTTTCACCAAGGAACGACTCGAGACGATTTTCCGGTCGCGTGGAGAACTGCGAACAACCTACCCAAGATCGAGTTGTTATACATTGCCGGGCTATTTCATGACATTGGTAAAGGGCGCGGCGGCGATCACTCGGCGTTAGGAGCGACCGACGTAACCGAATTTTGCGAGCGCCACAACTTGCCTCCCGCCGATATCGAACTAGTTGCCTGGCTCGTCAGCAATCACTTGGAAATGTCTACAACCGCTCAGCGCAAAGACATTCACGATCCCGAAGTTGTGATCGAATTCGCGCAACAAGTGGGGTCAGAGGAAAGATTGGAATATCTCTACACGTTGACCGTAGCGGACATTAACGCCACAAATCCAACGTTGTGGAATAGCTGGCGTGCAACCCTGATGCGCCATCTCTACTTGGAAACTAAAAAAGCATTACGGCGCGGCCTTTCCAACCCCATGTTACGAAGCGATTACATAAACGACTGCAAAGCAACTGCGTATTCGATATTGGCCGAGCAAGGCATGACGGTTCGTACAGCCGAACTCATTTGGAACGATCCAGGCCAGGACTTTTTCCTTCGGCACTCAGGCGTGCAAATTGCCAATATTACGAATGAGATTGCTAACCACAATCCGGATAGCGGCCCCCTAATTACTGTTCTAGATGTGGTTGGTGAAGTCAGCTCCGAAGGAGCGACGGAAATATTTCTTTACTGCCCTGACCGCGCCCATCTCTTTGCCGACAGCGTTGTAGCACTCGATCACCTAGGGCTACACGTCGTGGACGCAAGCATTGCTACCAGCACCAACGATTTTTGCTTCAATTCCTACATCGTGCTTGAGGATGACGGCAAACCCGTCCGAAAGTCTGAGCGGAAACGAGAAGTTTACGAAAGCCTACGGCTTGCCCTCACTCAAGGGACACCGCCATCGAGCAGTCCTCCTCGGAAAATGTCGCGGCGCTTAAAACAATTCGTGACACGGACCAAAGTCATAATCACGAATCCCAGCGACAACGCTGAATCCATTCTGCAGATCGTTTCATCTGACCGGCAAGGATTGCTGTCGAAGATTGGAAGCCTATTCGTCGAACTAGGCATCGTCGTTCACCAAGCTCGTATCACAACGCTCGGCGAGCGGGTTGAAGATGTTTTTCACATTAGTGACCTTGAGGGCAACCCCATTCGGGACCGTACCCGCATAAACCAGATCGTCTCGAGATTGGAAGAAAGAATCGATTCCGAGGTGACGGAGGCCGTCGCATGAATCCATACCTTGGACACTTACTTCCGTATCCTTTCGAGCGACTAAACGACCTGAAGGATGGACTAAGGTCGAATTCAAAGAACGGCCACGTCTCCTTGTCCCTGGGGGAACCAAAACATGCGCCGCCGAATTTCGTATTGGAAGCCCTCTCCGACAGAAGTGTTCTCGCGTCGGGATTAGCAGCATATCCAGCCACTCGCGGAGGTGTAGACATCCGCAACGCGATCGTTGAATGGTTGGCGCGCCGATTTCGGATCCAAGCTGACCCGGACCGCCATGTTTTACCCGTCAACGGTACGCGAGAAGCCCTATTTTCTTTCGGCCAAGCGATTTTGAGCGGCGCTTCGAATGGCTACACGCTCGTACCGAACCCTCTCTACCAAATCTACGAGGGCGCTGCACTACTAAGGGGATCTACTCCCATCTACGTACCGAGTACCGACAAACCGGATTTCGATACGGTGGACAAGAAAACTTGGGATCGGTGCGAACTCCTTTATATCTGTTCTCCCGGAAACCCCTCAGGGACATTTATCGAGAAGGAGGTCTTGGGAACGCTGATCGAGCTTGCCCACAAGCACGATTTCGTTATCGCCGCCGATGAATGTTATTCGGAAATTTATTACCACGAAGATGAACCACCCAAAGGCCTACTCGAGGTTGCAACGGAGCTTGGAGTAGATGACTTCGGTCATTGCATGGTCTTCCACAGCCTCTCCAAACGATCAAATTGTCCTGGGCTACGTTCCGGATTCGTCGCAGGTGACGCCAACATTATCGATCGCTATTTCCAATACCGAACCTATCACGGCTGTGCGATGCCTGAACACGTACAACATGTGAGTTCCCTCGTTTGGCGAGACGAACAGCACGTCGTATCAAACCGTCAGGCCTATCGGGAAAAATTCGACGCCGTTAATCCGATCCTTTCGCGAGTCTTCGACGCAGAGATTCCACCGGGTACTTTCTATTACTGGCTTCGTCTCCCTGGCGACGACGAATCTTTCGCACGGGATCTTTTCGTCACCGAGAACATCACCGTCTTGCCAGGTCAGTACCTCGGTAGAGATTGTCAAGGAACGAATCCTGGACGAGATCGAATCAGAATAGCACTGGTCGCGCCCATCGCGGACTGCATCGATGCGGTCAGCAGAATGGCGGGTTTCATCGAAGGCTATTACAGATGACCGAGGAGGTATTCGATCTGACGTGCGACCTTATTAGCTGTTCCTCTGAAACACCCAACGACGGTGGCTGTCAGCAACTCATTGCACAACGGCTAACCACCGCTGGATTCAAAGTCGATCACCTTCCCTTCGGGCCTGTCTGCAACATGTGGGCACGAGTTGGAGATGGAAAACCGCTAGTGGTTTTCGCTGGGCATACCGACGTCGTTCCTCCGGGTCCATTATCCCAGTGGACGTCGCCGCCATATCAACCAACGGTCGCTGGTCAATACCTCTACGGGCGCGGCGCCGCAGACATGAAATCGAGCCTAGCTGCTATGGTGGTGGCGACGGAACGATTCTTGCTGAGCCATCCCAATTACGCCGGATCGATAGGGTTCCTTATTACCAGCGACGAGGAAGGTGAGGCTAAAGACGGAACCGTAAAAGTCATCGATTACCTAAACCAACAAGGCACTAGGATCGACATGTGCGTGGTCGGAGAACCGTCGTCCACCAAAAAAGTTGGGGATGTGGTGAGAGTTGGTCGTCGGGGATCTCTCAACGGTCGAATCCGGTTCGTCGGCGAGCAAGGACACGTCGCCTACCCCGACCAGACGCGCAACCCAATCCATACCGCAATCACCACTCTATCCCAACTCGTTACAAGGGTTTGGGATTCGGGCAACGCCTACTTCCCGCCCACCACGTTCCAGATATCCAACATGAACGCCGGGACAGGCGCAGCAAATGTCATTCCGGGCGAACTCGACATTCTGTTCAACTTTAGATTCAACACAGAACAAAGTATCGAGGGTTTGCAAGCGACGGTAGAGGATCACCTACTCACTAACGTTCCTGGGATCGAGACCATATTGGATTGGCAACTATCTGGACAGCCGTTCTTGACTAGGAAGGGAAAGCTGCTCAACGCCGTTCAGACGGCGATACGTTCAGTCGTATCGCTCGAGCCCGATCTCTCGACTTCTGGCGGAACATCAGACGGGCGGTTCATAGCACCAACGGGTGCAGAAGTTGTAGAGCTGGGTCCCGTCAACGCATCCATCCACAAGATCAACGAGTGCGTCCGCATTAGCGAGTTAGAACCGCTCGCGAAAATATATCAAGGCATCCTCTTCCAACTGCTATGTTGAAGTCTCGCCAACTCTTGTTCTTAGGCTTGGTTTTTTTTCTATCGTTTCTCGTCATCTTTCTGCCAGCGAGCTCAATACGATTCGTAACAAATGCGATACCTGCGATAGATTTCTCGACAACGGAAGGGAGTATTTGGAATGGAAGCGGGCGATTGCGCGTAACCAAGCTATATGCTGGCTCACTGAGTTGGTCCGTTGACCCAGTCCAACTAGTTTTCGGCAAGCTCGCCATTGAATGGGTTCTCGAAGATCAAACACATACATTCGGAGGCGCTGCAACGATCCGATTAGGCTCGATGGCTTTCTCGTTTGACGGGTTGATAGAGGCCGCAACGATTAACCGAGTACTAGCGCCCTACAACATGAATTTGAACGGCGCACTTCACCTCAGATCGATCAAAGCAACTATCAACAAAAGCGAAGGTCCGATTCGAATCCAAGGACATATGCGGTGGGATGGCGGAACTGTGCAGTACCATATGTCGAACCAACGGTTTCAGCGAGAACTACCGGCGTTATTGGGCGAATTGCAAATGGTTGAGGGCATCCCTTCGATGACGGTTAGATCCGAAACAGATGACACACCACTGATACGCGCAAGGCTCGACGACGACGGTTGGATCCATATCGGCATCACGAAACGCTTTACGCGTTTGATTGGTCAACCCTGGCAGGGTAGCGAACCGGACCCTGCTATCGTGATGGAGGTGTCGGAAAAACTTCTTTAAGATTGGTTATCTAATTCTCGGCCACCAACGGTGTTCGATTTCAGCCCCAAGCTCATCAATAGTGCGCGAAACGCTGCATTGGTCCTATTGGTGGCGCTGGTTGCTTGGTCGCTAAAAGAATCCGTGCAATTCTTTATGTTTCCACCTGAAGAGAAATTTTCAAGACTACCTAGTGGCATCAGCACCAATAATGACCCCGATGTGAGTTCAATTGATCACGTAACGTCGCTAAACCTGTTTGGGGATGCCTCGCGGTCCCAGTTGAATCCGACGGCGATGGTGACCGAATCTCTAGCGGAAACCCGGCTCAACCTGGAACTTGTCGGCGTATTCGCGGCGAGCACCGACGACTCAGAAGACTCTGCAGCGTTGATTTCGGAGAAACGTGGGACTGCAAAGCTTTTCCGTATTAATGAACGTGTACCGGGCAATGCAACCCTAGTCGAGGTATTCGCAGATAGCGTCGTTCTGGAGCGGTCCGGAAAACGAGAATTACTGCGCTTTCCAACCACCAAAAACAACTTCACACCCCAGGAGAAACCTGAGCGGACAACAATTATTGAACCGGCGCTTTCTCGCTCGCTAACGGCTCTGGAGGGTTCCCATGATACCGGTGCGTCATCGAATGCAACACGCACCGAGCTTGCTGCTGCTGCCGAGAAGCCGGCGACTGCCGGACGAAACGCGCAGCAGTCAGTCCGACAAGTTATCGCTTCGTACCAGGGTCGACTCGAAAACGACGCGGAAGGTACACTCGCGGAACTAGGGATTAAACCCATTTCAACGGATGTTGCAGGGGGGTATCGGCTGGGCAGCTTAGCTTCGCATCCAGCACTGAAGCAAACGGGGCTTCAACCCGGCGATATCTTGCTCTCAGTAAATAATAGGGCTATTGGTAACGTGGCTGACGACAGACTCGAGTTCGAAAACGTGCTGGCTCAGGGGTCTGCTCGTCTGGAGATTAAAAGAGGCAGCAGGAACTTTTTCATCACCGTTTCCCTCAAATAGAAAATATGCGAATACAACGTCTCCATTGGCTCGTTCTCGTTTGCTGTTTACTCGCCACGCCGACGTGGCCCGATGCACAGACGTGGAAGATCAATCTTAAGAACGCGGACATTCGCGAGTTTATTACGCAAGTTTCAACCATCACGGGGAAAACATTCGTTGTTGATCCGAGGGTGAAAGGTAATGTAACCGTCGTCTCCGACCGAAACCTCGACACTGACGCGGTCTACGCGTTATTTCTCTCCGTACTTCGGGTGCACGGTTTCGGCGCGTCGCGCACCGGAGACGTAGTCCGTATTGTGCAAAGTGCCACAGTAAAACAATCGGGCGCACCCGTTAACGACGACGATGGATCGTTGTCGGAAGAAGTCGTGACCCGGGTGATCTCGGCACGCAATGTTGCCGCGGCGGAACTGGTCAAGATCCTCCGCCCCATGATCCCGCAATACGGCCACATCGCTGCCGTAACACAAGCGAACGTCGTCATCATCAGCGACCACGCCGACAATATCGGGCGGTTACTAACGATCATTCGCCAAGTTGACGTCGCTGACGAAGATGAAGTGGTGGTGGTAGCTCTCGAACAAGCGTGGGTCGGGAGCGTGGTCGCGATTCTTGAACAAGTTGCGCCCGATCAAATTGGGAAATCCGCGGAGGGGCCCCAACGCGTCCTTGTGATTGGGAACGATCGAAACAACACGCTGGTTTTAAGGGGCAAGAGTGCACCGATCGCAGAGGTACGTTCTTTGATTGAACAACTAGATCAACCGGCGACATCGTCCGGTTCAACCCGCGTATTCCAGTTGAACCACTCCGATGCAACTAGGACAGCGGAGATCCTTAACGGAATCCTGATACAGCCTCGGGGACAGGGCAACAATACGAAATCTGAAAATATCAGCATTCAAGCTGATATGTCATTGAACGCGATTGTTGTCAGGGCAGATCCCGGCACAATGTCGGAAATCCAAGAAATCTTAAGACAACTGGATATACGCAGGGCCCAGGTACTCATTGAAGCTGCCATCGTGGAAGTCTCCGTTGATGAAACAAGCGCCATCGGCATCGAAGCTGGCGTAGCAGATGCCGGCGGTGAATCGGCACCTTTTGCCAGCACCACCCTCAATGGCATCATTTCCAATTTGTTGAGCAGCATCAGCGCGACGGTTGGTGACGACGGAAAAATTGATCCGGTGCAAGGAATAGCGAGTGTCAGTTCTCCCACGCTTGCGGTAGCACGACTCGATCCAGACGGTGTTTCATTCGGCGCCATCCTCAACGCCATCGCCATCAATACATCGGCTGATCTGTTATCAACACCCAGTATCCTTACTCTCGACAATGAGCAAGCCAATATCCTGGCAGGCCAAACAGTACCCTTTCGTACCGGCTCGTTTACGTCGACCAACAACGGTGCCAGTAATCCCTTCACCACCATACAGCGAGAGGATGTCGGCATTGAGCTGACCGTGACACCTCACATCCATGACGACTCGTCAATTCGACTCGAGGTTTTCCAAACGGTCGAAAACGTCGTCAATACTGGTCTAGAAATCGGCGAGGCTGGATTCTCAGACGTGGTTACCAACAAACGCAGTATCGAAACAACCATATTGGCAGATGACCGGCAAACGATTGTCCTTGGCGGCCTAATCCAAGACGACCTAAGAGCAACGCGGAAAAAGGTGCCCTTGTTGGGGTCGATCCCATTTCTTGGTCGCCTGTTTCAGAATCGATCGACGACCCGAACCAAGCGCCACCTTTTGGTGTTCCTAAGACCCACCATTCAGCGTACTCGTGAAGAAGTCGCCGATACCACCGAGCGGAAATACAAGGGCATTTGGCAGGTACAGATTGAATCCCGCGAATCCGGAAGCGAAAGCGAAAGCGAACCGAAGCTCGAACAGATCTACGAAGGTCGGCGCGACTAGCGAGTAGGCTCGTCTAGACCCAGGTTACGCAGTACGGCAAATCACCTCGTTACCATGTAGCCTCTTCGCCCAACATTGTGCGGCTATAACCACAACGAAAGATGCGCAGCCAACAGACCACTGCGAAGCCCACCGGATTGATTTATCGCGTGTCGCGTACCTTTTTGGCTCGTCTGGTCAAACCCAATCTCGTTGGCAATACGAACTTTGAAGACCCGGACGTTTTGTACGTCTTACCCCAACGATCCCTCGCAGACCTTCTCCTCCTGGATCTCGCTTGTGAAAAAACGTCCTTGGCACGACCTTTGCTACCCCTCTCCAGGCCAAATGAGGCGACCCGATTTTTCTTTTTGAACCGAGGGAGCGGTTTCTTCGAAAAAAATACTATGCGGTCCTATTCGGAGCGCATGCTGCGAATTGACCGAGCCCACACGCAGGACCCGACGTTACGTCTCACGGTTGTTCCCGTCTCGATTTTCTGGGGAAGAGCCGCAAATAAAGACAAATCGCTTATTCGTTCGATGGTGTCTGACGAATGGTTGATTTCCTCGAGACTGCGGCGATTGCTCGGGCTAGTGTTCAATCGCTCGGACATTTTGGTCCGGTTCGGAACGTCTCTACCTTGGCCAGAAACGCTGTCTTCTCATGCAGGCAGTAACCGTAACGTGCGCAAATTAGCCCGAATACTCCGGGTCCACTTTCGTAACGAGAGGACAGCCGTTCTAGGACCCGACCTTTCAAACCGTCGTTCCTTGGTGGCAAAAATCGTGGCGAGTCGCCCGGTGCAAGACGCCATCGAATCGGCGGAAGGCGATTGGGCTACTCTCGAGGAGGAAGCACGTCGTGACGCGTTCGCGATAGGCTCCAACATGTCGTACCCCACCATCAGAGTCTTAGAAGGTCTCCTGACGTGGTTTTGGCACCGTATTTACGATGGCGTAGATATTCAGGGATTCGAGCCGCTTGAGCGGATTGCCCAAACCCACACGCTTGTGTACACACCTTGTCACCGATCACACGTAGATTACCTCGTCCTATCGCACGCGCTGTTTGGCCTGGGATTGATGATTCCGCACATTGCCGCTGGTGACAATTTGAACATGCCGGTGATCGGAAAATTGCTTAGACGTAGCGGCGCTTTCTTCATGCGCCGCTCCTTTCGCAACGATCCAATTTACCGTGCCGTTATGAGCGAGTACCTCAATGAGGTGTTTTCTCGAGGGCATTCGGTCGAATACTTCATCGAAGGAGGCCGAAGCCGGACCGGGCGGATATTACCACCACAACTTGGCATGCTCCGTATGACGCTGGCTAGCTTTGCTCTAGGGCTACCGCGGCCTGTGGCCATCATCCCCGTCTATTTCAGTTACGAGAAACTGATCGAGGCAAACGCGTATTTGTCCGAACTACGAGGTGAGAGCAAACGTAGCGAAAACGTGGCCGACGTATTCCGCAACTTGCGCTTGATCAAACAGAATTTCGGCCGCGTGACGTTGCGATTTGGGACCCCGATCAATCTTGGGACATTCGTCACCAATTTCGATCTCGAACAAAATCACTCATCGCTAGCCGCAACTGCCGCCCAAGCTCTTGGCCACGAAATACTGACGGCGGTAAACGATTCAGCCCACGTCAATCCGGTCAACCTAGTCGCTTTAACGACCTTGTCGATGCCTCGATTCACTATAGAAGAAGGCGTTTTAATACAACACTTGGACTATCTGAAAAGACTGATTACCGGCAATCGAGAGCACCATAACTTTAGCGTCACAGATCTCTCGCCGACTCAGATACTCGAACACGTTGAACACTTGGACATGCTGCAGCGTGAAGAAGCTGACGGCGAGCGACTGGTTGGACACGACTCCGTGACCGCTATTTTGATGACTTGGTATCGGAACAACGTCTTACACGCCATCGCGCAATCGTCGATGATCGCGTGCTTACTCATCAATCGCAGACTGCCGCTACAAATTAGTGTGCTGGAGCGTCTTGTGGCGACGGTTCTCCCATACATTGAGGCGGAGCTCTCGTTTCGATCAGGAACAGAAGAGACGAGCCGATGCCTGTTGCAACTTGAAACACTTGGTCTTCTATACCGGACGGACCAGGCGGTCAGGCCACCCAGGGAAGACACTAAAGGTCGAATCCACCTTAATCTCCTAGCGAATGCACTGATGCCCACCCTCGAACGCCTCTATATCGCGATCGCCCTTCTCGACAAGGCCGGAAACGCTACTTACACACGCGTTACTTTGGTCGAAAGCGCTTGTCGAACCGCGCGTCGTTTCTCGGTCTTGTACGGGACGAACGCGCCTGATTTTTTTGATCCTGCTCTCTTTCGCGGATTGATAACCACGCTCGAAGATCGCGCGGTCGTCCGCACAGATAATGACGGTTACCTTCGCTTTGACTCATCGATCAGGGAACTCATTCGAGCATCTCGTTACGTCATCAGGACAGAATTACAACAGTCCATCCCACCGTCGCCTTTAGCCTAATTTCGGTCGGCTCGATAGATATCGAAGCGCACGCTCCGTGCTCGAATTTGCCAATCGGGGGCCCTTATTACTGGTGGTGCCTTTATTCGGTTCTTAACCACCACGCGCTGGTCGGCACGTTCGATCGACCACTCGGCGATCTCACGGGCGTCTGATTGCTCGGCTAAATCGGCGAGCACTTGCATCGGGTAGGAAGGCAGCGCGGTTTTAGGATGCGCTGGGAACATGGGGTCTAAATACACGACATCCCAGCGCCGCGTTCGATCTGCTAACAACTCGCGGACATCAATGCGCGTGCAATCGAGTGAGCAAAGTTCGAAGCGCTCGATCCGATCGTAAAGCATCGCGAAAACTAGCGGTTGCAACTCACAACAAGTGACTACGCAACCGAGAGTCGCGAGCGTAAGGCCGTCCGTGCCCCAACCCGCGAATGCGTCAAGAACTGTCGTACCTTCGCGAACACCACACGCTCTCGATAAAGGTGAACGGCGTCCAGATAGCGAACGCCTTCGGATCTCATCCAGCGATAAGCGCATGGATTGTTTGGCTGGATGTCGAAGAGTCAAATCAGACTCATCGAGATAGAGATACCAGTCATTCGGTGCGAATTTGGTCGGAGCAATGTCGTATCCGATCGCCGAGG
>Ga0209753_1000233_pt1 | contig 22728 bp, 18 predicted proteins | sample METZYME_3_550m_FD_187550 | JGI IMG/M metagenome (GOLD analysis project Ga0209753, IMG submission 187550) | Marine microbial communities from oxygen minimum zone in mesopelagic equatorial Pacific - METZYME_3_550m (SPAdes) (version 2) | ecosystem: Environmental > Aquatic > Marine > Oceanic... | reverse complement strand
TGATCCGTCCCTACCTCTACAGTATAGAAACCGGAAATGTCTAAGACGATATCCTGGTCTCTTCTAAGTTGCATCTCTTTGAGTGTAACCTGGTCGCCTTCAAGTGCGGCAGTGAAAAGAAGATCATCAAAAGCAAAACCTTCCCAAATTCCATCGCGAATCTGGAAGGAACCTGCAAAGGACAACTGCTCACTTGACGTGTTGGCGGTGAATTCAGCAAAAGCAGAACCGGTAATCGGCAGAGGTTGATTAAACAGTTTGCTGACACCATCTAAATCGATATTAATTGCCGAAAAATGACCCTCTTCAAGGATCCCTCCTTTGAATGCAAGTTTTGTTTCCAGCAATCCTTCATTGATCTTCAGACGGACAGGTCCGATCTTTAATTGATTATTTTTTCGGGAAACAAAGAAGGGCTCCAAACTGGAAACGAACTGTCCCTGCAGAGAAGATTGCATCTGATCAACTTCCAGCGATTGAAATTCCACAATTTTACCAGAGAGTCTAAGATTCTCGTCACCTGATTTAACATCTGCATTGGCGATGAGAACAGTGTCTCCCATAAAGTATAGATTAAGAGAGGCACCATCCACATTCACGTTACCAAAGATTGTGTTTCCGGCCTCAGCAGCTAGTGAGCCGTGCCGTGTCTTGAAAATTGAGTTAATCATGAAGTTCGACTTTAATGAAGAGATCTCAATATCTCTGAAAGATGCTTTGCGGATGGTCAGATTTCCCTTGACGGAAGGGTCATCGATAAAGCCAGACAATTCCACTGTGCCATAAGTCACACCATCCGGGCTCCCCTCCAAACCGGCGAATGATGCAAATACCGATAAAGAGGTTTCCTGTAATACAAAGACAAGATCTGTTTTCCCCCTTTCCAAGTCAACATTACCCTTTGCCTGAAGGGTACCCAATCCCATGTTTATAGTCAGTGAATCAGGAAAAGAAACGATGCCGTTACTATAGTCAATTCTTCCTGAAACAGCCAGGAATTCGGCGCTACCAAAGTTGTCATTCTGAAGGGCAACCTTGGCAGTGACGCCAGAAAGGTCATTGGCATCACTAAGAGAGAAATTAATCTTGGTGGTACCCTGAATATTGGTCTTCTTTGCCGAGAGACCAAACTCGGAGAGATCGAGATCGGAAACATAGAGATCAAGAGAAAGGTTAGAATCTTCTTCCCAGATACCAGTGCCGGAGAAACGAGCCTCATTAATATCAATCTCAGAATCGAATAACCGGTAAACACCGTTATCTACCTCAAAATGTGTCTCAATATCGGCAATGAGAGTGGAAGTAGCCGATTCATCCAGTCTCGCTTCAACATACACTTGAGTTAAATCAGACTTGATTTCAATGTGAAGATCAGCATTTTGCGCATCGAAGATGTCGGGAAGTTGCCACGATTTGAATTCCGTTAAATCAATATTTTGAATACTCAATTCCATTGCAAGATCTGTTTTAGGAGAAAATTGAACATCACCATCCAATGAGATTTGATAACCGTTGAAAACAGCTGAAATATTGCTGGCACTAGCTTGAGAAGCCCCAAGCCTCAGTTTACCGCTTTCCAGATCAAGCTGACTGTCAGTTTGAAAATCGTGGACCATGGCATGAGAGACATGAAATGACACTGCCTCTCCATCGGGTTGGAGGCGACCGGACGCTTCAAAGCTGTACAGCTTTTCGTTTAATCCTTCCTTGACCAATATTGAAGATTGGTTGACAGACAAGGATTTTACCCTCAAACCGTTATAGGCCAATCGTTCCATAAATTTCATGTCGAGGTCAATTTCCTCCTCGGCTTCTTTCAGCGTGATCAATACATTGTCAAGAACAAGATTAGATAGTGACCAGTTACCGGTGATTATCTGAGAAAAATCGAGGTTTAGAGCACTTGTTTCACAAAAAAAGACGAGGGAACCATCGTTGTTTCGAAGATAAATATTTTCAAGGTGGATATCAGAGATTAACTGACCTTCCAGATTTCCAATCGAAAGATTCCACCCACTGTCTGACATGAGTGATTGATTTACATATTGGACAATCTCCCTTGTCCATCGCCCAGGAGCCAAGACAATATAAATGACGCTACCGCTGAGCAAAACCAGCACAAGCGCAAGAATAAGGAGTGCTTTTTTTCTTTTTCTCAAAACAGACTATTCCAAAACAAATTTAACCTAATGAAGTTCCAAATACAAAAATGGCGAATCAAATGACTCGCCATTCAGTAGGTAGATATAATATAGAGGTTAATCGTCTACGACTTCGAAGTCTGCGTCCTCGATCTCTTTATCGTCCCCTTTCTTGGATTCGCCGGTGGGTTCAGGTGGCTCCTGAGAACCGGCACCTTCCTGTTTGGAACTTTCGTACATCTTGCCTGCAATTTCGTTCCAAGCCGAATTGAGGTCTTCAGTAGCTGACTTCATATCTTCCAAATTGCTCCCCGCAGAGGCCGTTTTTAGCTTTTCGACTGCTTCTTCTAAACGTTTCTTATCGTCATCACTGAGTTTTTCCTCGAATTCCTTGAGGTTTTTCTCAGTCTGGTAGATAAGCTGGTCGGCCTGATTTTTTACATCCACTTCATCACGTTTTTCCTTGTCTTCAGTTTCATGCTTCTTCGCATCATCCACCATTTTATCCACTTCTTCCTGACTCAGTCCGCTGGATGCTTCGATACGGATGCTCTGTTCTTTTCCAGTGGCTTTATCTTGGGCACCTACATTGAGAATACCGTTCGCATCAATATCGAAGGTGACTTCGATCTGAGGGATCCCGCGCGGTGCCGGAGGAATACCATCAAGATGAAACTTGCCGATGGTCTTGTTGTATACGGCCATCTCTCTTTCACCTTGAAGCACATGGATCTCAACCGACGGTTGGTTATCGGCAGCGGTGGAAAAAATCTGGCTTTTCTTTGTGGGGATAGTGGTGTTCCGCTCGATCAGCTTGGTGAAAACACTGCCCAGTGTCTCGATACCAAGTGACAGAGGGGTAATATCCAGCAAAAGGACATCCTCAACATCGCCTCCGAGAATGCCACCTTGAATTCCGGCCCCCATAGCCACCACCTCATCAGGGTTAACACCCTTGTTGGGTTCTTTCCCAAAGATATCTTTCACAACCTCCTGGACTTTCGGGATACGGGTAGATCCACCAACAAGTATTACTTCGTGAATGTCGCCCGGTTTGAGCCCGGAATCCTTAAGCGCCTGTTCACAAGGTTTCCTTGTACGCTCAACGAGGTCATCCACAAGCTCTTCAAATTTCGCACGGGTCAATGTCATGTTGAGGTGCTTCGGTCCGGTTGAATCTGCAGTAATGAAAGGGAGGTTAATGTCTGTCTGTTTGGAAGAAGACAGTTCACGCTTTGCCGATTCTCCCGCTTCCTTCAACCTCTGGAGAGCCATGGGATCTTCTTTAAGATCGATCCCTTCACTCTTTTTAAATTCATCAGCCATCCAATCGATAACTCTCTGATCAAAATCATCGCCGCCCAGGTGACCGTCACCATTGGAAGCATTTACTTCAATAGACTTCTCACCATCAATATCCATGAGATCAAGAATTGAAACATCAAATGTTCCTCCACCCAAATCAAATACGACCACCTTTTGATCGTTCTTTTTATCCAAGCCATAAGCCAAAGCTGCGGCAGTAGGCTCATTAATAATTCGCCTTACGTCCAGGCCTGCGATCTTACCTGCATCTTTTGTCGCCTGCCGTTGTGAGTCGTTAAAATAGGCGGGAACTGTTATGACAGCTTCAGTTACCGTCCCACCAAGATATTCCTCAGCGGTCTGGCGAAGTTTTTGAAGAATCATTGCACTGATCTCAGGTGGTAGATATTTTTTCCCTTCTATGGCAACTTCAACAGCGCCTGATTTCCCTTTCTTGACCTCGTAGGGCACTTCGCTAATCTCTGTTTGAACCTCATCAAATTCCCTTCCCATGAACCGCTTAATGGAGTAGACTGTGTTGTTGGGATTGGTAACAGCTTGCCGCTTAGCAGGCTGACCCACCAACCTTTCCCCATCTTTGGTAAAGGCAACAACTGAAGGTGTCGTTCTACCACCCTCTGGGTTTGTAATAACCTTTGGCTCGCCGCCTTCCATAATGGCGACACAAGAATTGGTGGTTCCTAAATCGATTCCAATGATTTTAGACATACCTGAAACTCCTTAAAGTTTGATCAATTATCGTTCTGTTAGGCACAAATAGTGTGCCAAAGACAAAAAGTGGGCGATTATGTCAGAATATTAAAGAGACCCGACGGAAGCTTTTATGACTTCTTGTCAGTTTTTGTGGTCTTTCGGGGGGTCTTAGACCCTTTCACAACAGTTTTTTTCGTACGTTTTCTCGGTTTTACAATGTGTATCTGTCCCTTTAGGACATCCACTTTGATAGTATCTCCTTCCCTAAATCTCCCTTCAAGGATGAATTCAGAGAGAGGCGCCTCGATGGAAGACTGAATTTCACGGCGCATGGGCCTGGCGCCAAACTCACTACTGAAACCTTGTTCCAGAAGTAGAGTTTTCGCGGCATCGGTAATTTGGAATTCCATTTTCTTTGTTTTGAGATTGTCCACGAGGTCACTCAACTGAAGGTCGATGATCTTCAGAACACTGTCCTTTTCGAGAGGTTTAAAGACAATGGATTCATCGAGTCTATTGATGAATTCCGGGTTGAACACATCTTCCAATTTTTCCAGCACACGGTTTTTCATCGCCTCAAAAGTTGAATCTTTTGAGGAATCTCCAAAGCCGTAAGTCCCCACTTTTCCAAAACCACGGGTGCCGATATTGGAGGTGAGGATGATGATCGTATTTCGGAAATCCACCTTTCTCCCCATGCTGTCCGTGAGGATACCTTCATCAAGAAGCTGGAGTAAAAGATTAAAGACATCAGTGTGTGCTTTTTCGATCTCATCAAACAGGATGACCGAATAGGGATTACGGCGTACTCGCTCTGTGAGTTCACCCCCTTCTTCAAATCCAACGTAGCCGGGAGGTGCACCAATGAGCCGGGATACTGAGAACCTTTCCATGTATTCGGACATATCAATCTTCACGAGGGATTCATCGTGAGAAAATAGGTGCTTGGCCAGTACTTTAGCTGTCTCAGTCTTACCGACACCAGTAGGTCCGAGGAAAAGGAAAGCACCGATGGGTCGGCGAGGATTCTTCAGGCCGGCCCTCGCTCTTTGGATTGCTTTGGCGAGCATATTAATCGCTTCATCTTGACCCACGATAAATTCTTTGAGATTTTCGTCCATCTTGAGGAGTTTTTCCGATTCCGTCTCAGCCACTGCAGAGATAGGAATACCCGTCATCATGGAAACAACATCAGCTATGTCCTGTTCACTTACGTACGGTGCATGTTTCGTCTCCTCTTGGGCCCATTTACGCTGTGCTTCTTCAAGGGACTTTAACAGGACCTTTTCTTTATCTCTAAGACTAGCCGCCTTCTCAAATTGCTGACTAGAAATAACAGTGTCCTTTTCAAACCTGATCTGCTCAATCTCCAACTCAAATTCCACTACTTCATCAGGTACTGTGAGATTCTGAAGATGAAGGCGGGAACCTGCCTCATCCAATACATCTATAGCTTTATCCGGTAGATACTTGTCTGTAATATATCGGTGACTCAACTCAACGCAGGCTCGAATAGCATCATCATCAAACTTGACATTGTGATGTTTTTCATATCGGCTCCTGAGACCGTTGAGAATTGCCACTGACTCCTCAATAGTCGGCGGGCTCACAGAAATCTTTTGAAACCGTCTCTCTAATGCCCCATCTTTCTCAATGTGTTTCCGATATTCATCCAGGGTTGTTGCACCAACACAGTGAATCTCGCCTCTCGAAAGCGCCGGTTTGAACATGTTAGAAGCGTCCAGAGAGCCCGATGCGCTACCAGCGCCAACAATAGTGTGAAGCTCATCAATAAAAAGAATGATCTTGCGAGAGGATTCCAATTCCGCCATGATAGCCTTCATTCGTTCTTCGAACTGACCGCGATACTTGGTACCGGCAACGATGCCAGCAAGGTCCAGCGCAACAATGCGCTTGTTGTGAAGCAGCCGCGGCACATCACGTTCGATGATCCGCTGGGCTAGGCCTTCGGCAATGGCTGTTTTTCCTACGCCCGGCTCACCAATGAGCACTGGGTTGTTCTTCTTTCTGCGACAAAGAATCTGCGCTACACGTTCAATTTCTTGCTGCCGGCCGATGACAGGGTCAAGTTTACCGTTGCGGGCCAGCTCGGTGATATCTCTACTGAAGTGATCCAGAGCCGGTGTTTTGGTCTTCTTGGCAGTAGCGGAACTTTTTGATCTCGGCGGTAAAGAAGTTTCCGTTTCTTCTTTCAGCAACTCAACAACGGATGAATAATCAATTTCGAAGGCGGTAAGAACCTCAAAAGCAACGCCTTCCTTCTCCTGTAGCGTTGCAAGCAACAGATGATAGTCATCTGCAATGGTTGCATTAAGATTTGAAGCTTCAGTGAATGTATTGCGCAAAATACGTTCGGCACGTCTTGTGAGGGGAAGATGACCCAAGGTCATGGTGCCACCGGCGGGTTTCACCATATCCTCAATCATGAGCCGCATCTCGTCCAAATCACAGCCAAGCTCTTCAAGCATTCCGACGGCGCGGCCCGACCCTTCGCGGAGAATCCCGAGAAGAAGATGTTCCGACCCCACATAGCTGTGGCCAAGCTGGATAGCCTCCTCCTTGGCGTACTTCATGATCTTTTGAACGCGTTTGGAAAAGTTTTCTTTCATACGACTAAGACAAGCCTGAGCAAATTTACTTTCCTCTCAGAGCCCAATCAAATCACTTTTATTGTGCTGGAATAACTGTGCCTTCATTTATTGTGAGGTTCCTTTCGCACAGTGCCGCCACGTCCGGATTGTGAGTGACGATAAGGAAGGCCTGATTAAAATCTTTCGCAAGATTTTGGATCATCTCCATCAACTGCCGCGCCGTCTCCACATCCAAATTACCCGTCGGTTCATCAGCCAGCACGATACCCGGCTCATTCACAAGAGCCCTCAAGAGTGCCACCCGCTGACGCTCACCGCCAGAGATAGCGTTGGGACGATGATTATATCTAGGCAAGAGATTTACCTTTGAAAGAAGTGCCGTTACCCGATCAGTAGCGGTCTTTTCACTCCGACCCAACAGCCGTTGGGGTATCATAAGATTTTCCGCAATTGTGAACTCAGGCAAAAGATGATGGAATTGGAAGACGAAGCCGATGAATTCACTGCGTAACCTAGAGACAGACTCATCATCCAGTAACGCTACATTTTTTCCAGTAATTTCGAGAGTCCCTTTGTCAGGCTGATCCAGAGTACCGAGTATGTTGAGCAAAGTCGACTTACCGCATCCGGACGGCCCAGAAATGGAAATCAGTTCTCCCTCCTTCAGAGATAAAGAAACATCTCTCAGCACCTCCAACGGGCCGGCGCTGGTAGGGTAGCTCTTGCAAATATTTTCAGCTTTCAGGATCATTTTTCGTACTGTATGGCTTCCGTAGGCAAAAGTCGCCTAGCTTCCCTGCTGGGGAAATAGACAGCCAAAGCAATAACAATAACGCAAATTAGAAAGATCGTGATCACATCAGTTAAAGAAATTGCCACCGGCAGTGACTGAACAAAATAGATGGTTTCCGGCAATCGAATCAATCCCAGACGCTCCTGCCCCAAAACAAATAGAAGACCCAATCCGCCTCCCAGCAGCAATCCAAAACCACCGATAAATATCCCTTGCAGGCGGAATATATTTCCAATTCTGACTTGTGAAAAACCTATGGTTTTCAGTATTCCGACCTCGCGAATTTTCTCCAATACAAGCATGGTGAGGGTGGAAGCAATGTTAAAACAGGCCACAATGACGATTAAGCTCAGCACAACCATGCTACCGAGCTTTTCCATCTGCATGGCTTGGAAGAGTGTCTGATGCATATCTTCCCAACCGGAGACAACAGCACCAGCAGGCGCTTTGGAAAGAATGAGTGCCTTCATTGTATCTTTTTTGGCAGAAGACGTCAGCCGGAAATCGATACCGTCAAAGGTGTCCATGGATTTAAAAAGGGCCTGACCCACCCCAAGAGGAACAAAGACATAGGTCTGATCGAAATCCAGGATGCGAGTTTCGAACACACCCGCTACACGGCCATCCAAGACAGTGGGCATTCCGAGATAGATCTGATTGTCCAGCGGATTCATGAGGCGCAAACGGTCTCCGCTCTGCAAGCCGAGGCGGTCAGCGATTCCTTTGCCAACATAGACGGGCGCCTTGTTTCCAATAACTTCCATCTCTCCAACACCATCAATCTTGTATATTTTCTGTAGGCTTCCTTCCTCAACAGCTTTTACTTTGACAAGCGACCGCTCATCCATGGCGATGGCGACGGCCTTCCTTTCGATAAAAGCAGAATATCCAGCAATGTCACTTTCCTGATCAAAGGTACTGCTGAGATTATCCATGTTCAGCTTGGTTTCGCCTAAAGTGAGCCTCAGATCAGATTCAAAACCCACCACTTTATTACGAACTTCCCGTTCAAACCCGTTTAGGACAGCTACTGAAATGATCAGTGCAAAACATCCCACAGCTACACCAAGAATTGAAATGATTCCACTCCAGGAGATCAATCCCACTTTCTTACGGGAAAGAAGCATACGCCGGGCGAGCCAACTTTCAAGTCTCATCATTCGTAACGGACGGCTTCAGCCGGTTGGATACTGGAAGCTTTCCACGCCGGATAGAGGCTAGCTGTAACAGCAGCAATGAATCCAAACAAGCCAACAGTAAGAACATGCCCAATGGTGAAAAGGATGGGGAGATTACCCATGAAGTAAACTTCTTCAGGGATGGAGAGCAAGCCGAAGCGGACCTGAATCCACCCCAACAGAAGGGCTAGCGCCACGCCGAGGCTAACACCGAGAAGCCCCACTATACCACCTTCGAAGAAAAAAAGCTGAGAAATTTTCTTCCTTGAGAACCCCACAGCCCGAAGAACACCGATGTCCTTTGACTTTTCCATAACAATCATTGTTAAGGATGACATGATATTGAGCAGAGCAACAAGAGCTACAAGCGCAAAAACTACGGTGATGGGATACTTCTGGAGAGAGAGCCAAGCAAAAAGATTGTAATGGCGCTCTTTCCAAGTTGAAGACATGAGAGGATATTTAAGGTTATCGTCAAGATAACCTGCCACAGAAACTGTTTCATTTCTGTCTGAGACGGACAAAATCTCACCAGTGATAAGGTCACGATAATTGAACAGTCGCTGACCCGCTGACAGATCAATGTAAACTATAGATTCATCGTATTCGTTCAGACCTGTTTCATAGATGCCTCGCACTTCAAACTGACCGATCCGCGGCGCACGGCCCGGTTTCCCTAACGAGGTCAAATCCATGAGAATCAACCGCCCGCCTGTTCTGGTGTTTAGTTTATCCGCCAGTGCTCTACCCAAAACGATACCGGATTTGCCACCCTCCTCGCCCAAAGTAAATTCACCTGAAATGAGATTCTTCCATGTTCCCAGCACACCTTGAGCTTTTTCTTCTTCAAAAGCCTCCACGAAAACAGCCTCGGTCTGACCCCTCACCCGGGCTGTGGCGGGGTGGTGGATGTAGGGCATTCTTCCGGTTACTTGAGGGAGTTGCGCCAGTATGGAATCAAGTTGAGGCTGAAACTGTGCCACCGGATCACCCAGAAACCCTTTCACGCGAATATGTCCGTCAAAACTGATGATCTTTCTTTGAACTTCCTGTTCAAAACCTGTGAGAATACCAAGCGTCAGAATGAGAACAGCAATGCCGATGGCGAGACCGGCTATAGAGAGGTAACTAACGAGTGAAATGAAACTAAGGCTATGTCTAGAACCTAGATGTCGGCGGGCGATAAAGTAGAGAAGGCTCATCTTTATTCATCATCTTGTGGACGCATGGCCGGAAAGAAAATAACATCCTTAATATTTGTCTTCCCAATCAGAAGCATGGTGAGTCGGTCAATACCCAAACCAACACCCCCTGTGGGAGGCATTCCAATTTCAACGGATTGTAGATAGTCCTCATCTAGGGTTTGTGCTTCCTCATCGCCACGTTCTCTAAGTTGAACCTGAGCCTCGAAACGGCGACGCTGATCCAAAGGATCATTCAGTTCACTAAAAGCGTTGGCAAGTTCGCCACCACCTACAAACAGTTCAAATCGCTCCACGATTGATTCATTACCATCACGCCGAATTTTTGCAAGTGGCGATATCACCTTAGGATAGTCAGTAACAAAGATTGGTTTGATCAAGTTGGGTTCTACCAGTTCCCTCATAATAACTTCATACATCCGACCAAGATGAGCATCTTTCTCAAGGGGAATTTTCCGTTTCTTGCAAATTGCCGACAGATCCTTTTCCGTGGCATCAGTCAGATCTTCACCGACAGCATCCTTCAAGAGATCCATATATCCGGCCCGAAGGAATGGCTTGCTGAGATCGACGCTTTGGCCAGACACATCTATAGTGCTCACATTAATCGCCTCGGCAGCTGCCCGGATAAGAGATTCAACGAAATCTGTGAGAAAATTGTAATCAACGTAAGCTTTGTAAAATTCCAGCATGGTGAATTCAGGATTGTGGTTGCGGTCCATACCTTCATTCCGGAACACTTTCGAAATTTCATATACACCGTCAAAACCACCGGCAATCAGACGTTTCAGGTAAAGCTCATCTGCAATGCGAAGATATAATGTCTGATCAAGTGTGTGATGTCGTGTTGAAAATGGACGGGCCGAAGCGCCGCCGTAAAGCGGTTGAAGTACAGGCGTCTCCACTTCAATAAAACCGGCCTTGTCAAGAAAATTTCTTGTTGCTGTTATGATCTTTGCTCGCTTGATGAAATCGTCCTTCACTTCAGGATTCACAATGAGATCAAGATACCGATGTCGATATCGCTGTTCCTTGTCCTTGAAAGCGTGGTATACCTCTCCGTCCTTTTCCTTGGCACCAGGAAGGGGACGAATACTTTTTGACAGCAACTCCAGTTTTCCACAGTTAACAGTTACTTCTTCAGTCTTTGTTTTAAATACCTGGCCTGAAACACCGACGATGTCCCCTATATCAAGCACCTGAAAAATCTCATAGTTATCTTCGCCCACTTCATCCCGTTTGATATAGACTTGGATTTTGCCTTTCATATCCTGAACATGAAAAAAAGAAACCTTGCCCATTTTTCTCAGAGATACAATTCTGCCAGCCACAGAGACCGGTTTATCAGCCAGTTTATCAAAGTCGGCCAGAATTTCTTTTGAATGGTGGGACGCATCGAAGCTGTAAGGGTATGGATTTACACCCAGTTCCCGGAGTTTCTCCAGTTTCTCCAGCCGGAAGTCCATAATTTGCTTTAAACTCTGTTCTTTGTCTGTAGCCACGTTAGCTCTCGGCCATTTTGACTTTTGTTTTATCTGTGGCAACCATGAGGAGATAAGTCTTTATTAATTCGTCAAGATCACCGTCCATAACCCTTTTACCATCCCCCACTTCAAGCTTTGTTCTGTGATCTTTTACCATAATATAGGGATGAAAAACGTAAGACCTTATCTGGCTACCCCATCCGATGTCTGTTTTCTGACTTTCAAGTTCCTTCATGGACTCAGCCTGTTCTTCGACATATTTCTGATAGAGCTTTGCCTTCAGAATCTTCATGGCTGTGGCTTTGTTTTTGTGCTGGGACCGCTCATTCTGGCATTGCACCACAATTTTCGTGGGAATATGGGTAATTCTGACGGCTGAATCAGTCTTATTCACATGCTGTCCGCCGGCGCCGCTGGCGCGATAGGTATCAATCCGGATTTCATCAGGCTTCACCTCCACCTCAATCTCCTCATCTATGGAGGGGTAGACAAAAATAGAAGCAAATGACGTATGCCGACGGTTCGATGCATCGAAGGGGGATATCCGCACAAGTCTGTGAACACCCACCTCCGCCTTCAACAATCCGTAGGCATACTCTCCCTCCACTTCCAGCGTAACATCTTTAAGGCCCGCTTCATCTCCAGGTTGGAAATCGATGACTGAGTAAGAGAACCCTTTCCTTTCAATCCACCGAACATACATTCTATACAACATTTCAGCCCAATCCTGGGATTCCGTCCCACCGGCACCGGGATGGATGGTGAGTATGGCATCGTTTGCATCTTCCATCCCGCTGAGAATAAGCCGCAACTCCAGGTCATCAACAGTCTTCTGGAGTTCATCCAATTCTGATTGAAACTCATTTTGGGAAGCAGAATCCTCTTCCTCCTCCAAGAAAGTGAGAAGCACTTCACAGTCGTCCTTTTTTCTTTGAGCACCATTCCACAGTTCCAGCTCTTTTTCTATCATGGAAATCTTCTTGAGAATAGTCTTTGCGGAAGAGGTGTTGTCCCAAAAATCTCCGGCGACTGTTTGGGCTCTAAGTTGGGAGAGCTTGTCCTCCAAAGAGGTCAAGTCAAAGATACCCCCGAAGATTGTTAAATCTTTTATGGAGGGTTTGAAATTTCTCTTTGAGTTCAGAAAGATCCATATCGCCAATAATCAGGTGTGAAATTACTGAAACTCTGATGGAATCTCAATCACTCGCCTGAGCTGAGAAAGAGGTTTTCATTCAGAAAGCCCTTTAAAGAAAGTTCATCTAGATTCAATTGAAAAACACCGTTGACAGCCACCGCAATCTGCTTTTTTTCTTCGGATACCACAATGGCGATAACATCAGTCTCTTCACTAATACCAAGTGCTGCCCTGTGGCGCGTCCCCATTTCCGGATCGATCATCTCACTTTCTGTCAAGGGTAAAATACACTGTGCTGATTCGATAATATTGTTCTGAATAATAACAGCGCCATCGTGCAAAGGAGATCCAGGGTTGAAAATTGATACCAGTAGAGGTGAACTGATTTCAGCTTTGACATGGGTACCTGCTTCTTTAATGTTTTTGAGCCCCGTATCCCTCTGAAGAACAATGATGGCTCCCCAGCCTTTTTCCTGCAATTTTGTGGTGGCATCAACAACTGAATCGATAGTGGTGGAGCTTCCCACGCGAAATAGTCGCTGAAAAAACCGTGTTGTACCAACGTAAATCAATAGTCGCCGCAACTCCGGCTGAAAAAGTATGACAAATGCCACCACCCAAACCGTCTGGACCTGATTCACGATCCATGTCATACCACTCATGCCAATTGCACGAAAGATGAAAGAAGAGAGAAGAATTATGATGAGCCCTACCAACATTTGACCGGCACGCGTACCGCGGAAATAGTTGTACAGTTTGATGAACAGCCACGTCACCAGCAGGATATCGATAATATCAAGCACAGTAATGGTGAGAAAGCCAACTTTGAAGAGCGTCATGCTTCACCCCTTACGGCAGAAATTGAATCGGTGATGGTTATCACGCGCTTCATTTCTTTCACATCATGAACACGGACAATCTTTGCGCCGTTCAGTACGGCGGCAGTAACGGATGCAGCGGTACCCTCTAGTCTCTCGTTTTCCGGAAGGTCCAGAGTTATTCCGATAAAGGATTTCCTTGACGGTCCGACCAAAAGAGGAAATCCGAGACCCGAAATTCGCTCCAAATCACTCAAAATGGTAAAGTTGTGAACAGGAGTCTTTCCGAAACCTATGCCAGGATCGAGTATGATACGTTCTCTAGCTATACCACCGGATTTGGCAGCAGTGATCCTCTCTTCAAAAAATACCTCTACCTCGCCCACAACATCACTGTAATCAGGCGCATCCTGCATATTCCGGGGCGTACCTTTCATATGCATCAGTACAACGTAAGCACTATAATTTGCAACAAGTTCCGTCATGGCGTCATCAAAACGTAAAGCAGAAATGTCATTAACGATAGATGCACCTGCCTCAAGACACAGGTTTGCCACAGTTGATTTATACGTGTCGATCGAGATGGGAACATTTACCTCTGATACCAGGGCTTCAACCACGGGTAATACACGACTCAGCTCCTCTTCCTCACTAACCGGTTCAGCACCCGGCCGGGTCGATTCACCGCCAATATCAATGATGTCGGCTCCTTCATGGACCATTTGAAGAGCACGGTCCACCGCTGCATTTTTGCTGAGGTATAGACCACCATCGGAGAAAGAATCAGGCGTCACGTTCAAAATCCCCATAAGGAGCGTCCGCTCCTCAAGCATCAACTGGTCCATCATTTGTCTGGTATTTGATTCCACTCCATTTTTGAGTGGAGATGTGGGAAGGTTAGTTCTCAGGCAGACTTTTCCGCCACTTTTTTTTCTTCAGAAGTTTTAGAGACGGATTCTTTAGCTTTACCATCTTTGGCGCCAATGACAGATTTTGATCGGCGGCGCCTCAGGCGTTTACCTGCCATGATTTTGTCAAGATCATTCCCGTCAATGGTTTCATACTTTAATAATTCCTTGGCCACGCGATGAAGCTTGTTCTCGTTATCTTTCAGCAGTTTCATTGCTTCCTTTTCAGCCTCACGAATAATTCGATTCACCTCCTCATCTATTTTTATTGCGGTGCTTTCGCTGTAATCACGTTTGGTTGCAATCTCTCTCCCCAAAAAGATTTCTTCATTTTTCTTTCCAAATGTTAAGGGGCCCACAAGATCACTCATCCCCCACTCGCACACCATTTTACGAGCCATTCCTGTGGCTACTTCTATGTCATTTCCGCCACCTGTAGTCAGTTCGTTGAAAACAAGTTTTTCCGCTGCACGACCACCGAGGAGAACATTCAACCGCGTTTTAATATAAGACTCAGAGTAGTTGTGTTTTTCGTCCATGGGAAGCTGCGCCGTTACACCAAGTGAACGCCCCCGGGGAATAATTGACACTTTGTAGACCGGATCAGCCTTGGGCGTAAGTTTGGCTACAAGGGCGTGACCAGACTCGTGGTAGGCCGTCAATTCTTTCTCTTCATCGCTGATGATCATACTTTTCCGCTCAACACCCATCATTACTTTGTCTTTAGCTGACTCAAAGTCTTCCATGTATACTTTCGATTTTCCATCCCGGGCAGCCAGCAAAGAAGCTTCATTCACCAGGTTTGCAAGATCGGCACCCACCAGTCCAGGAGTCCCTTTGGCCAACACTTTTAGATCCACATCCTTAGCAAGAGGAATATCTTCTGAGTGGACTTTCATAATCCCTTCTCTTCCGCGGAGGTCAGGAATATCCACCACTACCTGCCGATCGAATCTACCCGGTCTCAATAGTGCATTGTCTAGTACATCCGGCCGGTTCGTAGCGGCCAGGAGGATCACATTGGTGGTGGATTCAAAACCGTCCATTTCCACCAAAAGGGCATTGAGGGTCTGCTCACGTTCATCGTGACCTCCGCCCAAGCCGGCACCTCGATGACGCCCAACAGCATCAATCTCATCGATGAAGATTATGGCTGGGGAGTTTTTTTTCCCCTGTTCGAAAAGATCCCGAACCCGGGATGCACCGACACCGACAAACATTTCCACAAAATCAGCACCACTAAGACTGAAAAATGGAACGCTCGCTTCTCCCGCCACCGCGCGGGCAAGGAGCGTTTTCCCTGTTCCAGGTGGACCCAGTAAAAGGACGCCCTTTGGAATGCGCCCACCTAATTTTTGAAACTGTTCAGGACTTTTCAGAAAAGTGATTATTTCACTTAATTCCTGTTTAGCCTCTTCGCAACCAGCAACTTTATCAAAATTGATCTTCGGCTTATCCTCAACCCAAAGGCGGGCTTTACTCCTACCGAAGTTGAAGAGGCCGCCTCCGCCCATGCCTCCTTGCATCCTTCTCATGATAAAGATCCAGAATACTATGAGAAGCAGCCACGGCCCCATGCTGAGCAGATAGCTGAACCAATCCACCTTCCGCTCCCGGAAACTGTACTTAACCTGAAACTGATCCCATTCTGCCAAGAGTGTCTCATCCACATAGGGTAGCGTCACAACGAACTGGGTATACTCAGCAACCTTTTGCCCTTCTCGAAAGATTTCTTGAGGTTCCTTGAGCTTTCCGTGAAATTCTTTTTCAATGACTTCAGCCTCCAGGATGGCCCCTGACGTAAGGAAATCCTTATACTGAAAATATTGAACCTCTACTTCATTGCGGTTCTTGGCAGTAAAAAGGTTCGATAGGAAAATGGCCACAACAAGAATAACAATCCATACAACTGATGTTTTCCCTGCCTGTTTCCACTGGAACTTGTTTTCACCTTCGCCACCAGGTTTGTTCTGAGAGGGAGATTTATGATCTTTTTTGACAGTCTTCTGTGTCACGCAGTTATATCCTCTTGATCCAACACACAAATATTCCTGAGGTTCCGCATTTTTTGATTATGATCCAAGCCATATCCTACTACAAAATCCGGGGGGATTGTAAATCCGATGTAATCAGGATCAAAATTTAGTTGGGCAACCTCTTTTTTGAAAAGCAAAGTTGCCACAGCCACTGACGAAGGGTCAGATTCTTTCAGCCTACGAACGATAAAGTTAATGGTTAAACCTGAGTCAATAATATCTTCCACGATAATAATGTCCCGGCCGGTAATTTCGGCTGAGATATCTTTAAGCAGATGTACGGTACCGGAGGACTCGGTGCCGTCGTAGCTGGAAACTTTCAAAAAATCAACTTCAGAATCCACTGTCAATTCACGCAGAAGATCAGCCATAAAGATGAAACTACCGTTTAGGATACCTACAAAAATGGGTGCGTGATCACTGTAATCCTTTGATATCTCAGCAGCCATCTCACGGACACGATCACGTATGGCTTGCTCTGACAGAAACTCTTTCAATGTGCCTCCGGTCTTTCGGTGTGGCTCCAGTTCAATCGCGCCACAGAGGAAGTGGAAGACGTCACTTTGAATTTGTTATTCAGCCGAAGCCCACAGAGCCAGACGATCTCATGGCCGGATGTCAGGACGTACTGTGACATCTTTGAAAATCTGTCCACTTTGGCATCAACCAGAATATCACTCACTTTTTTATGCCCGCTCATGCCGAGCGGTACCATCCTGTCGCCCGCTTGCCAAAGGCGAAGATGAAGCGATCCATGGTCAAGCTGGTCAAAATCAATGAACTCGGTAGCACCATCGGAGGAAAAAGTTGGCTCTTTTGTGAGGTCCATGGTGAAATTGTGGCCTCCCACCTTTAAGGAGACAGGTGTGGTGGTATCCAGCTGAAAAGCATTGAGATCTTCCAAATCTGTTTCCCGCATAACGAGGAATCGATCACGATCTTTAAGGATTTTGCAATCCCCCGGTAAAACCATTATATCTCCTATAGTCGCCTTTTCAAGAAAATGGTTGAGGTTGTTCCAAACATGACCGCGCCAGGGAAGGTCGTTTTCATTCACTACTTCCCTCACCAATTCTTTCTGAAGGAACGAGGAAACTTTCTTTAATTCTTTTTCATCGATTTGAATAAGGCCCTTGTCAGAAACTGAAACGGCCCTCCCGTAAAGGTCGTGCAAATGTTCCTCCACCCATTCCGCAATCTCAACCATGTTGGATGCGGTTCTCTGGGCTGTTTGTGAAAAATGAGGGTTCAACTTTTTGATTTGTGGTAAAATATTTTCCCGGATTCTGTTTCTCCGGAAACGAGTATCCTGATTGGAGGAATCTTCCCGAAAGGAAATCTCGTTCTCACCGGCATAATGGGTGAATTCAGCCTTACTGAATTTTAGCAGTGGCCGAACAACTTTCCCGTTTCGCTCCGAAATCCCTCTCAAACCACGATAACCACTCCCCTCCACAAGCCGCATAAGAAGCGTCTCAGCCTGGTCATCTGCATGGTGCGCCGTGGCAATCCAGTCATAACCTAACTGTTGGCGCGTTTTATTCAGGAAACTGTACCGCGCTTCCCTGGCCCTTTCTTCCCAGTTACCCCGTTCTGATGACGTCCATTTTTCTGAAAAGAATGGCATGCCCAGCGCTTTCGCCAGATCTTTTACAAAATCCTCATCTGCATCCGATTCCTCACCCCGAAGGGAGTGATTGAAATGAGCAATAGCAAGAGTAAGCTTGAAATTATCCCGTACCTGGGCGAAAAGATAAGCCATCACCACCGAATCGATACCACCGGACACTGCAAGAAGCCCTGAAGATTCCGTCTCAATAAGTTGAGAAGAAATCAGGTCATCCCTGAATCGAATTTTAATTTCTTCAGCTGTGTTAGACATTATTCTTTCTACTCAGTAGAATATTACTCATCAGGAAAAGTTACGCCTCAGAAATAAGACTGACCAAATGTGATAATGAAAGGTAGTATTAAACCTCAGAGAAGATGAGGTGGCTCAGTATCTGAATCTTCTCTTCATATGAATCAGGATAAAGAAAATATGTGGCTGCGGCGATGGAACTGAGGAGCGAGTTCCCATCCTGAGGAGTAAAACAGTAGCCAACCACCTCGTTACCATCGTGTACGGCCAGAGTGGGAACAGAAACAACTGTCTGGTTAAGAATTCTACCAAAGTGGCCATGGTCCCGTCCAAAGGAAAAAACAGAGCCGGAACTGGTCTTCTCAGTGAGGGCGATAAGCGGATTGGCATCCAGTCTATCAATGACATCATTCAACGTCAAAGTTTCCTTGAGCTCCAAATTAAACCAGATGACATGCATATACTGAGAATTAGTTTTCATAGCTGAGGAAAAAAGAGGGGGCGTCCGATCAATGGTCTGAAACAGTTCGTATGCATCCCGAGCGTGGTGGGTCCCGAACTCTTCGGAGCCGTGCTCACCCACTTCGGGAGCTGGTACAAAAGTACTGGTCTGGCTGATATCGGAGGACCTGCGAATGCAGACGAACCGACCTTCATCCAAAGTTTCGGAATCGCCAACCATGCTAATTGATTTTGTCAATGCTGCAATATTGTGCGTGTTACAGGATACGATCTGAACGAACTGATCATCACTGTTAACGAGGGCCGTATCGTTGATCCCTCGAGCATACTTCATACCAAAACCTTGTTCACTCCCTTGAGCCAAAAAACCTCTCCCATCATCTATAAACTTCTCGTAATATTTGTGCTTATTCTGGTGACCGATCCCTTTCGGCGTACAGTCTATGACTACGGAAGCACCCTTGATAGCCTCTTCAGCGCTGAAAGAGGGTTCAAGACCAATCTCTTTGAAACTTTCCACCTTCTCCTCATCAACAGCAAGCGCAGCGCCACGTCTCATAAGGTCTTTCACTTTAGCACGCTCATAGGTGAGTGGCGAATTCTTGTGAAAAGTAACCTCATCTATTCCGAGCGATTCCTTGTAGTCGGAGAGGAGACCAATAAGAGGTTCTCCAATGGTTCCTGTACCTACAACGTGAACTGTTTTCTTAGACATAATAACTATTCTACTTCACTCTTATTTGTGTTCAATCTTTTTAATTCTGTCAATAATTCTTTCTCCTGTCGGTAGATGACGTAAATCCAACTACAAATAGCTACAGAAATTACCAAGAAAGCGGCAAGAAAAAAGCCGAAGTATTTATACATCATATCGCATTCCCAGCACTTTAGAACGTAGTTTCAGAATATGAACTCTAAAACGAAGTAGGTGAACAAACAACAGGGTGAAAACCAAAAGTGAAAGCATAAAGGTCCAGAAAACATCAGGAGACTGCTGGCTCATAGCCGGCTGCGGGTGAAGTTGGGCATCGGCAGCCCAAAACTTTACTGAAACATAGATGATAGGAACATTAAGAAATGCTGCAATGCCTAAAACCGCAGATATTCTACGGGTCCGCTCCCCCTCATCTCCGAAATTGCGTACCATAAAGTATCCTATATAGATGAGAAACATAATGAGTACAGTGGTGAGACGTGGCTCCCAGCTCCAGGGAGCACCCCAGATGGGTTTCGCCCAGATGGGCCCAGTAATCAGAACAAGAGCACAAAAGAGTGTCCCCAGTTCCGCTGCAGCCAGCCCTAGATGATCCCACTTCTCATCTTTCATAATAAGATAGAGGACTCCCGCAAACATAACAACAAGGTAACCAAGCCCCGCAACCCAGGCAGACGGTACATGGTAGTAAAAAATCTTTTGAGCCATCTGCTGATCGGGATCGATCCGTGTTACATTGAGGACAAGATAGAGTACAACAACCCAAAAAACAGCGAGAATGCCAGCCGTGACCTTTGAACTTTGCCTGGAATGAAACGACTCCATTACTCCTCACTCACGTAGTCATAGATTAAATAACCTATTAAACTAAAAACAATGACGAAGCTCACAATAAGCTGAAACCACAGTTTCCACTGATTGAACGGCTGATTATCCATGATAGAGGCGGTACTCTTTACAGCACTGATGAGAAGCGGCGTCACCATAGGAAAGAGCATTAGCGGCAAAAGCATCTCATTCACCCGAACCCGCATGACTATACCAGAAAGAAGGCTGCCGGCGGCACTAATCCCCAAGTCCACAAGCAGAAAAACAGCCACCATCTGCGCAAGGTTGGCCGGGAGCGGTAGCTGAAGGAAAAGAAAAAAGAGCGGCAACAGAACCATTTGGGCAACAACCAGGAAAATGAATCCGCTCAGATACTTGCTAATAAAAAGAACACTTCTTTCAACGGGAGCGGAAAGAATCATGGAAAAAGCGTCAAATTCTTTTTCAAGACTGTGGGAACGGTGTAGCGCCAGAACGCTGACAAAAAGAAAGACCATCCACATCAATCCAGGTGCGAATGTCTGCATGGATTCAGGAGAGGGTCGAAAAGAAAAGGCGTAAAGCAACGTAATAGCCGCACCAAAGGTGATCATGGAGATCAGAATCTCCCGGCTCCTGAATTCTATCAGCAGATCTTTCCGAACGAGGACTGCCAGCATTAAGCCTCTTCCACCAATTCAGTCTGAACCGATTTTGTTCCGTCTACTTCACTTCTCTGGATACGGCCGTTGGACAACTGAACAATCCTGTCACAGTGAGATGAGAGCCATTCTTCATCATGAGAGACGAGCAAGAGTGACCTATCATCCTTTCGCCAAGTTTCTATCAGTTGTGACAACATTGATTTTCCTTGTTTGTCAAGGCCAGTGGTAGGTTCGTCCAGAAGAAGAAGCTCCCACGGAATAGTAAGTGCCTTCGCAAGTGCCAACCGCTGGAGCATACCCCGGGAAAACTGCCTGATGGGTCCGCTTCTAGCGGGATCAAGTCCCACTTCAGACAGATTCTTTTCAACATCTGCTGGCGATGGTTCCAAGCCATAAAGTTTTGCTATGAGGTGAAGATTCTCCGCGGCAGAAAGCGGTGGATAGAATCCTGGCTCATGACCGAGATAAAGAAGGGGGCGACGCTGGTCTGCTCCGGCATTGAGAATTGAGTTACCGTTCCATGAGATGGATCCACCATCACAACTCACTACTCTCACCACGATTCTCAAAAGTGTCGATTTTCCCGAGCCGTTTGGACCAACCAATCCGAGAAACTCACCATCTTTTATTTTAAGGGAAACATCTCTAAGTACCGGCCGGTAGCCAAACTGTTTATTTACATTTTGTATAGAAAGCACAAAAAGTTGGATCAGTTATTTGGAACTGATGGGATTTAGCTGCTCTAGCACCATCGATACTTCCCGTTTTAACTCAATTCTATTGCGCTGATAATCATCAGAAGAGACATTCCCCATATCAAATTCAAGTTCCAATTCCTTGATCTGTTCATAGAGAGATAACTTTCGGATTTCCAGTGTCTCAAGTTTGACTTTATCAGAAGCTATGGCTGTACCTTTGGAAACAAAAAGAGGCTGAACAGCAAATGCCAGCACAAGCACAAAAGTGAGCACGATCATGATTGCCGCAAACATATCAGTTTTCTTTTCTTCTACTTCGGCGGGCTGGCCAGAGAGCAATAACAGTACCCAAAAGAAGTAGATAACCACCAAGCCAGACAAAACGTACCAGGCGGTTTACCATAATCTTAATAGTAAGTAATTCCTTATCAGGATCAATCCCTCCAAAGACAGAATAGACATCCTCCCGCCATGTAGAATGAAGAGAAAGCTCGCTGTGGGGTTGCCTCCTGTCGGGGTTGGGATTGCGATGAAAATAGATACGTTTCTCAGGATGTAGCGACACCACATCTTTTCCCTCTTTGATCACATCCAGCGTCGCGATCCAGGCGAAGTGGTTTGGCCTTTCCTCCTCATTCAAGTCTGAAAGAACAATATCATACCCGGCAATTTGGACTTCTTCTCCGACAGACATGCTCCACTCTTTGTCTTTATCAAATGCTTTTCCGATAAAACCTATAAACATGAAAACAATTCCAATATGAACAATGTAACCACCGTAGCGTGACCGGTTCTTGGAGATCATTTTCACAAGAGCCATAAAGGGGCTTTCTCCAAATTTTCTTGTTCTAACAGTGATGCCCCGCCAGAATTCAAGGGTTATACTTGTAGCGACAAACGCCGTCAGAAATACTGTCACTAGAGGATAAATAGCCCTTATACCAAAAACCATGACCACAGTAACCATCCCAAGACCTGTGAGAACAGGAATGGAAAAATTCCTGATCAAACTTTCTTTAGAGGTTTTCCTCCAAGCCAGCAAGGGACCAACGCCTGCAAGAAAAAGTAGGATAAGACCGATGGGGATGGTGATCTGGTTGAAGAAAGGGGCTCCCACAGTAATCTGTGTACCTGTGACTGCTTCTGAAATTACAGGGAACATGGTTCCCCATAGAACTGCAAAACATATACTCA
>Ga0209753_1000231_pt1 | contig 22785 bp, 22 predicted proteins | sample METZYME_3_550m_FD_187550 | JGI IMG/M metagenome (GOLD analysis project Ga0209753, IMG submission 187550) | Marine microbial communities from oxygen minimum zone in mesopelagic equatorial Pacific - METZYME_3_550m (SPAdes) (version 2) | ecosystem: Environmental > Aquatic > Marine > Oceanic... | reverse complement strand
CGGGGTCGATGTGCCGGAACTGCGCGAGCCACGCGAGCCGTTGGCCCGGGAGCTAAGCCGCAAGGCGATCAGGCCGGGTGCTACAGAGCTCGAGCGAAACCCGCGAAGCCGCAGCGCCCAGCTTCGGGCAGTGGAGAAACTTTAACCGCACATGCCGCGCAATCGAAAAAAACATGACTCCCCGCTGAGCGTTGGCTCGTGGATTAGGGCCGTGCTGCTATGCCTGTTCCTCGGGGGCACGGCGATGGGGTATGTGTGGCAGAAGTCGCAGATTCACCAAATCGGCACCGAGGTCCGAAAAAAGGAGGTGCGACTCGAACTGCTCAAGGGAGACAACGAACGCTGGCAGCAGGTGCGAGCCGAGATGCGCTCGACACAGAATCTTTATGACCGGGTTCGCAAACTCGGGCTGGGGCTGACGATGCCGCAGCCGGAGCAGGTGCTGCGACTCTCTGATCTTCCGCTAGACGCCAAGGAGCTGAAGCAAAGCAAACCGGGGGAATACCGAACGGTAGCCAACAAGCCGCGCCGGAAACGGCCGTGACGGGCATGAAAAGAAACCTGTTCACACATTGACGTGGCAACGATCGCAGCCAACGCTCACCGGGGAAGGGTGATGATGCTGGTCTCACTCATAACGGCCGGTTATGTGGGACTCGGGGTGAGGTTGGTGGATATACAGGTGCTCCAGCACGACAAGCACGCTGCGCACGCGCTGGACAATACCCGCCGCAAGGTGATTCAAGCCTCAAGGCGCGGTGATATTCTGGACATCCGGGGCACGGTGCTGGCCACGAGCCGTATTGCCAAGACGGTGTGCGCCGACCCGTCTTTGATGGGCACCCATCAGCAGCTTGTGGCAAGGGCGATCGCGCCATTTCTTGGAAGGGGCGAGACCGACTTGGCCAAGCGCATGCAGCGCCGCGTGTACACCGATGCGGAAGGTCGCCAGCGCGAGGACAAGCACGTTGTGCTCAAGCGCAAGGTGCTGCTCGAGGATTGGCGGGGCATCACCAACGCACTGGCGCACATCGAGTTCGGTGTCGATGTGAAGTCGCTGCCCCGCAAGGAGCGGCTGAAATATTACAATGTCAGGCGCTCCGTGTTCTGCGAGCGGATCGATTCGCAGTTGCGGGTTTATCCCAGCGGCAACCTTGCCGCGCACGTGACCGGATTTGTCGGCGTGCGCGATCCGGAGGGTTCAAGCGTGCCGATGGTCGGCCTCGAGGGGAAGCACGGCATCGAGATAATGCTAGACTCGGAGCTCGAGGGCGTGCGCGGTTGGCGCGAGACCGAGACCGATCGTAGCCGTCGCGAGGTGGTGGCATTCCGCGAGTACAACGTGAAGCCGCGCGACGGGATGAACGTGGTACTGACGATCGATGCCAACGTCCAGTACATAGTCGAGAAGGGTCTCGAGGCGCTTTGCGCAAAGCACACGCCGGCGAGCGCCTGCATAGTGGTGGTGAACCCGCGAACCGGCGCGATTCTAGCGCTGGCCAACCGGCCGACGTTCGATCCCAACAAGCCGGGCGACTCCAACGCGGCCAATCGCCGCAACCGGGTGATCACCGACGTGTTTGAGCCGGGCTCGACCTTCAAGATCGTGGCGGTATCAGGCGCGCTCAACGAGGGCGTGGTGCGGTTGCACGATCGGTTCCACTGCGAGAACGGCCGCCTTTATTTCGCCGGCAAGGTGCTGCGCGACCATCATGCGTACGGCGAATTGTCAGTTCGGGAGATTATCACCAAGTCGTCCAACATCGGCACGGCCAAGGTTGCGATGAAACTGGGGGCGTCTCGGCTGCACAAATATATTTCCGAGTTGGGCTTTGGCCAGCGCAGCGGTGTGCCGTTGCCAGGGGAGGTGCGCGGAATCCTTCATCCGGTTAGGAACTGGAGCAAGTTGTCGATCTCCCGGATTCCGATGGGCCACGAGATCGCAGCTACACCTCTACAGCTCGTGATGGCAATGTCCGCAATGGCCAACGGTGGTAACCTGATGCGGCCGCTGCTAGTGGATCGACTAGTGGATCGGGATGGGAATGTCGTGATGCAGTATGAACCGACCGTGGTTCGTAAGGTGATTCACGACGAGACAGCGCAGCAGATGGTGAAGACGCTGATAACGGTGGTTTCTGCCGAGGGCACTGCACGTCAGGCTTGGCTCGAGAACTATACCGTTGCCGGCAAGACTGGCACGGCGCAAAAGCCGTCGAAGACACGGCGCGGTTACGAGGCCGGTAAATATTTTTCGTCATTCATCGGATTCTTGCCGGCGGAGAATCCCAAGTTGTGCATCGGTGTGTTTGTGGATGAACCGCACAACGGACACTACGGCGGCGTGGTGGCAGCTCCGACATTCAAGGTGATTGCCGAGAAGTCGGCCAACTATCTTGGGCTCGAGGCGTCGATGCCGGTAAAGCCGATGTCGGAGCAGAAACCCCGGGTGGTGTTGAGATGATGGAACCCCGGACGCTAGGTTTTGTGGAGGAGAGCTGCAACGGGCAGCTCGTCGCGGGCCAACGCTCGTCGAGTGTCCGCCGTGTTTGCACCGACTCGCGTCTGGCCAGGAAGGGTGATTTGTTCATTGCGATTTGCGGCGACCGGTTTGACGGGCACGATTACCTCAACGATGCGCTTGGCCAAGGGGCGGAGGCTGCCGTGGTCAGTCGTTCCCGGCTTGGCCAAGCGAAGGTCGACGGGCCGATGATCGAGGTGGAGGAGACGCGGCATGCACTTGGCCGACTGTCCGCCCATTACCGGCAGGATTTTGAGCTGCCGGTGATAGCGGTTGGCGGTTCCAACGGCAAGACCAGCACCAAGGAAATTTTGGCCACGGTGCTTGGGCAGCGATTCGACACACTCTCGAGTGAGGCCAGTTTCAACAACGACATCGGAGTGCCGCTCACGTTGCTGCGGTTACGCGAGGCCCACGAGGCGGCGGTGCTCGAGGTCGGCTCGAATCATCCCGGCGAACTGCAGCCGCTGCTGCAACTCATCCGGCCAAGGTACGGCGTGCTGACGAGCATCGGGCGAGAGCATCTGGAGTTTTTCGGCGATCTGTCCGGGGTGATCGAGGAGGAAGGGGCGCTGGCAGAGGCGCTGCCGCCGGAGGGCTGCCTGTTTGTTAATGGAGATATCGAGGGGCTGGAGGCCATCCGTGCCCGCTGTCGCGCAACGGTCATCACGGTCGGGGAGGGGGAGGACTGCGACTGGCAGCTCGCTGGCATCGGGCTGAACAACGAGGGGACGACTTTCGAACTGCTTTCGCCAAAGGGAGATTGGAGCGGAGCCTACCGCGTTAACCTGCTGGGCCATCAAAACGCCCGGAACGCCGCGCTCGCAATAGCGCTCGCGGCGGAGCTGGGCCTGAGCCGGGAGGAGCTGGACCAGGGCCTGCAGTGTTGCCGTCCGGCGTCGATGCGAATGGAGATGCAGACACTCGGCGGTGTCCGCATCATCAACGACGCCTACAACTCCAATCCGGACTCCCTTCTGGCGGCTTTGGAGACGATGAGGTTGTTTCCGGCTGGGGGAAAACGCATTGCCATTCTCGGCGACATGGCCGAGCTTGGACAAGCCAGCGAGTTCGCCCATGTTGAGGTGGGCCGGCTTGCAGCCAGCCTTGGCCTGGATGGATTGGTAGCCGTGGGCCAATGGGCGAACAAGATGGTACGCGCGGCGCAGGAGGACGGCCTGGCCAACGTGGCGGCTTTCGATGACATCAACGTGGCTGGTCAAGCGCTGGCTGTTAAGCTGAGTCCTGGGGACTTGGTGCTGATCAAAGGCAGCAGGGCGGCAAGAATGGAACGCATCATCGAGCCACTCAAGGAGGCAATGAAACCGTAGAGATTACAGAATGTTTTTTTACCTCAGCCAAGCTCCGCAGTGGTTGGCCGAAAATGGCCACACCGCCTGGGCGGACTGGCTCTCCTTCCTGCGGGTGTTCCAGTACATCACTTTCCGGACAGCCGGCGCGGCGGTCACGGCGCTACTGTTTTGCTGGTGGTTTGGCCCTAAGATTATCTCCCTGCTTAAGCGACTCAAATTCGGCCAGAACTACAAGGACAAGGCCGAGGAAGCTGGCGGTCTGGATGCGAGGGTGCTCAGCAAAAGGGGCACGCCGTCGATGGGGGGGGTCATGATCGTGCTGGCGCTGGATGTGACGGTGCTGCTCTGGGCCAAGTGGAACGAGTTCCTTGCACTGAGCCTGATGTCGGTGGTGGTGCTGGCGGCGCTGGGTTTTTATGACGACTGGGTCAAGCTCACCAAGCAGGACAAGGCCGGCATCCACTCGACAGTGAAGCTGGTGGTGCAACTGGCGCTGGGCCTCTTCATCGGCATGTACCTGTGGCATCACCCAACCAAGAGTGACTTGGTCGGGAAATTGGTAGTCCCGTTTTACAGCGGTGAGATCGTGTTTGCCGGTGTAGGGTTCGTTGGCCTGCTGATCACCACTGCTGCCATCGTGGGCAGCTCCAATGCTGTGAACCTTACCGACGGCCTCGATGGATTGGCCATCGGCTGCACGCTGATCGTCACTTTTGTTTTCATCATTTTTACCTACATCGCCGGCAACAAGATCATGGCCGAGTATCTGCGCGTGCCATACGTCGAGGGGGCAGGGGAGTTGACGGTGTTCTGCGCAGCGATGGTGGGGGCCGGGCTGGGGTTTCTCTGGTTCAACTGTCATCCGGCCCAGGTGTTCATGGGCGATACCGGGTCGTTGGCACTGGGCGGCGTGCTCGGCGTAATTGCGGTGCTGATTCACCAGCCGTTTGTGCTGGTGATCGCGGGTGGGGTGTTCGTGCTCGAGGCCATTTCGGTCTTGATCCAGACCGGTTGGTTCAAGCACACACGGCGAAAATACGGCGAGGGACAGCGCGTATTCCTTATGGCGCCGCTGCATCATCACTTTGAGAAAAAAGGGTGGCACGAGTCGCAGGTGGTCGCTCGGTTTTATATTTTGGGAATTCTTTTTGCGGTGCTCGCCTTGAGTACGCTGAAATTAAGGTAAGTCGGGCAGTCATGTTCAAGTTGAAGGGCAAGCGGGTTTTGTTGGTTGGCCTCGGTTCGCGCGGCCGGGCGGCCTGCCGGCTGCTCTGCGATAACGGTGCCTCGGTGGTGGCGGTGGATTGCAAGGAGGACGAACTGCTCCGCCGCGAAACCGAGCCGTTGACGAAGCTGGGCGTGGAGGTGCACCTTGGCTTGACCAAGCCCTTGGCGAAGCTGCTCGACGGCGTCGAGTTGAGCGTAATCAGCGTGGGGGGCATTCGCGAAACAGCCTGGGTGCGTGCCCTGAGCAAGGCGGATCTCCCCGTGATCGGGGAGTTGGAACTTGGTTCACAGAAGTTGCGCTGCCTCAACATCGCTGTGACTGGTACCAACGGCAAAACCCCGACGGCAAAACTGATCGAGCAGGTACTGATTGGCGCGCAACGGGAGACCCGGCTGGCCGGAAAGGTGGACTACCCCATTTGCGATGCCGTGGACGATTCGAAGGAGCTGGATTACCTTATCCTTGCCGTCAACTCGTTCCAGCTCGAGTTGACACAGTTTTTCAGCCCGACGGTCGCCGTGCTGACGAACATCGCACCGGACCACATGGATCACTACGGGAGCATGGCGGAGTATGTGAAGGCCAAGGCGCGGATATTCGCCAACCAGCAGCCGTTTGACTGGGCAATCATCCAGAGCGAGGCGCTGGCGCAAATCCGATCGCTTGGCATCGAAATACCATCCAAGATCATCAACTTCAGCGCGAGCAACCGCCGAGCGGACATTTCGCTCGATCGCGGGCTGATCGTGAGCCGGGTGCCGGGCTGGGAGGGCCCACTGATGGACTTCACCCAGTGCCAGTTGCAGGGGGCACACAACGCGGAGATTCTGATGGCCGCGCTGGCCGTTGGGCGCGTGTTTCGGATTCCGCTAGAGCAATCGGTGGATATCCTCAGGAATCACCCGGCGCTGCCGCACCGGTGTGAACTTGTGGCCGAGATAGGCGGGGGGAGCTACATCAACGACTCCCGCTGCACCAATCTCGCCGCGCTCAAAAAGTCACTTTCCTCAATGAAATCAGGCTCTGGAGGCGCTCAAAACATTTGGCTGCTGGCGGGTGGACGGGACAAGGCTGGGGCATATCACGACATCGGCCCGCTGCTTTCACAGAGGGTCAAGGCGGTATTTTTGATGGGCGAAATCCGTGAAAATCTGCGTGCTGCGTGGAGCCTTTTCACGCCCTGCCGCCTGGTGAATTCGCTGGAGGAAGCAGTCCTTCAGAGCGGGGAGTTGGCCGAGGAGGGCGACGTTATTTTACTCTCGCCAGCGAGTGAGGATTCCGGTAGCGTCAACGGCTATCAACATCGTGGCGAGATGTTTCGGCGCTCAGTCGAACTCTTGGCCGGTACTTCAACGGAAGCTGAAAGCACCGGCAAGGCCGGTTCAGCCTCAAAAATTCCACACGTCTTGTCGCGATGAAACCCATCTTCCAACCACAATATCTTGTATTCCCGCCCCGCGCGATGGGTCAAACGCGCCAGATTTTTTTTCAATCAACCAAGGAGTAAATAATTATGTCCAGTCATAATCCCCTACGACCCAAAAGTTCCCTGCTCGAGCAGAAAGCCAAGAACCGTTCCGGCCTGCAGATGGTGATGATCATCGTGGCCGTGCACGTGGTTTTCCTCGGGGGGCTGTTGTTCTCCGGCTGCCGTCCGGAACAATCGACACCCGGCACGGTGGCCGACACCAATGCTATTCCGGTTTTGCCACCCATTGGGGGAGGGGTGGCGTCTCAGTTGGGACAAACCAATGCGGTAAGCGTGGGGAATGCGCCCGCTGCGGACACCAACGCCGTGACTGCCGCCCCGCCACTTCCAGGCGTCGCGACCGGTGAAGCCAAGCCGCCACCCGTCACGCGCGACCCGGTCGCGGCGGAGGACATTGTACCATTGATCCCCGAGCCAACGGGTGAGACCGAGGTGCCAGTGGCCACCGGCGAGGAGGAGTATGTGGTGGCCAAGGGCGACAACTTTACCACCATCGCGCGCAAATTTGGCGTGACGGTGCAGGCTGTCGTCAAGGCCAACCCGGCGGTGGATCCGAATCGCATTGCGATTGGCCAAGTACTGAAAATCCCCGCGAAGCCACCGAAACCATCCGAGCAGGTATTACCTGAGGGAACCATGGTGTATGAGGTCAAGTCGGGCGACAACCTCTACAACATCGCCAAGGCACACAAAACCACGTGGAAGACGATTCGAGATGCCAACAATCTTAAATCCGCCGAAATTCGTGTGGGGCAAAAGCTGATCATCCCATTACCGCCGACGAACGAGTAGCCACCGGAATAAGCGGTCCTGATGAAGTTTACCTCGACCACGCTGGTGTTTGTCGTTTCCGCCCTGCTTGCGCTGGGGTTGGTGATGCTATTCAGCGCCACCATGTTTCACCGGAGTGACGGGCTTTGGAGTGCCCAGTTTCTGGGGTGCTGCATCGGTGTGGTGGTTTGCCTTGGCGCGGCCATGTCAGATTACCAACTACTGAAAAAAGTCTCCGTTCCGGCGCTGGTGCTGGCACTACTCATGTTGGTGGCGGTGATGATTCCCGGCATCGGGCTGGAGCGCAACGGCGCGCGTCGCTGGCTGCAGTTGCCAGGCACGACATTTCAGCCATCGGAGTTTGCCAAGCTGGCAGTCATCATTGCGCTGGCCCATTACTGTGAACGCAAGGGCCGCAGGATGGGCACGTTCAAGAATGGATTGCTGATCCCCGGCATGGTGTTGGGGTTGTTTCTCGGGCTGATTTTCATCGAACCGGATTGGGGTGCAACGGCACTGCTGGCCACAGTCTGTGGGTTGATGCTGTTTCTGGCTGGAACGAAACTGCGGTTCATCGTTCCGCCGGTGATTACGTTGGGTGCGGCGGGCGTTTTCCTGCTGTCGCAGAACACCCTCCGGTTGAACCGCATTACCAGTTGGCTCGATCCAGAGGGCACAAAACAGGGAGTTGGCTATCAGGCGTGGCAGTCGCTGATTGCGCTTGGCTCAGGTGGGACAACCGGCCTCGGCCTTGGCAACGGACGCCAAAAGCTTGGCTTCGTGCCGGAGCAGCAGACCGACTTCATATTCTCGGTAATCGGTGAGGAGCTTGGCCTGGTCGCCACGATGAGCGTTGTTGTCGGCTTTGTTTTGTTCTTGGTTTGCGGGGCATTCATCGCCATGCGCTCGCGCGACTTTTTTGGTTTTCTACTGGCCTCCGGATTGACCTTTTTGATTAGCCTGCAGGCGTTCATCAACATCGGTGTGGTGACCAGCACGCTGCCCAACAAGGGACTGCCGCTGCCGTTCATCAGCCGGGGCGGCACGAACCTTGTGGCGATGTTGTTTTGCGTAGGGGTGCTGCTGAGCATCGCGCGGTTTGCAAACCAGGAAGGGCGCTCCAAGGCGGATAAGTTGAAGGATTCGGGTAGCTACTCCCCGTTCCGGGCAGGAACCTAGGTATGAAACCCCTACCCAAGCGCATTGCCATCGCCTGCGGCGGAACTGGTGGACACCTGTTCCCCGGCTTGGCCGTGGGGGACGCGCTCGTGGCGCGTGGATGCGAGGTCACGCTGCTCGTTAGCTCGAAGGAGGTCGACCAGACAGCGGTCAAGTCGGCTTACGGAATGGAGGTTGAGTCACTGCCGGTCATTGGCCTGAGCCGCAATCTGCCCCGGTTCGCTGCCAGCTTTTGGTCGTCGCTTGGCCAATGCCGGAAGCTATTTGGCGAAAACCGCCCGGACGCCGTACTGGCGATGGGCGGGTTCACCAGTGCGCCGCCGGTGATCGCCGGTAAACTGATAGGCGCACGCATTTTCCTGCACGAGGCCAACGCCATCCCGGGCCGGGCGGTGAAACTGCTTGCACCGTTGGCCGACGAGGTGTTCGTCCAGTTCCCCGCCGCGATGCCGAGGGTGCTGAGCATCGATATTCGCGCCACCGGCCTGCCGGTGCGCGCGGCAATGGAGCCGATTGAAAAGGCCGATGCACGGACCGCGCTTGGCCTGGCAGACGACCAGCCGGTGCTGCTCGTGATGGGCGGCAGCCAGGGGGCGCGGTCAATCAACCAGGCGCTGATCGAGTCGCTGCCGCGCTTGGCCAAGGCGTTGCCCGACCTGCAGTTCATCCACCTGACCGGCACCGGCAGTGTTGAGCTGGTTCGACAGGCGTACGATGCGCTTGGCCTCAGCGCCGTGGTGCGACCGTTTTTGACTGAGATGGAGTATGCGCTGGGCGCGGCCGACTTGGCGTTGAGCCGCTCGGGGGCGTCGTCGCTTGCTGAATTTTCGGCGATGGAGCTACCGGCAATATTGATCCCATACCCCACCGCAGTGGACGACCATCAACGGCTCAATGCCCGCTCGTTCGTAGACATCGGTGCGGCGCGGTGTTTTCACCAGAAGCAACTGACGCCCAACCTGCTCGTCAGCCAATTGAGCCAGTTGTTCGGCAGCCCGGCCAGGCTCGAGGCCATGGCCGGCGCGATGAAACAGTGGAAGTCGGCGCAGGCCACCGGGGAGGTCGTGCAACGGATTTTCGAGGCGTGCGGCTGGGAGGATGATGCCGGGGACGAACTGATGTTTGCCCTGCCAAGGGGGAAGGAGGCAGCCGCATGAGCGCCGGGGTCGCAGCGCCTGTGTCGGAGGATGTGAAAACACTTCTTGAGAAAGCCGCCGCCGACGAGACGGTGGTCAAGGCGGATTACATGCTGGCCGAAATGACGACCATGCGAGCGGGCGGCCGGGCCGACTTTTTCGCCGAGCCCAAAAGCGAGGCCGGCCTCTCGGCGTTGCTGGCTGCCTGTCGTGAGAGGGGACTACCTGTGACGGTGCTTGGGCGCGGATCGAATTTTCTCCCGCTTGACTCCGGTGTGCGAGGGTTGACGGTGCGATTGAGCCAGGCTCCTTTCACCGATATTAAGCCGGGCGGGTTGAGGTTGAAGTGTGGCGCAGGCGCGAAGATGAAAAACGTGGCCGCCGAGGCCAAGCGCTGTCGCCTGGCGGGGATGGAGTTTCTCGAGGGCATCCCGGGCAGCATAGGCGGCGGGCTGCGTATGAACGCCGGCGCGATGGGCGGGGAACTGTTCGACGTGGTGGAGACGGTGCGGTTAATGGATCCCGCCGGCAAGGTGTTCGAGATGCCGGCGGACTCGATCCAGGTCGCGTACCGGGGCTGTCCGCTGTTGAATAATCAAATTGCACTGGGCGCGGTGCTGAAGGGCGAGCCGGACACCACCGAGGCCATCGCCGCCCGCATGGCCGAGTTTAGTAAACAGCGCTGGGGCAGCCAGCCCAAGGCGCGCAGTGCCGGCTGCATTTTTAAAAACTCGGAGGACATCCCCGCCGGAAAGCTGGTCGATGAGCTTGGCCTCAAGGGTGCGAGCGAGGGGGGCGCGATGGTGTCTGAGGAACACGGCAACTTCATCGTCAACAAGGGCGGCGCGACGGCGGGCGATATCCTACGGTTGATCGGTCGCATCCAGGAGAGGGCGTTGACCGAGCGCGGCATCGAGTTGAAGACCGAGGTGCAAATCATCGGCGGGGAGGATCGGGATGCTTGAGCCACTCGATATTTGCGTGATGCTGGGTGGCCCATCAGAGGAGCGGGAGGTGTCACTCCAGTCCGGCGCGGCAGTGGCGGACGCGCTGCGAAGCCTGGATCATCGGGTGAGCGAAATCGATCCCGTGGACGGCGAGTTTCGGCTGCCTCAAAAAACAGACGTGGTGTTTCTCGCGCTGCACGGGACGTACGGGGAGGACGGCACTGTTCAGGCCAAGCTCGACGCGCTGGGTGTGCCCTACACCGGCTGCAGTGAGGCGGTAAGCCGGCTGGCGTTCGATAAGGTGGCGGCCAAGCGCGCCTGCTCCAGGGACGGGTTAGCCACGGCGAAGGACTGTGTGGTGGATGCCCTGGGGGCCAGTCTGCCTGACGGGCTCGAACTGCCACTGGTGCTCAAGCCGGTCTGCCAGGGATCAAGTATTCGCCTTGAGTTCGTTGATTCGGGGGCCGCTTGGCCAAGCGGCTTGGCTAAGTCGCTCGAGGGCGGCGGGCGGGTACTTGTTGAGGAGCTAATCAGGGGCCGGGAAGTCACGGTGGGAGTCGTCGGCGGCCAGCCGCTGCCGGTGGTTGAGATCACGCCCAAGCGAGGGGTCTACGATTACGCCAACAAGTACACCACAGGTGCGACAGAGTACACCTGTCCTGCTCCGTTCGATGCGGAGGCCACGCACCGTATTCAGCATGCCGGGGAACTGGCCCTGGCAGCCGTCGGCGGCGGCAATTGTGCTCGCGTGGATTTTATTGTGCAGCCGGATGGAGAACCGGTATTCCTCGAGCTCAACACCCTGCCAGGGATGACGCAGACGAGCCTGCTGCCCAAGGCGGCCGCGGCGACCGGCACCGGTTTTGCTGAATTGTGCCTGTGGCTGGTCGAGCTAGCCGTGGAACATCCGCCATTGGCGGCCACCGGATGAAGCAACTTTGACATGGTATTTAGAGCGAAACGTAGGAATAGCAAGTCGGGGCGGAAAAAACTACTCTCGGTAAAGGTGCAGTCGCAGCAGGCGAAGCGCGAGCGACTGCGCTGGTTGCGTTCGTTGTCGGCCCTAGCCGCCGCGATCGCAGGGATCATTGCCGTCTGCTGGCAGGGCGGTGCTTTCGCGCTAAACCGGCTCGTGTACGAGAATGAGTCATTCTCCGTCAGGCAACTGGATTACCGGACAGACGGGATCATTAGCGTAGGTCAACTCAAGCAATGGGGCGGCGTGAGCTCGGGCGACAACCTGCTCAAGCTCGATTTGCTGCGGATCAAGCGCGACATTGAACTGGCCCCACGGGTGAAGGCGGCGTCCGTGGAGCGTTTCCTGCCGGACACGCTACAGGTGCGGGTCGCCGAGCGGGTGCCCATGGCTCAGATCTGGGCCTGGCAGCGCGACGGTGCCGGTGTGACCGATTACGACTGCGTGAGGGTGCAACTGGACGAGACCGGCCACGTGATGAGCCCGATCGACGGCTACTCGGTGGTGGCGCCGGAGAAGCAGGCTGAATGGTCGCTGCCGGTCGTCTCCGGGATCGAGCTTAAAGAACTCAAGTCGCTCGCCCCCGGCCGCCCGGCCGGGCTACCAAAGCTGCGGGCCGCACTTGGACTCATCGGGGAGTTTCGGCGCTCACCCCTGGCTGGTGTGGTGGATTTGCGGGTGATTGACCTCTCCCAGCCGCGTATCTTGCGGGTCACCACTGGCGACGGGGGCCAGGTGGATCTCTCGACCGATCGCCTGGGGCGGCAGCTCAACCGCTGGGCCCGCATCCGGGCGCACGGGCAGAAGTTTGGACTGGCCATCGAAACGGTGGACCTTTCAGTGACGAACAACGTGCCGGTTCGCTGGATGCTCTCCCCGACGATCGCTGAGGACATAAAGGGTGATCGAAACTTGGCTGGGAAATGAACAAACCGTGAACGATTCGCAGATTATTGTTGGCCTCGAGATTGGCACCTCAAAGGTGTGTGTTGCTGTGGGGGAAGTGGGCGAAAATCAGGCTGTCAACATTATCGGCCTTGGCCAGGCCAAGTCCCGCGGCGTTCGCAAGGGTGAAATCATTGACGTTGCTTTGGCCGAGGAGGACGTGCGTAACGCCATCGTCGAGGCCGAGCAGGTGGCGGATGTCGAGATTCGATCTGTATTCCTCGGCGTCACTGGCAGCCACGTCCGCGGTTTCAACAACACCGGGGTTCACCCGGTGGTGTCGGCGGATCGGGAAATCACCGGCGCCGACATTCAGGATGTCATCAAGAATGCCAAGGCGATCAACCTCCCGACCGACCACTCGGTGGTCCATGTCATCCGGCAGCACTTTCGCGTAGACGGGCAGGACGGCGTTCTCAACCCGGAGGGAATGCTGGGGGCCAAGATCGAGGTGGACGTGCACGTTGTCAGCGGCCGGTACAACCGTTTGCAGAACCCGATCCGTCTCGTCAACGGGCTACACCTGGAGGTGGACAACATCTCATCGAGCGCCCTTGCCTCCTCGCTCGCCATCCTTGGCATGGAGCAGAAGGAACTGGGCACGCTGGTGATCGACCTCGGTGCCGGCGTCACTGAGTATGCGGTTTATTCGGCGGGTGTCATCAAGCACACCGGTGTTCTGGCGGTCGGGGGCGACCACGTCTCCAACGACCTGGCCTACGGCCTGAAGGTGCCGCTGGCCCGGGCAGAGCAGATCAAGATCGACCACGGGTCGGCCGTGATCGATCCCGAGGCGCTGGACCGGAAGGTCTGCCTGTCAGACGATAGCTTGATACCGGGTCGGCAGATCAATGTCGGTCACATGCAAAAGATCATGTCTATGCGCCTGCAGGAGACCCTCGAGTTGATCGCCAAGGACATTGGCCGGGCGGGATTGATCGAATATCTCCGGGCCGGGGTGATTCTTTGCGGCGGCGGAGCGCGCATCCCGCACATCACACGACTGGCGCGGGATGTGTTCAAGCTCCCAGTGGCCATCGGGCGAGCCAGCACCGTGAGCGGTGTCAAGAACGCGCTGGACGAGCCGGAGTTCGCAACACCGGTAGGGTTGATTAAGTTCGGGGCCTTCCAGGCAAAGGCCTCGCCGCGTCGGGGAGGCATTGGACGCGTCATCCGGCGCCAGGTTGCCGCACTGTTTGGTCGTTGATGCAGGAGAACGAGTCATGAGCAATCCAGACGAACAGACAGAGGGCGCTAATCCAACCATCCGCCTGATAGGCTTGGGCGAGACCGGTGTAAAACTGGTCGAGATCCTGGCCATGATCGCTCCGGACGGGGTCGTGGCGCATTCGCTGGACACCGATAACCGCAGTCTTTCCCGCTGTCACCAGTCACAGACGTTCCTGCTTGGTCAAGCGATCCCGTGCGGCCTGGGCACCGGGGGCGACTCGGCGCTGGCCCGGGGCGCCGTCGAATCCGACAGCGATGAGTTGACCGAGATTCTCCGTGGCACTGACCTGGTCTTTGTCGTTGCCGGGATGGGAGGCGGCACCGGCACGGGAGCTGCGCCATTTTTGGCGAACTTGGCCAAGCAGGCCGGGGCGCTGGTGGTGGGCGTGGCGGCGACACCGTTCGACTGTGAAGGCATCCAGCGTTGCAACCAGGCTATCGGCGGCCTGCGGGATCTTAAGCAGGTTGCCGATACGGTTTTTCATTTTCCCAACCAGGATGTCGTTCTCATGGAGGGTGCCGACATCGCGCTGCACCAGGCGCTGGAAATCGCCAACCGCCACCTGTGCGAGGCCGTACTGGGGGTGAGTCGAATGTTGCTCGAGCCGGGAATGCTGAATGTTTCCTTTGCGGATTTGCAGGCTTCGGTGCAAGGCCGGCACAGCCTTGGTTCCGTTGTGCATGTCGAAGCCAGCGGTGAGGATCGGGCTGATAATGCCGTTCAAAAGCTTCTGGCCCATCCGGCAGCCCGGGGTGGTGAGGCATTGAAGTATGCCAGTTCACTTTTGGTTAATCTCTCGGGTGGGGACGTGACTATGGCGGAGATGGATGCTGTTACCGCGGCAATCAGCAACCACTCACCCTCGGCCAAGTTCATTGTCGGGGTTTCCGGCCAAGGGAGCGAGGAAGCACTAAAGCTGACCGTTGTTATTGCACACGCGGGTAAACTGGCCGGGGCGGATCAGGAAAGCGCCCCGCCCAAGCCAGATCCAACAGGGCAGACATCCGACTTGGGCTATTCCGATCCATTCACTGTGCCGGACACCGGCAGTTATCTTGACTTGGGAAAGGAAAGCGACGGCAAAAACCGAAACGGTTTTGCCTACACTCCGCCGGCTCCGACAGCCGATGCCTTGACTCCAGAATGCCGGGAAGACCTGATCCGGGTGGCAGCCAAGGAGGAACCAAACCGAACGAAGCGAAGGAAAATCATTCAGGAATTGTTGCCGCTTGAGATTGTCTCCAAGGGCCGGTTCGAGAAAAGCGAGCCGACAATTCACAAGGGCGAGGACCTTGACCAGCCCACCTACATTCGCCGGGGAGCAGTATTGAACTAAAAGCACTTGGACCAAACCGTGATCCTCGCGGAACCGTTGGGTAGTTGCCACCTGGGCCGCAATCTTAAAGCCCGCCCAAGGACAGGCGGAAATAGCAAAAAACTGAGGAAACGAACCTCAAAATAGAAAAAAACATCAATTTTTTGTGGTGTTATGAAAGTTCTTTGATAAGTTTCCGCGCCTCGCTCTGCCCGCAGCGACCGAAACTGATTGTTTTGGGCAGACGAAATGAGGTGATTATCTATATTGAAAGTCGTGGCGTTAAAACGAAAAGTTGCAAAAAAACCTTTAAAAACCGTTAAAAATGCGGTGAAAAAGGCACCAGCGAAAAAAGCCGTGGCCAAGAAAGCCGTGGCCAAGAAAGCCGTGGCCAAGAAAGCCGTGGCCAAGAAAGCGCCGGCCAAGAAGGCTCCCGCAAAAAGGAAAACGGCTTCACGATCCAATCATCAGTTCGGAGCGGCGACCACGGCGGTTATTTTGGGTTTGCCGGCTACACCGGCCAAACGGGCCGCTCATAAGCGGAAGGTGGCCAAGCTGAATAATAGCGGCAAATGGGCTAGTCAAAAACAGCTCTTAATCGGCCTTCGCGACCGGTTGACCGATCAGCGTAACGGCCTTGCCAAGGAGTCCGCCAAGGAAATGGAAAGCTACGGCGTCCATATGGCTGACTCTGGCACCGACAATTTCGACAGGGACTTCAACCTGAGCTTGCTTTCGTCTGACCAAGACGTGATCTACGAGATTGAAGAGGCCCTGAAGCGGATCGAAAAGGAAACCTACGGCACTTGCGAGATAACCGGGAAGCCGATTCCCCAGACACGCCTGAACGCCATCCCGTGGACGCGATTCCGGGTGGATGCCCAGAGCGAACTTGAACAGTATGGCGTCCTGCAAAACCGCTCACTTGGACGGTTGGGCACTATCACCACGCAGGGATCATCGACCAAGGACAATGTCACTAAGGAAATTCCTGAACCCAAGTCAAAGAAAGATTAATTTATGGCCAGAGAAACAGTTATTCTTGAGTGCACGGAGGCCAAGGACGAAGGCAAGCCAGTGTCCCGTTACTTGGCCCAGCGCAACAAGAAAACCCAGCCCGATCGGCTGGAGATGAAAAAGTACAACCCCAATCTGCGCCGCCACACGGTGCATCGCGAGATTAAGTAATATGCCAAGGAAGAAGGACAAAAAAAAACGGGACTCGAACCAAAAGCGCCCGCCACGCCCGAAACCCATAATCGATTTCACCATCGACAAATTGGAGTACCGCAACACGGAATTGCTGCAGACATTCGTTACCGGCCATGGTCGTATCCTGCCGCGCAAGTACACCGGCCTGCCGGCGCACTACCAGCGCCGCATGGCCAACGCCATCAAGCGTGCCCGCCAGTTGCTCCTGATGAAGTAACCGACTTTCAAGCCGTTGCCCCCGACACGAGTGCGGCGGTTTTTCATGCCCGCCAACGCGAATGGATTGGAATAATTAAAGCACGCTTGGCCAAGCGATTGGCCGCCACCCAATTTGACTTACGCGCTCCTCTTATTTTCCGTTGTGGCCGCCGCACTCACAGTGCTGTGGCTCAAGCCGTCGAATCGCAATAACCTCAAGCTGCTGATCGCCTTCAGTGGTGCCTACCTGCTCTCGATAACGGCGCTTCATTTGTTGCCGGAGGTGTTCATTGGCGATGGACGAGGGGCCTATTTTGGCGCGTTCGTTCTGGTTGGTTTTTTTATCCAGGTGATGCTCGAGCACCTCTCGGGCGGAATCGAGCACGGCCACTCGCACTCGCATCGGCACAGCGGATTGCCGGTCGGGTTGATGGTTGGTTTGTGCCTTCACGCGTTCCTTGAGGGCATGCCGCTTGGCGGCGGGGATGCGGGCCACACCCATGATGGCCACACTCATAGCCATTCCCAGCTCGTCGAGCCGCTGCTGCTGGGCATCGTGTTGCATAAGTACCCGGTGGCCATGGTGTTCCTCTCGATGCTGCTCAACAGCGACTTGAGCAAGTACAAGGCATTTGGGCTGCTGGCGGTGTTTGCCGCGATGGCACCGCTGGGTACGCTGCTAAGCGGGGTCGAGGTGATCGGCCAATACCACCGGCAAAGCCTCGCCATCGTCATCGGCATCTTCCTGCACGTCTCGACGACGATCCTTTTCGAGAGCAGCGAAGGCCATCGCTTTAACGCCTACAAGATGATGGCAATTGCCGCCGGCCTAGCCCTGGCGGGTGCCAGCATGCTGCTGAACGCCCACTGACACTCGCGCTTACGGCTTTGACTTGCGGGCAGCGCGAGGCTTCGCAGCGCGGAACAATTCCATCTGCCGTTCGCGCAGCATCCCGTGTGCCTTGAGTACACGGATCAACTGCAGGACATCCGAGCGCTGGTAATTTCGATTTTTCTCCACACCATCAATCAGGGCGGTGAGCAGCACTGGAAACTCAATCACCCCATCGACCCCCTTGTCGCGCAGGAACTCGATGCTTTCACGCCGCAGTTTTTTTGAGGAGGGGAGCGACGGCGCGACAAGTATCTTGAGGAAAACGGCATCGGCGCCGAACACTGCCTCGGCTGCTTTTGCGGCTGCCGGTTGCGCGAATCGAAAAATCTCCGGCGAGTTGACCATCACCGCCGGGCTGAACGTCTCCGTGTGCCAGCCTTTGACAGCGTAAACAGCGCGGCGAATGTGCTTCAAGTTGGCCAGTTGCAACTCGAACGGTAGCGCGGCTTTCGACTCAGTTGCCGCCGGGTTGGAGGCAAAAAAATCGATGTGCGAGTCGTGCCGTCTCGACGGCGCGACGAATTTGCGCCCCTGTTTCACCAGGAAGCCGTTTGCCTCGAGGAACTCACGAACAATCGTTTCGCTGATGGCAGACATTATTTTAACGCAGTATTGATGGTTGCCCTTGGCACGTCGATCCCAAACTCCACTTGACCGACTTTTCGGGCCAGTACGAACTTCACTTCGCCGCCGCTGACTTTTTTGTCGAGCTTCATCGCGGCGAACACCTTGGCCAACTGAGGCTTGGTCAAGCGCACCGAGGTCGGCAGCCCGGCTTGCTCAAACAGCCTCTTGATGCGATTGACTTGCGCCTGGTCAAGCCCAAGCACATCGCGTGAGATTTTCGACGCAGCCACTTGGCCGATCGAGATCGCTTCGCCGTGCAAATATTTTCCGTAACGTGAGATTGCCTCGAGCGCGTGGCCGATGGTGTGGCCGTAGTTCAGGATGGCGCGCAGGCCGCTTTCGCGTTCGTCCTGCTCGACGACCTTGGCCTTGATCTGGCAACTCCGAGCGACGATGTGCGCCATGCCTTTGGCCTCGAGTCGCAGTAACTCCGGCATCGTGCGCTCGAGCCGGCGAAACAGCACCGCGTCGTAAATGATCCCGTACTTGATCACCTCGGCCAGCCCTGCTCGCAACTCGCGCTTGGGCAAAGTCTTGAGCGTGTCGAGATCGCACAGCACAAGGCGCGGCTGGTAAAATGCCCCGACCAGGTTTTTGCCGGCCTTGAGGTTCACGCCGACCTTTCCACCGACCGAACTGTCAACTTGGGCAAGCAACGTTGTCGGCACCTGCACAAAACCGATGCCGCGCAGGTAGCTCGCCGCGAGAAAACCGGCCATGTCGCCAACCACGCCGCCGCCCAGAGCCACGATGAATGAGCTTCGCTCGATCCGGTGCCGGGCCAACTTGTCGTAACTGGCTTGAATAGTTTTCAGGCTCTTGGCGGTCTCGCCGGCAGGCACTCGGATTTCCACCGGCGTAAACCCAGCTTGGCGCAGCGAGGCCAGCGCCACCTTGGCGTAGAGTCGCCCCACGGCGCGATCGGTCACCACCGTACAGCGTTTTCCCAACTTGAGTCGGCGACACTCCCCGCCCAACCTGGGTAGAAGGCCGTTACCGATTTTGATGGAGTAACTGCGATCCCCGAGGGGCACTTTAACCGTGCGCATACGCGGGAAGATACGGACGAGAGGCCACGGGCCAAAGCCCAAAACGATCAGTCGGCGAAAATGAGTCTCCCGCGTTGCACCGGCTCGGCGACCGCATCGAGGCGGAGCGAGAGGTCGGGGAGGATGTCCGTGACCCTGCCGCTGGCGATCAGCTTGGCGTTGTCGCACTCGCCGGCGGTCTCTTCCCAGACTTCCACTTTACGTCCGATGACGCAGCTGTGGTGCACATAATCGTCATGCAACGCACCCGGTCCGTGCTCGAGCAATTGCTTGTGCCGTTTGGCCAGGCTCTTGAGCAGTATGGCCAGTATCGCCGGGAGAGTGATGAGGGTGTCCGGCGCAAATTCGCGCAGGCTGCTCGGCGGTTGCACGAACTTCCCGCTTGGCAACTCCGGCGTGATGGCGATGTTGACGCCGATGCCCAGCACGACGTGCTCGATGCGCTCGCCTTTGGCCAAAGTCGAGGTGATCACACCGCAAACCTTGCGACTGCCGAGCAGCACATCGTTGACCCACTTGATGCGTGGTGCTTGGTCAAACGCATTGAAATGGCCAAGTGCATCAACCACTGCCAAGGTCGGCAGCATGCTCAGACCAAGGCCAAGTTCGCTTGTCGGGCGGTTGGGCGAGAACAGCGCAGTCAAGTGCAGATTACCCTCGAGAGCGCGCCAAGGTCGGCCCCGGTTGCCGTGAAAGTTGTCGCCAGTCACGGCGAGACAGGCAAACGGTGTGGGTGGTGCAGTGTCCGCTTGCAATAGTGCCCGTATGCCGTCCATCTGCGATACGGCAGAGTGGCCAACGGCCATGATTTGCCGCCACGGCGCAGGGGCGTCCCGGCACACAATCTCCGTTTGGCCAAGCCCGCCAATGGCCTGCCAAGTGCGGCGGGTGTCAGCGGGCAGTCTGGAGAGATCGGCCGCTTTCCAGCCAAACTGGCCGCCAGTTTCGGCAAAACCGTCAAGCGCCTCCGGGCAATCTGTGATGATGAGTGACTCGGGCATCACCGTCGGTGCGGATGGTGGCCTTGGCCGGGTGACTGCAAAAGAAAAATCAGGCTGGAGAAGTCGGGGCCGTTGTCCTAGAGTTCGCCCATGCAGCGTTGGACGAGTCCTTTGCTCTTGGCCGCGGTGGTGTTTCTCTCATGGCCGAACAGTTCCCCCGCACCGATCGTTTTCCGACCCGGCGAAGGCTGGTCCTACGAGAGCCTTGGTGGCGTCGGCAGTTGGCGTCGTGCGACCGCCAAGGATCAGCTCGAGGTGGGCAAGAAGGCATTCGCGGCGCAGGACTGGAAAACCGCGTTTAAGGCAGCCCGGCGAACGGTGGCTGAGTGGCCGTTGTCTGACCTAGCGCCCGAGGCCCAGTTGCTGCTAGCTCAGGCATTCGAAAAACGGGGTGACGACCAGAAGGCATTTGCCGAGTATCAAGACCTCCTACGGCTTTATCCCCAGAATGTCGATTTCGAAGGTGTTCAGACCAGGCAGTTTGCCATTGCCACTCGGTATCTGAACGGCCAGCGCTTCAAGCTGTGGGGTCGTATTCCACTCTATCGGTCGATGAAAAAGACGTCCGCCATGTTTCAGGACATCGTCAATAGCGGCCCGTTCAGTTCCGTGGCCCCCAAGGCTCAGATGAACATTGGCCAGGCCTGGGTTAACAAGGCGCGTGGTTTCCAGATCTCCCAGAATGAACGGCACAAGAACTACCACATGGCTGTCGAGGCATTTAAGAAGGTGGCCGACAAGTATCACGACCGGCCGGGGATCGCGTCCGAGGGGTTGTTCGCCACCGGTGCCGCCTACCAGCAGCAGTCGCTGGATGCGGAATACGACCAGGGTGTGACTCACAAGGCCATCGACTCCTTCTCGGATTACATCGCGCTTTATCCCAACGAGGAACAGGTGTCCACGGCCCGCGAAAGAATTAAGGCAATGAAGGTTGAGCAGGCCCGGGGCAACCTGAAGATCGCGCGCTATTACGAAAAACGGGGAAAGTGGGCTAGTGCAAATATCTACTACAACGAAGTAAAAGATCTCGCCCCTGGCACCGATTACGCCGAGACCGCATTGCAGAAGATCGCCGAGTTGCAGCCACGGCTCGATGTGGAAAAAGCATCGAGTGCACAACCGAAATGACCCGTTTGGCCGCCAGTCGCGTCGCCATGTTTTTGGCTGCTGCCTTGACGGCCACCGGTTGCGCCAGCTATCGGCTGGGGCCGGTGAACCCAGCGATTCCCGCCGGCCAAGCCATTGAGGTGGGCCTGTTTGAAAATGCCACGCCGCAGCCCGGCCTCACCGAGTCGGTCAATGCCTCTATCCGCCGCGAACTGCATCGCGATGGCACGTTCGGGCTGGCCACCGGCGGCGATGGCGACGTGCTGCTTACCGGCAATATCACTGCTTACCGACGGTCCGCCGTGAGCTTTCAGCCGCGGGACATTCTCAGCGTGCGTGACTTCGAAGTGGAACTTGTCACCCGCATCCTCGCCGCCGAGAAGGCCACCGGCAAGGTGCTGATTGATCACGAGTTGACCGGCCGCACTACCGTCCGCTTAGGTGGCGACCTTGCCAGCGCCGAGCGCCAGGCGCTCCCGCTGCTTGCCAACGATCTGGCCAGGAAAACTGTTGCGCTTCTCGCCGAGGGTGAGTGGTGAGCCGCCGCTTGGCCAAGCTGATTCTCCTCTCCTCCCGCGAATGTATGAGTTGCTTAAAACCAGCCCGCGCAGCAAGGCGCGTCTTGGCCGGTTGACGACCGCGCGCGGCGTGATCGACACGCCGGTGTTCATGCCGGTCGGCACGCAGGCCAGCGTCAAGGCGCTCGACCTGCGCGAACTCAACGAGATCGGCACGGAGATTCTTCTTGGCAACACATATCACCTCTTCCTTCGCCCCGGCCTTGATATCATTCGCAAGGCCGGTGGCCTGCACCGGTTCATGAACTGGGACAAGCCGATCCTCACCGACAGCGGCGGATTTCAGGTTTACAGCCTGGCAAAGATCCGTGAAGTGCGAGATGACGGCGTTGAGTTTCGCTCGCACCTCAGCGGTGAGATGCTCTTCCTTGGTCCGAGGGAATCGATGGCCATCCAGCGCGAACTTGGCTCCGACATCGCAATGTTGTTCGACGAGTGCCCCCCACACGGCGCATCCGACAGTGACTTGCAGGCCGCCGTCAAGCGCACGCTTGGGTGGGCCGCCATCTGCGCCGAGCAACCCCGCGCCGAGGGCCAGTTGTACTTTGGCATCGTGCAGGGCGCCAATGTCCCCGAGCTGCGCAAACGTTGTGCGGAGGAACTGGTGGAGATGGACTTCGACGGCTACGCGATCGGCGGCGTCAGCGTCGGCGAGCCGGAGCCGGAAATGATGCACGCCGTCGAGATTACCGAGCCACACCTGCCGGCCGACAAGGCCCGCTACGCGATGGGACTGGGCACCCCGGCGCAGTTGATCGAACTCGTCGCGCGTGGCGTGGACATGTTCGATTGCGTGCTGCCGACCCGTGTCGCTCGCAATGGCACCGCCTACACCTCGAGCGGCGCGATCAATCTCCGCGCCAGTCACCAAAAGGAGGAGTTCGGCCCGATCGAGGAGGGCTGCGAATGTTTCGCCTGCACGCACCATACCCGCGCCTACCTGCGGCATCTGCTCAAGGCTGGTGAAATCCTCGGACTACGAATGCTGAGCGTGCACAACTCGCATTTTTTTCTGGAGGTGATGCGTGACATCCGGCGCCACCTGGCTGGAGGCACATTCGATA